>Ga0209166_10001571_pt1 | contig 18744 bp, 18 predicted proteins | sample Coa_R1_3_FD_187151 | JGI IMG/M metagenome (GOLD analysis project Ga0209166, IMG submission 187151) | Surface soil microbial communities from Centralia Pennsylvania, which are recovering from an underground coalmine fire - Coalmine... | ecosystem: Environmental > Terrestrial > Soil >... | reverse complement strand
GCCGATCACGATGTCGTCCCACTGCTCGTTGTAGCCGGCGAATCCACCGAACCCGTTGCCATGCACGGACACCTTGCCACCGAGCGGCCATTCGGCGACGCCGCCGCCCGCCTCGACCGCGGTATTGACAAGCAGATGCGCAGCCACGCTCCGGGTTGCGCCGGTGAAATTCATGTCGGACGTGCCGAGCCCGCCCTGGCCGCCGATATAGAAGCCCTCCCAGTTCACCCTGGTGTGGGAGAAGCCGTCGGTGAAGCTGCCGCGCAGAAAATCAGGCATGTCGGCTGCGTGCGCGCTCGATAGCACGCCCAACATCACCGCCGCCAACAACAACCTGCGCATCGCAACGCTCCTAATCGAACACCGACTATGAAGGCGATCATCGCTCGTTAACCCTAACCAATCGTTATCGCACGGACTTCATCGGCGCCTTCGCGCAGGAAATCCGAATCATGCGCGCAAACGAAAACGGCGCGGGAAGCTCCCGCGCCGTTAATCGGTGTTAAGAGGTGAGAGGCCGGATCAACCCTTGCGCATCAGCGGCGGCGGCGGCAGCATCGGCGCGGGCTGATCGAAGTTCCAGCGCAGGCCGAGCGACACGTCGTTCGAGGTGATGTTGTGGAAGTTGAAGACGTGTCCGCCGGACGAACCATCAAAGGTCGAGACGACGCCGGTGACGCCGTCACCGAGATTGACGTAGTGATAGGCCATTTCAAGCGTCAGGTTCGGTGTGACCTGGTAGGCGAGGCCTGCGTGGATTGCCCAGGCGAAATTCCACTTCGAACCCGCCGCGGCGCTCGCAAAGCTCGCCACCGGAGGTCCGCTCACGACGGGGACGCCGAGGGGGGTGAAGTTCGCATTGTTGGCGCCGGTGTCGGTGAAGTTGTTGATCGACACCCGTGCGGTACCGATACCGGCACCGATGAACGGCGTCACGCACCACCATGTCCCGAGATCAGCATAGGCGTTGGCCAGGAATAGCAATTCGGACTTGCTGGCGTTGTAGTTGTCGATACCGCTTGCGGTCTTGCCACCCCACGGAAAGGTGAAGAGATCGGTACCCTTGAAGTTGGCATTGCCGCGCCATTGACCGGTGATGTCGGCGCGAAACCAGTTGTTGAACCGATAGCCGACGCCGACCTGATAGGTGCCCGCGGTGTCAAAGTCGGTTGTCTCGTTGAAACTGGTGAGCCCCGAATAGGCCGTCGGGTCCGACAGCCTGACATCATTGACCCTCTGATTGCTGAAGCCGATATCGCCGCGCAGATACCAGCCGCCAAAATCGACGGGCGGCGGGGCGTACATGGCGGGCGGCGGGGGCATGATCGAGGGCATGTCGGCGGCAAGAGCCGCGGTCGACATCAGCGAGGCCGCACCCGCGGCCATAAAATACTTAACGCTACGCATTGGCTTCATCCTTTTGGCCGGTGAGGCGAATAGGAAAAGCCTCACATTCAAGAAACCCACGCGTGGACCTTGCCACCAAATTCTTAAGCGGCACTTAACCCTAATTTTTAAGGTTGATTTTCTCTGAGCGAGGCGACCGCGGGCGCGGGAATGTGGCGTCCTCGGCTCAATTGCTAACAAGTGGTTGAGAAAAGGCGAATGGCGAGTGGCGAATAGTAAATGGATTGCCGACCACCCTATTCGCTACTCCCTATTCGCCATTCACGACCCGTTCGCCTGCCGCATATTCGGCAAAAACACCGCGAGCAAACCGATCGCCGGCAGGAACGCGCAGACCTGATAGACGAACTCTATCGACGTGTAGTCGGCGAGCTTGCCGAGCGCGGCCGCGCCGAGGCCGCCGATGCCGAACGCGACGCCGAAGAACACGCCGGAGATCATGCCGAAGCGATGCGGCACCAGCTCTTGCGCGAACACGATGATCGATGACGTCGTCGAGGAGATCACGAGCCCGATGAAGATGGTCAGCACGGCGCTGGCATAAAGGCCGACATGGGGCAGCGCCAGTGTGAACGGCAGCGCGCCCAGCACCGAAAACCAGAGCACGATCTTGCGGCCGAAGCGGTCACCAAGCGGCCCGCCGAGGAACGCGCCGATCGCGTTCGCGGCGAGGAAGATGAAGAGATAGATCTGCGCCGCCTGGGTCGAGACGCCGAACTTGTCGATCAGATAGAAGATGTAATAGCTCGACAGGCTCGAGACGTAGAGCTGCTTGGAGAACAGGAGCGCCACCAGCACCGCGAGCGCGACCGTCACGCGCCTTCCGCTCGGCGCGTCCGGATGCGCCTTGATCGCAGAGACCTTGCGGTCCGCGATCTGCGGCCTGTACCAGAGGCCGATCCGCCACAGGATCAGGATCGCGACGAAGGCGATCGTGGAGAACCAGGCGATCGATGGCTGGCCGAACGGCACCACGATCAACGCTGCCAGCACCGGCCCCATCGAGGTGCCGAAGCTGCCGCCGAGTTGGAAAAAGGATTGCGCAAAACCATAGCGGCCACCCGACGCGAGGCGCGCGATGCGCGCCGACTCCGGGTGGAACACCGCCGAGCCGAGGCCGACGAAGGCGGCTGCGACGAGTATCGTCGGATAGGTGCCGGCGACGCTGAGCAGCAACAGGCCGAAGAAGGTCGAGGCCATGCCGATCGAAAGCGAGAACGGCTGCGGCTTCCTGTCGGTGATGTGGCCGACCATCGGCTGCAGCAGCGACGCGGTGAACTGGAACGCCAGCGTGATCATGCCGATCTGCGCGAAGTTGAGCGCATAGGCCTCTTTCAGGATCGGATACACCGAGGCAATCAACGACTGCATGGTGTCGTTGAGGAAATGCGAGAAGCTGATCCCGATCAGCACAACATAGGCAGGCCCCGTGGCGGCAACCGCCTTCATTGCTGCAGCCGGTGTCGCGTCACCCACCAGCACCGCCTCGCCGCGTGCTTCTTCGGAGACGATGACAGGCTTGTTCAACGGACGGTTCCCGGCGCGATTCGCAATGTCATGCGAATTTACCTACGTCACCGGGAGCGCAGCCACCACCGCCATTCGCCGATGGCAGCGATGCAGGGGGTCGGATTGCATCGCAAGATGCAATCCGGGTGAGGGGTTACGCTCTCTCGTGGATCCGAAGCCCCTCACCCGAATTGCTTCGCAATTCGACCTCTCCCCGCCGGGGAGAGGTGTCAGAACATAGCCAGCGTTGAACGCTGATAGCAATCACGCCGCGGCGGCGGCGTGGCCGAGCGCGTCGACGATATGGTCGACCACTTCTTCGACCAGGATGCGGTCGTCGCCCTCGCCCATCACGCGGATCACGGGCTCGGTGCCGGAGGAGCGCACCAACAGGCGGCCGTGACCGTTGAGGCGCTTCTCGCCGTCGATGATGGCGGATTTGACCTCGGCATCGTCGAGCGGCTTGCCGCTGCGGTAGCGTACGTTCTTCAGGATTTGCGGCAGCGGATCAAAACGGTGACAGACCTCCGACACCGGACGGCGCAGCTTCTGCACCACCGCGAGCACCTGCAGCGCGGCGACGAAGCCGTCGCCCGTGGTCGCATAGTCGGAGAGGATGATATGGCCGGAGGGCTCGCCGCCGAGATTGTAGCCGCCGTTCAGCATGCGCTCGAGCACGTAGCGGTCGCCGACCGGCGTGCGGATCATTTCGAGGCCGAGCTTCCCGAGGAAGCGTTCGAGGCCGAGATTGGACATCACGGTCGCGACGATGCCGGGCTTGGCAAGCCGCCCGTCTTCCTTCCAGCTCTGTGCGATGACCGCGAGCAACTGGTCGCCGTCGACGAGATGGCCGCGCTCGTCGACCAGGATGACGCGGTCGGCGTCGCCGTCGAGCGCAATGCCGATGTCGGCGCGCATCTCGCGCACCTTGCGGCACAGCGCGTCCGGCGAGGTCGAGCCGCATTCCTTGTTGATGTTGAAGCCGTCGGGCTCGACACCGATCGAGATCACGTCGGCGCCCAGCTCCCACAACGCTTCCGGCACCACCCTGTAGGCCGCGCCGTTGGCGCAATCGACCACGACGCGCAAGCCGTCCAGCGAAAGGTCGCGCGGCAGCGTGCGCTTGGCGAATTCGATATAGCGGTCGTGCACGCCGTCGATGCGGCGGGCGCGGCCCAGACTCGCGCTCTGCGCGAGCTTCTTGTCGAGCGATTCGTCGAGCAACTGCTCGATCTGCTTCTCGACGTCGTCGGAAAGCTTGAAGCCCTGCGGGCCGAACAGCTTGATGCCGTTGTCCTCGAACAGATTGTGGGAAGCCGAGATCATCACGCCGAGATCGGCGCGCATGGATTTGGTCAGCATCGCGACCGCCGGCGTCGGCATCGGGCCAACCAGCAGCACGTCCATGCCGACCGAGGTGAAGCCCGCCACCATCGCATATTCGATCATGTAGCCGGACAGGCGGGTATCCTTGCCGATGACCACACGATGGCGATGCTCGCCGCGTTGAAACACCAGGCCCGCGGCCTGGCCCACCTTGAGCGCCAGCTCGGGCGTGATCAGCCCGTTGGCACGGCCCCGAATTCCGTCGGTACCGAAATAATTGCGGCTCATGTAACCCCCAGCAGCTACCCCAACTCTCGCTGCGCAACAATGTTCAAAACGCAACACAAACGACGCGCCAAATCGCAAGGCACGTCCGGCAGTTATAAGGCCTCCACGGCTAAAATGGCTTCAAAAAATATGATGAATCATTACCCGGCGTCCGGTTCCGGGAACCGCTAATAAGTATTTGTTAACGCTCGCGATTATCTCGATTCCGCCGGCCGTCAGTCCTTGCGGCGAACGTGGTGGTCGCCCTTCGAGGGCGGCGGCTGGGTCACGTTGACGGGATCGGAGCCCGGAAAGGTCTCTTCCAACCCCTCCTCCAGCGCCTCGTCCAGCCGGCGCTTCTCGGCGCCCTCAGCGGGATCAGGCTTGTGGCGCGATCGTGCCATCGGACCCTCCTCGCTCTTATCGCTCGTTTGGGGATGCGATGTTGCAGGTTGTCCAAGCATGGTAGATGACGATCAAATCTGCCCAATACAAGAAGGGGACGGGAACGTTCATGAAGCACATCACCTGCATCGAGGACCTGCGCCAGCTCCACAAGCGGCGGGTGCCCAAGGCCTTTTTCGATTATGCCGACCGCGGCTCATATGCTGAGGAGACGTTGCACGCCAACCGCGACGACCTCAAGCAGATCAAGTTGCGTCAGCGCATCCTGGTCGACGTCTCCAAGCGCGACATGAAGACCACGATCCTGGGCGAGCCCTCCGCGCTGCCGCTCGTTCTCGCTCCCGTTGGCCTCCTCGGCATGCAGCATGGCGACGGCGAGATCCATGCCTGCCGTGCGGCGCAGGCCGCAGGCATTCCGTTCACCCAGAGCACGATGTCGATCTGCTCGATCGAGGACATCGCGGCCGCCGTCGACAAGCCGTTCTGGTTCCAGCTCTACGTGATGAAGGACCGCGGCTTCATCAAGGCGCTGATCGAGCGCGCGATCGCGGCGAAATGCTCGGCGCTGGTGTTGACCGTCGACCTGCAGGTGATCGGCCAGCGCCACCAGGATATCAAGAACGGCATGACGGTGCCGCCGGAGTGGTCGCTGTCGAAGCTTTTTGATTTCGCCACCAAGCCCGCCTGGGTCTCGGGCGTTCTGCGCGGCAAGCGACGCACCTTCGGCAATCTCGCCGGCCACCTCAAGATCAGCGATGACATCACCTCGCTCTCGACCTGGATCAATTCGCAGTTCGACACCACACTGAACTGGAAGGACGTCGACTGGATCCGCTCGATCTGGCCGGGCAAGCTGGTGCTGAAGGGCATCCTCGACGTCGAGGATGCCGAGATCGCGGTCAAGAGCGGCGCGCAGGCGCTGGTCGTCTCCAACCATGGCGGCCGCCAGCTCGACGGCGCGCCATCGTCGATCGAGGTGCTGCCCGAGATCGTCGATGCCGTGGGCTCGCAGATGGAGATTTTGTTCGACGGCGGCATCCGCTCCGGCCAGGACGTGATGCGCGCGCTCGCGCTCGGCGCCAAATCCTGCATGATCGGCCGCGCCTATGTCTATGGACTCGGCGCCGCAGGACAACAAGGCGTGGAGAAGGCCATCAGCGTGATCGCCAAGGAATTGGAGACCACCATGGGGCTCTGCGGCATCAACACCATCGCCGAAATCGACGACAAGGTGCTCGCGGTGTGACGGCTGCAAAACCGCTGCTTCGTAGGACGGATTAGCGCCAGCGTAATCCGCCATGCCGCGTCGAGCAAAACGGTGGGTTACGCTGGCGCTAACCCACCCTACGATCCATGTCGTCATTGCGAGCGAAGCGAAGCAATCCAGAGCGTCACGCAAAGGCTCTGGATTGCTTCGTCGCTATGCTCCTCGCAATGACGAGACAACGCCGCTTTCGCGGGGACGACAGTGGAGTTCGTCGCTCGAGATCCCGGGTTCGCGCTTTCCCCTGGCCTTCTGGACATCGCCGAACTCTTCCGGCGTGCGGTTCTTGAAGTTCTTCGAGTACCCTGCGTCGTAGAAGCCGGATGGCTCACATGCCGCTACCACCGCCGCCACCGCCACCGCCAGCTTGTCTCGAATTTTCGAGCGTATAGTCTTTTGGTTCGCTGGGCGCGTACCCGAACGCTCCTGGATAGCCCGTTTTCAAGCCCTTGGCGCGCATCGCACGCCACGTAGCGGAGCCGGCGATGCTCCGAGGATGCTTCCTGGAGACCTGATGGTGCTGGTGCGGTGTGTTGCTTGATACACTCTGGGCAAGCACAGCAGGCGCGGCGGCAATCAAGGCTGCCGCAGAAAATGCGATTATCGTAGTCCTCATTTTTCCGGCCTCCCTCTTTGGATAGAGACAGGGCAATCTGTCGCTATGCGCAGTCCGCGATGGATGAAGGGTCTGTCTCTGCAAACAGAGACCCTTCACCCGACTTCTCTTCGCGAAGCCACAACCCTTTCCCACGACAAGGGGAGCGTGAGAATTTCACATCGGCGGTGTGATTCCGTCGCGGCCGACGTTGATGCGGCCGGCTTCCAGCGTGCCGTCTTCCTTCTTCGCCGCGCCGAAGATGATGATCTTCGCGCCCGGTTTCACCTCCGACTTGTCGCTGGCAACGAAGGTCACGATCGGCGTGTCAGGTGGCACCACGACTTTCTTCTCGCCGCCCTTGTATTTGACCAGAATGTTCTGGCCTTCGGTGCCCTTCACCGTCTCGGCCACCGTCGCATTCGTCATGGTCGAGTTGGGACGAGCATCCCAGGGGTGGAACCCTTCGGCGGCGCCGCGCTGATTTGCCGGGAAGATGTGCACCGCAAAGGCCTTCTGGGTGCCGTCGGGCTCAGGCATCGCCGAAATGCCGATATAGGAGCCTTCCTTGACTTCCGACAGCGATGTCTTCACGAGCGCAAAGACGGCGACATTGTCGGTCATCTTCACCGTCACATCGGTGCCTTCGCGCGTCTTGATGCCGAGCGTAGAGCCGTCGACCGTCTCGATGGCGCCGCGGATGCGTGTCATCGGCGGCTGTTGCGCAGAGGCCGATGACGCGAGCATGGTGATCGCGGCAAATGAGGCCACGAGCAGGCGTGGCAGCATGGATGTCAGTGTCGGCATGGCCTTGTCCCTCCGCGGCTGTTTGCGTCAAACACCGCAACCCCGGAGGGTGATGACTATTCCTTCACATCGGCGGGGTCAGCCCGTCGCGGCCGACCATGACGCGCCTGGTCTCGAACGAGCCGTCCGGAAGCTGCTTCATGAAGGCGATCACCTTGGCGCTTTGCTTCAAGTCCGACTTGTCGGCGGGGACGAAGGTCACGACAGACGTTTCGGGCGTGACCAGCACCTTCTTCTCGCCGTCCTTGTATTTGACGAGCAGCGTGTGCCCGTCATTGCCGACCACGCTCTGTGACACCGTCGCATTGGTCATCGTCGAGTTGGGCTTGAGGTCGTAGGGCCGCGAGCCCTCGCCGGTGCCGCGCATGTTTTCCGGAAACACGTGAACCTCGACCGCAGTTGGCATGCCACTCGTTCCCGGCACCGTCGTCGCGCCGATGAAAGAGCCGACCTTGACATCCGACAATGAAGTCTTGGCGATGCCGATGACCTGCATGTCCGAGGTCATGTGCAGCTTGAAGTCCTCGCCACTGCGTGACTTCACCGTGAGCGTATCGGAATCCACGGCTTCGACGGTGCCGCGGACGCGCGTGGGAACGGGCGCCTTTTGCGCGATGGCATAGACGGTGGAAGCGGCCACCATCGCGAGCGCGATCAGCGGGTGGCGGAATGAGGTACGGCGGGGAAGCATGAAGGGAACTCCGGCTGTGCAGGCATGGTCTAACGCCAGACCCCGACCTCCGGCCCCTATTCCCGCACACTTTGGCGGATCACGCGTGCGTGAGATCGGCTTCCACAATCGAGCGAAGTTCCAACGTCACCTGCGGACGCCGCCCGAACCACAATTCGAATCCGCGCACGGCCTGGTGCAGCAGCATGCCGAGGCCGTCGGCGGTGCGCAGTCCCCGCGCCTTTGCCGCCGCAAGCAGCGGCGTCTGAAGCGGCACATAGACGAGATCGGCGACCACGGCATCTTGCGGCAGAGTTCCGACATCGATCTCAAGCGGCGCCTGGCCATGCATGCCGAGCGAGGTCGTGTTGACCAATAATTTCGCGCGCGGCAGCAACGCGTCGACCTGCTCCCAAGCGGTGGGCTGCACGGCCGCCCCAAACTTCTCCGCCAGTATTTCTGCACGCGCGAGCGTGCGGTTGACGAGATGCACGCGTTTGATACCGCGCTCGATCAGGCCGAACACCACCGCGCGCGCCGAGCCGCCGGCGCCCAGCACCAGCGCCTCTTCGGTCCTGTCCCATCCGGACGCGCAGGCGTCGAGATTGTTCACGAAACCTTCGACGTCGGTGTTGGTCGAGCGCAATTCGCCGTCGGCGAACCACAGCGTGTTGGCGGCGCCAATGGCTCGCGCGCGCGCATCCGGCGCCGATAGCGCCAGTACGCTTTCCTTGTGCGGAATGGTAACGTTGGCGCCGACGAAACCGCGCAGCGGCAGCCGCAGCACGAAATCGCGCAAATCCTCCGGCGGCACCGCCTCGATGACATAGCCGCCCTCGATGCCGAGCGTGCGCAGCCAATAACGATGGATCAGCGGCGAGCGCGAATGCGCAGCCGGCCATCCGATCAGGCACGCGGCACGGGGTCTTGGTGCAGATGTCATTGCTGTCCATTCGGGCAAGCGGCGCGCCCTGTCAATGGTGGCTGCTTACCCCGGCCCCGACCCACGCGCTCAACGCCAGCGCCGCAGCGCCGGCAAGCCAGACCGCGGCGAGGGCGATTCTGTGATAGACGAGCGCGCCGCATACCCCGCCCCGACCAGCGCCGCCCAGAGCAGGAGGTTCGGCACCCAGCCAAACCGTGCGCCGCCGGTCAACGCCGCGGCGAGAAATTGCCCGACCTTGACCAGCGCTCCCGTGACATAGGTGAGACCGAGGCCAGAGCCGCCCTCGATCTGGAACACCGCGTTCTCCAACCCCATCGCGACCACGATCGCAGCGACGGCGAGATTTTCCAGGCCAAGAGCATTGCACAGGCCGGCCAGCGCGAGGAGAAGCCCTTCGGCGAGCAGAACTCCAGCCTGCGAATAGCGGCTCCTGCCGAACACGATCAGGCTGCCGCAGGCCGCGCCGACCACGAACAGCGCGATCAGGCCAAGCGCCTCGGCCGCTGCCCGGAAATTCCCGGCGGCGAGGCTGACGCCCATCCGCGTCGAGTTGCCGCTCATGAAGGAGACGAACAGGCCGCCCAGATGCAAAAAGCCGATGCCATCGACATAGCCGGCGAGCGCGCTGAGCGCGCAAGCGAGCGTAATGTCGCGATGGGAATCGAGCATGGCCGTGAGCACTACCGGAACGATGTCGCAGCAGTGTTCACGAAAGCCCTGGGTTTGAAAAGGTGACACCGTCATCCCGGAATGCGCCGCTTGGCGCAGCCCGGGAATGACGTTGCGAGATCACGCCGCGTCGCGGTGCGCAGCGATGATCTGGTCGGCGGCGCGGCCCGTCACTTCGGCCATGTGGTCGAACTGGCGGCTGAAGCTGCCGGCGCCGGCGGTGGCCGAGCGCAGCTCGACAATGAGCTCGCCGATCTCCGCCTCCGGCATCTGGGCACGAACGCAGTCCCAGCCGGGCCAGCCCTCGCGCGTGTCGAAACCCAGGATCTGCCCGCGTCGCGCCGACAGGATCGCGTTGATCTTGGCGGTCGCATCCGTCGGACAGACGATCTCGACCACGTAGATCGGCTCGAGCAGCACCGGCTGGCAATTCGGCAGGCCCTCGCTGACACCGATACGCGCCGCGGTGCGGAACGCGAGATCGGAGGAGTCGACGCTGTGATAGGAGCCGTCGGTCAGCGTCACCTGCACGTCGACCACAGGGAAGCCGAGCGGCCCGCGCGCCAGGCCATCGACCACGCCCTCCTCGACCGCACCGATATAGTTGCGCGGAACCGCGCCGCCGACCACGGTTTCCTCAAACTTGAAGCCGTCGCCGCGCGGCAGCGGCTTGATGTCGAGCACCACGTCGCCGAACTGGCCGTGGCCGCCGGACTGCTTCTTGTGCCGGCCGCGCTGGGTGATGGCTTTACGGATGGTCTCCTGATAGCCGATCGCGGGCGGATGCGCCTTGACGCTGACGCCGAAGCGATCCTTGAGCCGCTCCTGCGCCACGCGCAGATGCATCTCGCCCTGCCCCCACAGCACGGTGTCGTGGGTGCGCGGATTCTGCACCATCGAGAGCGAGGGATCCTCCTCGTTGAGCCGCAGCAGCGCCTGGCCAAGCTTGACGTCGTCCTTGCGGTCGGTGGCCGCGACGGAGATTGACAGCACGCCCGGTGTCGCGGCGACCGTCACCAGCGATGGCGGCGCAGTCTTGCCGCTCGAGACCGTGTCGCCGGTCTTGATGGCGTCGAGCTTGCCGAGCGCGATGGTATCGCCGACTTCCGCCGCCGCACGTTTGGTGTCGTAGGCGCCGTTGACGGCGAGGATGCCGGAGACGCGTCCGCTGCCGCTTGCGGCGGATTGCAGCGTCGCGCCGTCATCGAGGTGACCTGACAAGAGCCGCGTCAGTGACAATTTCCCGCCGTGCTGCAAATGCACGGTCTTGAACACGTAACCCAGCGCCTCCTTGGACTCGGGCACGCCGAGGCGCCTGGCGGTCTCCGCAACGCCGGGTGATTCGTGGCGCAGCGCCTTCATCAGGCGCAGCACACCGTTCTCGCGGATCGCGCAGCCGAGCAGCACCGGACAGATCAGCCCTCCGCGCAATTCGCGGGCGAGATCGTCGAACACGGCGTCGCGTGGCGGCTGGATGTCCTCGAGGAGTTGCTCCATCAGCGCGTCGTCATGGTCGGCGAGCTTCTCCAGCATCGAGAAACGCGCTTCCTTCTCGCGGTCGAGATTGCCGCCGTTGAGCTCGACGACTTCGGAGGCCTTGTGCTCGCGATAGACGAAGGCGCGCTCCAGCGCGAGGTCGACGAAGCCCTCGATCAATTCGCCGTTCCAGATCGGAATCTGGCGGAGCACGAGCGGAACGCGCGAGGCCGGCTGCAGCGTGGCGAGCGTCTCGCGGATGCGCTTGTTGGCGCGGTCGATCTTGTTGAGAAACAGAAAGCGCGGGATGTTCAGGTTTTCCAGCTCGCGCAGGATGATCTGGAGCTGCGGCAGCTTTTTCTCATCCGCCTCGCACACTACGATCGCAGCGTCGACGGCGGGCAGCGCCGCGCGCATGTCGTGCGCGAACTCGACCGAGCCCGGACAATCGATGAAGGTGTAGCTGTCGCCCATGAAGGTGGTGGTGGCAGCCGTGAGGCCGACGCTCATCTTGTGGTGGCGGGCTTCGGGACTGGCATCGCCCAGGGAAGTTCCGGCATCGACGCTGCCGGCTTTGTGGATCGCGCCTGTTCGCGCGAGGATGGCTTCGAGAAGTGTGGTTTTACCGCTTTGGAAAGGGCCCACCAGCGCAATGCACCGTGGACCACGGGGACTTCTGACGTCTTGTCCCATTCGCCGTCTCCTTGGGTTCGGAGCTCGGCCCGTGATTGGGTCGGCAAATGGTCATGCTCTGCCTGCCCCAACGTTTTGGCAAGCGAGAAATCGTCGCTGCCGTGCGATCGGAGGAAAACCGGACGCTTCTGCATCGTCATTGCGAGCGAAGCGAAGCAATCCATAGTCTTTCCGCGGAGGCGGTATGGATTGCTTCGTCGCTGGCGCTCCTCGCAATGACGAGAGACGCGTGTCGCTTAACGTCCCGGACGCAGTTCCAGACTCTCGAGCCCGGCGGCGACATTGACGCCGACCTGGCCCTGCAGGCTGAGCGGCTGCAACGCGATGGAATTGTTGGAACCGCCGACCAGCACATTGCCGCCGGCACCGACGCCGAGCGAAGCGCTGCCCTGCGCGCCGGCATAGTCGCCGGCGAGATCGCCAGGCCCGAGATGGGCCACCGGCGCATAGACACCCCAGGCAAGCGCAGTCTCCTGAGTGATGCCGAGATCAAGGCCCACCTTGCGGATGGTCGCGATGTAGCGGTCTTCCGGATAACCCTCGACGCGCAGCACGCAGCCGAGATTGGTCACGGAGCCGACGACAAAGCCGATGCTGGCGCCGCCGCGGCATTCGAGCACGCCGACCTGCACGCGGTCCATCGGCTCCTGTGCATGGGAAGAGGGCGCGGCAAAAAAGCTTGCTGCAAGCGCGGCAAGGAGAAGAGAACGACGCATAAAGAAAACTCCGACTGAAAGATGTGATGCGGACGGAGAACAATGGCTCAAGGCACTGGTCTTTCTATGCCACAACCCGTTCCACCGCGCCAAAGAAAAGAGGCCCGCTTTCGCGGGCCCCTTGATTGATTCAAGTTAATCGTTTTGTCAGCCGTGACGGCGATGATGACGCCAGCGGCCGCGATGGACGAAGCGGACCGGCTCGAGCTCGAGGCCTGCAATGCCGGCCGCGACATTCAGCCCGGTCTGGCCCTGCACGCTGATCGGTTGCAGCGCATAGGCATTGCGCGGACCGCCGACCAGGAAGTTGCCGCCGCCGCCGACGCCGATCGAGGCGTTGGCGCCAACGCCGCCATAGGTACCGGCGAGCTCGCCATAGCCGAGCCGCGTGGTCGGCGCGTTGACCGTCCAGGTGAACTGGATCGTCGCGGTGACGCCGAGATCGACTCCGATGCGCCTCACGGTTGCCGTGTAGGCTTCAGGGCGACGGCCCGGGCTCTGGAATACGCATTCGAGGTTGGCGACCGATCCCACGATAAAGCCGACATTCTGTCCGCCGCGGCATTCGAGCACGCCGGCATGATAGGCAGGCATCGCATGTGCACTGGCAAGCGAGCCTGCGAATGCGGCGGCGGCGATGATCAGGGTTGGAAGTCGCATGGTTTGTTCTCCGCGAAGACGAATTGAAAAGGCGGAGGGACAGGAAGGAAGCGCCGTGTCCAAAACATGGCGCTGCGCACGCCGGTCATCAAAACTTCCAAGGTGTGGCGCGAATGCCTGAACTTGCGGGTTCCTGTGAACGCCTGGAAGCGGACACTGGCGTGGCAGTTCCCGAGCCGCCACGCCAGAATTAATTTGACTATCTCAAATTGCCACAAAAGCGCTGGATGCGCTTGCAGGCGTCCTCGAGATCCGACGTTTTGGTCGCATACGAGATGCGGAACGCCGGTCCAAGCCCGAACGCCGAGCCCTGCACCACCGCGACGCCTTCGGCCTCGAGCAACTCGGTGACGAAGTCCTCGTCGCTGCCGAGATTCTTCCCCGACGGCGTGGTCTTGCCGATAGTGCCGGCGCAGGATGGATAGACGTAGAATGCGCCTTCGGGGCGCGGGCAATCGATGCCGTTCGCCTGGTTCAGCATCGACACCACGAGGTCGCGCCGCTCCTTGAACACCTTGTTGTTCGCAGGGATGAAATCCTGTGGACCGTTGAGCGCCTCCACCGAAGCCCATTGCGCGATCGACGAGGGGTTCGAGGTCGACTGCGACTGGATGGTCGCCATCGCTTTGATCAGCTCGGCCGGACCGCCGGCATAGCCGATGCGCCAGCCCGTCATGCAATAGGCCTTCGACACGCCGTTCACCGTCAGCGTGCGCTCGTACAGTTTCGGCTCGATCTGCGCCGGCGTCGTGAACGCGAAGTCGTCGTAGACCAGATGCTCGTACATGTCGTCGGTCATGACCCAGACATGTGGATGCTTCACCAGCACGTCGGTGATCGCCTTCAGCTCGGCTCGGGTGTAGGCCGCGCCGGTCGGGTTCGACGGCGAGTTGAGGATGATCCACTTGGTCTTCGGCGTGATCGCCTTCTCCAGATCCTGAGCGCGCAGCTTGAAGCCGTGCTCGGCGGTGCAGATCACTGGAACCGACTCGCCGCCGGCGAGCGCCACCATTTCCGGATAGCTCACCCAATAGGGCGCGGGGATGATCACCTCGTCGCCCGGATTGATGGTCGCCATCAGCGCATTGTAGAGCACCTGCTTGCCGCCGGTGCCGACGATGACCTGGTTGGGCTTGTAGGTCAGCTCGTTCTCGCGCTTGAACTTGGCGATGATCGCCTCCTTCAGCTCGGGAATACCGCTGACATCGGTGTACTTGGTCTTGCCGTCCTTGATCGCTTTGATCGCGGCCTGCTTGATGTTCTCAGGCGTGTCGAAATCAGGTTCGCCGGCGCCGAGGCCGATGACGTTGCGGCCCGCCGCTTTCAGCGCGCGTGCTTTATCCGTGACCGCGATCGTCGCGGACGGCTTCACACGGTCGAGCGCAGCGGACAGTAAAGGCATCATCGGCTCCTTTGGCCATGCGTCGTGGACGAACGCCCACGACTCCATTTGAGGGAATATTTGCAGCCTATTCCGACGCCCGCTGCATCGCAAGAAGCTTCCACAACGACAGGCAAACTTTAGGGAACATTAAAGGGACGGCGCTAGCGTCCGCGCAACATTCCTAAAGTTCTGCGGCGAAATGGCTCACATCTGGCAAGGTATCTGTAAAGCCCTGCGATCCGGCGAATGGCTGACACCCGCGCGCGCCCGCGGCTATGCCGTGATCCTGCTCGTGATCGGTAGCCTCGCCTTCGCAGGCTGGATCGCGGTGTCGGACGGCCTGATCGACCGCAATGGCAAGCCGATCGGCACCGATTTTTCCAACGTCTATGCGGCGGGGATGCTGACCTGGCAGGGCAAATCCGCCGACGCCTATGACCCCGCGCTTCAACATGCGGCGGAACAGGCGACCTTCGATGGGCGCGAGGTGCCGTTCTATGGCTGGCACTATCCGCCGTTCTTCTTTGCGATCGCAGTCCTGGTGGCATCGCTACCCTATGCGCCCGGGCTTGCGCTATGGCTTGCCGCGAGCTTTGCCGCCTATCTCGCGACGCTGCGCGCCATCCTGCCGCGGCCGGAGACGCTGCTGATCGCCTCCGCGTTCCCAGCGGTATTGATCAACATCGGTCATGGCCAGAATGGATTCCTGACCGCGGCGTTGCTCGGCGGCGCATTGCACCTGCTCGATCGCCGGCCATGGATCGCGGGCGTGCTGATCGGTCTCCTCGCCTACAAGCCGCAATTCGGCGTGCTCATCCCGATCGCGCTCATGGCAAGCCGGCGCTGGAGCAGCATCATGGCAGCGATCCTCACCATCGCCGCGCTGATCGCCATCAGCTTTGCGACGCTGGGCAGCAGCGTCTGGCATGCCTTCTTCGATTCCATGAATTTCACGCAAGTCGTTGTGCTCGAACAGGGCGGCACTGGCTGGGAGAAGATCCAATCGGCATTCTCGGCCGCGCGCAATTGGGGCGCTGATGTTCACACCGCTTACGCGATCCAGATCGCGCTGGGGATCATCCTTGCCGCCACATTGGCGTGGCTCTGGCGCAGCGAGGTCGCATTCGAGCTGAAGGCTTCCGCGCTCGCAACCGCGAGCCTGCTCGCGACGCCTTACGTGCTCGACTACGATCTCGTCGCGCTGGCGATCGCAATCGCCTACTTCGCGCGCCACGGCTTCAAATGCGGCTTCCGCGACTACGAAATCAGCCTGCTGGCCGCGGCCTGGATCGTGCCGCTCGTCTCACGCGGGCTTGCTGGCGCCACCGGAATTCCTTCGGGCTTGATCGTGATGCTCGCGCTCTACGGCTTTACGCTGCACCGCGCCATGACGAGTCGCGAAAGCGCGACCATCGCCGCCGCCCAACCCATCGCGCAAGCGTGATCCGAAGTGTAGGCGCGTCATAGAAAACTGTTCCGCACGTTTGCAGTGCGGTAGAGGTTTTCAAGCTTTTCTGCCGACTGGCCCTTGCAGTGCAACCACATCGGCATCATTGTTTGGCCGTGTTACGGCACGACAAACAAGCAAGCGTCGGCCGCGCTCGGCGCATCACACTCATCCAGCACGGTCCGAATGTACAAGCTTTACTCGATGCAGCGCTCCGGCAACAGCTACAAGGTCCGCCTTGCGCTGGCGCTGCTCAACATGCCCTACGAGGCGGTCGAGATCGACATTCTGCGCGGCGAGAGCCGCACGCCGGATTTCCTCGCCAAGAACCCGAGTGGCCAGGTGCCCCTGCTCGAGGTCGCCGAGGGTCGCTACATCGCCGAATCCAACGCCATCCTCTGGTTCGTCGCCAACGGCACGCCGCTGACGCCGGAGTCGCGGGTCGAGCGCGCGGAAGCGCTGCAATGGATGTTCTTCGAACAGCACGCGCTGGAGCCGAATATCGGCGCGGCCTATTTCTGGCTGGCGCTGGTCAAGGGCGGCCGCGTGCTGCAGACGCATGCGCTGGAGGACTGGATGGAGCGCGGCTATGCGGCGCTCCAGGTGATGGAAAATCACCTCAAGATCCATGACTACTTCGCCGCCAGCCAGCTCACTGTCGCCGACATCGCGCTCTATGGCTACACCCATCTCGCGGAGCGCTGCGACTTCGAGCTCTCCACCTTCCCGGCGATTCGCGCCTGGCTGAAACGGGTCGAGCAGACGCCGGGCTTTGTTTCGATGGACTGGCGCCCGGACGACGTGGACGACACGCCGAGTATCGCGGCCAGCGCCTGACGGCAGGGTCAATCGTTAACAATCCTTAACGCTTGCGGCGAATCGGCGGTCAACCTGCCGCAATAATGCCGGCGGCGGTTGCGACGATTCGCTCCGTCGCGGGTGATTCGCCCGCGCCGTACAAGGATCGTCAAAGACCATGACACGGTCGCCCGGCGCCACAGGCTTTCACGGCCAAAGCGTCCCTGTTGCCTCGCCCCGACTGATCGACGCTGTCGTCGCTTCGCTCGCGTTCGGCGCCTTCTCGCTGTGCCTTGTCGTCACGCTTACGGTGCTGTCGCTCAAGGCCTGTCAGGCGATGCCGCTGTAGATCCTTGGCGACAAGCGCCAGTCGCGCCGTTCTCGCCGAGACGACGATGAGGAAAGCACCTGTCCTGCTGGTAGCGATGGCGCTCAGCGCGACCATCGTCGTGGCCGTCACCTTGCTGATCGCGACAGAGACCCATGGCGATGGCCGCGCCGGTCTCCAGCCTCTCCCGTTCCGCAAGGTAAATGGCGGCGCCGGTTCCACGTCCGTTCGCATTTGATCGAACAAATCTGAAAGCTCTGCAGAACGAATGAACGCCTCCTTAAGCAGAGGAGCGGAAAGTTCTCATCCGACGCAACGACGCAACAATCGGCGGTCAGACTCGTATTCTGACCCTTTGCGCGAAGGCAAGAGACGGCATGCAGTTGGACTGGCGGACCATCGCAGGACCGGTGCTCGCGGCGGCGACGACGTTGGCCGCCTTTGTAATCGATCGCAACCTCTTCGCCGTCCCCAATCCGGCGCCGCTGCTCGTCTGCATCGTGGCCTTCGCCGGCTCGCTCAGTGGCCTGGCCTCCGCTTCCGTCAGCGCAGCGATTGCCATCCCGGGAGCCGCGCTGTTCTTCTTTGATCACCGCGCCGCTCCCGGCTACAGCAGCGGCGACCTCGTCCGGCTTGCGATGCTGGCGATGACCGCGGGCGGGACCGCCGCCGTGACCGGCCTGCTCAGGCAGTGGATGCTGGATGCCTTTGCGCAGGATCGGCGTCACTATGCGACCGCAGCACGGCTGTCGTCCGCACTCGACCAGGTCGACATCGGCATCGTGCTGCTCGACGCCGATACCCGCGCGGTGTTCATTAACCGCGCCTTCCGCCATTACTTCGCGCTGCCCGACGAGAAGGCCGATTCGCGGCCGCCGTTCATCGCGTTGATGTATCACGGCCGCGACACCGGCGCCTATGAGATGCCGGCCGACGAGCTCAACACCTTCATCGCGCGGCGCATGGAGATGATGCGAAGCGGCGATTCCACGCCGATCAACATCAAGCTCAAGGACGGCCAGGTGCTGCGCTTCTCCTGCACGGCGCTACCCGACGGCGGGCGCATGCTGGCCTATACGCCGGTCACCGATCTCGTCCGCTGCACCGACGATCCGGCGGATGCGGAATATTACCGGTCGCTGCGCGGCGGCGATCTCCGCCTCTCGCGCTCGCTGCGCGCGGCGGAGTAATCCCGCAACGGCTCCATGAGGAGGCGCTCCTCTGCTCGAATTCGTCATGCCCGGGCTTGACCCACGGCTGTCCGGTTTAGCTTTGGCATAGGCTGAGGCTCATCTGTCGCTGATCTTTGATGATTGGCGGAGGCGGATCGAGGAGGCGATCGATCCGCCGTCGCTGCATGAGGTTTTGAGCGACCAG
>Ga0209166_10001569_pt1 | contig 18767 bp, 13 predicted proteins | sample Coa_R1_3_FD_187151 | JGI IMG/M metagenome (GOLD analysis project Ga0209166, IMG submission 187151) | Surface soil microbial communities from Centralia Pennsylvania, which are recovering from an underground coalmine fire - Coalmine... | ecosystem: Environmental > Terrestrial > Soil >... | reverse complement strand
CGCCGCACATAAGGACTGATCATCCACACCCTCCGGAAGCTAGGACCATTCAGTAGTGAGAATAATTCTTGAAGTCATAACTTCCGAAAATAGTAACTATTCAGTCACTGGATGGCTACAACGTGCACTAGCCATTGGGTGGCTCACTGGCGGCCAGAGCGAACGACCACCGGCTCCACGAGAGTGCGCAAGCTTCCCGGAGAGCGCGGTGGTCAAAGAAACAGAGGTGGGCTACAGGGCCACCTTGCCATCGCGGATCGCGGCTATGAAGTCTTCCCACGCGGGTGCGGTGAAGTGCAGCACGGGGCCATGTCCATGTTGCTTGGAGTCGCGGACCCCGATCATCTGGCGCCCTGGCGTGGCTCCTGCCTCCACGCAGTTGCCGCTGGCATTGCTGCGGCTGGACTTGCGCCAACTGGTGCACTCGACGCAGTTGGCGCTGCTATTGCTGCGGCTGGACTTGCGCCAACCGGTGTATAGGACATCGTTCATGACGGGTGCTTCCTCTCGGGGGCCGGGCGGTCCGGTGGCGGTCAGGTGAGCGGGTCGTGGCTCCGGATCGTGGTCACGAAGCCTCTCCATGCTGGCGCTGAGAACCGCAGGACGGGACCGCACCCATGTTGCTTGGAGTCGCGGACGCCGATTATGTGTCGGCTGGGCGCCGCCCCAACCTCTACGCAGTTAGCGCTGTCATTGCTGCGGCTGGACTTGCGCCAGCCGGAATACTGTGCGTCGTTCATGGGGGTTCCTTTCAGTGGTCGGTGGCTGCTTTGGTGATGAGGTCGAGGCTGTCGTCTTGGGGGAGGGCGGCCTGGCGTAGTGCGGTGTAGAGGTGTTCGTAGGGCTGGACGTCGGTGGGGTCGGTGAGCACCAGGTCGGAGGTGACCGAGTCGGCGGCGACCACGGTGGGGTCGCCGGGGTCGGGGTAGGTGTAGAGGGAGAAGGTGCAGCGGGGCACGGTGTAGCCGTCGATGCGGGCGGCGATGGGCAGCACCCGCAGGCCGATGTTGGTGTCGCCGTTGACCACCTGGGCCAGGTGGTAGAGCTGCTTTTTGAACACGTCGGGCGGGGCGGACAGGCGGCGGATGGCCATCTCGTCGATGATCACCTCGTAGCTCGGGCCGCCGGGGCGGCGCAGCATCCGCTGCCGTCCGGCGTTCCCCTCAACGACGCCGCCGATGGTGAACTTCAGCGGTTCGAGCGTGGCGTCGGACTCGCAGCGGGCCCGGACGAACTCCGGTGTCTGAAGCAGCCCGGGCGGGAACGTCTGGAAGTACTCGCGGATGCTGGTGGCTCCCGCTTCCAGGTTCGCGAACAGCGCCTGCCGGTCGCCCATCTGCTTGGCTGGCTCCCACCAGCCCTTCTCCCCGGCCTCCCGGGCGATGGTCATGATCTGGGTCCACCGCTCGCCGTCCACGCCCAGCGCGTCGAGGATCTTCATCACGCTGGCCTGGTCGGTCGAGTGCCCGTTCTCCAGCCGGGAGAGCTGGATCTTCGGCTCGCCACTGCGCTTGCTGAGCTGGTCGTGGGTCAGCTTCGCCTGTGCCCGCAGGGCTCGCAGCTCCGTGGCCAGCCGCAGCCGCCGCACATAAGGACTGATCATCCACACCCTCCGGGTAGACGATTCGCCGCAGCGTGCGAATCTCTGAATGTTGACGATACTTGAATCTGCGCAGATTCTGTATCTCCACGCTACACCCAGTGTCAGTCAGGTTCTCAAATTTGACGTGAATCATCTGTAACCCTGTATGTTTCAGCACTTGGAACGGTACAGTCATACTTACTGCAGACACGCTTCGGAGGCTGGTGGTGACGGTGAGCGAATCAGCTCAGGATGCTGGGAGAGAGCAGTGGCCTGAGATCGACACGAGCGTCGCTCATGTCGCTCGCGTGTATGACTTTCTGCTCGGTGGCAAGGCCAACTTCGCCGTCGACCGGGACGCGGCGGAGCGCGCCTATGCGGCCTGGCCGGGCGGCCTGGACGGCGTCCGGGCGGACGCACGGGCCCACCGGGCGCTGCTGGGCCGGGTGGTCCGCTATCTGGCCGCTGAGGAGGGCGTCCGCCAGTTCCTCGACATCGGCACCGGCATCCCGAAGGAGAACAACGTCCACGAGGTCGCCCAGCGCGCCGCCCCGGCCGCGCGGATCGTCTACGTCGACTACGACCCGATCGTTCTCGCCCATGCCCATCAGTTGCTGACCAGCACTGCCGAGGGCGCCTGCGCCTACATCCGCGGCGACCTGCGCGAGCCGGCCCAGATCCTGCGCGAGGCCGCCGCCACGCTCGACTTCGGCCAGCCGGTGGCGATCCTGCTGTTCGGGATCTTGCACTTCTTCGCCGAGACCGGCGACATCCGGGCCATCCTCGCGGCACTCACCCAAGCCGTCGTTCCAGGCAGCTACCTGGCCATCACCCATCTGGCCAGAGACGTCGACAGCGACGCCCTGACCGAGACCTTCGCCCGGCTCAACGAGCAGATGAGCGAGAGCGTCACCCTGCGCACCCAGGACGAGGTCCGCGAGCTGCTGGCTGGCATGGAGATCATCCCGCCCGGTGTTGTGCAGCTACCGCAGTGGTGTCCCGACGGCCCGGCCGATGCTCACTGCCCCAACCGTCCGCTGCCCATGTGGTGTGCCGTCGGACGCAGGCAATGAAGACGGACGGACCAGACGAGGTCTGACCCGCACAGCAAGACCACCAGGTTTCCGCGCTGTCCGCGGAATCCGGCCGCACCTGGCCCGGCACCCAGACGGTGCTCACCGGCGACCCGGCAGCGATGAACTCGATCTCCAACCCGACGGCCGTCGTCCCGTCCACCCAGAGCTTCGGTCCCCACGGCCGGAGCTTCTCGCACTCCTTCCCGGCCAACTCGCTGACCGTGCTCACGCTATCCACCGGCTGACGGCGCCTGCTGATCAGGACCTCGCCGCTGTCCCGGCCCGGGGACGCTTTCACCAGCGCCCGGATCGCAGGCGGCCAGCTGACGTCGCACCTGTTCGGCCTCGGGCGCTTCCAGTTCGCCGAAAAGGGCCAGGGCGTGCTGCCAGTGATGGCGTGCCCGTTCGTGATCACCGGCAGTGTGGTATGCGCGACCGAGACCGTTGTGTGCGCAGGCCTGATCGTAGGGAACCTCTGCCTGGCGGGCGAGATCCAGCGCTCTGCCGAAGGAGGTGCGGGCCTGGCCGGGGTGGCCCCGGGCCAGCATGACTTCACCCAGGCCATTGAGCGCTTCGGCCTCGTCAGCGAGGTCGCCCATCTTCCTGAAGAGGGTCAGAGCCTGCTGAAAGTAGTCGGCGGCCTGCCGGTGACGGCCTTGCCGCAAGCTGACCTGCCCCAGGCTGGACAGGGTTTCCGCTTCACCGGCGCAGTGGCGGGTTACCCGGAACAGGGCTAGCGCTTGCTGGAGACGAACGGCCGCTTGCTGGTAGCGGACCTCCTGCAGATCTATGACGCTGAGCCGCATAAGGGTGTACGCCTCGCCGACGCGGTCGCCGGTCTCGCGGGACATCACCAGGGCCTGGCTGTAGCGGGCGGTTGCTCCTGGGTAATCGCCTAGCCGCTGGGCAGCGCGCCCCAGGTTACTCAGCACACGAGCTTCAGCGGACCGGTTGCCGGCCTGCCTGTGCAGGACCAGCGCCTGCTGGAGGTGGCGGACAGCGTCCGGGTAGCAGCCCTGCTGCAACCCGACGATACCCAGGTCGCCCAGAACCCGGGCCTCTCCTCGCCGGTTGCCCACCTCCCGGAAGAGAGCCAGCGCGCGCTGAAGTCCGCTGACGGCTTCTTGCTGGCGTCCCTGCCAGAAGTCGAGACCTCCGATGCTGGCCAAGGCCTCCGCCTCCGCGGACCGGTCACCGGTAGCCCGGGCGGCGCGGAGGGCATGACCGTGCACGGTAAGTGCCTCGAAGACGTACTCGATTTCAAGGTAGGGGTTCAAGGTGGCGGCCAGGCGCGTGGCATGGCCAGGCCAGCCATGCTCAGCCGCATGCGCTACGACAGCGGTCAGGTTGAGACGTTCGCTATCCAGGTACGCCCGTGCCTCGGCCGGATCGGTCGCCGCCGGGACGGAAACCGGCGGCGGCAAGGTGCCGGCCGGCTGGCAGTGTTCGGCCGGGAACATGGTGCCCGTCATGGCGGCGGCCGCCTGCAGGTAGTGGTCGAACAGCCGGGTCAGCGCCGCGTGCCGTTCCTGTTCGCTGCTCAGGCCGGCCGCGAGTTCGCGGGCATAGGCACGCAACAGGTCGTGCATGGTGTAGCGGCCCTTTCCGGCCGGCTGAACCAGGTATGCCCTGGACAGGACGTCGATCGCCCGGCGTGCCTGGCCGGGGGAGCAGTTGGTGAGCGCCGCGGCGGCGTAGGGCTCGAAGTCGGGGCCTGGATGCATGCTCAGCAGGCAGAATGTCCGGACGGTGCCAGCGTCCAGGTTCCGGCAGGACCAGGAGAACACAGACCGCACCGCGGTGCACGAATCACCCCCGGAATCGAGCAGGTCCAGCCGGTATTGCTGATCGGCCAGCTCGGCTGTGAGTTCGGCGAGAGGCACCGCCGGGCGGCTTGCCGCGCGCTCGGCGGCTACCCGCAGCGCCAGCGGAAGGCGGCAGCACTGAAGTGCCAGCCTCGCGGCCGCATCGGGGTCACGGTCCACCGCCGCGCCGATCAGTGCACGCAGCAAGCCGACCGCGTCCTCCAACGGCAGCAGGTCCAGGTCCAGGCGTGTCGCGCCGTCCCTGGCCACCAAACCGGGCAGGGCGTCGCGGCTGGTCACGACGACCGTGCAGGACGGCGAACCTGGAAGCAGCGGCCGGACCTGCTCAACCGAGCGGGCGTTGTCGAGGATCAGCAGGATCCGCTTACCGGCCAGCGTGCTGCGGTACCGGGCGGCGCGCTCGTCCTGTTCAGCCGGGATGTCCCGGCCGGGCACGCCGAGGGAACGCAGCAGCCTGGCCAGGGCGTCGCCGGGAGCCATCGGCTGGCCCGGGGCGTAGCCGCGCAGGTTGACATACAGCTGCCCATCTGGGAAGCGGTCTATGACCTGGTGTGCCCAGTACACAGCTAAGGCGGTCTTGCCGACACCCGCCGTCCCGCCGATCGCGCTGATCACCACCGTTCCAGGCGTTTCCGCACCCGGTTCGCCGATCAACTTGGTGAGCGCGAGCAGTTCGCCGGACCGCCCGGTAAAGCTCGCCACCCTCGCGGGCAGCTCGCACGGCACGGTGGCATGTGCTCGCGGTGCGGGTGCTGGTTCTGGTGCGGCCAGGGCGGGGTCGGCGCAGAGTACTTGCTGGTGGAGCTGCCGTAGTTCGGGTCCTGGTTCGGTGCCAAGCTCGTCGATGAGCACCTGCCGCGCCTCCTGGTAGGCGGCCAGTGCCTCGGCCTGGCAGCCGCACCGGTAGAAGGCAAGCATGAGCTGGGCGTGAAAGCGTTCCCGCAGCGGATGCTGCGCGGCCAGGGCCTGCAACCCGGCGACCAGTTCGTCATGGCGGCCCAGGTGCAGCGCGGCGTCGGCCCGCCATTCCTCCGCCTGCAGCCGCAGTTCCTCCAGGCCTGGCACTTCCTTCCGGAGCAGCAGCTCAGAGGACACATCGGCCAGCGGATTGCCGCGCCACAGGCCGAGCGCCTCACTCAGCAGCCCCTCCGCCCGGGCCCAGGCGCCCTCCCGCAACGCGGCGCGGCCGTCCCGGCACAGGCCGCGGAACCGCAGCAGGTCCACCTCGTGCTCCCCGGCCTGCAGCAGGTATCCCGGGTGCCGGGTCACCAGCCGGGCCCCCGCCCGCGGCCCCAGCACCCGCCGCAGCCGCAGCACGTGGGACCGCAGCGTGACCACAGCCCCGGCCGGTGACGCTCCGTCCCACATCACCTCGGCGAGCGCGTCGGCCGCAACCGGGTTACCCGTATTCAGCAGCAGGGCCGCGAGCAGCACCCGCAGCCGTCCCCGTGGCACGTCGACCGGTGTCTCTCCGTCGTGGACCAGCAATGGTCCCAAGATCGCTAACCACATCCCCTGTCCGTACCCCGCGCTGAGCCCGGTTTCACCCAAGTTCAACAGGACTTGAACGCGCTTCCTGGACGCTAGGGCCGTGGATGCCGCAGTCCGTCATCGAGACAGGAAAGAGGCTGAGACGAAGCCACACCGGAGGTGACCCGGCAGTCCCGCCTGTCAAGGTGCCGACCGAACCTCCCTGCCAAATAGCTGTTGGACACGCAGTGAAGGGAGGTGAAGGGAAATGAGTCTGATCGCGACCGCGGCCGACCGGATTCTCGGTGTCATTGTGCCGCGCGCCGACGCAGCGGCCAACAATTGTCCCGGGAGTTGCTTCCGGCAGACCTGCTATTGCAGCGGCGGATTCTATTACGACAGATGCGTCACTAGCACTCGCGAGTGTGTGGGCTGCTTCAAGACAGTTTACCGGTGCTAGTAACGGAAAATGCCAGTAGGGCTGTGGCCCTGCGCAGGGCCACAGCCCGCCGGATCAAATCTGCTAGAGATTGGAATCGCCATCGCTATCCTGATCACGGCAGTTGCCCTGGTAGGCGTTTTGTGCCTGCTCGATCTGCTGCTGACATTCGGCGTTATCCGCAGGCTGCGCGAGCACACCGGCCTGCTGTCCGCACAAGGGAGCACGGTGCCGGTGCTCGGCCTGGAAACCGGGAAGTCGCCGGCCACGTTCTCGGCCGTGACGACTTCCGGGGAAATCGTCACGGATGCGGCTCAGCTGCGGATGGTCGCGTTCTTGTCGTCGTCGTGCTCGGCTTGCCCCGAACGGGTGCCGCCATTTGTGGAGTACCTGAGCAATTATCGCCTCGGCCGGGACAGCGTGCTTGCCGTCATTCAAGACGGCCATGACGAGCCGGTGCCGTACCTGGACCAGCTCGCCGAGGTGGCGCTCGTCTGTGTGGAACCGGCTGACGGCAAGGTCTCCAAGGCCTTCGAGGTAAACGGGTACCCGCTGTTCTTCTTGCTCGACGCGGACGGTGTCGTGGTCAAGAGCACCTACGACCCCGCCATGCTGCCCGCGCCTGCCGCGGTGTGAGCCGGTGCACGGTCATCCGGCCGCACGCGCGGTACGCGCTGCGGCCGCCATGCCGTGCCGGGCAAATCCTGGGGTGTTCGCCGCTCAGTTGCTCATCACGGTGGCCACCGGCCTGGCCCCGGTAGCGGCTGCCTGGCTGCTGCGGTCGATCTTGGACTCCCTTACTGGCAGCGGCCGGCATCCGGCCCTGCCGCTGCTCGTGGTGGCGCTCGCCGCCGCCGGCGGTGTGCAGCAAGTGTTGCCGGCCGTCGCCCAGTACCTGTCCGCGCAGTCGGGCCGGGCCATCGAGCGGCTCGCCAAGTCGGAACTGTTCGCGGCGGCCGGCCGTCTGGCGGGGCTGCGCAGGCTTGAGGAGCCCGCCTTCCTTGACCGGCTCAACCTGGCCCAGCGGGTCGCCATCGACGGGCCGAGCCAGGTCTTCGCGGGTGTTACCGGTGTGATCCAGTCCGCGCTGACCGTGACCGGGTTCCTGGCCGCGCTTCTGGCGTTCAGCCCGGTGATGGCGCTGGTCGTGGTGGCGGCCATGATCCCCGGCATCTTCGCGGAAATGAGCATCGCCAGCCGCCGTGCGGCAATGCTCAGGGGGATCAGCCACGCCGAGCGGCGCCAGTACTTTTATGCGAACCTGCTCACCAGCCATGCTGCGGCCAAGGAGTTGCGCCTGTTCGGCCTGGGCACGTTCTTCCGCCGGCGGATGCTGGACGAACTGCGGATCATCCACCGGGCGGGTCAGCGCGTTGACCGGCGCCAAGCCGTGGCCTACAGCGCGCTCGCGGCACTCGGTGCCGTGGTGGCTGGGGGCGGCCTTTGGTGGGCGGTCTCGGCCGCCGCCCGGGGACGGCTCACCGTGGGCGACGTGGCCATGTTCGTGGCCGCGCTGGCGGCGGCCAGCACCGCGCTGGGGACGATCGTCAGCAATGCCGCGATTGGCTACCAGGCTGTGCTCACATTCCAGTCCTATACCGAGATCGTGACGGCGGGCCCGGACCTCGCGGTGCCAGCCGATCCGGTGCCGGCACGCCCACTGCGCAGCGGTATCGAGTTCGACAACGTGTGGTTCCGCTACGGCCCGCACTGCCCGTGGGCTCTGCGCGGTGTCAGCCTGGTCATACCGCACGGTCAGGCGGTCGCCCTCGTCGGGCGCAATGGCGCTGGCAAGAGCACCCTGGTCAAGCTGATGTGCCGGTTCTACGACCCCGACCAGGGCCGGATCCTCTGGGACGGGGTGGACCTTCGCGATATCGACCTGCCCGGCCTCCGGGACCGGATCAGCGCGGTCTTCCAGGACTACATGAGTTACGAGCTCAGCGCCCGGGAGAACATCGCAGTCGGCGATCTCACCCGGGCCGGGGAACTGGAACATGTGATGGCCGCGGCCAGCCGCGCCAACGTCCACGACACGCTCGCCGCGCTGCCGAACGGTTATGACACCTTGCTGACCTGCACCTATTTCGACCTGGCCGATAGGGAAGATCCGCAGACCGGGGTGCTGCTGTCGGGCGGGCAGTGGCAGCGGGTCGCGCTTGCCAGAGCCTTGCTGCGTGGCGGGCGGGATCTGGTGATCCTCGACGAGCCGAGTTCGGGCCTGGACGCCGAGGCCGAGTACGAGATCCACGCGGGCCTGCGGGCACACCGCAGCGGCAGCACCTCGATCCTCATCTCGCACCGGCTGAACGCGGTGCGGGACGCTGACAGCATCGTGGTGCTGGACGGCGGGATGGTCGTCGAGGAAGGCCACCATGACGCGCTGATGGCGCGCGGCGGCAGGTATGCGCACATGTTCTCCCTGCAGGCACGCGGTTTCGCCAGTGGGGTTCCTGATGCCGAGATGAGCGCTGCGTTCGGAGGGACCGGCGATGGATGACTTCGGTGTGGCTGTGCTCAGCCTGGCCGCCTGCGTTTTCGGGGCCTCGGCGGCCGCGAAGCTGAGAAGCGGGAAGACCTACCGTCTGTTCCGTGACGGGCTGCTTGCGACCAGGCTGCTGCCCCGCCGTTTGCTGGCACCGGCTGCGGCGGTGCTCGCCGGTGCTGAAGCGCTCGTCGCCGCCGGCCTGTCCGCCACGGCTGTGCTGATCGCGGCCTCGGTGCCCGGGGCGGCCTCGCTCGCCGAGTTCGCGCTGGCAGTCACGGCGTTGCTGAGCTCGCTGCTCACGGCTGGGGTTGCGGTGGTTATCCGCCGCGGAACCCAGGCCACCTGTGCCTGCTTCGGCCCCGGTCGTGGCCGGCAACTCGGGCGGGCTCACCTGGTGCGCAACCTCAGCCTGCTGGCCGTGATCTGCGCGGGTATGGCCGGGATTGCGCTGGCCCACGGGCGGCCCGCGGTGGCGGGCGCGGTTCTCGGCGCCATAGCCGGCGCGGTGGCGGCGCTGTTGTTCATCCGCTGGGACGACCTGGCCGAGTTGTTCGCGCCATCCATGGGCGCCGCGCAGACGGCTGGGGGAGCCGGCCGGAGGCACTCCTGATGTGGCGGTACGGGCTCGCGCTAGCAGCGGGTACCCTGCTGGCGCTGGTTACGCTGCGGCAGCGATTCGTGATCATCACCGTGACCGGGGACAGCATGGTCCCGGCTCTGTCGCCCGGCGACCGCGTCCTGGTCCGCCGGGTTCGCCCCGGCCAGCTCCGCCGTGGCCAGGTGGCTGTCGTGGAGATGCCAGACGGCAACGGAGACTGGACCGCGCCGCTGCGCGGGCCAGTGAGCCGCCACCAATGGATGATCAAACGAGTAGCTGCACTGCCGGGGGACCCCATACCCCGGGGCTGCCTGCCGGGGGCGGCAGATGCCGCGGGCCGCCTGATCCCGGACGGCAAGCTCTTCGTCATCGGAGACAACGCCACATCGAGCTACGACTCACGGCAGCTCGGATACCTCCCCAGCGAACGCCTGCTGGGTATCGTCATCTGCCGAGTCCACGCCGAGCCGTTCGACATCACCCGCTACCCGACGGGCAACTCTGCCTTATCACCGGCCGGCCAGGGAACCCGGACACGGGCTCCCTGGCCGGCCTGGCGGTGGTGCTGCTTTCTCAGGCGGCGCGCAGGGCAGAGTGGATGGCCGGATTCTGGACGATCGTGATGGTCGCGGTGGCCCGGCGGATGGTCGCGTTGGTGGCCGCGGACAGGTTGAAGGTGAAGGTTCCCGGGTTGGCCAGGCCGCAGTTGAGCAGGTCGACTCGTACTGCCTGGATGGTCTGGCCGGGGGTGAAGGTCAGTGTTCCGGCCGTGCTGCCCGGGTTGGGCACGCCGACGTAGGTGTTGTTGCACCCGGTGCCCGAGCTCGCGGTCCCGTTGGCGGTGGCGTACTTCACCGTCACCGTGTTCTGGCCTGGAGCGCTGAGGGTCACGGGGAGATCGACATAACCGGTGGCTTCACCGACGGTCGTGTTGGGCGGCGCGGAGATCTTCGGTGCGGCGACTGCGGTGGCCCCGCTGGCTTCGATGGTGATGGTGGCGGTCTTTTGCACGATGGTGGCGTTGACGGGACTGGACAAACTGACGGTGAAGTTCCGGGTCGGGGCGGCGCCGGCCCGGTCCAGGATGGGCACGGTGATGTTCTGCACGCTCTGGCCGGGCCCGAAGGTCAGGGTGCCGCTGGTGGCGGTGTAGTCGGTGCCGGCCAGTGCGGTGTTGTCCTTGGTGGCGTAATGAACGGTCACGGTGCTGTTGGAGGTGGCCCCGGCCGGGCCGCCGAGCAGCACCGGCACGCTCACGCTGCCGGCCAGGTTGTCCACATAGGCGCTGCGGGCATACAGGCCAGGAGCGGTGCTGCCGGCCGCCGGGTCGCCCACGATGCCAACCCGGGTGCTGGGCCGCACGATGGTCGCGTTGGTGGCCGCGGACAGGTTGAACGTGAACGACAAGAAGTCACTCAGATGGCAGTTGAGCAGGGTCACGCTGACCACTTTGGAGGTCTGGCCTGGCCCGAATGTCAGGGTGCCGTTCACTCCCGTGTAGGTGTTGTTGCACCCGGTGCCGGAGCTCGCGGTGCTGTTAAGGGTGGCGTAGTTCACCGTGACCGTTCGAGTACTGGATGCGCTGAGGGTCACCCGCAGATTCACATGACCGCTCGCCTCACTCACGATCACATCCGGCGCAGCGATGACGTTCGGCGTGCCAAGACTCGGCTTCAGGGCGATGCTGGCTGTTACCGCCGCGGCCGGTGAAGCGAACAAGCCGACGGCGAGGACCATGCCGGCCGCTACTGTCAGCGGCCGGCCGGCGACAAGCTTGACTGAAACTGTGACGAGCTGGAGCATACGCACCGGGTCGCCACCTCCCCCCAGAGGGCCCGCAGGCCGGCCGGCCCCTGACCGGGACAGGCGGAACTGCTGGCATCGGCGAATAATCGCAAGTGGGGGCGGGGACTCCGCTCGCAGCGCTAAGTGTGACAGCCTGCACAGCCAAAGGCAATGTAACGACCGCCGGCCGGGGCAGGCCGCCTGCCAGCTGGTCTGCTCACGAAGCCGGCCGCCCCGGCCGGCGGTGTGCGTGGCGCCCGCCGCGCTGGCAGGCCAGGCCGCCAGGGCCAGCAGCGCCGAGACGCCGAATGGGGGATGCCAGGACGGATATCGGCATCCTTGTCAGATCCCAGCCATGGGAGTAGATTCGCCACATTCTGCGCCGTGCAGTGAATGCTGCTTTCACGTCTGCTTTCCGCGAATCGACGACGAAAGGGGAACGCAGATGATTGGCCTATCAGGTACTTTTATACGCTCGCGTTCTGCCAGGGTGGTGACAATCGCCACGGCGGGCGGGCTCGTGTGTTTCGGGCTGGTCGGCGCCTCGGCCGCGCAGACCGCTAAACCGGAGCCGGGAGGCTCGCCGCTGACCGCGCATGTGTGGGCCAAACCGCATGCGGCCGGCGGGCTGGATTGCAACGGGATGAGCCCGGTGCAGAAAACAGTCCTTCTCAATGAGGTATGCACCGACATCAAGGGCATGTACGGGATCCACAACAAGTTCACCTGGGGTGGCCGGTTCTACGACAACGGCCGCTACATCGGCCACGACGAGCCGCTTATCCGGTTCCTGTCCTCGCGCAACGGTTCGGGGAACGACATCGTCTGGCACGAGACGCTTGGCAGGGACCCGGCCGCCCTGCCGACCGTGCACAGACCCGGCCATGACCGGACGCATTACGTCGAGCTGACGCCCGCGCCCTGGTTCGGGATGGCGCTGTGCAACCCATTCTCGTATCCGCAACTGCCCTGCCAGCCGGAGAGTGACAAGAACGCCCCGGCCACGGTCGACGCACCCGTTCCGCCGGGCGTGTACCCGGGCGCCGGCAGTTCGTTCCTGGAGATGCAGTTCTACCCGCCGGGAGAGGCGCCGTTCCCGGACAACATCAGCTGTGACAACACGCACTGGTGCGCATCCCTGCACATCAACGATGCCGAATGCACGGTGAACTTCGCCATCTGCAACCCGAACTGCGAGGAGCCGACGAACTTCGCGTTCATCCAGACCAACGGGGTGCCCACCGGCCCGCCGAGCCCGCAGCTCTCGGACGTGGCGACCAACACACCGAACAAGCACACGCTGCTGATGAATCCGGGCGATCACCTGGTGGTGCACATCTCGGACGCGGCCGTGCCCGGGGAGCCCGGCCAGAAAGCCCTGAAGCTGACCATCAACGACCTCACCACCGGTCAGTCCGGCTTCATGCAGGCCTCGGCCAAGAACGGGTTCATGGCCACCAGCATCCAGGACTGCAGCGGCACCCCGTTCAACTACCAGCCCGAGTACAACACCGCCCGCCCGAGGAACATCGTGCCGTGGGCGGCGGACCAGCTGGCCGTCGGCACCGAGTTCGAGACCGGCCACTTCGAGGGATGCACGAGCCTGGCCAAGCCATTCGTGGTGCCTATTCCGGGTTTCACGGATGTGTCCTGGAACAAGTGCTTCGGTCCTTATGAGCATGCGGGCGAGCGCGACCCCAAGACCCCGGAGACCGGGGACGCGCTGTGTTACCCGAAGGGAGACAAGCACTTCGGGAAGGCGCCGCCGAACGTCGTCACAGGATGCCAGGACAACTTCTTCCAGAACGGCGACCTCGACTTCGACGGCAGCCCATACTGGCCCGACTGGCCGACCTCGGCGAAACCCAACCTGTTCCCGTCGACGTTCTTGCAGGCCCAGCCCACCACGAACGGCGAGGGGTACGCCCAGTTCCAGATGCAGACGGATGCGGCGCTGTCCGAGGCAAGCTGCCACTTCCCGGACCCATCGGGTTGCAAGGTCCCACCGCCGGCCGCGCCGGGCAAGTTCTACCCGTACTGGACGCTCACCAAGTCCTGCGTGTGGGAGTTCGGCAACGTGACGAACGGCAATACGTTCGGCAAGCAATCCCAATACGGCTCAATCATCCGCAAGGTGGGATACCCGCAGCTGTTCGGCCCGATTCGCAGCAATCAGTGCGCCTGATCAACAATCAGTGCGCCTAATCAGAAATAAGCGATAAGCCGAGCGGCCGCCAGGACATTCCGGGCGGCCGCTCGGCTTGGACGCCCCGCCGCCGCTGCCGTGCTATCGACGCCGGGAACCCTTGGCCACCAGCGTCACGATGAGGATGACAACCACCGCGATCAGCCCGGCGATCAAGAACGTGTGGAGCAGTCCAGAGATCCAGCCGACGGCCATGAAGGCGACCCAGACGGCGAGGATTATGCCGAGAATTGTCCAGATTATCCGGCCCATGTGCTTAGTATGCGTCCGGCGGCGAGCCGTCCACCAGGGATCCGGCATCCTGCCGTCACAGCCGGGGAGATCTGTTTTCCCTGACGGTTCCAGCTGACCAGCCGCTCATCCCGGCCAGCCGCGGAAACCGCTGGTTTCCATGCCTCCGCCGGTCCGGCGTTTGCCCTGCTGTTGCCCGTCAACTGCCCATGACCTGTCCTTGAGCCGTGCTGCCGCCGGTCGCACGCTGTGCCTGAACGCCTCTGGGGGGCGACGGACGTCTCCGCCCAGAGGCATTTGGGCACCGGAGACTCCGGCGCTCTGTCTGTGCGTGAGGAGGATCGATGCCCAGTTCTGCCTCTTCCAGGCCCGGCCCGGCCGGATCGCGCCGGCGCCGCTGGCTGACGGGAGCGGTAACGCTGCTGGCCGCGCTCGCGATGGTGGCCGGCCTGAACGGGCTGGCAGCGCCGATAGCCTCGGCCGGCGTAGCCCGCACCGCCGCCCACGCGGGGGTGGCGGCACACTCGCCGGCCGCTCACACGGCGTCCGCCCAGCACACCCACGCCCGGCTCAGACCGGTCATCCGCACCGCGGTCCGGCACGATACCTCGCCGAGGCTGCGCACCATGAAGCCGCTCAAAAAGCTGCCGGGACGCAAGCTCGGAGCGCTCCCACTGCGGAGCCCGCCGCACACCGTAGGCCGCCACGTCCGCACCGCTGACGTGCAGCGCGGCAACAAGGTGACCACCGAGGACATGCCAGCCTTCGGGCAGAACTTCGAGGGCGTCGGCAACCTCAACGGCGTGCTGCCGCCGGACACCAACATGGCGGTCGGCCCGAACGACATCGTGCAGACGACCAACTTCAGCTTCGCCGTCTACAACAAGCAGGGCAGCGCGCTGCTCGGGCCTGAGACGATGGGCACGCTGTGGCAGGGCTTCGGCGGGCAGTGCGACCCGGCGGTGGACCCGGCGGCCAACGGCGGCGACCCGGTGGTGGTCTACGACGAGCAGGCCAACCGGTTCATCATCACCCAGCTCGCCTACCCCCAGCTCGAGCTGGGCAGCGGCGGCTTCCACGAGTGCATCGCGGTCTCCCAGACCGGCGACCCGACCGGCGCCTACTACCGCTACGACTTCCAGTTCAGCTCCGACACCCTGAACGACTACCCGAAGTGGGGCGTCTGGCCGGACGCCTACTACATGAGCAACAACGACTTCCTCAACGGAGCGACGTTCACCGGCGTCACGGTGACCGCGTTCGACCGGGCCGAGATGCTGGCCGGCCAGCAGGCCACCGACGTGCAGTTCACCATCGGCTCGCAGTATGGCAGCCTGCTGCCCAGTAACACGCAAGGTGCCGCGCTCGGGTTCAGCCCGCCCGCGGGCGCGCCCAACCCGTTCTTCATGTCCTGCGACGCGGCCAACGGCGGCCCATGCTCCAGCGACCAGCTGGACGAGTGGGACTTCCACGTCGACTGGGCCAACCCGGCCAACTCCACCTTCGGCAACAACGGATCGCCGAGCCTGACCATCCCGGTGGCCACGTTCAACTCCAACCTGTGCAACTTCAGCCGGGACTGCATCCCGCAGCCCGGCACCAGCCAGGGCCTGGACGCGCTGTCGGACCGGCTGATGTACCAGTCGGCCTACCGCGACCTGGGCAACGGCACCCAGGCGATCGTGCTCAACCAGACCGTGAACGTCAGCAGCGGCGGCAACCAGGCCGGGGTGCGCTGGTATGAGCTGACCAACACCGGCTCGGGCTGGTCGCTGGCCCAGCAGGGCACCTACGCACCCGATTCGGACAACCGGTGGATGGGCAGCGCGAACATCGATGCCTCCGGCGACATCGCGGTCGGCTACTCGGTGTCCAGTTCCGCCACGTTCCCCTCGATCCGGGTGGCGGGCCGGCTGGCCGGCGACCCGGCCGGGCAGCTCGCCCAGGGCGAAGCCACGCTCATGACCGGCGGCGGCTCGCAGACCAATGGGCTCGCCCGCTGGGGTGACTACAGCGCCATGCAGGTCGACCCGACCGACGGCTGCACGTTCTGGTACACCAGCGAGTACCTGTCGTCCACCAGCGACTCGAACTGGCAGACCAGGATCGGGTCGTTCAAGTACCCGTCCTGCACGGCCGGCCCGCACGGCACCCTCACCGGCACCGTGACCGACGCCAGCAACGGCAACCCGATCGCCGGCGCGACGGTGTCGGCCGGGACCGCCGGCTCCACCACCACCGGCAGCAACGGCACCTACAGCATGGTGTTGCCGGCCGGCAGCTACACCGAGACCGTCTCGGCCTATGGCTACGGCACCCAGACCGAAACGGTGCAGATCACCGACGGCGCCACCACGACGCAGAACGTCGCGCTGACCGCCGAGCCCACCGTCAACGTGACCGGCACCGTGACCGACGGTTCCGGGCAGGGCTGGCCGCTGCACGCCAGCATCGCCATCGCTGGGCGGCCCGGCGGGCCGGTCTGGACCAACCCGGCGACCGGTGCCTACAGCGTGGCGCTGCCAGAGAACGCCACCTACGCGCTCACGGTCACCACGGACCTGCCCGGTTACCAGGTGGTCAACGACTCGGTCACGGTCGGGACCAGCGGCCTCACGCACAACATCGCGGTCCCGGTCGCCGCGTCCTGCACCGCGCCCGGTTACCAGTTGGGCTACGGCACTCCCGTGCTCAGTGAGTCGTTCGACGACTACACCGGCGACGGCGGAAGCACCCCGCCGTCCGGCTGGACGATCCAGGACAACAAGGGCAACGGCGAGGTGTGGGCGTTCAACAACCCAGAAAACCGGGGCAACCTGACCGGCGGCTCGGGATTCTTCGCAGTGCTCAACTCCGATCAGTACGGACCCGGCACCAGCCAGGACAGCTCGCTGATCACGCCCGCGGTCAACCTGGCCGGCGATGCCAGCCCGGTGATCCGCTTCCACAACGACTACTTCGGGTACCCGGGGCAGACCGCCGATGTTGACGTGAGCACCGATGGCGGGACGACCTGGACGAACATCTGGCACCACGCCAGCGACAGCGTGCGCGGCCCCGTCATGGAGACCGTGGCAGCGCCGCAGGCGGCGGGCCAGAGCAACGTAGAGTTCCGCTTCCACTTCACCGGCGCGTTCGGCTGGTGGTGGGAGGTCGACGACGTCACCGTGCAGAACCAGACCTGTACCCCGGTTTCTGGCGGCCTGGTCGTCGGCAAGGTAACCGACCCGAACACCGGCAACGGGCTCGACGGGGCCACCGTGACCGACACCGATCACCCGTCGGACACGGCCACCACCGCGGCCAGCGCCGACCCGGCCATCGGTGACGGCTACTACTGGATGTTCTCGTCGCTGACCGGGTCGCACCCGTTCACCGCGGCCAAGGCGCCCTACCAGAGCGTCACCCAGACGGTGAACGTGACCGCGGGCGGCTCCACCCGGGCCGACTTCGCGCTGGCAGCCGGCAAGCTTTCCATCAGCCCGGCGTCGATCTCGTCCACCCAGGTGCTGGGCACCACCACGAACAGCACCATGACGATCACGAACACCGGTAACGCCCCGGCGTCCGTGAAGCTGGACGAGCGCGGTGGCGCGTTCCAGATCCTGCACGAGCAGGGCTCGCCGCTGAAGCAGGTGGGCTTCGGCGAGGACGGCCAGGCAAGCCCGGCCTTCCTCGGCGGTCACGCCCCCGGCGACGGCCCGGTCGTGAACGCCGGGCCACCGGCCGACCCGACCTGGGGCACGATCGCGGCCTACCCGACCGTGGTCATGGACAACTCCGCCGACTTCATCAACGGCAAGGAGTACTCGGTAGGCGGCCTGAACAGCAGCTTCGCCCTCATGAACAACGGCTATGTCTATGACCCCGGGCTCAACACCTGGTCCCCGATCGCCAACATGCCAGTGGCGCGGGAGAAGCCAGGCGTGGCCGCGGTTAACGGCAAGCTGGTTGTCAGCGGCGGCTGGAACTCCTCCGGCACGCCGATCTCCGAAACCGATGTATACGATCCGTCCAGCGATAGCTGGACCACCGTGTCGTCCAACCCGCACCCGGCGACCGCCCCGGGCGTAGCGGTCGTCGGAAACGACGCCTACTTCGTCGGCGGCTGCTCGGACTCCAACTGCACGGCGTCCTCCAACGTCGAGGTCTACAACACCTCCAGTGACAGTTGGTCCAGCGCGGCACCGTACCCACACGCCGACTCCTGGCTGGGCTGCGGCGCGATCAACGGCAAGGTGTACTGCGCGGGCGGTGTGAACGGCAACACCACCTACAGCGACGCCTACGTCTACGATCCCGGATCGGACTCCTGGAGCCCGATCGCGAGCCTGCCGATCGACCTGTGGGCTGCTGTCGCAGGCGCGCCGAACGGGATGTTCGTGGTCAGCACCGGCGTGACCAACGGGTTCAGCACCATCACCAACCAGGGATACGCCTACGACCCGACCACCAACACCTGGTCCTCGATCCCGAACGCGCAGTTCCCCCGGTACCGGGCGGGCGGCTCGTGCGGGTTCTACAAGATCGGCGGCTCCTCCGGCGGGTTCAACCCGACAGCCGACTCCGAGCTGCTGTCCGGCATGACCCAGTGCGGGACCACAGACATCCCATGGATGTCTGAGAGCCCGACCACCGCAACCCTGGCCCCCGGGCAGAGCGTCCAGGTGACCGTCACGCTGTCGGCCACCACGGCCGACCAGGTCACCCAGCCCGGGACCTACACCGCGCAGATCGGCTTCGAGCAGAACACGCCGTACAACGTCAACCCGGAGAACGTCACGATGGTCGCGACCCCGCCGTCGAGCTGGGGCAAGATCACCGGGACGTTGACCGGTCTGGACTGCTCCAACAAGTCGGCCCCGCTGCGCGGCGTGATCTTCGCCACCGGCAAGAAGGGATACTCGTTCAACCTGCGAACCGACCCCAACGGCAACTACGCCTTCTGGGCGCCCGCGGGTTCGGCCCCGTTCACGCTGGTCGCCAGCGCGGCCGGCTGGATCGCCCAGACCAAGAGCGTCAACATCAAGGGAGGTAAGACCACCACGGTCAACTTCGTCCTGCGA
>Ga0209166_10001567_pt1 | contig 18791 bp, 17 predicted proteins | sample Coa_R1_3_FD_187151 | JGI IMG/M metagenome (GOLD analysis project Ga0209166, IMG submission 187151) | Surface soil microbial communities from Centralia Pennsylvania, which are recovering from an underground coalmine fire - Coalmine... | ecosystem: Environmental > Terrestrial > Soil >... | reverse complement strand
CTCTTTGACGAGTTAAAGGGACGCGTCCGACAGGACGATCAGTCGGTGCCGTATCGCCAGGGGAGCTACTTCTACTACACGCGCGTCGTCGAGGGCAAAGACTATCCCGTCTACGCGCGCAAACGCGGCTCGCTCGAGGCACCGGAGGAGATCCTGATCGACGGCAACGCGCTCGGCCAGGGCAAGCCGTTCTTCCAGGTCATGGGCTGGCAGATCAGCTCGGGAGAGGATCTGCTGGCGTTCGCCGTCGATACCATGGGCCGCCGCATCGCCAGTCTGCGGATCAAGAATCTCCGCACCGGCGAGCTCTATCCCGAGATCATCGACCACGTCACGGGCAACATGGCCTGGGCCGAGGACAACCGGACATTGTTCTACACGCGTCACGATTCGGTTACGCTGCGCTGGAACAAGATCTTCCGCCACGTCGCCGGCACACCCGCGGCAACCGATCAGCTGGTCTACGAAGAGAAGGACGACACCTACGACGCGTTCGTGTTCAAGACCAAGTCGAGGGCGTACGTGATCATCGGCTCGCAGCAGACGCTCGCCAGCGAGTATCGCTTCGTCCCCGCCGGTCATCCCGATCAGCCGTTCCAGATCCTCGAGCCGCGCCGCCGCGGCCACGAGTACGACGTCGACCACCTCGGCGACTTCTTTTACATCCGCACGAACGACGGTGCAAAGAACTTTCGGCTCATGCGGACACCCGTGACTCGCACCGGTCGCGCGAACTGGGAAGAGGTCATTCCCAATCGCCCGGACGTATTCCTGGAGAGTTTCGAGGTCTTCAAGGACTTCCTGGTGCTATCGGAGCGGAAGGACGGTTTGACCCAGCTGCGCATCCGACCCTGGAACGGGAGCGCGGAGCACTATCTCGACTTCGGTGAGCCCGCCTACGTCGCGTACATCAGCGTCAACCCGGAGATGGACACGCCGGTGCTGCGGTTTGGGTACCAATCGCTTACGACGCCGACGTCGATTTACGACTACGACATGCGGACCCGCCAGAGGACGCTGCTCAAGCGCGACGAGATCCTGGGCGGCTTCGATCCATCGAATTACGTCACCGAGCGCCTCTATACGACCGCGCGCGATGGGGCGCGCGTGCCCGTGTCGCTCGTGTATCGCAAAGGCACGGCCCGCCCCGCGCCGCTCCTCTTGTACGGCTACGGCTCCTACGGCTACAGCACCGACCCAACGTTCTCGGCCGACCGGCTGTCGTTGCTGGATCGCGGCTTTGTCTACGCCATCGCGCATATCCGCGGCGGGCAGGAGCTGGGCCGGCAATGGTACGAGGATGGCAAGCTGTTCCACAAGAAGAACACGTTCACCGATTTCATCGACGTCGCGGACGATCTCGTGCGGCGCGGCTACACGACGCCCAATAAGATGTTCGCCCGGGGGGCGAGCGCGGGCGGCTTGTTGATGGGCGCGGTCGTCAACCTGCGGCCCGAGCTGTTCAAAGGCGTGATCGCGGGCGTGCCCTATGTGGACGTGATTACGACGATGATGGATCCGTCGATTCCGCTGACGACCGGCGAGTACGATGAATGGGGAAACCCGAACGACACGGCGTACTATCGCTACATGCTGTCGTACTCACCGTATGACAACGTGGAGCGCAAGGCGTACCCCAACATGCTGATCACGGCGGGATTGCACGATTCGCAGGTGCAATACTTCGAGCCGGCCAAGTGGACAGCCAAGCTCCGCGCGGGGAAGACGGACAACAATCTGCTGATCCTGCGCACGAACATGGATGCCGGGCACGGCGGATCATCGGGCCGCTACAAGCGCTGGCACGACGTCGCGTTCGAGTATGCGTTTCTGCTCGACCTGGCGGGACTCGCGGACAAACCGAGGCCCTAGCGCCCCCGGCGATTCGGTGTCGGGCTGCGTTTCGGATGCGGCGGCGGGCGCGGCGGCGTTGGGGAACGTGGAACGCGGAAGTCGGAACGCGGAACAGGGGCATGGTGCTCTGGCCTACCTGTTCCGCGTTCCGCGTTTCCCTTTCCGCGTTTCATACGATCCGATCCACCAGCGCTCCAAGAAACACGACGATACTGACAATCCCATTCGCCGTGAAGAATGCGGCGTTCAGCTTCGAGATGTCGCCAGGTTTCACCTGCCGGTGCTCCCACCCGATGACGACGATCGCGACCACGACGCCGGCGAAATACGGCAGGCCCAATCCCGCGCCTTTGCCGAACGCGATGAGTGCACCGATTGCTGCGGCGTGGAGCAGCTTCGCCACGATGATCGCCCACCCCTGCCCCAGCCGCACCACCAGGGATCGCAATCTTTCCGCGCGATCGAACGACTCGTCCTGGAGGGCATAGAAGATGTCGAAGCCCGCCACCCAACACATCACGGCGACCGCGACGACTACCAGCAACCACCATGGATCACTCCACGATCCGGTGACGGCGACGTATCCGCCGACCGGCGCGATCGCCAAGGCGCCGCCGAGCCAGAGATGCGACCAGTCGGTGAACCGCTTGGCGTAGCTGTAGGTCGCGATCCATAACAGCGCGACCGGGGCGAGCGCGGCGCAAAGCGGATTCAACGCCCAGGCACAAAAGAGAAAGACCACCATCGCGCCGATCACGCCCGCCCATGCCTGCCCGACGGTCAGTCGCCCGCTGGGGAGCTCGCGACCCCGGGTGCGCGGGTTGCGCGCGTCGATGCGGCGATCGGCAATCCGATTGAACCCCATCGCCACGAACCGGGCCGCCGTGAACGCCACGACGACAAGGATCGCGACGCGCCACGTCACCGCCGCCTGATACGACGCGACAACGACGCCGAGGAGCGCGAACGGCAGCGCAAATACCGTGTGGGGGAGTTTGACGAAATTCACGTACCGCACGAACAGTGATTCGCCACCAAAAGTCTGGCCTTCTCGGATATTGCCGTTGCCGCCCATGGCCGCCGTTTACCGCCCGCCCAAGTCGATGCCAAGATGCTTCCACATTTCATCAACTTTTTGCTTCGTATCCGCATCCATTACGATCTTGTTGGGCCATTCGCGCGTGAAGCCTTCTTCCTTCCATTTTCGCGTGGCATCGATTCCCATCTTGGACCCATAGGTGAAGCCGCGGCTCGAGTGATCGAGCACATCGATCGGCCCCATCGTGAATCGCACGTCGCGCTCGGGATCGATATGGTTCAATGCTACCCACCAGGCTTCTTTGGGGTCGCGCACGTTCACGTCCTTGTCTACCACCACGATGACCTTGGCCAGCGCCATGAGGCCCTGTCCCCACAGGCCGTTCATCACCTTGTACGCCTGCCCCGGATACTGTTTGTCGATGCTCACGAACACGAGGTTGTGAAAGATCCCCTCGGCGGGCATGTGCAAATCGACGATCTCGGGAATCGTGAGCTTCAGTAATGGCAGGAAAATCCGCTCGGTCGCGTGGCCAAGGTAAAAGTCTTCCATCGGCGGGCGGCCGACGATCGTGTGCGGCCAGATGGGATCGTTACGCCACGTAACCGCGGTGACGTGGACCTTGGGGTAGTAATCGGCGAGCGAGTAGAAGCCGGTGTGGTCGCCGAATGGACCCTCGAGCACCAGCCCTTCGCGGGGGTCGATGTATCCCTCGATGACGATCTCCGCCTCGGCTGGTACCTCGAGATCCGACGTCACGCTCTTGGCCAGCCGCACAGGTTCGCCGCGCAAGAATCCGGCGAACAGAAATTCGTCGATCGTGGGCGGCAGCGGCGCCGACGCGGCGTAGATGCTCGCCGGGTCGCCGCCGAGGGCGATCGCCACCGGCATCGTCTCGCCGCGCTCCGCCATCGCGCGCCAGTGCGCCGCCCCGACCTTATGTCGTTGCCAGTGCATGGCCAATGTGTTCTTACTCAACACCTGGACGCGGTACATCCCGACGTTGCGGACTCCCGATTCCGGATTTCTCGTAATGACGCCGCCGAGGGTGATGTACGGTCCCCCGTCTTCAGGCCAGCAGATCGGGACGGGAAATTGCGTGAGGTCGACATCGGTATCCTTGACCACCGTCGCCTGGCAAGCCGCGCGGCCTCCTGTCTTCGGCGGAAACTTGGCGATTTCCGCAAGGCGGGGCAGCATCGCGAGTTTCCCGAGCAGGCCTTCCGGTACCTTCATCGCGAGCAGCTCGCTGATCCGGTTGCCGATGTGATCGAGACAGTCCACGCCGAGCGCGAGCGACATGCGGCGCTCAGAGCCGAAGAGATTGACCGCGACCGGATACCGTGACGAGCCGCCGCTCCGCAGTTTGGGTTGGGTGAAGAGCAGCGCGGGTCCGCCACCGGGCGACTTCATGCAGCGATCGGCGACTTCCGTGATTTCTTTATCGACGGAGACCGGCTGCGCCACTCGCGCGAGCTCGCCCGTTTTGTCGATGGCGTCGACGAATTCGCGAAGATTATCGAGTGCCATAATGCACGGCGCAGATACCGCCGGTCAGCCGCTCGAAACCGACGCGCGAAAATCCCGCCCGCACGAGGCGTTCCGACAGCGCTTCGGGTTCGGGAAACGCGAGCACCGACTCTGGCAGGTAGGTATAGGCCTCTCTATGTTTCGACACGAGCCGGCCGATGGCGGGCAGAATTCGGCGAAAATAGAAGAGATAGATCGCGCGCAGCGGCGCAAACCGGGGAGTGGCGAACTCGAGGATCACGAATCGCGCGCCCGGCCTCAGAACGCGTGCGGCTTCGCGCAGACCGCCGCTCAAGTCGGCGAGGTTGCGAAGGCCAAATCCCACCAGCGCACCGTCGAACCGCGCAGCGGGAAACGGCAGCGCGAGCGCGTCAGCCGCGACGGGAGCGGTACGGGGGGAGGGCGCCTTGTTCTTGCCCAGCTTGAGCATCGGAAGGACGAAGTCGGCGCCGATCACGCGGCCCCGGAATCCCTCGCGCCGGGCCAACTCGACGGCGAGATCCAGGGTTCCGGCGCACAGATCCAGATAGGTGCCGTCCGGTTTTGCCTCCCAGCCGAGCCGCCTGACCGCGGTGCGGCGCCACGACCGGTCCACGTTGAGACTCAGCAGGTGATTGAGAAAGTCGTAACGCGGCGCGATCGCCGTGAAGATCTCACGGACGTATTTGGCGGATCGTCCAGGCGCGGCGGCGACGGAGGAGCGGACCATAGGCGCGAAAGATAGGCCGGACCACTTAAGCGACGCCAGCGATCAGCAGGTTGTGGCGTGGGCTAAGCAAGGTCACGAGGCCGCGTTTCGCGAGCTGGTGCGCCGCTACGAGCGCCCGGTCTTCTCCCTGCTGTTTCGGATGGTGCGCGACCGGGCGCTCGCCGAGGATCTCGCGCAGGAAACGTTCATCAAGGTCCTCAACGGCATCAAATCGTACAAACCGGAATTCAAGTTTTCGTCCTGGATTTTTAAGATCGCGAACAACGCCGCGATCGATCACCTGCGACGGCGCAGCATCGACACGCTCTCGCTGGACGGCGCCCCGAGCGCCGAAACACCGGATCAGGTCCGCGCGACGTCGCTCCAACTGGGCGATCGCAAGGAAAGCCCGCTCGACGAGGTGGAAAGCCGCGAGCTCGGCACCGCTATCGAGCGCGCCATCGCCCGGCTGCGGCCGGAGTACCGGTCCTGCATCCTGCTACGGCACGTGGAGGGGTATTCCTATGAGGAGATCGCCGAGACCCTCGACCTGCCGCTCGGGACGGTGAAAACCTATATCCATCGGGCCCGTAATGAATTGCGCGGGTATCTCGAAGATCGACGCGACTGAAACCCGGCCCGAGACCAGGCCGTAGGACAACCCAATGACCGACATCCCCATGCATCTGACTGCCGACGAAATCGAGCTCTGGGCGCAGGGACTCCTGCCTGCCCCTCAGGCTGTGCACCTCGCTGATTGCTCCCTTTGCCGCACCGAAGCAGAGCGCGAGCGCAAGATCATTCTCGCGCTGGTCCAACTGCCGCAGTTTGCGCCACAGACTGGATTCGCTGATCGAGTGATGGCGCAGGTGAAGATTCCGACGCCATCCGGGGATTGGAAGGCCTAGACACAGCCGTCTATCGCCGCCCTTGTTCGATTCGAATCTCCGCGCCCACACCCACTCCCAGTTTCGCAGCCGCGCTCCCGTCGCGCACCGCGATCTCGATGGTTGCTCCTGATCCCACGACTGCGACCAACGCTCCGAGACTCACGTCGGCAAACGTTCGGCGTATCGGCCCAACGTCCGTACCGGCCGCGCGCACTCGGGACCCCGCCCCGACCGAGGACGGCGGAATGTTAGAAACCAGCGATCCGAACTGGTCCACGTGGATGACCTCGCCGATGACGATTCCCTTCTCGATCCGGTGGACCGGGAGCGGCGCGCGCACCGGGTGACTTACGCTATCGCCAAGCGAATCGATCGGCTCACCGAGAACGAGCGCCGCCGCCGCGGGCGCAAACAGGTCACGACCATGAAACGTCGGCGCCGCGCTCGCCGGAACGGGCAGGGACACGAAGCGGGCATCGGGAGCGAGGAACGATAGCAGCCCGTTGTCCGGCGCGAGGAAGTGGTGACCCGCGCTCTCCGCCGCGAGTGCGCGCCGCTTAGTGCCGACGCCGGGATCGACGACGGCCAGGTGCACGCTGCCACGCGGGAACTGCGCCCACGTGCGACTGAGTAAGTACTGCGCGGCGCGTACATCGCCCGCTGACACGCGATGACTGATGTCGACGAGCGTCGCGCCAGGCGCGCGTGACAGTATGGCTCCTTTCATTTCAGCCACATAGCTGTCCGCGGTGCCGAAGTCAGTGAGCAACGTGATTATCGGCATGGCGATTTCCTCTTAGACCTTAACAGCGCGCCACCTCCCTCCCTTCCAAAACAGTATCATCGCCACCCCGCGCGAGATCGCGGTGACGCTCAGCGCCAGCCAGATGCCGAGCAGCCCGATGGCGCGCGACCACCAGGCGGCAAACGGAATGCGCATGGCGGTGAGCGTGGTGCTCACGATCTGCGGCCAGAACGTGTATCCCGCGCCCGCCAGGGCACCCTCGAGGATCAGCTCGAAACTTTGCCCGATCTGGGCCAACGAGATCACCCGCAGGTACAACACCCCGTCGGTAATCACGCGAGAGTCGCTCGTGAACAGCGCGACCAGGCGAGCTGGGATAAGCAGGAAAGCGACGGCGGTGGTTACGGTGACGAGGAGGCAGTACCCGACGGTGAGGCGCACGGCCTGTTGCGCTCTCGCCTCCTGCCCGGCGCCCAGGTTCTGGCCGACGAGGGCGCTCGCCGACAGCGCGAAGCCGCTGATCGCGATGAAGCCCAGGCCCTCCATCTTGTGTCCCACCCCCAGTGCAGCGAGCGCGGGAGTTCCGAACCGCGACGTGAAGCGCGTGAGCCACATGTAGATGACCGAGAGCAGCACGCCGGCGAGCGAGAGCGGCGCGCCGACGCGGATGATCGTCGGAAGCGCGCGCCAATCGGGCGCGCGCGTCCGCAGCAGCCCGCGTCTGAGCGCGATGCCGAACCCCAGCACGAAGCCGCCGCCGCGCACCATCACCGACGCGAGCGCCGCACCGCGCACACCGAGCTGCGGGAACGGCCCGAGACCCATGATCAACAGCGGATCGAGCAGAATCGAAACGCCGACGGAACACACGAGCATCAGAAACGGCGTCCGCGTATCGCCGGCGGCGCGAAACGTGGCTTCGATAGCGAAGAAACCGAACACCAGCGGCGCGCCGAGCAGCCAAGTCGACAGATAGGTATGGCCGAGGGTCGCGACCTCGGCCGGCACGCGCATCAGACGAAACATCGCGCCCGCAACGGACCAGCCGATGATCGCGACGGCCAGGCCCGCGGTCAGTGCATAGGCGACGGCTGCGGCAGCTGCGCGCGCCGCGCGATCGGGATGTCCCTCGCCATGGCGGCGCGCGGCGACGGCAATGAGGCCGATCTCCACCATTTCGCCCAGGCTCAACGCGACCCAGATGTAGAAGCCCGCCGTCGATACCGCCGCGAGCGCGGCCGGCCCGATCAAACGACCCACCCAGATGCTGTCGATCAAATTGAACGAGAAGTGACACGCCATCATCGCCACGGCGGGCAATGCGAGCCGGATCACGACCGGCCGCAGCGGCCCCGTCGTCAGCACGCCTGCCGCCCGCGCCGTGGCGGCTATGTCCGGAGCGGGGGCGGGAGGCTTATCGGACGTAGCGTGCTACCAGGACCAGCGCGTCATCGTTGCCTTTCACATGGCGGGTGATGACGAAGTCGGCGATCTCCTGAGGCGTGTTCGAGAGCACCAACGATTCCGCAAAGCCGTCTTTGATGCCGTCGGAAAAGAGGATGATGGTGTCGCCCAGGGCGAGCGGCACCGATCGCGTCGTGGGATGGGTCTGCTCGGCGCCGATGAAGCCGGCGCTGGGCAACAGCGTGATGCGCGACGGCCGATTGCCCAGATCGGCACGGAGCAAGATCCCGCCGACGTTGCCGACGCCGAGCCACGTCATGGTCGCCGCCTGCGGGTCGAGATAGGCGAGACCGAGGACCACGCCGCGCAGGCCGACGACCGCGTCGTGGCAACGGCGCACCATCTCGGCGAGCGGTTCCTTGGAATAGCGGTCGAGCGCGCCGATCGCGGCGTGCGCGGCCGATGCGGCTTCCTGGCCGTGACCGAGCCCATCGACCACGGCGATCAGCGTGCCTTTCCCCACGTGCTTGATGAGACACCGGTCGCCGGACTCCGACTGCCCCGGCAGTGGCAGCGTCGCGAACGCGGCCTCGATTTTCAAACCGACCGCCGCCACTTCGTCATGCGGATCGTGGTGCCGCGGCCGACGACCGAATCGACTTCGAACTCGTCCATCAGGCGCTTGGCGCCCGGCAGGCCGGCGCCGACGCCGTGCGAGGTGGAGTACCCGTACTGCATCGCGCGCTCGACGTCGGAAATGCCGGGCCCCTGATCGATCGCGACGACGGACACGCCCTGACGGTCGCCGTTCTGGACGAGGCTCAGGATGACCTCGCCCTTCTTGGCGTACATCAGGATGTTGCGGGCGATTTCGGAAATCGCGGCGGCAATGACGGTCTGCTCGCCGCTGGAGAATCCGGCGACGGCGGCTAGTGCGCGGCCTTGTTGACGGGCTTCGACGACATCAACATCCGCCGCAATTGGGAGGCGGAGCTCTTCACCCACGGGTCGGGCCGCTCGGCGGTCGTCTGGGTCTCGTGTCCGACCCGCCGCGGTCTTTGGTGCGGCCGTCGAGGAACGCGAGGCCCTCCTCGAGATCGAGCACGGTGGCCACGCCTTTCAGCGTCAGGCCGAGCTGTACCATCGCGAAGGCGACGTCTGGCTGGATGCCGACGATCACCGTTTCGGCGCCGCGCAACCGCGCCATGTGCGCGATGTCGCGCAGCGTGCGCACGGCGAACGAGTCCATGACGTCGAGCGCGGTGACGTCGACGATGACGCCGCGGCAGCGCGAGCGCCCGACCTGGGCGATCAGCGCTTCGCGAAGGTGAGAGAGGTCGGCGTCGGTGAGGGCGGACTGAATCGAGGCAATGAGGTATTGCCCCTGCCGCAGAATCGGTACTTCCACGGCGTCCCCCTTCTAGCGTGACGCTTCGGGAGCGATCTCGCGAACTTGCGTCGTCGGCGCCGCGCGATCGGCCAGGAGTCGCTCGGCCTCTTCGATGCCGCCCTGCAGGTCGCCGACCGTGGCCATTTCGGAGAGGTCCACGCCGATCGTCACGAGGGTCTGCGCGATTTCCGGCGACAGGCCGGTCACGATCACGGTGGCGCCGAGCAGGCGCGACGCTTCGACGGTCTGCACGAGGTGGTTCGCGACGCCGGAGTCCATTGCCGCGACGCCGGTGACGTCGATGACGACGACTTTGGCGCGGTTGGCCCGAATCGCGCGCAGCAGCTGTTCGGTCAGCTGGCGGGCGCGTTGCGGGTCGATGACGCCGATGATCGGCAGAATCAGCAGCCGCTCGCGCACCTGGAGCACCGGCGTCGACAGCTCCCGAATCGCCTCCTGTTGCTGCCGGATGATGCGCTCGCGCTCTTCCACGAATCCGACGGCCACCGTGTTGGCGATGCGGTTCGCGGCGGGCTCGTAGGAGTCGAGGATGCGGTTCAGCTTTTCGACGTTGTCCTGGTATTTATTGAAGAGCGAGCGGGCGAGCACGTCACGGAGCAGCAGCACGATGCCGACGACTTCGTCGGTTTCGACGCCGCGCGGAATGATGCGCTCCGACAGTCGCCGCGAGTACGCTTGCAGGGCTTCGAACGTTCCGGTCTCGAGCGCTTCCACGTAGTTGTCGTACACGGCCGTCGCTTCGGCAAAGATTTCTTCTTCCGTCATCGCGGTGAGCAGCTCGGCGCGCGTAATGCGGCGCGCCCATTCCTCGCGCAGCTGCGTGCGGTTCTGCCGGAGGTGCGCGACCAGCTCGCGCAGCAGCGCCGCGGACGATTCCGACGGAGCCAAATCCTCGCCGCCGCGAGGGGCCGGCGCCTGCGACGTCCGCGTCGAAATGCTCGTGCCTTTTCGGTTGTCCATGGCTCGAAACCTAGAGTAAGGGTCGTTTACTGAGCAAGCCCTGAGGCTCTACTCTTGCGGCGTTCCTTGGTCTCGTACAATGCGACATCGGCAGCGTTCAAGAGGGCGTCGACGGTCTCCCCGTGACCGGGGTACACTGCTACCCCCACACTGATCGACAAGTTCGGCTTCTCGGCGTCCGTGGCCAGCCGATCGACCACCCCGCGCGCCACGTGCCAGGCGGCCGCCTCGCCGGTCTCCGGCAGCACCAGCGCGAACTCGTCCCCCCCAAACCGTGCGGCGGTGTCCGTCGCCCGGCAGGAGCCGAGCAACGCTTCGGCGACGCGCCGGATGGCGAGACTGCCGGCAAGGTGCCCGTACCGGTCGTTGATCTGCTTCAAGCCGTCGAGATCGAGCAGTACGACCGCCAGCGGCTGCGCGGTGCGGCGCGACCGTTTGATCTCCGATTCGAGGGCTTGAATCAGCTGGCGATGGTTGGCGAGGCCCGTCAACGGATCCGTGACCGCCAGCTCGCGCCACGTGCCCTGCAGCTCGCGCTGCGCGGCGACGACCGCCGCCAGCACGAGGCTCGTGATTGCGGTGATACCGGTCCACACCTGCAGCAGGACCAGCGACTCGCCCGCCGCATAGCCCGAGAACGGGCCGACGCCGTGCAACGTCCGAAATATTCCGATGAACGACACGACGAGCATGGCCGTTGCCGCCTCGCGTGGGCCGAACCGGAAGGCGACCCAGATCATCACGGGCCAGAGGAGGACGGTGAGCGGATAATGCCGCGACGGGAAGACGCCGCCGAACAGCGCGTAGCTGACGAGCACTGTTACGGCGGTCAGCGCGATCGCCTCCACGAGCTGCTCGCGATTCCAGCGTGGCGCCGGTTTCACGCCGATCCACAAAATCAGTGCGGGCGCGATGACGATGTCGCCGACCGCGTCGCCGAGCCACCACGTCGACCACACGCGCGGCGCGTCGTGCCACGACAGCAAGCCGCCGAGCGCCAGCGACACGATCCCGAGCGACGCCGACACGAGGGTGCTGACGAGTGCGGCCAGCAGCGTGAATCGGAGGATGTCGCGCACGCGATCGAACACGCGGCCGCCGCGCGCGAACCGGTTGACGAGGTATGCGCCGAGCAGACCCTCGGCCGTGTTGCCGGCGGCGATGCCGATCGACGGAAGGACGGCACCGGTCGTGCTGACGTTGGCGAAGAAGGCCGCAATGATGATCGCCGGCCACACGCGGTAGCCGAGCAGCACGAAGGCGGCGAGCGCGATGCCGGCGGGTGGCCAGACGCTCGTGACTGAGCTGTTGATGTAGGCGAAGCGGAGGCCGAGTTTCGCCGCGAGGTAATACACGACTGCCAGCCCGACCAAGAGCAGCAGGCGGCGTAATGATTGGCTCATCGGACCTAAGCTAAAGGAGCGACCCGTCATCGTTCCAACTTCATCCCCTGGATGGCTGCCGCTGGTCCCTGACTTGCAAATACATTAGGTCCCAGAACGGGGGTGGAGTGTGCCGTGGACCATTCGCCGTGTCGAACGTCGGGTTTCTTCCCCGCGTAGGCGCGGATTGGATCATAGAGCAGTCGAACGCGAAGGATCGGTGAATCGTCGCCGGGGAGGCGACCGCCGTGTCGCCTCGAGTCCCGTTGTCGGAGCGTCGCGCATTCGCGTGCTGGTCGTCGAAGACAATCGCCTCATGCGCGACGGCCTCGTGCGGCTCCTGTCCGCGTACGGCGACGTCGAGATCGCGGCGAGCACGGACAACGCCTCGCAGGCGGCGCAGCTGCTGCCCGAGACGAAGCCGCAAGTGGTGCTCCTCGACGCCGGTCTCGCCAACGGTGAGAGCTACGCGTTTCTGATCAACCTCAAGGAGCTCCTGCCCGAGGCGAAGACCATCGTCATCGACTTCGTTCCCGCGCAGCAGGACGTACATCAGTTCATCGACGGTGGCGCCAACGGCTTCATCATGAAGGACGCGACCGCGGAGGATATCGTGAAAGCGATCCGTTCCGTCGCGAGCGGCACCGATTTGCCGCCTCCTGCTGCAGCCGCTGCACCAAGAATGTCGCCGCCCGTCTCCAGCGACGGCGGCAGTCCGCCGATCGGGACGCAGTCGCCCGGCGCCGTTCGTCTCACCAGGCGGGAGCAGGAAATCAAGGATTTGATCGCCGCCGGCCTGGGCAACAAGGAAATCGCGCAGCGGCTCAACATCGCGACCAACACGGTCAAGAGCCATGTGCACAACATGCTCGGCAAGCTCGCCGCGATCTCGCCGCCCGATCGCCGGCAGGGGAATCGCAGCCGGCGCGGGGCCAGCAGGCGCTCGTATCGGTTCTCGCGCGGCTGACGTCTTGAGGGGCACGTCCCGCAGAAATTTCTGAAACACGGGATTGCGAGGATAGCGCGCGGCCAGGCCTTCGACATAGCCGCGCGCTTCGCGTTCCAGGACCGCGCGCCCGGCGGGATCGCGTGCCGCTTCACGGAGCAGCGCCGCCGCCAGCACCCACGTGCCCTCCACTCGGGCCAGGTCTCCGTCGTGCGCGGCGCGGCGCAGGTAGCGAATGCCGCGCTCGGCGTTGCCACTCCCCAGTCCGATGACGCGCGCGACAAACCGCGCGAACGCGCTCGCGCGCGCCAAGCCGTAATCGTAGACCCCAAGTCCCAGATAGCAGTCGGCACGGGTGGAGTCGGTCGCCAGCAGGCGCCGATAGAGGTCGCGCATGGCCTTCGCGTCACGCGCGGCGCTGTACCCATGCCCATGATCTTCGCGCTGGCGCGCGCGATAGCCCAGCGCCGTCGCCAACCAGAAGTCTCCGGCTGGCCCCGCGGCGCGCGCGCGCGCCATGGCGACACCCAGCAGCGAGTCGATGCGCTGCAGCGCGAAATTCGCCGAGTCTTTGGCCTCGGCCCACCAGATGTACGCGCCGGCCTGGAAGACCACAGGCGCCGGGTCCGCCGGCTTGCGTGCAGCCAGCTCGGCGAAGTAACCCGCGGCGGCCGCGAAATCGCCGCCGTACAGCGTGTCCAGCCCCGCGCGCAGCGGGACGAACGGATCGGGTTTCGGGTCGGAGGAAATCGCGCCCTGAACGAACAGCATGACGACGAGCAGCGCCTGCACGTCAGCGCGGCGCGGTGGTGATCGGCTGCGACGGCAGCAACCCCGCGGTGCGCGCCGCAACCGTGTGCGCCAGTGCCCGCAGCGCGACGCCGGCGGGAGAGTCGGGCTGGCTCACGACGATCGGCTCGCCGCGGTCTGCGAGGTCCGCCATGCCTGCCTGCAACGGAATCTGCCCGAGCAGCGGCACGCCGAGCTCGGCGGCCAGGCGGCTGCCGCCTCCGGCGCGGAAAATGTCCGACCGCGTGTGGCAATCGGGACAGACGAAATAGCTCATGTTTTCGACAACCCCGATCACTCCGACGCCGACGCGCTCGAACATCTTCGCACCGCGCAAGCTGTCGCCGACCGCCATTTCCTGCGGCGTCGTCACGATGATCGCGCCGTGGAGGCGCACGAGCTGGGTGAGCGACAGCTGCGCATCCCCGGTGCCGGGCGGCAGATCGACGAGGAGGTAGTCGAGCTCGCCCCAGGCGACATCGCGCAGAAACTGCGTCACGATCTTCATGATGATCGGCCCGCGCCAGATCGCTGGTGCGTCGCGCTCTACAATAAAACCGAGCGACATGAGCTTGACGCCGTGGGCCTCGAGCGGCTGGATCTTGCCGCCTTGCACCTCGGGCTTCGCGTCAATACCGAACATGCGCGGGATATTGGGGCCGTAGATATCGGCGTCCATCAAGCCGACGCGTTGGCCATCCTTCGCGAGCGCCGCGGCCAGGTTGGCCGAGACCGTCGATTTCCCCACCCCGCCCTTGCCGCTCGAGATCGCGAGGACCTTGCCGAGCGCGGGCAGTTCCTCTGGCGTCGGCGGCGCTGGTGGCGCGCTTGGGGCGGCGGACCGGCGGGCCGGACCGTCCGCCGCATCGACGACGTTCATCTTTACTCCGGACACACCCGCCACGCCTTCGACCGCTTTCCGCGCCTGGCGCGCCAGCGAGCCGGGATCGTCACGGCTGAGCGCGAACGTGAAGGTGACCGCGCCGGCTGCGTCGACCTCGATGTCTCGCACCATCCCGCTCGTCACGATATCGCGACCGTGGCGCGGGTTGGTGACGCCGCGGAGCGCCTGCTCGACGACAGCCTTGAGGTCGGCGCTCATCAGTCCCGGCTTCCGCCGTTCGTGAGAAAGCGCCGCGCGGCGCCGAGCACCTGTTCCTCGACGTCCGCCATCGTGCCGCTCAGCGACGCGCCGGCCGCGCGGTGATGCCCGCCGCCGCCGAATTGATGCGCCAGTGCCGCAACGTCGACCTCTCCCATGGAACGGAACGATACCTTGATGCGCCCGCTTCCCACATGCCGGAACAGCAGCGCCAGGCGCACGCCCGCGATCGAGCGCGGGAATTCGACGATGCCGTCGAGATCGTCCGCGGTGACTTCGTGCCGCCGCAGCGCGTCTGCCGGCACGCTGACCCAGGCGAGCCCGATCTCCGGCTCGACGACGAGGGTCTGGAGCACTTCGGCAAGCAGCCGGACGCGGCCCTCAGGCGCGCTCGCGTAGACCGACGCGTAGATCGATTCCGGATCGACGCCCTTTTCGAGTAGCGCGGCCGCGACGCGCAGCGCGCGGGCCGTCGTGTTCGAGAAGCGGAAGCCGCCGGTGTCGGTGAGCAGGCCGACGTACAGCGCCTGCGCGACTTCGGGCGTCAGCGCCCATCCCACCACGCTCGCAAGATCGAAGACCAGCTCGGCCGTCGCGGTCGCATCGGGCGCGATGAGACACGGACCGTCGGGCAGCTTGACAGGGCCGACATGGTGATCGATGCAGACGAAGGACGGAGGAGGGCGCCGCTTGTTGATGATGGTCGCCAGGTTGCCGAGCCGGCTGATGTCGCCGATGTCGAGCGAGGCGACGATGTCGGCGCGCTCGATCTCGCGCGCGGCGCGATCGCTGGCGTCGGCGCCGGGAGGAATCAGAAAGTTGAAGCGGTCGGGAATGCCGGTGGGATTGGCGATGCTGACGGAGATGCCGCGCGCGCGCAGCAGGTACCACAGTCCGATTTCGCTGCCGATCCCGTCGCCATCGGCGTTGACATGCGTCGTGAGAACGACGTGATGGGCGCTGGTGAGCGCGGCCGCCACGTCGCGAGCCGCCTGCGCGCGCGCGGGCGGAACGGGAACGCCGTTCGGATTCATGACTCGGCAAGATAATCGGCTGAGGCTGGATACTGCCGACTATCCAACCTTTGGTCTAGATCCTTCTGACTACGGCCCCTCACGCGCGGCCAGCCGGGACTTCCGGACGCCGTAGAAGAAGTAAATGAACATGCCGAGCACGAACCAGACGATCAGCCGTCGCCACGTGGTCCAGGGCAGCGAAATCATGAGGTAGAGCGCCGAGAACGCACCGAGCGGCGCGACCGCGAAGACCGCAGGCGTCTTGAAGGCGCGCTGCAGGTTTGGCTCCCGCACACGCAGCACGATGATGCCGACCGACACAATCACGAACGCGAGCAGCGTGCCGATGGACACGAGACTGCCTGCCTCGCGCACCGTCAGCAGCGCGGACACGATCGCGACGCCGATGCCGGTGATGATCGACGTGATGTAGGGCGTCTGAAACCGCGGGTGCACGCGGTTGACGAATGGCGGCAGCAGACCGTCGCGCGCCATCGAGTAAAAGACGCGTGACTGCCCAAGCAACATCACCAGAATGACCGACGACAGGCCGGCAATCGCGCCGAGCTTGATGAGCGACGACATCCAGCCGAGACCCGCGTGATCGGCGGCGACCGCGATCGGATCGGGGACGTTGAGATCCTTGTACGACATGACCCCGGTCGCGATGCCGGACACGATGATGTACAGCACCGTGCAGATGAGGAGCGACCCGATGATCCCGATCGGCATGTCGCGCTGCGGGTTCTTCGCCTCCTGCGCGGCGGTGCTGACGGCGTCGAATCCGATATACGCGAAGAATACGACGCCGGCGCCGGTCATCACGCCGGTCCAGCCGAACGCGCCCCGCTCGCCGGTGTTCGGCGGAATGAACGGATGCCAGTTCGCGGGATTGATCGCGTGCGCCGCCGCGACGATGAACAGCAGTACGACTGCGACTTTGATGAACACGATCACATTGTTGACGTTGGCCGATTCTTGGATGCCGATGACGAGGAGCGTGGTGACGATCGCGATGATGATGACCGCCGGCAGGTTGAACGTCGCGGGCGTCGTGCATCCCGTCGCGACCACGCCCGAAGCGGCGGCGAGAGAACATGGCACGTGAATCCCGATGTCCCTCAAAAAGCTCACGACGTACCCCGACCACCCGATCGCGACGGTGACGGCGCCGAGCGCGTACTCGAGGATCAGGTCCCAGCCGATGATCCAGGCGATCAGCTCACCGAGCGTGGCGTAGCCGTAGGTGTACGCGCTGCCCGCCATCGGGACGAGCGATGCGAATTCCGAATAGCAGAGGGCGGCGAAGATCGACGCCACGCCGGCAAGTACGAAGGACAAGACGACGGCCGGCCCCGCGTTCAACGCCGCCACGGTGCCGGTGAGCACGAAGATACCGGTGCCGATGATGGCGCCGATGCCGAGCATCGTGAGGTTGAGCGCGCCGAGCGCCCGCTTCAGGCTATGATCGGTTGCCGCCTCGCTCTGCAGCTCCGTGACGCTCTTACGGCGAAACAGATTCATTCCAGGCTCCGGTTGCGGGGTGCGGGCTGACGATTCGACGGTGCGGACCGCCCCAAGGTTCGCCGGGGGCGGCGATCTGTCAATAGAGGAAGGGATGAGATCTGTACGAAACTCGCAGTCGCAACGACCACTCCCGCAGCGCCGGGACGACAACTGCGAAACCAAACAGGAGGCTACACGCTGTAGTTCGGCGCTTCGCGCGTGATGACGACGTCGTGAGGATGAGATTCACGCAACCCCGCAGTCGTGATCCGGATGAACTCCGTTTCGGTCCGTAGCGCGGCGATGTCGCATACCCCGCAGTAGCCCATGCCGCTCCGCAGTCCGCCAACCATCTGGAAAACCACATCGGCCACCGGCCCCCGATACGGCACGCGCCCCTCGATTCCTTCGGGCACGAGCTTCTGCAGCGATACCTCGCCCTCCTGGAAGTAGCGGTCGGCCGACCCCTCTTCCATGGCCGAGAGACTCCCCATCCCGCGAATGACCTTGAACCTGCGTCCCTCGAGCAGGAACGATTCGCCCGGACTCTCCTCCGTCCCCGCCAGCATCGAGCCCATCATGACGCTCTCGGCGCCCGCCGCGAGCGCCTTGACCGCGTCGCCGGAGTACTTGATGCCGCCGTCGGCGATGATCGGCACGTCACCCGCGCCGCGCACCGCGTCCACGATCGCGGTGATTTGCGGTACGCCGATGCCCGTCACGACGCGTGTCGTGCATATCGAACCCGGTCCCACACCGACTTTCACGGCGTCCACGCCGCGCTCGACGAGCGCGCGCGCGCCGTGCTCCGTCGCCACATTGCCCGCGACGAGCTGCGCGTCGGGAAATGCGTCGCGCAGACAGGCGACGGTTTCGAGCACGCCCTGGCTGTGCCCGTGGGCTGAGTCGACGACGATCACATCGCAGCCGGCATCGACGAGCGCCTGCGCGCGCGCACGCGCCTCGGACGTGCCGCCGACCGCGGCGGCCACGCGCAACCGGCCGTGCTGGTCCTTGTTCGCGTCCGGGTACTGGCGGCGCTTGAAAATGTCTTTGATGGTGATGAGACCTTTGAGCAAACCTTGCTTGTCGACGACGGGGAGCTTTTCGATCCGGTGCTTGGCCAGGAGGCGCTCGGCTTCATCGAGTGTGGTGCCGATGGGCGCCGTCACCAGCTTCTCCTTCGTCATGACGTCGCGGATCGGTCGATCCATCTCGCGCTCGAACTGCAGGTCGCGATTGGTGATGATCCCGACCAGCCTCCCGGCCCCATCGACGATCGGCACGCCCGAGATCTTGAACCGCACCATCAGCTGGCTCGCCTCGCGCAGCGGTCGATCGGGACCGAGCGTGATCGGGTTCATGATCATCCCCGACTCGCTGCGCTTGACGCGATCTACCTCCGCGGCCTGACGATCGACCGGCATGTTCTTGTGGATCACGCCGATGCCGCCCTGGCGGGCTATGGCCATCGCCATCTCCGCTTCGGTGACGGTATCCATGGCGGCGGAGACGATCGGAATGTTGAG
>Ga0209166_10001565_pt1 | contig 18803 bp, 17 predicted proteins | sample Coa_R1_3_FD_187151 | JGI IMG/M metagenome (GOLD analysis project Ga0209166, IMG submission 187151) | Surface soil microbial communities from Centralia Pennsylvania, which are recovering from an underground coalmine fire - Coalmine... | ecosystem: Environmental > Terrestrial > Soil >... | reverse complement strand
TCCTTCCTCCACGCTCATCCCTTCTACAATTCCGAGCAGCAAAGCCAGCGCTACGTCCGCCTCGATCGCCCGCAAGCCTACGTCCCCACTTCTTCTCTCTTCTTCAACCAACAGCATCGCGCCATCTTCGAGCAAGCCATCGTCCGCGCCTGGGATTACTACCGCCAGCTCTCCGCCCTCCTCGTCAACGACGCCCGCGCCATCCTCAGCGACATCTGGCACATCGGCCCCATGTCCCACCCCAAGCGCCTGCAAAAAATCGAGCGCGCCGCCGAAAAGCGCGCCATCGAAATCGCGCGCTACGTTCTCCCCGTCGCTGCGTTCACCACCATGGTCCACACCATCTCCGGCATTGTCCTCCACCGCCTCTGGCGCATGAGCGCCGCCTCCGACACTCCCAGCGAATCCCGCGCCATCATCGGCGCAATGGTCGATGAGGTCAAAAAACACGACCCTCAATTTTTCGATCGTTTTGGAACTGAACCGCTCGAAGAACGCCCCGAATGGAAAGATGCCTCACCCAGCGCATCCGCGAGCAATGGTCTGCAGGGCGAAGTTTTCGCCCGCGAATTTGACGCCAAGCTCGCCGGAAAAACTTCCAAGCTCCTCGATTACTCCCCCAACGCCCCCCGGGTCATGGCCGAAGCCTACCGCGCCGTAGTCGGCCTCACCGAATCACAATGCTCAGATTCGGAAGCCATCGACCGCCTCCTAAATCCCGCTCGCAATCCCTATCGCCTCGAAGTCCTAGACATCGGCGTCCACGCCCCCATGATGCGCGCGCTCCAGCACGCCAATTACACTTTCTCCAAGAAAATCAGCCACACGGCCGACTCCCAGGACCAGCGCCACCGCATGGTCCCTGGCTCCCGTCCGCTCCTTACTCTCGCCGACACCCGCGAGCCCGACTACATCACTCCCGCTCTCCTCACGCAAAATCCTCGCGCCAAGGAACTCTACGACCGCGCCATGCATGACGCCTGGTCCGCCAAAAACGATCTCCTCGAACGCGGCGTCCCTCTCGAAATCGCTCTCTATCTTCTCCCCAACGCCAAATCCATTCGCCTCGTCGAATCCGGCTCGCTTCTCCATCTCCTCCACAAATGGACCATGCGCACCTGCTTCAACGCTCAGGAAGAAATCTACGCCGCCTCCATGGACGAAGTCGCCCAGCTCCGCCAAGTCCATCCCCAACTCGCAAAATACATCGGCCCCCCCTGCCATCTCCGCGCCAACGTCACCACCCCCATCTGCACCGAAGGTTCCCACTTCTGCGGTGTAAAAGTCTGGCTCGACTTCCCCAACACCCCCCGCCGCATCTAGCCATTTACCTAAAACTGATATTAGAAGTATTATTTATCACTTTTCTTATTTCTGGACAGATAAGAAAGCGCTGTCGTAAGCTCCGTTTCGAAATGAGCCTCGCGAACAAACTTCGGTTAATCAAAGCAGCGCGCAAAATCGGCATGTCCGACGCGGATATTCTTCGTGAGGTCTTAGGTGGCGAATACGGAAGCGAAAGAAGGCGGAAACTGGTGGTGCAATGGGGAGAAGTGCTGGGACTTACTTCGAGCGAAGCGCTCCGGCTCGCCCACGCTTCCGGACTGCTGCCGAGCGCCCACCCGCCCCGCGGCGAGTAATTTGAAAGGCCTCGCGATAAAGCTCTGGAAATGTCTTTCGCATAAAGCGGGCATCGTCCGGGGAAGTTGACGCAAGTTCGCGAATCTTCGTGATTCGCTCTTTTCGATTCAGCGAGCGGAACCTTTGATCAATCGCCGCCACTAGCTGTTTCTGTGACATAAATAGACTTTACCACTTCGCGTGCAGCCCGTAAATCCGATATGCTGTATGGATCCCCGCCGACCACCAGAATTCTTTCGTTTTCTTTTGTGATCAGTTTCGGTCCGCGAGCACGCGAAGCGCAAGAGCCTGCGCCGAGGCGACAGACTCTTTCTCCGTCATGCCGTAGGCCAATACACCGGGCAATTCCGCCACCTCGGCGATCCAGCGCCCGTCATCCTCCACTTCAGTCTCAACTCTCAATCCAATGTCAGCCATTCCAGCTACTCCATCTCTCTGAAACCAGTGTACGATTATTTCGCGTCTAATGCTCAGGAGGCCCACCCGGTGTACTCCCGCCTAACCTCTTGCTCCGCCCTTGCAGTATCTTTCCTCCTCCTGAGTACCACTGCCTTCGCTTTCGACACCCCGCTCTCCCAAGAAGCCGTCCGCGATGCCTATTTCCTCGGCCAACACAACGACCAAACCACTCTCTCCTTCTTCTCTCAATACGTTCGCACCCTCCCCGCGCCCGACAAAGGCCCCTACATCGCCGAGGTCGAAATCTACACTCCCTACACACAAGTCATCGAAACTTCCCGCCGCCGTTCCATGGGCTATAGCGCCCAGCAAGCCGAGCTCGATTATCGCCACAGCCGCGACAAACTCTACGTCCGCATCCGCATCAACTTCACCGATACCTACGGTGCCCTCGAGCTCTACCGCTCCGCGAAAGCCGACAAGCAGCTATCCGGGCGCAACGAGCCTCTCCCCGATTTCTATCGCGACTTCCGCGTCGGCCTCTCCCAGCGCTCCGCCCAATCTCACGAAGATCAGTGGATCGAGCCCCTCCGCATCCTTCTCCAGCCCTCTTACGTCCAAAACTCAAACCACTATCCCTTCATCCCCGAAGATCTCGGCTTCTTCTCCTATGCCGCCGCTGACGACTCCTCCTACGGCTACGGCGCCGCCAGCGGGTGGGTCTACCCCACTGGCTGGCTCGCCTGGCTCATCTTTGACGCCAACGATGTCGCCTCCGACGAGGCCACCGTCGAAGTCATCACCACCGACGGCCAGCACGTCTCCGTCCCCTTCGACCTCTCCCGCCTCCGCTAACTCTACCCCGCAGCCGACAAACCGCACGCCCGGCCCTCTTCACATGCACCCCTACTCCGCTAGATTCGCCAAAAAAGCTATGGAAATACAAGTAAGGCTCTGGTACAATTGCCTTGGTTAGGAAGTGCGTCCCGGCCCCGTGCCAGGCTTATAATAGGCATAACTCCTTTTTTTCTGTAGACTTATCCCCCTGTCGGCCCATCCAAAGGCCACTCATCCTTGTGTGCTTTCGCCTTCCCCACAGGCCGCAACTACCGTACTTCCTGGCCTCGACACTGGGGTTGAAGACAACGCTTCTCGCTTATGTCTCTGTCGAGGATGAAAACGAGCAGGAGGACCAGCAGGACACTTCGTCCTTGGCATCGCCAAAAGTCAATCTGAGGTCCAAAGAGAGGCAGGCTAATTCACTCTATCACTCTATGACAGAATGATAGAGTGATATAAATTTCTTCCCCCAGTAGCACAGGCACTCTTGCCTGTGCTCTGCGTTCTTGTTCTTGTTCTAAGTTCTTGCTCCGAGTTCTTACTCAGCGTTCGTGCTCAGCGTTCGTGCTCTGCATTCTTGTTCTAAGTTCTTGCTCTGCGGCTTTACTCCGCGGCCCTACTCTTGCCTTCGAAAGGGCCGTGCTCTCCGAGCGTGCTCCACTCTCAAAAACGCCGATGCAAAGTCACCGGTTAGGTGGGACAGGTATTCTTGCCTGTCTCCGAGGCAGCTGCTCACGACCGCCAATGCAATGTCACCGGCCCATTCATCGCATGGCCCATCGTCACACCCGTCCGGCGCGAACCGCAAGACTTTCCCCATCGCGCAGTTACTGAGCCATCGAGAAGAGAAGAAATTGCGCATATCCAATAATAGATGTATAATACTCCATATTTGGATAAGCCAGAGGAGGCGAGGTGGCAACCCTAAGTCAACCAACCGCGGGCCTAGCCTGGGAAAAGCCAGCCGATCTTTCCAGCAAGGAAGTGCAGAAGCGATTGAGCCCTTCTGCTGTGAGGGCGTTCTTGAAAATTTGCGAGCTCTGGGAATTGCGCGATCAAGACGCCAGACAAATGCTGGGAGGTATATCCAATGGGACTTTTTACGAATGGAAAAAGAAGGCTCGTGGCACTCTTGACCAAGACCGGCTGACGAGGATTTCGATTCTGACGGGGATCTTCAAGGGGCTAAATATCCTCTACAGCAGGAAGCTCGCTGACCGTTGGATTCAATTGCCGAATGAAAATCCCATGTTTGAGGGCGAGACTCCCCTTACGTACATGATGAAAGGCGGGCTGCCCGCAATGTTGCGTGTGCGGCAACTTCTGGATTCTCGCCGTGGCGGGCGCTAGGCTGCTACCCCGTGTTTCCGATGTTCGCCGTGACGACACTCATCGTCTAATTCCCTGGCGGTACAGCGACGAGAATGAAAGCGTTCTCACGCGGCTCACTAAAGATGTCGCGGACTTGAAGGAGATATTCGAACTTGAGGGAGCTACTAATGACCGCCTCCTCGGAGAAGCTGGCGCCCTTCCGAGTATTACCGTGCGGGAACTGATCTTTGGCCTTTCTTACTCGCATATTGTCAACGCCGCATTCACGCATGCCAGCCCCCTTGGAAGCCGCTTCAACGGGCCCGAACGCGGCGCGTGGTATGCGGCATTCACCCGGGAGACCTCGGAGCTGGAAGTGGCGTACCACAAAAGCAAGGAATTGCAAGAAATCAGCTGGAAAGAAAAGGAGACATTTACGTACGTCGATTTCCTCGCCGATTTTCGCGGCGGGTTTCACGACATCCGCAAGGACACACGCTTTGGAAATTGTTTGGACGCAAGCAGCTATGATGCATCACAACATTTGGCCAGAAAGCTCTTAGAGAGAGGGTCGGCCGGAATCGTTTATCCGAGCGTTCGGCACAAGGTCGGAACATGCATCGTTTGTTTCAGACCGGCGCTCGTAAACAATGTGCGGAAGGGCTCTTCAATTTCCATTGGTTTTAAGGATGCGTTTGCTACTCCAGAATTTCGAGAAATCAAATAGCCAGCCGCGTCGGTCCTAAGCTTATTTTGCCGGCCGCGGCATCCAACGCCACCTCTTTACTGGCGCTGCAAACCGCGCGAACTCCCTACAGGGCTTTCGGCTACAAACCACGCTAGAAAGGCGCATGTCTTCCCGAGGCGTACCCGGACACCGGTCGTTTATGGTACTCACGGGTGGCCGGTCAACGATGTCTCACCGCTGCTCCACGCTCACGATCGCCAATGTAATGTCACCGGCCCATTCATCGGATGGACCATCGCCGCACCTGTCCGTCGCGATTCCAGGAGGTTCGCTTTCAACCCGAAGTACCACTTCGCGGGCCGGTCCGCATCATCGATCAGCATTAAGCGAGGATTGTGCTTCAGACCCTCGGCTTGCAGGATCATCGTCTCCTGGTCCTGCCGCAAAAACTTCTTTGCAAAGATCCGAAAGATCGACACTGGCAAAAACAAATTCCAGGCGGCCACAAAATCAATCCGGCAAAGATCGCGTCGCACCGGTGTGACGGTAGCCCGGCTGGAAAACCACAATTCCCCACTCCGGATTTCTTCCGTGCGGATATTCGGCAGCACAAAGTCGATGGTAGTGGTCACCGGCTCGCCAGTATATTTCTGCAGCATTCGATAAGGCGCGCCATTCGAGCTGGGCGTGTGCGGGCTCATCCGGAAACCATTCGGAATTGGCTCGAACTTCTTTTCTTTTTCATGGATGCTGTGGCGGCTGCGCCAGTACCACGATTGATGCACGAACGGCCCGTGCGCCGGATCCATCAATCCGATAATCCCCTGATCGACATGCGACGGCAGCTCGCAATCGAGATGCGTAACGCGATATTTATCGCTGAAAATCGCCAGTGTCGGCGCGGCAGGAATCGTCTCCGGCAATCTGGCTCCGGGAATATTGTCGGCCGCGATGCGGCCGCGCGAGGCGTCGGGTGCTATGCGCCCGCCAGAATTCATGTACACCCAGAAATATCCGTCGCGCTCTTCGCAAGGATAATGGCCCGCAAAAATGCGTTCCACTTTCAGTTTGTCTTGGCTAGTCAGCGACGGAATTTCAACGCACTGCCCGCTGCAAGCTTCAAATTTCCAGCCGTGATAACTGCATTCAATCGTCCTTCCGTCGAATCGCCCGTAAGAAAGCGGAATCCCCCGATGAGGACACGAATCACGCATCGCAAACGATTTGCCGTCGGATGTGCGCCCCAAAACCAGCGGCACTTCCAACAGCATCGCCGTCGCGAGTCGGTTGCCCGTAACTTCCGTGCTTCGCGCCGCCGGGTACCAAAAATCCCAAAGAAATCCGGACTCGTTCTCCGGCGCAATTTCCTGCTCCTGGGATGTAGTGTCCAAAATCGGTCGAACCGCTTCGCTCATTGCTGCTTCCGTTCTGGCTATCGTGTGGTCCGCCTCCTGTGGTGGACCGCTGCGCGCTGCATCGCAGTATATCTCGCAAATATGCTGCCATCGCGCGATTCTGCCTTAGTGCAAATCAGCCATGATAATGCAAATCAAGGTCAATGCGCGGCCCACAATGTCCCTCAACGCCGCAAAAAGCAAACTCGATCGCTCCAGTCCCACTTTGCGGTCGTTCTTGCGAGTTCGCTTAGAGCCCGTACAAGACCACCCGTATCCGCCGGTGAGATCGACTTCTCATCCACAAAAATCACGCCGCCGTGCTTTCGCTCCTCTTCCGCCCAAACCTTGAGCAGCGGGGGAATCGTTCTTCGATCATACGTGACTAAGGTTAGCCCTTGCGCGGCAGCCTGGCGCAGGAAAACGGAGTCCTGCTGCCCAAGAAATTCACCCCGTTCCCAAGCCGCCATACAGACCACTGTTAGAAGCCGGTCGCGTCGCCGAAGGCCCTCCGCGACGGCCGGCGAAATATGCTCGTCCAGGAGCAGTTTGACCATCTCAGCTTTTGGTTCTTCTGTGCGAGACGAATTCCGCGGCTTGCGGTAACATGCGCTTCAATGCTTCAAAGCCGGTTGCGTCATTCTCTGCGAGTGCTCCGTCGATCTCGTCAGGAAAAGCCCTTGCGTAATTCACGGCCGCTTGGACTTTTGCTTCCGGCCATTTCAGATGTGCCGCGACGGCGGCAACATCGGCTTTGTAGCTTTGAACAAGCAGCAGGACCTCCCAAACCGCGAGCGAACTGCCTTGCATGTGCGCTTGCCTCCCCGCCACGGAATCGCGGAAATCCACAAACGCAAATTCCGAGCGCCTCAGCCCTTCTTCCACAAGCCGCGCGCTGGCGTCGCTCGCGGTCCAGCCATGCCGGTTCGCCATGCGTTTCAGCCGGTTGCCGCTTTCGGCCGGCAGCCTCATGCTGATGACCGTGGAACGGGTCGATTTCATGACACCCTCTCTGACAATGTCACTGTTGTAAGTATTGTAGCATCCGCAAAGTCCAAACGCCATACGATTTGCGCCCTGAGGATTTCCGCGTTATGCTTTTTCCGTGTACGCCACCTTCTATTAGCTGATCCCGCCTCGCTCGCCCATGTCGCGAGCTCGTTTTTCCCTTCGCTACTCACCACTCACTATTCACTTCTCAAAAAGGATTTGCCATGGCTGTAATGACACTGTCCGACAAATTGGATCAGCTCGGCGCCCGCTACGACGAACTGACGCAGCAGCTTTCCACGGCGGAAGTGGCCGCGGACTCCGCGCGCTTCCAGAAAATCGCCAAGCAGCACGCGGAACTCGAGGAAATCGTCGCCAAGCACCGCGAGTTCAAACAGCTCGAAAAAGATCTCGCCGGCGCGCACCAGATGGTTGTCGAAGCCGAAGATGCCGAGATGAAGCAGATGGCCCTTGACGAAGAAAAACAGCTCACGGCACGCAAAGAAATTGTCGAGCGTGAATTAAAACTGCTCCTTCTTCCCAAGGATCCGAACGACGAGAAAAGCGTCATCGTGGAAATCCGCGCCGGGACAGGCGGCGACGAAGCTGCTCTCTTTGCCGGCGAACTCTTCCGCATGTATTCGCGTTACGCGGAAACGCTCGGCTGGAAAGTGGAAGTGCTTGAAAGCTCGCCTTCCAATCTGGGGGGCGTCAAGGAAATTGTCGCCGCCATTCAAGGCCACAAAGTTTATTCCAAGCTGAAATACGAAAGCGGCGTTCATCGCGTGCAGCGCGTGCCCGCCACGGAAACGCAAGGCCGCATTCACACCTCGGCCGCGACCGTAGCGGTCCTTCCCGAAGCGGACGACATCGATATCAAAATTGAAGCAAAGGATTTGCGCATCGATACGTTTTGTTCTTCCGGACCTGGCGGACAGTCCGTGAACACAACCTATTCCGCCGTGCGTATCACACACATTCCCAGCGGCCTGGTTGTTTCGCAGCAGGACGAAAAATCGCAAATTAAAAACCGCGCGAAAGCCATGCGCGTATTACGGGCCCGTCTTTACGAAATGGAACTCGAAAAACAGCAAGCCGCCATCGGCGCGGAACGCCGCGGGCAAATTGGAACTGGCGACCGCTCCGAAAAAATCCGCACGTACAATTTCCCGCAAAACCGCGTGACGGATCACCGCATCGGCCTGACGCTCCACCAGTTGACGGATGTCATGGAAGGAAAGCTCGGTTCGCTGGTCGACGCCCTGGTGAGCCACTACGAAGCCGAGCGTTTGGAGCAGGAGCTTGCTGGAGCGTAATACTTGCTTCGGCTTCGGCGTCGTCTGAAATAAACTTTCGTCCACGCCGACGAGGCTTGCACTTTCATTTCGCTCGATCCAAATGGAAAGAACTCTAGATATTCGTACAGCGCTGAAACGCGGCATTGCTGAACTTCGCGACGCAAACGTGCCGTCCTGCACGCTGGCCGCGGAGTTGCTGCTCCTTCACGTGCTCGGCCGCGACCGCGCCTGGCTCTACGCGCATCCCGAAGAAGTAGTCCCCGGCCTCGAAGCGCATCGATTCATTTCGTACATTCTACGGCGCGCCGACGGCGAACCAACGCAATACATCACCGGCAAGCAAGAATTCTGGGGCATGGAATTTGAAGTCACTCCCGACGTGTTGATTCCCCGCCCCGAAACCGAGCATGTCATCGAAGTCGCGCTCGATCGCCTGGCCGTAAGAGAAATCCGCGCAGGCCGAAAACAAACTCTGACCGGCGAGGGACTGCACCTCATCGACGTGGGCACCGGCTCCGGCTGCATTGCCATCGCCCTCGCCAAACAACTTCCGGGCGCGCGAATTATCGCAACCGATATTTCCGCCGCGGCTCTCGCCGTCGCCAGGCGCAATGCAGCACGCCACGAGGTCGCAGATCGTATCCAGTTTAGAGAATCCAATTTGCTCGATGGGTTGACCGTAGGGGCACGATATATCGTGCCCCTACAACCGAACTTGGCGGCGGACGCTCAACATGAGTCACCAGTCACAAGCCATGAATCTCGGTCCTTCGATCTGCTTGTCAGCAATCCTCCCTACATCGGCAGGAACGAAAAAGAAACGCTGCAGCGCGAAGTACGCGACCACGAACCGGAAGTTGCCCTTTACGGCGGCGAAGAAGGCTATGAACTTTATGCAGAATTGATCGCACAAGCGGCGCGGCACTTGAAGCCAGGCGGCCTCCTGGTCCTCGAACTGGGCCACAACAGCCTTCCCGCCGTGCAACCGCTCCTCGATTTGCCAAACTGGACAAACGCCGCGGTAACCAACGACCTGGCTGGCATCCCCCGCGTCATCGCCGCCGAAAGAACTTGAGCGCGAATGAGTTGGAAGTTAAGATTGTGGCTGAACTAATTAATGAGTTCGTTGCGTGGTGCGAGGAAACCAAATGGCGAAAGCACGTACGAAAACAGCTAGACCGGTGGAGCGAATCGTCACGGCGTTGACGGCGCGAACTCAGTTCGGTCAAATCCTGAAGCGGGTCCACAAGGACAAGGAGAAGTTTGTGGTTCAAAGGCGCGGTGAGTCACAAGCCGTGATCCTGAACGTCGAAGAATACCTGCGTTTGTTTGCCAAGCCAACTCCCGCGGTCGCGGCGATTCGGAGGGAAGCCAAAACCAAGGGGCTGGATCGCATTACCCTGCGAGAAATAAATCGTGAGATTAAACTCGCTCGGCGCGAGCTGAGAAATAAGAAGAACGGATGAGAAGCGCAGTCCTCGACACTAACGTTATTGTCTCAGGCTTACTAAAGCCTAGTGGGGCGCCGGCCAGCATCACGGATTTAGGATTCTCAGGACAGTTTAGGTGGTACGTATCGGAAGTGATTGTTGTGGAATACGAGGTGGTGCTAGCAAGAAAGAGACTTGGAATCGCTTCGCGCCGGGCGGCAGAGTTCTTTGCAGACCTGTATGAGACAGCAGTGGTGGTAGTTCCCGCCAGGAAACTTCAAGAATGCGCCGACTCTACTGATGACAAGTTCTTGGAGTGTGCGCTTGAAGCGAGGGCAGACTATGTAGTGACGGGAAACGTGGAACATTTTCCGGACCGATTTCAGGATATTCGCGTCGTTACTCCTCGCCATTTCCTCACGCCTCTCACGGCAGACCCGCGCTGAACGACTGCTCGATCGTGGAAATTGAAAGCGGCACTGAATCGGGAGTAGGCTAGCGAAATGCCGGAGATGGCGCGATTTCGGGCTAAGCATGGGCCGCTGGAAGAGCAGGCGGCTACAGCGGTTGCTTCCATCTTGCATGTGGACATGGACGCGTTTTTCGTGTCGGTGGAATTGCTGGAGCGGCCGGAGTTGCGGGGCAAGCCAGTGGTCGTCGGCGGGCGGCCTGACCAACGCGGCGTTGTCACGGCAGCAAGCTACGAGGCGCGCAAATATGGCGTGCACTCCGCCATGCCGCTGCGAACGGCGGGACGGCTTTGCCCGCACGCGGTTTTTCTCGACGGGCATCATGAAAAATATGGAGAGTGGAGCGACCGCGTCGCGACGATTCTTGCGAAATTCTCTCCCATCGTCGAAATGGTTTCGATTGATGAAGCTTATCTCGATCTAGAAGGGACCGAGCGGCTCCACGGGCCGCCGCTGGCGGCTGCGGACAAGTTGCTGCGGACGATCACCAAATCGACGGGCCTTCCCTGCTCCGCCGGACTGGCTACAACGCGTCTGGTCGCCAAAGTGGCGTCGGATCAGGCGAAGCCAAGCGGGCTTGTGTGGGTTGCACCCGGCCAGGAAGCGCGATTTCTGGCGCCACTCCCTGTCGGGAAAATCCCGGGCATCGGCGAGGTCACAGAACGCGCGCTGCGCGCCCTCCGTATCGAGACCGTCGAGCAACTTGCCGCGATTCCACAGGAAAAGCTCGAAAAAGTCTTCGGCCAATGGGGCGATGCGCTCTATCGCAAGGCGCGAGGCGGCGATTCCTACGAATTCGTGATCGACGCCGAGCCAAAATCCATTTCGCACAATCACACGTTCGGAGAAGACACCAACGACACGGACGCGCTGCTCGCCTTGCTCAGCCATCTCTCGCAGAAAGCGTGCAAGCGCCTTCGCGAAGCAGGCCTGGCAACGCGCACACTCACACTGACGATCCGCTACGCCGGATTTGACACGCACACGCGCGCGAAAACTCTTACGGAGCCGACGCGGCTGGATGCCGATATCTTCCGCGTTTTTCAGGCCCTTTTCGCCGAGCATCGCGACACAAAACGAAAAATTCGCCTGCTGGGCGTGAGCCTTGGCGGACTCACGCACGGGGCAGAGCAACTTGAATTGCTGGATGCCGAACGCCGAGAACGACTGGAAAAATTGACTCGGGCCACGGACAAGTTGCGCGACCGTTTTGGATTTGGAAAAGTGCAATTCGGCGGCTCGCTGCGAGCGGACAGATCCAAGAACGAGAGCGACGAACCGAGATTGTCTGCCTTAGGAAGGGCAAACCTCAAGAAGTCGAGTGAGTCGTGATGCCACTCACGACGAATCTGGCTGGATACCCTATACTTCTCGCATGAGTCCCGAAACTCCTCCTTCCGGCACCGCAACTCGGATCCCTGGCGGTAGACTTTCCGGATTCTGGCAACGCATCAGCGAAGGCCGCCGGATTGACGAGTTGTGGTCGCAGTTCACGGCAGACGCGCGCGCCAGCTATGGGTTCTATATGACGGAGGCCGTCGCCGAAGACATGGTGAACCGTCGAGGGCGGCCTCGATTCGTGCGAATTGCCAAGACTTTGTTCTGGTCGCTGGTGATGAAGCTGACGCCGGCGCGACGCGTGCTTCTGATTCTCGCCTTCGTGCTGCTGGTGGGTTCGGGCTTCCATTTTGAGTTCAGCAACGATGTGAAGGGCGATTTCAATTTCACTTTTGTCACTGTGTTGCTGCTTCTACTGTTGCTTTCGCTGGAGCTGGCGGACAAGGTCACGATGAAGCGCGACCTGGAAATCGCGAGGGAAATTCAGACGTGGCTCGTTCCGTCGAAAGCACCGGAAGTGGCTGGAGGGGACATCGCCTTTGCATCGCGACCGCAGAACTCCGTTGCTGGGGACTACTACGACGCCTTCTATCCGAATCTGAACGCTGCAGAAAATGGAAAGCTCATGCTGGTGATCGCGGACGTGGCGGGCAAGAGTATTCCTGCCGCGCTGTTGATGGCTACGCTTCAGGCGAGTTTGCGGACGATCGCCGGCGAAGGCGCTCCATTGGGCGATCTCGTGATACGGCTGAATCACTATGCCAGCGCGCATAGTCTAGACGGCCGCCGCTTCACGACCGCGGTCCTTGCCGAATATGAACCACTGACGCGACGCCTTGTTTATGTGAATGCAGGCCACAATCCACCCATCTTGCGCCGCAACGGTGGAGCGATTGAGAAACTCGAAGCGGGCGGGCTGCCGTTTGGAATTCAAGTGGACGCCGCGTATGAAACGGCGGCTGTCGATCTGAAGCCTGGCGACGCGCTCATTTTTTATACGGATGGGGTGGTCGAGGCGTTTGACGAGAAGGGCCAGGAGTTTGGCAATGATCGTTGGATCGACGGCATTCGCGCCCTGCCCGATTGGGGTGCTTCGGAATCACTGCAATTTTTGATGAAGCGCGTGGATGATTTTGTGGGCTTTACGCGCCAGTCGGACGACATCACCTGCCTCGTTTTTCGCGCGAAGTAAGTGGAGGTGCAGTTCTCGAAAAGGCTACCCGCTCTACAGAATATATACAATATGTTTGTGTTTTTTAGGCAACTTCCACATAATAATACAATATAATTGTTATGGCAAATACACTCTGGGGGAAAATCTATTTCCAGGATGCTTACGCGGGAGTCCTTCAACAGGAGCCGGGCGGCCGATTTGCGTTCACTTATGATTCCAGCTACCTGGAAAGCAGACACTCCGGCATCGCGCATACCTTGCCACTCCAAGAAAAGCCGCATTACAGTGAAGCCGGGCTGCATCCTTTCTTTGACAATCTCGTTGCCGAAGGGTGGCTCAGAAACGCGCAGGCGCGGGCGCTTGGAGTGAATCGGGATAATCGGTTCGCGCTGCTCCTAGCGTTCGGGAGAGAGTGCGCTGGCGCCGTCTCAATTATCGACCCAGAACCAAAGAAGGACTTAAGAATTCATGCGACGGATCCGGAACAGATCGCGGCGCTGACGAGCCGGGCCTCCCTTTCCGGGATTCAACCAAAAATGCTGGCTGTCCGAGAGGACGGCGGGTTCCGTCCCGCGGCTGCTGGCGAGACCAGCACGCATATTGCAAAGCTACCATCGGGACAGTTGCCAAACATCATCGAAATCGAATGGCTTTCGACACAAGCCGCTCGGGCGCTCCTGCCCCATGAGATGATCGTTGAGCTGGAAGTGGCATCGCTCAGAAAGGTGGCTTCTAAAGTTTTGATGATCCGGCGCTTCGACCGGACAAAGAGCGGGCGAAAACTGCATTTTGAAGAGTTTAATCAACTGTTTGGCCAGAAGTCGGATGACAAATACCAGGGCAGCTACGAACAAATGGCTGGGTTTGTCCGGTCTACGCCCTTATGCATCCCCGCGGAGGCGGAAGGAATTTTCCGCCGCGTATTGGCGTGCTTATTGATCGGCAACACGGACGCGCATCTGAAGAATTTTGCGATGATGCACACCCCAGACGGCCTGCGGCTGGCTCCGGCGTACGACCTGTTGGCTAGCTCCCTATACGAGGACTACCAATCTGTCGCCCTGTCCCTTGCCAGCGCAAGGAATTTAAACATCAGCGCTGTGCGGCCGAAACACATTGTCATGTTCGGTAAGGGTTGTGGCTTGGGACCGTCGGCGATTCTTGCCGCCGTCGAAGACTTGGGCAAGCGGCTGGAGGCCGCGAAGGAAGCTGTAACGGGTGGGGATGCAGCCCCAAAGGGACTGCGGGAAAAATTCCTGCAAACCATGGAGAGAAGATGGAACGGGACCTTCGCGTCAATTGGCAATTTCTTGTCGAAGAAGCAAGGCAAAGGCGGAAAGCACGGGGACTAACGCAGAAACGGCTTGCGGAGATCTCCGGTGTGAGCACGCCGACTGTTTCCCGCTTCGAGCAGTCCGATAAAGACATTCAAATGTCCTCGGTATTGTCAATTCTTGACGTGCTTGGCCTGACGGACAAGCGCGGTCTGGAGTTTGCATCAGAAAAACCAACATACGACGGGAACCGGGGAATGGTCTCTTTTCTAGCGGAGGACGGGAACAAAATGATTCCGTGCGCTATAAGTCGAGAGGCCTTGGAAGATCATTTCGGAGGTGACAAAAAAAGCCCCATGGCGGCTTTTCTTGCCAACCGAGATGCGATTGAGCAATTGGCGCGGCGAAAGTATCTGCGGGGTAAGCTTGATGCAGACGGCTCAGTCCTGATTTGCACTACGGACCTAATCCTGATATGAGAAGTGCAACGAGGCGGCTTCTGGCCAAAAACCGCTTCGCGCTACGAGACAAGCAGGAGGCGGCTCGGAACAAGACTGGGCCATCTAGACGCGCCAAAAGCGGCGCTTGCGGCATAATCCTGACGTGACGTCTCGCGAGCTTGCCAATTCGATCTGCGACACGTTGCAGCGCAACGGGCATCAGGCGCTGCTTGTGGGCGGCTGTGTGCGGGACCTGCTGCTCGGCCGCGAACCTGCAGATTACGACGTAACAACCGACGCCACGCCCGAGCGCGTAATGGAGCTGTTTCCGGAGAGCATCGCGGTCGGCGCACAGTTCGGTGTCGTCCTCGTTCCTCGTGATGAGCTGAAGGTGGAAGTCGCAACGTTCCGCTCAGACGTGGGCTATTCGGATGGGCGGCATCCGGACCGCGTGGTTTATTCGAAAACGGCGGAAGAGGATGTGCAGCGCCGCGATTTCACAATCAACGGATTGCTGATGCGGCATGACACCGGCGAAATTCTTGATTCTGTGGATGGCCAGGCGGATCTGAAGGCCGGAGTGATTCGCGCGATCGGTGAACCGGACCGGCGGTTCACGGAAGACAAATTGCGCATGATGCGCGCGGTGCGTTTCGCCGCACGATTCGAATTCGAGATCGAGCATAAAACGTTCGCCGCGATTCGGCGTCACGCTGGCGCGGTTACTGATGTCTCCGCGGAGCGGATTCGCGACGAACTTACGAAGCTGCTGACAGAAGGCGCGGCGCGGACGGGATTTGAGCTGCTCGAAAAGTCCTGGCTGCTGTCGATCCTACTGCCCGAGATCGCAGCGATGAAAGGCGTGCCGCAGCCGCCGCAGTTCCATCCCGAGGGCGACGTGTGGATTCACACGCTGTTGATGATTGAGGGGCTTTCCGCGGGCAGCTCTCCGACGCTGGCATGGGGCGTGCTGCTTCATGATGTTGGGAAGCCACCAACTTTCAAACCAGCATCGCAGACGGGCGATCGCATCCGATTCGACCACCACGTTGACGTGGGAGTGCGCATGGCAGAAGCCATTTGCCGGCGGTACCGTTTTTCGAACGAGGAGACCGAACAAATTATTTCGCTCGTCGGCAATCACATGCGATTTATGGATGTGGAGCGCATGCGGACATCGACGCTGAAGCGATTTGTGCGGCTGCCTCGCTTTGAGGAGCACATGGAGCTGCACCGACTGGATTGCCTTTCGAGTCACCGCAATCTGGATTCGTACGGCGCCGTACAGCGCTTCCTGGCGGAAACGCCTGCGGCAGAAGTGCGTCCACAGCGTGTCCTAACCGGCAACGATTTGAGTCAAATGGGCTATATCCCCGGACCGCTATTTCGAGAAATACTGGGGGCGGTGGAAGACGCGCAGCTCGAGGGACTGATTACGACCAAGGCAGAAGCAGTAGAGTATGTGCGGAGGAAGTTTGCTTTAAAGGGGGCAAGAGCTTGAAGTATCCGAAACTTGCGGCACATAGGTAGAGCGGCGACGAAGAAGCGCGGGAAGAGGATGATAGCCTTTATGTATTTGACAGCACAGGGTTTATGTACTTCCATTGAAGCAGCTGGGATCTATGTTAAAATATGAGTTTGTGATGCTAAGATTTCATGCTAGTCGAACATGCATCTGTCTGCACCCTTTTGTTCTAGCGGGCATCTAACTTTGCTAAGCGCAGGAAAATCGTCTCTGCGCCCGGATTTAGGGGACACTCACTATGGCTGAGAAAAAGTATACGGTGCCAGATATTCTTGCGATCCTGCCGGTTCGGGATACGGTCCTGTTTCCCGGGGCTGTTCTGCCCTTGACGGTAGGCCGAGAGAGCTCTCTGGCGCTTGTTAACTCCTTGGAAGGCGAGGAGAAACTGTTGGGGGTGGTAGCGCAGCTGGACCCCCGGATTGAAGATCCTGCCGCCGCGGACCTCCACAAGGTCGGTACGCTGGCAAAAGTTCATAAGACGGTCAAAATGCCCAACGGGAACGTGGTCATCTTCCTGGAAGGCCTGCAGCGCGTTAATGTGCTGGAGCTGATCGGATTGCGGCCGTTTCTGCGGGCGCGCGTGGAATCGCAACCCGAAATCACAGGGGATGTGGATGCGGAACTCGAGGCTCTGCAGCGCAACGCGCAGGACCTGTTTCGCGATGTGGTGAGCCATTCTCCGCAACTTTCGGACGACCTGCAATCGGTCGCAATGAACATCGAAGACCCCGGCCGGCTGGCGGATTTTATCGCGGGGACGCTGCCGTCGCTTTCGACGCTGTTGCGCCAGGAGCTGATCGAAACGCCGAGCGTGCGCAAACGGCTGGAAATGTTGATCCGCGAACTCTCGAAAGAGCTGGAAGTGCTGGAGCTGCGCTCGAAAATTCACGAGCAGGTGCAAGAGCAGGTGGGCCAAAACCAGCGAGAGTACCTGTTGCGCGAACAGATGAAAGCCATCCAGAAAGAACTCGGCGAATCCGACGACTCGACGCAGGAGATCGACGAGCTCCGCAAAAAGATGGAAGAAGCGGGAATGACGGCGGAAGCAAAGAAGGAGTGCGACCGCGAACTGAAGCGTCTGGCGAAAATGACGCCGGCTTCGGCGGAATACATGGTTTCGCGCACGTACCTGGAGTGGATGACTTCTTTGCCGTGGGCAAAATCTTCGGGCGTAAGCGAAATCGACATCGCCAAGGGCAAGCAAATTCTGGATGAAGACCACTACGATCTGGCGAAGGTGAAGGAACGGATTCTGGATTACCTGGCGGTGAAAAAACTACAGCCGGGGATGAAGGGGCCGATTCTGTGTTTCGTTGGGCCTCCTGGCGTGGGCAAGACTTCGCTTGGGAAGTCCATCGCGCGGTCGCTGGGGCGCAAATTCGTGCGCATCGCTCTTGGCGGGATGCACGATGAAGCGGAAATCCGCGGCCACCGCCGGACGTATATCGGCGCGCTGCCGGGGCAAATCATTCAAGGGATGAAGCGAGCGGAATCGAACGATCCGGTGATGATGCTGGACGAAGTCGATAAACTGGGCCGCGATTTCCGCGGCGATCCGTCCTCGGCATTGATGGAGGTGCTCGATCCGGAGCAGAACAATGCGTTCCGCGATCACTACCTGGACGTGCCGTTCGATCTTTCGAAAGTGCTGTTCATCGCCACGGCGAACTGGATGGATCCCATCCCGGAGCCGCTGCGCGACCGCATGGAGATCATCGAACTACCAGGGTACACGGGTGAAGAGAAGATCCATATCGCGCACAAATATCTGATCCCCAAGCAAGCCCTGGAACATGGGCTGAAGGTTGGGGAGCAGATTGAGTTCTCAGACGAGTCGCTGCGGGAGATCATCCACAGCTTCACGCGAGAAGCGGGCGTGAGAAACCTTGAACGGGAAATCGCGACGATCACGCGCAAGCAGGCGAGGAAGATCGCCGAAGGCAGCCTGGAAAAGATGCAAGTTACACCGGAGATCGTACGCGAATACCTGGGCGTGCCGAAATTCCGGGCGGAGAAGGAAGTCGAAGAGCGCGTGAAGACCCCTGGGGTGGCTGTGGGGCTGGTGTGGACGCCGGTTGGCGGAGACATCATTTTCATCGAAGCCAGCCGGATGCGCGGAGGGAAGCAGTTCACGATGACCGGTCACCTGGGCGAGGTCATGCAAGAATCGATGACCGCGGCGCTGACGTGGACGCGGGCAAATGCGGAGCGGTACGGCATTGATCCGGACTTCTTCCGCAAGCAGGATATCCACATCCACGTGCCGTCAGGCGGCGTTCCGAAAGATGGCCCGTCCGCAGGAGCGGCGATGGTGACAGCGCTGATCAGCTTGCTGACGGGGCGGCCCGTGCGCGATCGGCTGGCGATGACCGGTGAGATGACACTTTCAGGCGTCGTGCTACCGATCGGGGGCGTGAAGGAAAAAGTCCTGGGCGCAAAGCGCGCGGGGATCAAGGAAGTGCTCTTGCCGGCAGACAACGAGCCGAACGCGGTAGCGGATCTTCCGCCGGATATTCTCGGCGATATGAAGATCACCTACGTGAGGAATCTCGATGAGGTGCTGGAACATGCACTCTCGAAGGATGCAGTTG
>Ga0209166_10001564_pt1 | contig 18803 bp, 18 predicted proteins | sample Coa_R1_3_FD_187151 | JGI IMG/M metagenome (GOLD analysis project Ga0209166, IMG submission 187151) | Surface soil microbial communities from Centralia Pennsylvania, which are recovering from an underground coalmine fire - Coalmine... | ecosystem: Environmental > Terrestrial > Soil >... | reverse complement strand
CGGCAAAATTCCCCCTGTATGATGAAGTCGGAGCGAGGAGCGGTCCAGGACGCGGTCGCCCAAACCAGAAGAGGAGACGCTCATGTCCGACGAAGCCCTGATTGTCGCCGACGATCCCGCTCCCCACATCCGCCGCCTCACCCTCAACCGCCCGGCCAAGCGCAACGCTCTTTCCAACGCCCTGCGCGGCGAGCTGTTCGCGGCGCTCGAAGCGGCCGACCGCGACCCGGAGGTGCGGGTGGTCGTCATTCGCGGGGCGGGAACGTGCTTCTCCTCCGGCTACGATCTCGCGGGGCTGGGGCCCCTGCCCTTCCATACGGCCGGCCACCAGGGCCAGTGGGCGCGCCATGTGGTGGAAGGCTGCTTCCGCATGTGGGACATGGCCAAGCCGATCATCGCCCAGGTGCACGGCTGGTGCCTGGCGGGGGGCTCGGAACTCGCCTTCGCCTGCGACCTCGTCTACGTCGCCGAGGACGCCCAGATCGGCTATCCGCCCGTGCGCACCATGTCGCCGCCGGACAACCAGTACCATGCCTGGATCATGGGCATGCGGGCGGCCATGGAGCTGATGCTCACCGGCGATTCGATCAGCGGCGTGGAGGCGGTGCGCCTGGGCTACGCCAACCGCGCCTTCCCGGCCGAAACGCTCGAGGCAGAGACGCTGGCCATGGCCGGCCGCATCGCCAAGGTCGATCCCGAGCTGGCGCAGCTCAACAAGCGCCTCGTCCACCGTCAGATGGAGGCCATGGGAATTCGCGCCGGACTGCGCGCCGGCACCGACCTGCACGCCCTGGGTTGGCACACCGGCGCGTCGCGCGAATACATGGTCAAGATGCGCGAAGGCGTGAAGACCGCCCTCGACGCCCGGGATTCCGCCTTCGGCGACTATCGCACCGGCAAGGCCGCTTCGGACTGACGGACCTGGATGGTCGCCGGAGCGCCTTCAACGAAAACGGCCGACCGCTCGGGCGGTCGTGGTCGCGCTTATCCGGGTTCGGCTCAGGCGATCGACGCTGTACGAGCCGCACGCCGGCGCAGGGCGGCGCCGACCGCTCCGACTCCCACCAGCATCAGGACCCAGGCGCCGGGCTCGGGAACCAAGGTGTAGAGGCCGACGGCCACGCCGCCGAGCTGAGCGCCGCCTACGCCATTCTCATAGCCGAACGCCCACGTCACGCCACCGTCGTTGGACTCTGCAGCGCCGGTCATGTTGGCGCCCTGGCCAAGATAGGTGCTGGGGACGGACGATATCGCCTGCAACGCGAAGTAGTAGGTCCCCGCGGCCAGGGCGACCGGGCCGACGCCGAAGAAGTTCTGATCGACGTTCTCGCCACCAAAGGTTCCGAGGGATACCGACGAGGTGATCGTGTCGGTCCCGGCGGCCAGAATGGTTCCGGGCAGGCCGCCGGCGCCGTCGTTCATGATGAACCCCCAGTTGGCGTCAGTGGGGGTCGTGCCGAAATCGTATTCTGAGAAGCTGGCGCCCGTGATCACGGCGGCGCTCGCCAGGGTGAACTCCTGGGCGACATATTCATCGCCCCGGCCGGCGCCGGCCGCGCAGGCGGTGCTGAAGCTGCAGTCGGCCACGCCATTGATGACGATGGGATTGTTGTAGTCGGTAACGATACCGGCGCTGGCCGCGCCCGCCATGCCCAGCGCGACCACGGCCGCGCCGGCGAGAACATTCGAAAGCTTCATGTCTTGACCCCTCTTTCGCCGTGGCCGGCGCAGGCCGGTCCCGGTCGATGCGAAAACAGCGCCTCTCCTAGGAGCAGATCGTGGGCTGGCCGCCACCGGCGAGCCGGTCCCTGAACGAGCCGGCGCCGCCGGTGCTGGTCGAGGCTGTGCGATAGAACCAGTCGTGGAAAGCGAGATCCTGGTAGTGGTAGATGAAGCCGCCCACGCCGACGATCGGGAAGGTCTTGAAGTGACCCGCCTGGTCAGGCGTCAGGGGATCGCCCACTTCCAGGTTGTTCTGGCATCCGAAGACTTGGCCTGTATGACCCCAGGCCGGCGTCAGGTCGTTGGCCGTGCCGCCGGGAGCGCCGGGGATCGACTGGACGAAGGGATCGTCGATCAGTTCGCCCAGTTCGTGGGCCCAGATGGTGGTGTCGGCAAAATCAGGCCCGAACACGCCGTTGGTGTCGAAATAGGCCCCTACCGCGTAGAGCTGGGTCCCGCCCGGCACCGGAACGGCGTTGTGGTAGCCGAGCACGCAGCAGTTGTTGGTGTTGTTGCCGACATAGATCGCCACGTCGTTATCGAGGGTGACCGGCACTTGCGCCGGCGTAGCGTAAGCGGCGGCGATCGCCAGCAGTTCGTTGTTGAACTCGTTGATGTTCACCACGGCGATCGGCACGACGCCGCCGCAGTTGTCGGGCACGCCGGCGATGAAGTCCTGCGGATCGCTCGGGAACCAATCCACGATGATCGTATCGAGGCGCGACGGCGTCAGGGTGACGCCGTAGTTGGTGCCCTGCACCGCTTTCCAGAAATTCGCCCGCTGGAAGGCGGAGATCAGCTGTGTCCCGCCCGGCACCTTGCTGACGTTGACGCCGTTGGAGATGAAGCCGGTCGGCCGGAAGATCGGCGAGTTGAAGAAGCGTCGCGCCGGCGATTGGGTGTCGCAGTGGGAAACGGCCGTCGGGTCGAGAACAAAGCCGTCGAGATGGATGCGGACCGCCGTCGGCACGTAGGTGACGTTGGTATTGGTCGGAACGGGCGCGTACGGGCTGCTGCCGACCATGGAGACCGTGTAGGTGGCGCCGTCCAGCGGCGAGGTGATGCTGGTCGTCCAATAGGGCACCGTCGTTCCCAGCGGCGGAGGCCCGCCGGACGTACCCTGGATCGCGCCCAACGCCCCCCGCGCCGCCGACCTGTACCTGGCGCTGACGCCGAGGGTCGGCTTGTGTTCCACCGACGGCGACCAAGCATGGACGTTGGCCATGTGGGTGGCGAGGTACTGGGCCTTGGCCGCGTCCGAAAGCTCGGCCGGCGCCGCGGCGAGGTTCATTGCGGCGGCGGCGCCCAGCGCCACCGTCGAGCAGGTGCGGAAAAGTGGCGCGCGCGCTCTCCACGGAACCATCGAGCTAAGGTCTTGAATCTTCATGATTTGCACCCTCCCGGTGAATCCATCCGACCATGCATATTACTTTTTCGCAATCCCGAAAAGGGGCCGGCGCCACAAATGGCGAAAGATTCTTGACGCATTTCGTCCGATTCAGCCCGGCGAGTGTGGCCGGACTTCGGCGCCTTTGCCGTTGGGCGGATAGCCGAAGCGGGCCACCCACGCCTCGAGCCGTTCCAGGATCGGAGCCATCTGGCGTTCATAGCGCCGCCATTGGCCGACGCCGTCGGCGTTGAGCCCCCGGGCCAGCTGCGCATAGCTGGGGGTCTTCATGTGGCCGCCGACGCGGCCTGCGAAATCCCGGACCGCCGGATCCCACTCCGCCCCGATGAAGGCCAGAATCGCCCCGACTTCGCGGTCGAAATCGGCGATGACCGCTTCGTGCCGCACCTCGTGGACCTCGAGCGGGAGGATGGCGCGCGCAACCGTCGCCAAGCTCATCACCGCGTCGTAGAAATCGACGGCGCCTGAAAGGGTCAGAAACTCGAACATGGCCGCGTTGACCTGAAAGCGGCGCCGGTAGCAGCTCAAGACGACATCGCGCGGATCGCGCAGGGCGAACAGGATCCTGGCGTCGGGGAAGAGCTTGGAGATCAGCGGCAGGTCGAGGGTGTGCAGCGGCAGCTTGTCCACCAGGATCTTGTCGGGAAACGCGGCGCCGAGGCTGTCCCGCACCAGGCGCCAGTAGGTCCGGCGGCAGGCGTCGGCCTCCGCCGCCGAGAGGGCTTCGAGACGGCTCCAGCCGCCCTCGTCCCGCAATTCCAGGCCGGCCGCCGCCACGTGGTTGACCTCTTCGAGGGTGACGGCCTGCGGGTGACCGGCCAGCACCTTCTCGAGGAGCGTCGTGCCCGAGCGCGGGAAGCCGAGCAGGAACACGTGCCGGCGAGCGACTTTCCGGCCGATCAGGTCCTCGCCAGCCCGGGTCCGCCAAGCCTCGTCGGCGCCGCGGCCGAGCCAGGCGGTCAGGCGCCGCGCGACCTCGGGCAATCGCTTCGCCGCTTCACCCCCGAAGCGGGGCGCATGGATGCGGAGCTGGATCGCGTTCCTCGCCTCGTAGTCCGCGAAGGCCTCCTCGGCGCGCCCCATCGCGTCATTCGCCTCCGCGCGCACGTCCAGCACCCCTGCCCGGGTCTCGTCGTCGACGTCGGTTCGCCCAAGCAGCAGGGTCAGACGCGCCTCGGCGAGAACGGGCGAGCCGTCCAGCAGGTCGGCGCGCGCCAAGGCCAGCTCGGCGCCCACGATCCCCGGCGACAGCGCCTCGGCGCGGCGGGCGAGGTCTCGCGCCTGCACGGCGTCGCGCTTCTGCGCGACCAGCACCGCAAGGACGGCCAGGGGCGCGGCGGACTGCGGCGAGACCTCGGCAGCGCGACGGTAGTGGCGCTCGGCGCCGTCCCCATCACGCAGGTGCAGCCGCATCTCGCCCGCGCCCATCAGGGCGGCGAAGTGGTCGGGATCGAGGGCCAGCACCCGGTCGAAGGCCGCCGCCGCCTCGACGAACTTGCCGTCCCTCGCCAACAGCGCAGCGAGGCGCATCCAGGCGACACGGTGCCGAGGCGCCGCGCGGGTGGCCGCCCGGAGCAGGTCGAGCGCCTGCGCGAACTGTCCCCTCGACTCCAGCCCCTCCGCGGTGAGGACGAGGATCAGCGGGTGGCTGTGGCCGCGCTTGAGCGCGCGGGCCGCCAGGTTGATCGCCAGCGGGCGATCCTGTCGTCGCACGGCTTCGGCGACGGCGGCGAACTCGGGGTCCGCGGTCGTCAATGTCGCGGCTCGCGGCCGCGGACGTGATCGAAGCCCTCCTTGATCCGGGAGAAGCGGGCCTCGATCGCCGGCTCGAATTCGGTGTCCGTGAAGATGTAGGGCCAATCGTTCTCGATCCCCTCCCGCACGAGTTCGCCGACGTAAAGCGGATCGATGCCGCGAGCGATGCGGTCGCGCACGGCGTTCAAGGCCGCGGCTGAGGGGCCCTCGGAGGGAATGGCCCGCACCGCGCCCTCGAACCGATCGGGCAGGTTGCGGGTGGAATCGATGATCTGGGTGCGGATGAAACCCGGGCAGAGAACCGATACGCCGATCCGGCGTGGGGCCAGTTCCTCGCGCAGGCCCTCCGAGAGCGCCACGACACCGTATTTGCTCACGTTGTAGGGGGAGCCGGCGCCGGAGATCAGGCCGGCGATCGAAGCGGTGTTCACGACGTGACCGCCGTCCCCGTGCGACTCGATCAGTGGGCCGAAGACCTCGACACCCCAGATCACGCCCATGAGATTGACGCCCAGGGCCCAGTTCCAGCCCGAGTCGGTCCAGGCGCCGTAGCTCGCGCCGCCGACCACGCCGGCATTGTTCACGAGAATGTGGACCTTGCCGTAGCGGGCGATCGCCGCTTCGCTGGCCGCCCGGAGCTCGGACTTGAGAGACACGTCGGCCCTCACGCCCTCGACGTCGGCGTTGGTCTGCCTGAGGCCCGCCAGAGCCTTCGCCAGCGCCGCCTCCTCGATATCGCAGAGCATGACCTTGACGCCCGCCTGCGAAAGGGCGGTGGCGACGCCCAGGCCGATCCCCGAGGCGGCCCCTGTCACGAACGCGGTCTTGCCCGCCAGGTCCTTCATCGTCCCCTCCTCCGGATGTCGCCGATCTCGCACCCTCCACCCCGGCGGGCCGCCCGCCAAGAGGCGTCTTTTGGCCGGCGCGCCGGTGGCGCCTCGCCCCGGTTTCGGCGCCATTCCGTTCAGCAATCGGCGCCGCTTTACAGAAATCGTCGGGCGTGACTACCCTGCGCCATCACGGGGGCAGGAATGGCTCTGGCTCCCACAAATGGCAAGGCTTAAAGCAATGAAAAAGTCTTTACTTAGCCTGAGCGCGGCCACAATTCTCCTGACGGCGAGCGCCGGCGGGGCCTACGCGGATACATCGGCGAAGCTCTCCGGACACGTGGCGCGGTGGGTGACGAAGGCGACCAAGGTCGGGACGGCGGACGAAAGCCAGACGGTCAGGCTCGTGGCCCTGCTCGGCTTCCGCAACCAGGATCAGCTGAGCTCGCTGATCGCCCAGCAATCCACGCGGGGCTCCGCCTGGTACCACCGCTACCTGACCGCCGCTCAGTTCCACCAGCGCTTCTCGCCGTCCGCCCAGGACGAGGCGAAGGTCGAGGCCGGTCTGCGCGCGATGGGCTTCGCGGTCACGGGCAAGCCCGCCAGCAACCTCTACGTGGAATTCACTGGTACTGTCGCCCAGGTCAAGTCGGCGTTCAAAGTAAGCCAGAACCTCTATTCTTACCAGGGCAAGATCATGCGGGCCAACGTCGAAGGCCCCAGCCTGCCCGCGTCACTGAGCGCGCTGGTCACCGCGATCGACGGGCTGGATGACACCGGGCAGTTGATCCACCCCTTCCATCACTCGATCAGTGAGGATGACGCGGCCGCGGCGAGCGCGGCGGCGGCGGCGAGCGCAGCGGCGGCCCGGGCCGGCCCGGCGGTCACGCTGCCAGTGGCGGCCAACCTGCCGTCGCCCTACTGCAGCACCTACTTCGGCGACACCGTCGCCACACTGTCGACGGCGCCCTCGCCCTATCCGGCCAATGAACCCTGGCTGGTCTGCGCCTACAACCCGCAGCAGATCCGGGCCGCCTATGGCGCCGACAAGAGCACCCTGAACGGCGCCGGGGTCACGGTGGCGATCGTCGACGCCTTCGAGTCGCCGACCGCCTTGTACGACGCCAACCGGTACTCCAAGAACCACAAGCTGCCCAAGCTCGTCACCGGGACGAACTTCCAGGAGATCTACGGCGGCAACCTGGCGAAGGTGTCCAACAGCGACCCCTGCGGGCCGCAAGGCTGGTTCGGCGAGATCTCCCTCGATATCGATGCGGTCCACTCCATGGCCCCCGGCGCCAACGTCCTCTTTTCCGGCGGCCTGAGCTGCTCGAACGTGGATCTCGACGCGGCGGTCTATACGGTGGTCGACGGCACCGCGACGGTCGGCGGACCGCTCGCCGACATCATCACCAACAGCTACGGCTTCATCGGTGAGCCGTTGTCTCCCGCCGAAGAGGCGGTCGACACGGCCATCTTCGAACAGGCGGCGATCGAAGGCGTCAGCGTCCTGTTCTCGTCCGGCGACAACGGCGACAACGCCCTGATCCAGGGCATCGCCGAGGCGGACTGGCCGGCGTCCAGTCCGCTGGTCACCGCCGTGGGCGGCACCTCCCTCGCGCTCACTGATGGGAGTGGGACCAAGACGGAGTGGGGCTGGGGCACCTTCCGCGCTTTCCTGACCGCGGTGACCGTCAATTCCGCCTCCTCGGTCACCGACAGCGGGGCCGGAAGCTACGCGTTTTACGCCGGCGCGGGCGGCGGCCCCAGCTTCCACTGGTCGGAGCCGGCCTATCAGGTCCCTGTCGTGCCCTCGGTCCTCACCACGCAGACCTTCGACACCGTTGGCAATCGCTACACCATCGCGCCGCCGGCCCGGGTCGTCCCTGACGTGGCCATGGACGCCGACCCGTACACCGGCTTCCTGATCGGCGAGAGCTATCTGATCGCCGGAAACCCGGTCAGCGACGCGGGCTGCACCCCCTACTCCACCACCCGGGAGTACTGCGAGTCGGGTATCGGCGGCACCAGCCTCGCCTCGCCGTTGTTCGCGGGCACGCTGGCGCTCGTCGACCAGCTCCGTAAGGCCAACGGCCTGGGGGATCTCGGCCTCGCCGATCCGCGGCTCTACGCGCTGACCGTGGGGGCGCCGGGCTCGACGACGACGCCTCTGGCGGACGTCCGGGCGCCGGCGGCGCCGACTGCGGTGTTGCGCGGCTATGTCAATAACCTGAACAAGGTCCGGGTGGTGACGATGAACTCCGTCCCGGGTCCCTTCGGCCCGCTGTGCGCCACCAGCTTCTGCAACGGCCAGGACTCCTGGATCCTGCAGACCACGCCGGCCTATGACGACGTCACCGGCGTGGGCGCGCCCTACATCCCGGCCTTCCTGGCGGCCCTGGGCACCGCGCCCTGATAGACTGCTCGCCGGTCCCCTCGGGTCGGCGAGCAGTCCTTTGCTTCCTACTCCAAGACAGCCGTGGCGCCGACCGGCGTCGCGGCTGTCGCCGTTTCGGCACGGCTCAGATGCGCCGCCCGCCAAGAGGCTTTTCTGGCGGGCGCGCAGGTGTTGTCTCGGCCCTGGTTTCTGCGCCGTTCCGTTCAGAATCGGCGCCGCTTTACAGAAAATATCCGGCGTGACTACCCTGCGCCATCCTCGGGTGGGAATGGTTCTCACCCCAATCAACGGCAAGGCTTAAAGCAATGAAAATGACTTTACTTAGCCTGGGCGTAGCCATGGCGCTCTGCGGCGCTTGCGGCGCCACCGCCGCCCCGGTCCAAGCCAGCGGAGCCACCCACCCGGTAAAGCCGATCGGCACGGTGAACCTCGGCGCCCTGGCCACCGCAGCGAAGGCGGCGCGTTCAGCGCCCGCCGCCGCGCCAGCCACCGGCGCGAAGGAGTACCGCGCCATGCCCTATCACACGTTCCCGGCCGGCCGCGGCCTTCGCCCGATGACCGCGGCCGGGGCGCTGAGTGCGCCGCGGGAGAGCCCGGTGACCTTTCTCGACGCGGCCTCCACCGCCGGCTTCCGGGCGCTCGACCACTACGACCAGCGCATCCTCGCCGACAACGGCAACCAGTTTTCGCTGGAGCCGCCGGACCAGGCCCTCGCCGTCGGAGCCGGCAAGATCCTCGAGGTCGTCAACAACGCCTTGATGGTCTACGACCCCTCGGGCAATCCGCTGCTCGCGGCGCCCGTATCGACCAACAAGTTCTTCCTGCAGTTCTCCGAGATCAATCGGTCCACCGGCGAGCGAGGCCCGTTCCTGTCGGATCCACGGGCCTACTATGACGCGCCGACCGGGCGCTTCTTCGTCGTCGAGTGGGCGACCCTGAACGACACCCAGGGCAATCCCCTCAACATCTCGGTGCAATTCCTCGCCGTCAGCCAGACATCCGATCCGACCGGGTCATGGTTCATCTACAACTTCGAGACCACCCACCAGACCCTGACCGGCTGCCCGTGCTTGCCCGACTTCCAGCAGCTGGGCCTCGATGCGAACGGCGTCTACATCACGCAAAACCTGTTCGGCATTACCAACGGCAACTTCGTCGGGGCCAGCATGTACGCCCTGCCCAAGCTCGGTCTGGAGAACGGCGGCACGTACTTTGTCGAACTTCCGGTGCAGACCAATGACTTCACCATCCACCCAACCGTCGTTCCGCCGGGCGGCCAGTTCGCCAGCGAAGCGGGCGGCACCGAATACTTCGTCGAGACCACGGACGACCTGACTCAGAACGGCCTGAGCAACGTCGTCAACATCTGGGCCTTGAGCGGCACCAGCTCGCTCAACACCTCGACGCCGTCGCTCACCCTCAACGCGACCGCTGTCACCACCCAGACCGTGAGCGCGAACCTCGTTCCGGCGGTGCAGAAAGACGGCCCGCGTCCCCTCGGCAACAGCTTCGGCGACGCCAAGCCAAAGCTCAATCCGGATGACGGGCGCGTGAGCTCTACCCCCCTCTACCTCAACGGCCAGATCTGGGCGGTGGCCAGCACGGCCGTCACGCGCAGCAATGGCGCGACGGGCGACGGGGTGGCCTGGTGGCAGTTCGCGGCCTCGGGCGGCGCCCCCGCCCTGGCCGCCACGGTGACATCGCAGGGGATCATCTCGCCCGGCGGGCGGTCCCTGCTCTACCCGGCGATCGCGCTCAACACGGCTGGCCAGGGTGGCATCGGGGTGACCGTCGTCAGTCCCGGGATGTATCCAAGCACCGGCCTCATCCCGATGCCGGAATTCGCGCGGCCCACCATCCACGTCGCCGGCGTGGGCGCCCTGCCGGACGACGGCTTCACCGCCTATCCACAGGAGGGCGGCAACGGCGTCGGCCGCTGGGGCGACTACGGCGCCGCAGCGATTGACGAGTACGGCGATGCATGGTTCGCCAACGAATACATCCCGCCGGTGACCCCCGCCTATCCGCGCAGCGCGCTCGCCAACTGGGGAACGTTCGTCACCACGACGCCATAGGCGACAACCCTGTCGTGACGATCAGGGCCCCCGGCGCGCCCGGGGGCCCTTTTTTCAGAGGTCGAACTTGACGCCCTGCGCCAGGGGCAGGGTGCGGCCGTAGTTCACGGTGTTGGTCGCCCGGCGCATGTAGGCCTTCCAGGAGTCGGAGCCGGACTCGCGGCCGCCGCCGGTCTCCTTCTCGCCCCCGAAGGCGCCGCCGATCTCAGCCCCGGAAGGGCCGATGTTGACGTTGGCGATGCCACAGTCCGAGCCCGTGGCCGAGCAGAACCGTTCGGCCTCGCGCACGTCGTTGGTGAAGATGGCCGAGGAGAGCCCCTGGGGGGCGTCGTTGTTGAGCGTGATCGCCTCCTCGAGTTCCGAAAAGCGCATGACGTAGAGGATCGGGGCGAACGTCTCCCGCAGCACCACGGCGCTCTGCCCCGGCATCTCGACGAGGGCGGGGCGGACGTAGATCCCCTCCCCAGTCCCTTCGACGCGCTCGCCGCCATGGACGCGGCCGCCCTCGCTCCGAGCGTCGGCGAGGGCGCGTTCCATGCCCTTGAGCGCCGCGGGGTCGATCAGGGGACCGACCAGGGTCTCGGCATGGCGCGGATCGCCGATGCGCACCGAGGCGTAGGCGGCCTTCAGGCGGGGCAGGAAGGCGTCGTAGACGCTATCGTGGAGGAAGAGACGGCGGAGCGTGGTGCAGCGCTGGCCCGCGGTTCCCATGGCGGCGAAGGCGACGCCGAGCAGGGTCAGGTCGAGATCCGCCGTGGGACAGACGATGGCGGCGTTGTTGCCACCGAGCTCCAGAAGGGCGCGGGCGAAGCGCGCCGCCAGGGCAGGCCCCACGGCGCGGCCCATGGCGGTCGATCCGGTGGCCGAGACCAGGCGGACCAGCGGCGCGGCGACGAGGGCCTCGCCCACCTCGCGCCCGCCGATCAGGACGCTGGAGAGGCCGGCGGGGGCGTCGCCGAACTTCGTCGCCGCGCGCTCGAACAGGGCCTGCGTGGCCAGCGCGGTGAGGGGTGTCTTTTCCGAGGGCTTCCACACCACCGGATCGCCGCAGACCAGCGCCAGGGCGGCGTTCCACGACCACACGGCGACCGGGAAGTTGAAGGCGGAGATAACGCCCACGACGCCGAGCGGATGCCAGGTCTCCATCATCCGGTGATCGGGCCGCTCGCTGGCGATGGTCAGGCCGAACAGCTGGCGCGACAGGCCGACGGCATAGTCGCAGATGTCGATCATCTCCTGCACTTCGCCCAGGCCCTCCGAGAGGGTCTTGCCGGCCTCGAGGGTGACCAGCAGGCCGAGATCGGCCTTGGCGGCGCGAAGCTCCTCGCCGAGCAGGCGGACGAGCTCGCCCCGGCGCGGCCCAGGAACGCGGCGCCAGGCCAGGAAGGCGGCATGGGCGGCCGAGATCGCCTCGGCGCACTCGTCGGGGCCGGCGTCATGGACGTGGGCGATGGTCTCGCCGGTGATCGGCGAGGCGACCCGCCGCGGGCCGCCCGACACGGCGCTGTCGGCGACGCCGAGCCGGCCCAGGAGGTCGCAAGCCTCCCGCTCCAGGGGTCCGACCCGGATCACGCGACCGCCGCCAGGGTCGGCGCTACGCTGGACGCCATCACCGGGCCGGCGGCCAGCACCGGGGCGGGTCCCTCCATGGCGTAGGCCGAGCCGAACCGGTTGGCGAGGAAGTCGGCGAGGGCGATCTCCTCCTGACGGACGAAGCCGACCGATCGCAACGCGCCGCTGCCCAGCATGTCGAGCACCGCGCAGATTCCCGAGGCCGTGGTGATCTGGATGGCGCTGACCGTCCGCCCGCCCCGCTGCCGGGCGTAGATCTTGTGGGCGTAGGTCTCCTGGACGAGGTGGCCGTCCTTGAGCCCCGAGACGGTCACGAAGACGATCACCACGTCCTGCAGGGTCGCCGGGACGGAGTTCTCAAGGATGTCCTTGAGAAGCTCGCGGCGGTCGCGCAGGCGCAGGTCGTTGAGCAGGGCCTTCATGATCGCGGCGTGGCCGGGATAGCGGATGGTGCGATAGTTCAGGTTGCGCACCTTCCCCTCCAGGGTCTCGCACAGGGTGCCCAGCCCGCCCGAGGTGTTGAAGGCTTCGTAGGCGACGCCGTCGAGGGAGAAGCTCTCGCATTCCTCGAGCGCCCGGGTGTGGCGCAGCTGGCCGTCGACGATCGCCTCGCACGGCTCGCAATACTCGTTGATCACTCCGTCGGTTGACCAGGTGAGGTTGTAGTTCAGGGCGTTGGACGGATATTTCGGCAGGGCGCCGACCCTCAAGCGAACCTCGTGCAGGGTGTCGAAGTGGCTCGCCAGGTCGGCGGCCACGATCGAGATGAAGCCCGGGGCCAAGCCGCACTGCGGGATGAAGGCGGTGGCCGCCTCGGCGGCCAGGGCCTTGACCTTGCGGGTGGTGGCGACGTCCTCGGTGAGGTCGAGGTAGTGGGCGCCGACGGCCCGGGCGGCCTCGGCCACCGGGAAGGTCAGGTGGTAGGGTGCGGCGCTCAGCACGGCGAACTTGCCGGCCAGCACGTCCCGCAGGGCGGCCCCGTCGGTCACGTCGACCAGGACCTCGTCCACCCGCGGCAGCGTTCCCACGGCGGCCAGCTGGTCCGCCGACCGATCGGCCACGGTGATCCGGTAATCACCTGTCTCGCTGAGCAGGCTGGCGATCGTCGAGCCGATGTGGCCCGCGCCGATGACGACGACATGTTTCATGGGACGGGCCCCTCCGGTCTGGCGTGGAACCCCTAGAACGCGCCCAGCGCGCGTCGATTTCCATTGCGAAAGAGACGAAACGCCGATCTAATTCCGGCGGATCGCCGAGGCTGACGCACAGATGGACGATATCGACGCGCGCCTGATCGACGCCCTGCGCGACGACGCGCGCGCGCCCACCGCCGCCCTCGCCCGCGCGCTCGGCCTGTCGCGAACCACCGTGCAGAGCCGGCTGGAGCGCCTGGAGCGCCAGGGGGTGATCGCGGGCTACACCGTCCGTCTCTCCGACGCTCACGAGCGTGGGCAGATCCACGCCTATGTGATGATGACCGTGTCGCACAAGCAGGCCGCCGCCGTGACCGCGGCCATCCGCCGGCTGCCGGCGGTGCGCACGCTGCAGTCGGTGAGCGGGCCGTTCGACCTGATCGCCCGGGCCCTGACCCCGACGGTCGCGGAGATGGATGTCCTGATCGACGCGCTCGGCGCCCTGGACGGGGTCGAGCGGACCACCTCATCGATCGTGCTATCGACGAAGATCGACCGCTGAGCAGCGCCGCGCCAGGCCAGAGGATCGCCATGACCCAGATCCCCGCCGTCCACGTCCGCCAGGAGATGCGGCCCGGCGGCGCCGTCGCCTTCGTCACCCTGGACAACGTGCGCAGGCTCAACGTGCTGAATACGCCGCTGATGGAGGGCTTCGCGGCGGCCATGCAGAGGCTCTCGGCGCAGGACGACCTGCGGGCGGTGGTGCTCACCGGCGCGGGCGAGCGCGCCTTCGTAGGCGGCGCGGATGTGCATGAGATGGCGAGGATCGAGACGCCGCGGGACGCCCGCGCCTTCATCACCCGCGTGCACGGCTGCTGTGCGGCGGTGCGCGACTGCCCTGCGCCGGTGATCGCCCGGATCGGCGGCTGGACCCTGGGCGCGGGGCTGGAGCTGGCGGCCGCCTGCGACCTGCGCGTCGCCGTCGATACGGCGCGCTTCGGGATGCCGGAGGTGAAGCTCGGCATCCCCTCGGTGGTGGAGGCGGCGCTGCTGCCGGGCCTGGTCGGCTGGGGCCGCACCCGGGAGATGCTGCTGCTGGGCGAGACCTTCGACGCCGCTGCGGCCCTGGCCATGGGCCTGATCGACGCCGTGTTTCCCGCGGCCATGCTCGACGCCGCCGTGGAGGCCCGCCTCGCCTCTCTCCTCGCCAACGGCCCGCGGGCGGTGCGATTGCAGAAGGCGCTGATCCGCCGCTGGGAGAACCTGCCGATGAAGGACGCCATCGCCGCTGGCATCGACGCCTTCGCTGCGGCGTTCGAAACGGTCGAACCGACCGAGGCGATGGCGAATTGGCTCGAAGGGCGCGCTCGGGCGACCTGAAGAGCGCCGAGGAGCCGCGCTTTTCGTTCACGGACCCCGCGCCCGATCCGCCATGCCGTACGCTCCCGCGAGGTTCTCGCAGGCCATGCGCAGGATGGCGCCCTGGGCGTCGGCCAGGGTTTCGCCAGTCTCGCGCTCGACCACGGCGCGCCAGTCGGCGGCGCGGCCGAGGACGACGTCCGGTTCGCACAGGGCGGCGAGGAGGCGGGCGCTGACGGGGCCGGCCCGGGCGAGGGCCGCCTCGATGCGCGCGCCGGCGCGGCGGCGGGCGTCGCTGAAGCCCTGCGGATCGATCGAGCGGTCGACCCGCGGCGCGTAGCTCCCGCCGCCCGTCTGGGTGCGGTGCAGGCAGGCGATGTCTTCCTGCAGGCGGCGCACCGCGTCCAGGGCGGCGGGGCTGAGCCGGCCACGGGCGCGGAGCAGGTCGAAGACGTCCTGCCGCCGGGCGCGGATGAGGCGGCCGGCGGCGTCGGAACCGGTCTGCACCTCTGTGTTGGTCGGCAGGGCGAGGGCCTCGCCATCCAGGCCCCACGCGGCCGGCTCCTGACCCCGCGCCCGTTCGGCCGCGCGCCTGCGCGCCATCTCGGCGGGGTCGGTCGGGCGCGCGCCCCGGCGCCTGCGGCTCACTGGCGGTGCTCCAGGAAGCGCATGATCTCCCGCTCGAAATCGGCGGGGGAGGAGACCTTCGGTCCGCGCATCACGGACCGGTGACGGAAGCAATAGAGCGCCGCGCCGCTGGGATTGCAGCAGGAGCGCGTCGCCGCCCCTTCACCGTCGACGGGATAGGCGCACTCGCCTTTGAGCCGGTTGAGCCAGGGCCTGGGGGCGTGGGCGATGGGGGGGCGGGGGGATGAGAATGTCATGGGATTATGATTGCATATTGCAATCATCGCGTAAACACAAAAGTTTGCAATTTGCCTGATGCATTGAATGCAAAATGTTTGCATAATGCGTCATGGCCCGACTCGCCCACCCCAATTTCATGAAAGCTTGGTGTGAGCATCGCGGCCTGACGCCGGCGGAGTTCGCCGACGCGGCGCGGACGACAGGCTGGGTGATCAGCCTCTTCGACGTGCGCCCCGTCGATTTGACGACTTCCGATCCTAACAAAGGACGATGAGAGAGATGGCCAGGACACGCGAACCGAACTTCCTAAGGGCATGGCGCGAATATCGCGGCATGACGCAGGCCAAGCTGGCCGAGGCGGTCGACACCACCGGCGCCGTAATCAGCCTCCTGGAGGCGGGCGAGCGCGGCCTGTCGGACAAGTGGCTGCGCCGGCTCTCGCCGGTGCTAGGCACGACGCCGGGTCACCTGCTCGACATGGATCCCCATGACGTCGACCACGACCTCATCGAGATCTTCAACAGCATGCCCAAGGAGATGCAGGAGCAGGCCAAAAGCGTCCTGAGAGCCCTGCGCGGCGATGCGCCGCCGGCGCCGAAGGCCGAGGCGGCCGCCCCGCCCCCCCGTGCGGTGCCGCGCGCCAAGAAGGGGACGGATTCAGAGAAGGCCCAGCAGCCCAAGACCCGCCGCGGCGGCAAGACAGAAAAGCGGGTTTAGGCGGGTGAAGCAGTAGGCGACCGCCACCGTCGCCGCCGTCACCAGCCCCAGGCGGACATCCCGGTCGGCGGCCCGCGCCAGGAGCCAGAAGGTCGCCGCGACGAGGCCGACGGTGACCGGCGCGAGGCCGCCGGCCAGGGCGCGCCGCCAGGCCGCCTCGCGGAAGCGGTCCCACGCCTTGGCGACCCAATAGGTGAGGAAGCAGGAGGGCGCGCACATCGCCGCCGTCGCCACCAGCGCACCAGCGAGGCCGGCCGCCTTCCAGCCGACCAGGGTGGACACCATGAAGTTTGGCCCCGGCGCCGCCTGGGCGATGGCGAACAGGGCTGTGAAGTCGGCGTCGCTCATCCAGTGATGCACGTCCACCGCCTGGCGATGCATCTCCGGGACCACGGCGTTGGCGCCGCCGAACGCCAGTAGCGAGAGAAGCGTGAACTGGGCCGCGAGCGCCCCGAGCGTGTCGCCCAGCGGATCCTTCATCGTCCCCGCCTCCAGGCGATCAACACGCTGACCGGCGCCAGGGTCAGGGCGACCCATGGCAGGGGAAGGCGCAGCAGGCCCACGGCGACGAAGGCGGCCGCGACGATCGGGCCGGCCGAGAAGGGCGACTGGATGAGGATCGGCCTCGCCATTTTCAGGGTCGTGGCCGCCGCCAGCCCCGCCGCCGCCGCCGCCAAGCCCCGGATGGCGCCCGGCACGTGTCCCACGGCCCCGAAGCGGCCCCACAGGTCCGCCAGGACCAGGACCAAGGCGACGGGCGCCACGACGAGGCCGGTGAGGCACGCCAGCGCCCCCTTGGGACCAGCGAACCGCGAGCCGACGACCACCGACATGTTGACGATGTTGGGCCCGGGCAGTGACTGGCAGAGCGCGAGGGTCTCGTTGAAATCGGTCTCGGTGAGCCATTGGCGGCGCTCCACCAGCATGCGCCTGGCGAACGGAAGCACGCCGCCGAATCCCGACAGGCCGACGGTCAGAAAGGCGAGAAACAGCGCGCGGACGGAGGGTGTTTTCAATATGCAATTTCCAGGCTTGACGAGTCTATTGCAATATGTAACTATTGTGAGCCTCTGGGGCGAGGAGCCAACGATGCATTCCATCGATTCGCGCGGGTCCGACCTGCATGCTTTCGACTCCGTGGCCGGCGAGCTCTCGCGCCACTACCGGGTCCGGTTCGAGGCCGGCGGCAGTCTGGCCCGCCGCGATATCCAGCGGCTCAGCGCCCTCGCCGAACAGCTCGGCCGGGACGTGATCGCCTGGAGCGGCGCGGTCCGCGACCTCGAGGGGGGCGCCCTGCGGCCCCTCGAACCGCGGCGGGCCGGCCTTCTGCTCATCGAGAGCGTGTTCGACGAAGCGCTGATCCCAGAGGCGACGCGGGTCCTCGCCGCCGCCCTCACCCTCGCCTACCCCGCGTGAAGGGGGCGCCGTTCCGGGCGATCGGCGGCTCGGTGATCGCCGATCACGGGCCGATCGCTCTGGCCGAGGCGCGGGCGCTGGCGCGATTCTACGCATCGGAAGCCGTGCTCTGGCGGGACCTGGGACGCCGGGCGACAGCGGTCGCCTGCGCGCGCCGCGCGATGGTTCTGATCGAGGCGGCGGCGGCGGTGGAGACCTGGCGGCGCGCCGCCGGCTGGGCGCATCCCGAAGCCGCCGACTCCCCTCTCATCGGCGGGCGAGTCGGGCGCCGCGAACGCCGTGCAACCCCGCCCCCGCGTCGGCGGGCAGGCCGATGAAGAACAGGGTCGAGATCAGGGCTACGAAGCCGATCGCCACGAAGGCCGGGGCGATGGTCGCGGCGCTCAGGTGGCGCGTGTGGCCGGCGGCCAGCGTCAGGCGCAACAGGGTCGCCGCCAGGCCGATGCCGATACTCTGAGCGAGCTGCTGCCCCATGGTCGACATCGTCGAGGCCCGGCTCATCTGCGCCGGATCGATGTCGGCGAAGGCCACTCCGTTGAGGCTGGTGAACTGCAGGGAGCGGAAGAACCCGCCGGTCAGGAGGACGGCGTAGATCACCCAGTGGGGCGTGGCGGGGTTGAACAGGCCATAGGCCATGAAGGTTCCCGCCACGATCACCGCGTTGACGCTGAGGGTCTTCTTGAAACCGAACCGCGCCAGGATCGGCGGGGCGCAGGTTTTCATCACCAGGGCCGCCGCGGCGCTGGCGAAGGTCATCAGGCCGGCCTGCAGGGCGGAGAGGCCGAACGCCACCTGCAGCAGCAGGGCGAGCATGAACGGTGTCGCCCCCATGCCCATGCGCATGAAGCCGCCGCCGACCACCGAGGCGGTGAAGGTGCGGATTCTCAGGAGGTCCAGGTCCAGGATAGCGTGCTCGGTCCGCCTGGCGTGCCAGACGTAGGCGGCGAGGCAGGCCGCCCCGCCCCCCATCATCGCCGCCACCGCCCACGCCGGCAGGGCGCTGCGGCCGAGGTTCTCGAAGCCGTACACCACGCCGGCCATGCCGACGCCGGTAAGGACGAGGCCGGTCCAGTCCAGCGGGCGCACACCCTCCTCCCGCACATTGGGGATGAACCGCGTGACCAGCAGGACGCCCAGGAGGGCGATGGGCAGGTTGAGGAAGAAGATCCAGCGCCAGGAGCCGTAGGTGATAATCAGGCCCCCGATGGGCGGGCCCAGGACCGGTCCCAGCAGGGCCGGCATGGTGAGTACGGACATCGCCCGCACCAGATCGTGCTTTGGCGTCGAGCGGAGCAGCACCAGGCGGCCCACCGGTCCCATCATCGCCCCCGCCGCGCCCGCGCTGAAGCGGGCCAGCAGCAGTTGCGACAGGTTGTGGGCGAGGCCGCAGCCGGCGCAGGCGCAGGCGTAGGCGACGATGGCGAACAGAAACACCTTCTTGGCCCCGAAGCGGTCCGCCGCCCAGCCGCTGATCGGCAGGAACACCGCCGAGGCCAGCAGGTAGACGGTGATGGCGGTGTTGAGGTGGACCGGATCCTCGCGCAGGGAGCGGGC
>Ga0209166_10001563_pt1 | contig 18810 bp, 12 predicted proteins | sample Coa_R1_3_FD_187151 | JGI IMG/M metagenome (GOLD analysis project Ga0209166, IMG submission 187151) | Surface soil microbial communities from Centralia Pennsylvania, which are recovering from an underground coalmine fire - Coalmine... | ecosystem: Environmental > Terrestrial > Soil >... | reverse complement strand
GTGTCGCGGGGCCCCCAGGAGGTGCGGCCGGGACCAGGGGCTCGTCGTCGGCGGAGGGGGAGATCACCGGAGCGAACTGCTTGGTGCGGCCGACCGTGAGGTAGTAGATCACCCCGATGACCGCGAGCACCACGAACACCGTCCACAGGATCGGGATGCCGTTGAGGAACCCGATGTGGAAGTCGAGCAGCCCAGCCGTCTGGTTGGGCTTGGGGTTGCTGGCCGCGCGCGGCCAGGCGAAGTTGATCAGCATGGCGCCGCCGTACGCCAAGCCGAGAATGTTGACCGCCAGGCCCCAGCGGCCGAGCTTGAACGGCGCGGTCGTCTTCGGCCAGCCGCCCAGCCGGGCCCGCAGGATCGCGATGTTGCCGAGGAAGTAGCTCATGTAGATCATCCCGGTGGCCGCGATCGCGATTATGCCGGCCCCGGAGTACTGGATGAACGGCACTGCGGCCAGCACCGCGACGGTGACGCAGGTCCAGACCGGCGTGTGCAGCGAGGGCGCGACCCGCGACAGCGGCTTGGAGAACGGCAGCTGGTTGTCGCGTGACATTCCGAAGCACAGCCGGATCGTCGAGGCCATGATCGACAGGCAGCACACGAAGATCGCGGCGGAGACCACCAGCAGGTAGAGCGTGGCGAACGGGTGCGAGAAGTTGGCCTCGATCACGTTGGCGGGCGACCAGCCAAGGCCACCGTTCCCGGTGATCGCGGCGTGCAGGTTAGGGATGGCCATCAGCGTGCCGAGCAGGAACACGCCGCCGATGATGAATGCGCCAATGATCGAGTAGAGCACCGCCTTCGGCGCCGCCCGGCGCGGATCCCTGGTCTCCTCGGCCAGGGTCGAGGCGGTGTCGAACCCGTAGATCACGAACAGCGACATGAACATGGCGGCCAGGAATGTGCTGCCGTTGACATGGAAGCCGGCGCTGTTGGTGATCACATGGAAGCCCTGGTGGTTGTGGAACGCCATCAGGATCAGCGCGAAGACGAACATGCCGAGGATCTCGAACACGACCCCGGTGTTGTTGACCAGGGCGACCAGCCGGACGCCGTAGATGTTCAGCACGGTGATCACCGCCAGGGTGATCAGTGCGAAGACCAGTTCGGTGTGCAGGGTCAGGCCCAGGCTGTGCCAGCCGAGGCCGTTCAGGGCGGGTATAAGCGCCAGTGGCAGCGTGGCGACCACGGCGGTCACCGTCAGGATCCCGGCGAACAGGTAAATCCACCCGGTCAGCCACGAATAGCTGCGGGTGCTGAGGTATTTGGTCCACTGGAACACCGAGCCCGCGATCGGGTAGTGACTGGTCACCTCGGCGAAGTTGAGCGCGATGATGAACTGCCCGAGGGCCACCACCGGCCAGGTCCAGATGAATACCCCGCCCAGGGTGGTCAGGCCGAGCGCGAACAGGGTGAAGATGCCCGTGGACGGTGAGATGTAGCTGAACGCGACGGCGAATGAGCTGAACAGCCCAAGCCCGCGTTTCAATTCCTGTTTGTAGCCGAAACGCGCCAGGTCGGCCGCATCGGCCTGATGATCGCTGGACACACCGGGGCTGGCGCTCATCCGCCTGTCCTTCCGTGGTGGTTGCGCAGAATGAGGCGTAGCGTAGGCTTCGTCCGGCCAACTGTCTAGACCTTTGCCGATATGCGATTAGTTGTCTCTTTTCATCTAGACCTTAACTCCGTGGCCGTCTACCCTCGTCTCGTGAACGAAGTGGCGAGCGCGGCGCCGCGGCAGGGCCGGATTCCGGCCGCCGTGGCGGGCCTGTTCGACCGCGTCCCCGCGCTGTCCCGCACCCCCCGGTCGGTAGCCGAGCTGCCCGGCGGGCTGACCAACCGGAACTACAAGGTGACCACGCCCGACGGCTCGTTCGTGGCCCGGATCTGGTCTCGCGGCGACATGCTGGCGATCAACCGGGACCACGAGCACCACAACTCGGTGGCCGCGGCAGCGGCCGGCGTCGGTGCCCCGGTGGTGGCCTACCGCCCCGAGGACAGCCTGCTGGTGCTGCGCTACATCGACGGGCGCACCCTCGGCAACGCCGATGTCGCCGAGCCCGCGAACATCCGCCGGATCGCCCGGGCCTGCCGCCTGCTGCACGCCGGCCCGAGGTTCCTCGGGGACTTCGACATGTTCGCGATCCAGCGGCGCTACCGGTCCGTGGCACGCGAGCACGGTTTCGCCATCCCGGCGGCCTACGACGACCTGATGAGCCGGGTCGAGGACGCCCGCGCGGCGCTCACCGTCCGGGCCGGCCCCACCGTGCCGTGCAACAACGACCTGCTCGCCGCCAACTTCATCGACGACGGCCAGCGCATCTGGCTGATCGACTACGAGTACTCGGGCAACAACGACCCCTGTTTCGAGCTGGGCAACATCTGGGGCGAGTGCCGCCTGTCCGTGGACGCGCTGGCCGACCTGGTCGCCGCCTACTACGGCGCCCCGCTGCGGAACAAGACCGCCCGGGCCCGGCTGCTCGGCGTGGTGGGCAAGTACGGCTGGACGCTGTGGGGCGCCATCCAGCACGCGACCAGCCCGATCGACTTCGATTTCTGGTCCTGGGCGATGGAGCGTTTCGAGGGCGCCGCACAAGGCCTGACCAGCCACGGCTTCGCCAAGCTGCTGGATGAGGTAACGAGGGAGGACTAGGCGCGATGGCTGATCTGCCGCAGCGGGCCCGCATTGTGATCATCGGCGGGGGCGTGATCGGGACCAGCGTCGCCTACCACCTGGCCAGGGCCGGCTGCCGCGATGTGCTCCTGCTGGAACAGGGCCAGCTCTCCTGCGGGACCACCTGGCACGCGGCGGGCCTCGTCGGCCAGTTGCGCGCCTCGGAGAGCGGCACCCGGCTCGTCCAGTACTCCACCGAGCTCTACTCCCGGCTGGCCACGGAGGTGGGCCAGGACACGGGCTTCGTCCGCTGCGGCGGCGTCATTGTTGCGCGGACCCCGGAGCGCATGGTCCAGTTGCGCAGGACGGCCGCGACGGCAGCAGCGTATGGACTGTCTTGTGAGATCATCACGCCGGAACGTGCCGCCGCACTGTGGCCGGTCATGGACGTGACCGGCCTGTGCGGTGCGATCTGGCTGCCTGACGACGGCAAGGCCAACCCCGCCGACCTCACCTACGCGCTCGCGAAAGGGGCGCGGGACGCGGGCGTGGTGATCGCCGAGCGCACCAGGGTCACCGGCATCCGCACCGCCCGCGGCGCGGTGACAGGGATTCACACCGCCAGTGGCGACGTCGAGGCCGAGATCGTGGTCAACTGCGCCGGGCAGTGGGCCAAGCAGGTCGGCGCGTGGTGCGGGGTGAGCGTGCCGCTGCACTCCTGTGAGCACTTCTACGTGGTGACGGAGCCGATCGACGGGGTGCACCGCGACCTGCCCATCCTGCGCGATCCGGACGGCTACACCTACTTCAAGGAGGAGGTGGGCGGCCTGGTCGTGGGCGGGTTCGAGCCCAACGCCAAGCCGTGGGTGGCCCCCGACGCGCTGCCGCACCCGTTCGAGTTCCAGTTGCTGCCCGAGGACTGGGACCACTTTTCGCTGCTGGCCGACGAGGCGCAGCGCCGCGTCCCCGCGCTGCGCACCGCGGGGATCAAGAAGATGTACAACGGCCCGGAGAGCTTCACGCCGGACAACCAGTTCCTCATCGGCGAGGCGCCGGAGTGCCGCAACTTCTTCGTCGCGGCCGGGTTCAACTCGGTCGGCATCGCGTCCGCCGGCGGGGCCGGCCAGGCGCTGGCCCAGTGGATCCTCACCGGGGACCCCGGCATCGACCTCACCGCCAGCGACATCAGGCGGTTCGCGCCGTTTCACGGGAACAACCGGTGGCTGCGCGACCGGGTCGGCGAGATCCTCGGCCTGCACTACGCGCTGCCCTGGCCGAACCGGGAACTGGCCACCGCCCGGCCGTTCCGCCGCTCGCCCGTGCACCACCTGCTGGAGGCGTCCGGGGCCTGCTTCGGCAGCCGCAACGGCTGGGAGCGGCCGAACTTCTTCGCGGCGCCCGGCGACGAGCCCGTCATCGAATACTCCTGGGGGGCGCAGAACTGGCTGCCCGCCTGCGCGGCCGAGCAGCGCGCCGCCCGCCGCGACGTGGCCCTGTTCGACCAGACCTCATTCTCCAAGTACCTGGTCACCGGCCCGGACGCGGAGCGGGCGCTGCAGTGGCTGTGCACCGCGGACGTGGCCGTGCCGCCGGGGTGGACGGTTTATACGGGCATGCTGAACGAGCGCGGCACCTACGAGTCCGACCTGACCGTGACCCGGGTTTCGGAGCTGGACTACCTGCTGATCAGCAGCGCGGCAACCACCGAACGGGACAAGCAGCACATCACCTCGCGAATGCCCGCCGGTGCCCGGGCCGCGGTCGTGGATGTGACCTCGGCGTATGCGGTGTTCGGCGTGATGGGGCCGCGGTCGCGCGACCTGCTCGCCGCGCTGTCGGATGCCGGCCTGTCCGACGCGGCCTTCCCGTTCCGGGCCAGCAGGCAGATCAGCCTCGGCCATTTCACCGTGCGGGCGACCAGGATCACCTATGTCGGCGAGCTGGGCTGGGAGCTGTATGTGCCGTGTGAGTTCGCCGTCGGCGTGTTCGAGTTGCTCGCGCGCGCCGGGCGGGAGTTCGGGCTGGTGAACGCGGGCTACTACGCCATCGAGTCGATGCGGCTGGAAAAGGGCTACCGGGCCTACGGGCGGGAGCTGACCCCGGACTACGGGCCGGTCGAGGCCGGCCTGGGGTTCGCCTGCAAGCTGCGGACCGACATCAGTTTCCTGGGCCGGGAGGCCGTGGAGAAGGCCAGGGCCGAGGGGCCGCCTCGGCGGCTGGTGTCGTTCGTGGTCAGCGACCCGGACACGATGATGTGGGGCGGCGAGCTTGTGCTGCGCGACGGGGTGGCCGTGGGCCAGGTGACCTCGGCCGCCTGGGGGGCGGCGCTCGGCGCCACGGCCGGCCTGGCCTACATCCGGGACCCGGCCGGCGGCCCGGTGACACCCGAGTTCGTGCGTACCGGGTCGTACCAGGTAAACGTTGGAGGAGAGATCCGGGCGGTGAGGGTGTCGCTGCGCCCGCCGCTCGACCCGGCCGGAGAACGGGTACGGGGCAGCGCCGCGCCCTAGCGGCGGGCACCGGCGCGCCGGCGTGGTGAACGCGGGGGACGAACGCGATACCGCAACGGCGCGGTACCGCAGAGAGGAGCCGGGCCATGGCGATCAGCGCGTTCGACCTCTTCAAGATCGGGATCGGCCCGTCCAGCTCACATACGGTCGGGCCGATGCGGGCGGCGGACATGTTCATGACCTCGCTGGCCGCCGGCGGCCTGATGCCGCGGGTTGCCGGGCTGCGCGTGGAACTGTTTGGCTCGCTCGGCGCCACCGGCCACGGCCACGGCAGCGTGAAGGCGGTCGTGCTCGGGCTCACCGGGGAGCATCCGGAGACCGTGGACCCTGCGGCCGCCGCGCCGCTGGTCGAGAAGATCCGCGAGACCGGCCGGCTGCCGCTCCCGGACGGCCGCGAGATCGCCTTCGACCCCGATGAGGACATCGTCTTGCACCGGCGCAAGCGGCTGCCGTTCCATTCCAACGCGATGCTGTTCACCGCCGCCGACGCCGGGGGCCGCCCGGTGTCCGAGCGCACCTATTACTCCATCGGCGGCGGCTTCGTGCTCGGCGAGGACCCGGACGGCGCGCCCCGGATCGAGCCGGATGCCACCACGGTGCCCTATCCCTTCAGTACGGCCGCGGAACTGCTCGCCCACACCACGCGCACCGGGCTGCCGATCAGCGGCGTGATGCTGGCCAACGAGTGCGTGCGCCGGACCCAAGCGCAGGTCCGGGACGGGCTGCTGCGGATCTGGCGGGTCATGCTGGAGTGCGTCGACGCGGGCTGCCAGGCGGACGGGGTGCTGCCCGGCGGGCTGAAGGTCCGCCGCCGGGCCGCGGGCTTGCGCGCAACGCTGGAACGCACCGGCGACCGCGCCGACCCGCTATACGCCATGGAGTGGGTGACGCTTTACGCGCTCGCCGTTAACGAGGAGAACGCGGCCGGCGGGCGGGTGGTCACCGCGCCGACCAACGGCGCGGCGGGGATCATCCCGGCTGTACTCCATTACTACGTCACGTTCGTGCCCGGCGCCGGCGACGACGGCGTGGTCGCCTTCCTGCTCACCGCTGCAGCGATCGGGACGCTGTTCAAGGAGAACGCCTCGATCTCCGGTGCCGAGGTCGGCTGCCAGGGAGAGGTCGGCTCTGCCTGCTCGATGGCCGCGGCCGGCCTGGCCGAGGTGCTGGGCGGGAGCCCCGAGCAGGTGGAGAACGCGGCCGAGATCGGCGTCGAGCACAACCTGGGCCTCACCTGCGACCCGGTGGGCGGCCTGGTACAGATCCCGTGCATCGAGCGCAACGCGATCGCCTCGGTCAAGGCCATCACCGCGGCCCGGATGGCGGTCCGCGGTGACGGCAGGCATCACGTCTCCCTGGACAAGGCGATCAAGACGCTCCGGGAGACCGGCGCGGACATGAAAGACAAATACAAGGAGACGGCCCGCGGCGGCCTGGCCGTCAACGTCATCGAATGCTGAACGGAAGGACGAGCATGGCAACCGCGCTGCTGCGCATGATCAACTCCCAGGCCGATGCCCTGGAGCGCATCGCCGGGCTGGACCTGGCCGGGCCGGCTGAGGTGCTCGCCCAGGCCCGCCGGATCGTCCTGGTCGGCACCGGCACGAGCCTGCACGCGGCGGAACTCGGCGCGCGGATGTTCAGCCAGGCGGGCCGCGACGCGTACGCCTACCCCGCCGCGGCCTGGGCCCGGTGGGGCACCGGGCCACGGGCGACCGACGTGGTCTGCGTGATCACGCACACGGCGGAGACCGCGTACGCGGCCCGGGCCCGCACGGACGCGCTGGCTGCGGATGTGCCGGTGGTCTCGGTCACCGGGATCGGCCGGGGCTGGCCCGAGGCTATAGAAACAGTGGCCCCCGACGAATCACACACCTACACGGTCAGTTACACCAGTTCGCTGGCGGTGCTGGCCCGGCTCGCGCACGCGCTGGGGTGGGCCGAGGGTTCGGCCGGCCAACTGGCCCTGGCTGTGGCGCAGGTCCGGGAGGCCTGCGCGGACCTGGGCCCCCCGCCGGTGGCGGTGCCCGCGCGCAGCCTGGCGATCGCCGGATGCGGGCCGTGGGCGGTCACGGCCCGCGAGGGCGCGCTGAAGATCCGGGAAGCGGCGCGGATGCTCGCCGAAGGTTTCGACACCGACCGGCTGCTGCACGGCGGTGCCGTGCCCTATACCGCGGCGGACGGCCTCGTGCTGCTGGAACCGGGAGCCGACCCTGACGGCCTGACCGGCGCGGTCGGCGACGCGGCCCGCGCCGAGGGGATACCGGTGGCCGTGCTCGCGGCACCCCGCGGCGGTGGTGGCCTGACGCCGCTGCTGGCGCAGATCCCGATGACCGTGCGGCTGCAGTTGCTGGCCGAGTACTTCGCCCGGCTCCGCCACCAGGACCCGGACAAGGCAGTCGTCGGCGCCTGGGACGAGCCCGCGCTGTGGCGGCTGGGCACACCCACGGCGCCGTGACGGGCGCGGGCATCCGGCCACCTTGGCGAACCGCGCCGCCGGCCGGGTTTATCTGCCTTAGCATTCCAACCGGTGGTGTGCTGAGCGAGGGCGGACACGGTGTCGACTTGCGCGCTGGGCCATTCCGTCTCCCCTGGAGTGGGCTCCTGCGAGATTTGTGGTGATGACCTGAGGCGTTACTGCAGCCAGGGTCATGCGTCCGGGGCGGGCGAGCTGTTTTGTGACACATGTGGCGAACCGCTGCCTTCGGCCAGCCAGCCCGTGATGGCGGCTGCGGCCCCGCTGACGATGGACTACAGCAGCGGGTCCTTCGCCGACTTCATCGCGGTTAGCGAAGAGGAACCCGCCGCGAGGTACGGGTTCGCCCAGGCTCGGCCGGGTGTGCCCGACGTGGGCGTGCCCTGGGCGGACGCGTCGCTGCCGGTGGCGGAGCCGGAAGCGCTCGCCGCGCTGGTCACCGAGCCCGCACCGGAACCGCGTGCCACACCCGAACCCGAGCGTGCGCCCGAGCCGGAACGCGCGGCCGGGGCCGCCTCCTTTGATGCCTTTGCGGCGCGGAGCCCGGCGCCGGACGCGTCCGCTACGACGGCCGGTGCGCCCCCGTGGCCCGCCGCGCAGCCATGGGCCGGCGCCCCGCCGGAGGCAGTCTCGGCCCCGCCCGCGCCACCCGCCCCGGGGCCCGGCCTGCCCGTGGCGACACCGGCCCCGCCCGCTCCGAAGCCGGATCCGCCCGGCGCGAGGACGGCCCCGCCAGCGGCGAAGCCGGCCCCGGCCGCGGCGAACGGCGGCGCGGCGCACCCGGTCACCGCCATGTCGCCCGACCCGCGGTCTTCGATTTCGAAGGACATGGCCCGCCCCTGGCAAAGCAGCACCAAGCCACGGCCCGCACCCGGCCCCGACGGGGGGATGCACCACGACGACGGGCCGCACCTGGCCGGTGATCCCGAGCCGGAGTCGGACCTTCGGCCGCACCTGTTCCGCCGTGCCCGGTTGATCGCCATCGTGCTCTTGGTGCTCGCGGTCTGTGCCGGCGGCACCGTCGGGGCCCTGGCCCTGCACCAGCACTTCGGGGCCAGGATCACCGCGCAACCCAGCACGCGGGCAGCGGCCGCCCGCACCGGCTCCGGCACGGTCAGCCCGAGCGCCCGGGCCGGGTCTCCCGCGGCGTCCGCCCCGGCCCAGCCGGTCGTGTCGCCGGGGTGGAGCACTCCCCTCCAGGTGCAACCGCTGACCGGCAAGGCCGTCATCACCGGGATCTCCTGCCCCAGCACCTCGGCGTGCTTCGCCACGGACACCAGCGGGGCCGTGCTGTCGTCCAGGCCGCCGGCCGGCTGGCGGGATGCGTTCGCCGATCCCTCCGGCAAACTGGTGGCGATCTCCTGCGCCACCGCCACCACGTGTGTCGCGCTGGACCACTCCGGCCGCGCGATCACTTTCAGCAACGGGACCTGGACCGGCCCCGCCCTGGTGGACACCGGCACCGGGAAGTTCACCGGGCTGTCCTGCCCCACTGCTACGTTCTGCATGGCAGTCGACAGCAGCGGTGCCGCGTTCGCCCGCACCCGGTCCGGTTGGCGGCAATCCTCCGTGGACACCGTCGGCGGGCTGACCGGCGTGTCCTGCCCGAACGCCGGTTTCTGCGTGGCCGTGGACAACGGCGGTGGCGTCTACACCTACAACGGCACCTCGTGGAGCGGCGTCTCCGCGATCGACGCCGGCCACGCATTCACCGCCGTGTCGTGCGCCACGGCTACGTTCTGCGTGGCAACCGACAACTCCAGCAGCGCTGCGGTGTTCGACCACGGAAGCTGGACAGTGAGCCCGATGGGTGACACGGTGCTCACGCTCTCCTGCCCGGCGCGGGGGTTCTGCATGGCCACCGACGGTGGCGGCGGCACGCTGGCCTACCGGAGCGGCCGGTGGTCGCCGCTGTCGGTCGTGGACCCGGCCACCGCCATCAATACCCTGAGCTGCGTGAGCCTGACATTCTGCGTGGCCACCGACCACCGCGGTGACGTCCTGTACTACCGGCCGACGTAAAGCATGTCCGAGGCAGATACCCGCCCCGGCCCGCTCAACGGCTTGCTGGTGGCCGATTTCTCCCGCGTCCTGGCCGGGCCGTACTGCACGATGCTGCTGGCCGACCTCGGCGCGGACGTGATCAAGGTGGAGAGCCCGGCCGGGGATGACACCCGCGGCTGGGTCCCGCCGTCCAGGGACGGCGTGGCCACCTACTACCTCGCGATCAACCGGAACAAGCGGTCGGTCGTGCTCGACCTGAAGGACACCGCGGACCGCGCCGCGGCCGCCGAGCTCGCCCGCCGGGCGGACATCATGGTGCAAAACTTCAAGCCGGGCGGGCTGGCGCGTTATGCGCTGGACTACGACTCGGTCCGCGCGGCCAACCCCGGCGTCATCTACGCCTCGATCACCGGGTTCGGCACCACCGGCGGGGCCCACCTGCCCGGCTACGACCTGATGGCTCAGGCAGTGTCCGGCCTGATGAGCCTGACCGGCGAGGCCGACGGCCCGCCGCAGCGGGCAGGCATCTCCGTGATCGACGTGATGACCGGCCTGCACACGGCCATTGCGATTCTGGCCGCGCTGCACCATCGCGGCGCCACCGGCGAAGGGCAGCACGTCGAGTCGACGCTGCTCGGCTCGGCCCTGTCCGGGATGGTGAACCAGACCAGCGCCTACGTCGCCGGGGGAGTGGTCCCGTTCCGGATGGGCAACTCCCATCCCAGCCTGACCCCGTATGAGCCGCTGCCCACGGCCGATGGCGAACTAATCGTGACCGCGGGCAACGACCGGCAGTTCCGGCGGCTGTGCGAGGTGATCGGGGCAGCGTACCTCGCCGACGACCCGCGGTTCGCCACCACCGGAGCGCGGACCGCCAACCGGCAGGAACTGCGGCCGCTGCTGGCCGGGCTGATGGTGGCCAGGCCGTCGGCGGAATGGTTCGGCCTGCTGATCGCCGCTGGAGTGCCGTGCGGCCCGATCAACACGGTGGAGGGCGGGGTCGAGTTCGCCCGCGATGTCGGGCTCAGGCCGGTCGCCACCGCGGGGACTGGTCCCGACACCGTGCCGACCATCCGGCATCCGGTCGACTTCTCCGCGACCCCGCCGCGCTACCCGCTGCCCCCGCCAGCCCTGGACCAGCACGGCGACCAGATCCGCGCCTGGCTGGGCGGCCCCCCCGGGCCGCCACCGTGGCATGCCCCGGCCGGACGGGACGGAACCGCAGACAGCACACCGCAGGAAGGGACCAGCCCATGACCGCGCCAGCCCCGGAGCCACGGTTCCCCACCTCGCTGGGCACCTCGGACGCCGACAAGATCACCCTGCTCGGCCGGGACCTCGCCACCGACCTGATGGGCAAGGTCGGATTCGGCGAGCTGGCGCTATGGCTGGTCACCCAGCAGCGCCCGGCCCCGGGCCAAGTGCGGGTGTTCGAGGCCGTGCTGGTGGCGCTGGCCGACCACGGCTTCACCCCGACGGCTATCGCCGCCCGGCTCACCTACCTCAGCGCGCCCGATTCCCTCCAGGGAGCCCTTGCCTCGGGCCTGCTCGGTGGCGGCTCCCGGTTCCTCGGCGTCACCGAGGACGCCGGGCGCTTCCTGGCCGGCACGCTCGCCGGGGCAGCCGAACCGCCCGGTGACGACGCCGGCTTCGACGCCCTCGCCATGGCCGCGGTGCGCACGGCACGCGAGCAGCGGCGGCTCGTCCCGGGCCTCGGGCATCCCATTCACAAGGTCACCGACCCGCGCACCCCGGCGCTGATCAGGATCGCGGAGGAGGAAGGCACCCACGGCCCGCACCTGCGCCTGTTCGAGGCGATCGGCCGGGTCCATCCGCAGGTGCTGGGCCGGACCCTGCCGCTGAACGGCGCGGGAACCTGCGGCGCGGCCCTGGCCGACCTCGGTCTGCCTCCGGACCTGCTGCGCGGCTTCGCGCTGCTGGCCCGGGTGGCGGGCCTGCTCGGTCACCTCGCCGAGGAACGCCGCCGCCCGGTGGCCATGGACATCTACCAGACGGTCGAGCGCGGCGCCGCCTACCTTCCGCCCGGATCGGCCTGACACGGTCAGGCCCGGCTGCGGCGCCAGCTGGAATTCCCGGCCCGCCAGTTCTCTACGCAGTCCGTACTTTGTGAACGGTTCTGCGCGTCCATCCTTGGCGGCCGCGCAGGCGATTTGCGCGCCGCCCGGGGTTGCCGCGCCGCCGGCCAGTTCGTGCCGAGGAATGCGTAATCAGTCCGTGATTGGGAATTGTGCCACGCCGCAAGCGAATATCCGGCTGCCGTGGCCCGCGGTCGTGCGCCGCGCGGCATAGAAATTCACGGTGTCGCTGCTGGCCGTGTTCCGTAGCTGACAGTGACCGGTCGATGGCTGTGGGCTGGGCGTGCTCCGGCGGGCCGGCAACGGCATCCGGTAATGCTCTCAAGGGACATTGACCCGCATTTCCAAGGTTGCTAGATTCCGCCTCAGCATTCTCAGATTATGGACTGCTCGCCTTGGTAAAGGGCGGGTAAAGTTGCCGGCTGCCCGCTGGTCGGCCGTACCGGGAGGAGATGCGCGTGTCATCTGGCCTGGCAATAGTGAGGGGCTTGGCCTGGAAACTGGCCATCCCCGCGGCATGCCTGGCCGTGGTCGGCCAGCTAGCCGTCTCCGGGACGGCCTCAGCGACCCACACGGCCCCAGCGACCCGCACGGCCCCAGCGACCCACACGGCCTCAGCGGCGAACCTGACGGCGGGCACTATCACGCCGAACACGATGCATAACCTGCTGGACTGCAACCTGACCGTGTTGCGGCGGCTGTGTACCGACCCGCGCGGAAAGGTCGAGCCGAACGGGGAACGGTACCGGTTCATCGACCACGGCGAGTACGTCGGTCATGACGAGCCGAGCGTCAAGTTCATCTCCTCGGTGGCCGGCTCGGCCTTCCACGTGGACTATGGCATGCAGTTGCCGGTTGACCCGTCCGCCGCTCCCACCAGCAACGGCAGCGTGACCGACTATGGTGAGCTGACCCCGGCGCCCTGGTTCGGCTTGCCCATCTGCGACGCAAGGTCCTACCCGCAGAATAACTGCACGCCGGACAGCGACACGAACTCCGGCTCGGCCACAAACTCGGGCGCGGCGGGTTCGGCGTTCATGGAGCTGCAGTTCTACCCGCCCGGCTTCACGCCGTTCATCGACGGGATTAGCTGCAGCCAGACGCAGTGGTGCGCGGCGCTGACCATCGACAGCCTGGAGTGCACCTTCAACTTCGTCACCTGCAACAACAACTGCATCGAGCCGGTCAACTTCTCGTTCCTGCAGACGAATGGCGTGCCACCGGGCCCGCCCGCGCCGCAGGACCCCAATACGAAGACCTTCCTCGGCAACTCGCAGACCCTGAAGATGAATCCCGGGGACGTGCTCAAGGTGGCCATCTCCGACCCGATCAACGGGCTCAAGGCAAAGGTGACGGACCTGACGACCGGCCAGATCGGATACATCCAGGCCAGCAACACGAACGGCTTCGCGAATACGCGGATCAGCGACTGCAGCGGGCGCAGCCACACCTTCCACGCCGAGTACAGCTCAGCCAGGAAGAGCCACCAGGTGCCGTGGGCGGCGCTTGAGGGCGGCGTGCTTATGGAGCAGGAGCTTGGGCACTTCGAGGCCTGCAGCACTGTCAGCAACCAGCTCGGCTTCTCCGTCAAGTTCAAGGACGGCAGCACGTTCACGGACCCGAACGTCTACCAGACCTGTGGCGGCGGCTCGGAGGGGGCGACCGCGACCGGCGAGGGCCCATGCCAGCTCACGACGCCATTCAACTGTACGGGCGCTACCACCCAGGGGACGACGGGGCCGACGGCGTGTCCGAAGAGCAGCTTCACGTCAGGTGCGCTGTGCGAGTTCTCTGACGCCTTCTGCATGCCGTCCGGCAGCCGAACGGTGACGGTCAACGGCATCGCGAAAACCAGAAGCTTCGCGGTCGCGGGCTGCCTCCAGAATGCGTTCCAGAACGGGGACCTCGACTTCGAGGGCACCCCCTACCAGGCTGACTGGCCGAATGGGACCAGCAACTTCCCGACGTCCTTCCGATATATAGGGCCGTTCTCAAACGGCACCAACTACCCGAGCGTCCAGTTCGAGACGGACGCGGCTGGCTCGGAGAAGCTGTGTGACGTCACCACCGGCGTCGGCTGCACCGCCCCGCCGGCCGGTGCGGCCTTCTACCCGTTCTGGTCCATGAACAACACTCAGACGGTGGGCAGCCTCTCGCCCACCCCCGGCGCCTGCGTGTGGAACTTCGGCAACGACATCGCGGGCGTGACCTCGACCGACTTCGGCAAGGACAGCCAGTACGGAACACCCGACGTCACCAGGTACGGCGGCACCCTCACCAGCCCGGTGATCTCCAACCCCGAGTTCGCGACGGGCTGCAAGCCCATTTCCCCCTTCTAGCAGCCCCGCCTGGCCCTGACTAAATGGCCGGCTTGTTCGCCCGGTGGTCCACTGGCTGGACCACCGGGCGAACACTCGCCTGAGGCCGGGAATGTGGCTCTGCGGTGGCCGGTTCCACGCCGGCCGGTTCCGCAGTGGCCGGGCCCTGGTTGGCCGGAAGCAGGCCCGCTCCCTCCGCCTGCAACTCGTACAGGGACAGGAAGTCCTCGTTGCGCAGGCCGTGCCCGATGGCCGACTGGATGATCTGGTAGACGGCGGACGCCGTCGGCATCGGGACCTCCAGTGCCCTGGCGGCGCCCAGGCCAAGGTCGAAGTCCTTGCGCAGCAGTTCGTTGGTAAAGGTCAGGTGCCAGTCCCGGCGGACCAGTTCCGGTGAGCGCCGCCGGATCCAGGCGGAGGTCAGCGCGGATCCGTTGAAGAACTCCAGGAACGCCGCCCGGCTGGTGCCCGCCTTCTCGACCAGGGTCACCACCTCGGCCAGCGACTGCACCATCATGCCGAGGTAGAGGTTGCTCGCCAGCTTCACCAGCCGGGCCTGCTCCCGCTCACCCACGTGGACCACGGCGCCCGCGATCCGCTCCAGGTCCGGCCGGGCCGCCACGAAGGTTTCCGCCGGGCCGGACACGATGATCATGCCATGCCCCTCGGTGAACACTTCCGGGTTGCCACTGACCGGGGCGGCGAGGAAACCCACGCCCACCGCCGAGGCGGCGGCTCTCACCCGGCCCGACGCCTCCTGCGACACCGTGGAGCAGTCCACCAGGATGGCGGGCCGCTGGTCCTGGCTGAGCAGTCCGCCGTCGCCGGTGGTGACCTGCTCCAGGTCCGCGGAACCGGTCACCATGACGAACACCACGTCACAAGCGCCGAGGTCGGCCAGGCTGGGCGCGACCCGCGCGCCGCGGGCGGCCAGTGGCGCCGTCTTGGCCGCGGTGCGGTTCCACACCGTGACCGGCCGACCGGCATCGAGCAGGCGGCCCGCCATGGCCGTGCCCATCCTGCCGGTGCCCAGCCAGCCGACGCTGGCCGTCATGCGCCGTCCCCGGGGGCCGGCAGGTCCACGCCGGTGAACAGCCGGGTGCCGGCCACGTACAACTGGTCGGCGGGGAACCGGGTCAGCAACTGACAGCCACCCGGGGTGACGACCACCTCTTCCTCGATCCTGGCCGCCGCGGACCCGTCCGGGGTCGGCCAGTACGTCTCGATCGCGAACACCATGCCCTCTTTCAGCTCGACCGGATGCTCGAACGAGTGGTAGCGGCTCATCAGCGGCCTTTCCCAGTTCGACAGGCCCAGCCCGTGACAATACTGCAGGCCGAATGCCTCTTCCTCGTCGGCGAAACCGAACTCGGTGGCGGCGGGGAAATGGCGCACCACGTCGGCGGAGGTGGCTCCGGGGCGGATCTCGGCGATGGCGTTGTCCATGAACTCGCGGGCCCGCCGGTAGGCCGCGCGCTGCTCGCGGTTGGCGCTGCCGACGTTGAGCGTGCGGTAATAGCAGGTCCGGTATCCGTTGAAAGAATGGATGATGTCGAAGTAGGCGGTGTCACCCGGCCGGATCAGCCGGTCGGAGAACACGTGCGGGTGCGGGCTGCACCGCTCGCCGGAAATCGAGTTGACCGCCTCGACCTCCTCAGAACCGTTCTCGTACAGATACTGGCTCACCAGCGCGACGCAGGCGTTCTCCCTGATGCCCGAGCGCAGGTACCGGTACAGTTCGTCGTAGGCGCCGTCCACCAGGGCCGCGGAATGGTCGAGCAGGGCGATCTCGTCGGCGGTCTTGATGGCCCTGATGTCCTGCATAAAGCCATGCCCGTCGGTGATCGTCAGGCCCTCCGCCTCCAGTGCCCGCAGCACCGGAAGCTCCACCACGTCCACTCCGACCGGCTCACCGGCCAGGCCGTGGTCACGCAGGATGCCGGCCAGCCGGCGGGCGTTCCCCCGCTCCACCCCGACCTCCTCGGGGATGGATCCGCGCCAGCTGGAAATGCCCGCCCGCCAGTTCTGCCTGGCATTCCACGGCGCGAACATCTGGTGCGTCCTGGCAGCGGACCCGATATCCCACAGGATCGGCTCCTGCCCGCGCATCAACAGGCAGCAGCGGAACAGTTTGTCCCGCGCCCAGTTGCCGATGTGCGTCGCCGTCACATACCGGATGTTGTTCATATCGAACAAGATCAGCGCACCCAGGTCCGAACCGGCCAGCCCGTCGCGGACCTTCCCCGCCCGCTCGGCCCGCAGCCGGGCGAAATCGACCCGCTGCTCCCAGTCGGTGCCCAGAGTCGCACCGGGGGACGCAATGGGCACGGACTGCGTCGTGGCGGAGTAATTCTGAACCATGTCGGGCTCCTCCAGGAGTTACACGGGTGCGTATTCACCGGGATCGACGGGAACGGCGGGAGCGCGCGGGGCAGCGCCGGGCCGGCCGAGCACCGACCAGGCCGTATCCACGATGTGCTGGGTGGTCAGGCCGTACTTGGTGAACAGGTACGGAGCCGTCAGCGCACCCTCGGCGAAGGTGTCGCGCAGGCCCACTCGGCGCAGTGGGCGGCCCAGCCCGGCCTCGGCCAGGGCCTCCGCGACGGCGGAGCCGAGGCCGCCGATGACCGAATGGTTCTCCGCGGTGACGACCGCCGAACTAGCCGCGGCAACGGTGAGGACCGTGGCCGTGTCCAGGGGCTTGATGACGGGAATATTCACGACTACGGTGACGGCACCGGCTGCCCGCAGGACGCGGGCCGCGGCGAGTGCAGGGGCGACCATCATGCCGCTGACCAGGAGAGCTACGTCGGAAGACACGGCCGTGCCGGAAACCGGCGTGACGGCCTCGCCCCGGATCCCGGCTCCGCCCCCGCTCACGCCGCCCCCGGCGCTGACCCCGCCGCCTGCGGTCTCGGCCGCACCGTCGATCTGCCCTCCGCCGACGGTCGCCGCGCCGCCCAAGCTGTGCCCGCCACCGCCGGTGAGCGCCCCGCCCCTGGTCTGCGCGCCGCCCCGGCTGTCCGCCCCGCCGGAGGTCTGCGCGCCCCCGCCGGTCGCGCCGCCACCCGCGGTGCCGGCTCCGCCGGAGGTCGGCCAGCCGCCGCCGGTCTCCTCGGCAAGGCCGTCCAGCACCTGGGCGCGGTCCAGCGACAGCCGGTGATCGCCGGGAAAGATCACCGGGATCTCACCGCGCTTGAGCCGCAGGTAGACCGGGCCTGGCAGGTCCGCCATGGCGGCGACCACCTGCGCCGTCTCGGCCGCGTCGGCCACGTCGATGACCGTCATGCCGGGGATCGCGCGCATCAGCGCGACGTCCTCGATCGCCTGGTGACTCGGCCCGCCGGGGCTGGACACCCCGGGCATGAAACCAACGATCCGCACCGGCAGCCGCGGGTAGGCCACCGCGTTGACTATCTGGTCGAGCGGGCGGCGGGTGACGAACACGCCGAACGAGTGCACGAACGGCATGAGCCCCTGCCGGGCCAGGGCGCCGGCCACTCCGATCATGTTGGCCTCGGCCATGCCTGCATGTATGAACCGCTCCGGGAACACCTCCTGGAACAAGTCCACCTCGCATTGGCGGGTGAGGTCGCCGGACAGGCACACCACCTCGGGGCGGACTCGGGCCAGCTCGACCAGGGCCCGGCCGTAGGGCTTGAGCGTGGTGCGGTACGGCGGGCTGAGCGCGGCTCGCCGCGCCGCCGCGAGGTCAGCCGCCATCGCCGGCCGCTTCCGGAGCGAGGCGGTCCAGTTCGGCCTGGAGTTCGGCGGTGGCGGCCGCGGCGAGATCCGCCGGCAGCTTGATGAAGTGCCCGTCGGCGTCGGGCGGCAGGCAGTCCAGGCCGTGCCGGGTCGAGGTCCGGCAGACGAGCACCTGGGGCCGGTCGGCGGCGGCCCCCGCCACGAGCGCACCGGCGATCGCCAGAACGTCGTGGCCATCCAGCTCGGCGGCGTCCCAGCCGAAGCCGGCCCATTTCGCGGCCACCGGCTCGATCGTGGTGATACTGTCCACCGGGCCATCGACCTGGGAGTTGTTCGCGTCCAGCAAGACGGTGAGCCGGGACAGCCGGTAATGGCCGGCGAACATCGCCGCCTCCCACACCTGGCCCTCCTGGAGTTCGCCGTCGCTGACGAACGCGAACGTGCGGGTGTCATCGCGGCCCAGCAGCCTGTCCCCCAGTGCGAAACCCGCCGCCGCCGACAGGCCCTGGCCCAGCGAGCCGCAGGTGTACTCGGGGACCGGGCTGCGCTCGGTGCCGATGGCCTCCAGCGACGACCCGTTCTGCCCGTAACCGCCCAGCGCCTCCTGGCCGAGCAGCCCGGTCTCCGCGGCGGCGGCGTAGGCGGCGATCACGTAGTGGCCCGGCGAGCAGACCACCCGGTCGATGCCGGGCCGGTAGGCCGTGCCATAGACAGCGGCATACTGCTCGGCCGCCGACAAGGCCTGGCCCAGGTAGCCGAAACCCTGCGGCGCCACCATCGCCACGGCGCGCAGCCGGATCGCCGTGGCCAGCCGGCGCAGCCCAGGCCCGGCCGGGTGGGGAACGGTCACGCACGATCTCCTTTGGTAAAGTGGCTATGCCAATTGTGCCCCAGTGCGCCCGCACGGGGGAAGAGCCCCGCGGCCGGGGGGAAGAGCCCCGCGGCCGGGGGGAAGAGCCCCGCGGCCGGGGGGAAGAGCCCCGCGGCCGGGGGAAGAGCCCCCACGAGCCGGGAAGCGGGAGGTCGCCAGATGGGGGATCGACGGCCCCCCGCCGATCTGGCCGGAATCCGGCCGGTGTCGTCCCGG
>Ga0209166_10001562_pt1 | contig 18817 bp, 16 predicted proteins | sample Coa_R1_3_FD_187151 | JGI IMG/M metagenome (GOLD analysis project Ga0209166, IMG submission 187151) | Surface soil microbial communities from Centralia Pennsylvania, which are recovering from an underground coalmine fire - Coalmine... | ecosystem: Environmental > Terrestrial > Soil >... | reverse complement strand
GCAGGCCAGCGCGAGGCCGAGCGTGAACTCGGCCTTCGCGAGCCAGCAGTACAACTGGTGCCAGAACAGCCACGAGGCCATCATCTCTGGGGTAGGCTCCATGAGAAACACGTGCTCCCATGGCACCAGCACGCGATCGAGCCAGAGCTGACCGTCGAGCTCGTCGTAGCGGCTCGACATCGGGGCGATGAACGGATTCGCGTGCCGTGGTGCGATCTTGCGACAGATCACGGTCACGCCGGGCGCGTTGACGGCAACGATGAAGGACGCGTGGTGGTCCGCGTACGGCACCGAACAGAAGCTCCCGATATAGACGTCCTCGGCATACGCCGGACTCGTCAGCATCGCCACCTTGCCACTGAGCACCAGTCCAGCATCGGTCTCATCGACGATGCGGAGCGCCGCGCGCTCGCGCGGGTCCAGGCGCATGCGATAGCCAATCGTGGCACTCCCGGCAGAGAACGTCAGGAACCGACCGCTCGCGGTGAGCATCTCCCGATACCGAGCCGCGCCGGCGATCTGCTCGGGTGAGATCTCCAGTTGCTGCACGGCGTACAGAATCCCCAGCGCAATGAGGTAGCCGTACGCCGGTGTGTGCGTCACGTTGCCGGCGCTAGGAAACAGCGTCGCCGAGAAGCTCCGGCCGATAGCGGCGAGATCCGCCGGACTCCGGGGGATGACCGTACTCCAGGGCACTCGCTGGCCGTGCGAATCGGGCGGAGTCAGGACGACATCGGCCCAAGCCGGGTCGCGGAGTCGATCGTGCCACGCCGCGTACTCGTCGACCATTGCGCGCGTTGCTGGATGCGTGGTGACGTCGTCGATAAGCCCTTCTCCAACGACGCGGACCTTCCGTCCGTCGCGCAGCGCTTCACGGTACTCAGCCCCGGTCCTCACGGCCTTTCTGTACCACACTTCCGCGCAGGTCGGTTCGAACCTGGGTCAGGCGGCCCTGAAGATAGGTCCGTTCGGCAGCGTTGTCTGCCAGCTCGAGCGCTCGCGTATACGCGGCCGCGGCCTCGTCGTAGCGCGCCATGCGGCGCAAAAGGTCGGCGCGGGCGGCGTGCAGCCAGCGGTAGGACTCCAACGGGCCGGCCACTTCGGGGCGGTCCATGAGCGCCAGACCTTCGCGCGGCCCCACGGCCATCGCGACCGCCGCGGCTCGATTCAGCTCCACCACGGGCGACGGGCTCGACTGGGCGAGGAGGCCGTACAACGCCGCGATCTCGTGCCAGTCCGTGCTTTCGGCGCTCGGTGCCTCCGCGTGCAGTGCGGCAATCGCAGCCTGGAGTTGGTACGCACCAGGTCTTTGTGCACGCAGCGCGCGGTCGATAAGGTGCTGGCCTTCAGCGATCTCGCCGGCGTCCCAGCGCGATCGATCCTGATCACCGAGCAGCACCGGCGCACCCTCAGCCGTCAGTCGCGCGGCCCGGCGGGCATCGTGCAGGAGCATGAGCGCCAGCAAGCCCGCAACCTCCGGCTCGTCCGGCATGAGCCCGACCAGTGCTCGCCCCAGACGAATGGCCTCGCCGGTAAGCTCATGTCGGGTCAGGGCCTCGCCGACGCTGGCGGAATAGCCCTCGTTGAAGATCAAGTAGACCACTGCCAGCACTGCGTCCAGCCGCTCCGGCAGCTGGTGGTCCGGTGGGACGCGATACGGAATGCCGGCCTCGCGGATCTTGCGCTTCGCGCGCACCAGGCGCTGGCCAAGGGTCGGCTCCGGGACCAGCAGGGCGCGGGCGATCTCGGTGGTGGTCAGGCCGCCCAGCGTCCGCAGCGTCAAGGCCACCTGCGCGTCCAGGTTCAGCGCGGGATGGCAGCAGGTAAAAATAAGGCGGAGTCGGTCGTCGCCGATTGAGCTGTCGTGCACGTCGTCGTCTGCCCACTGGTGGTGCGCGCTGTCGCTTGCGGACGCGAGCGCGCTGTACTTGTCGGCCCGCGCGCGTTCCCGCCGCCAGGTGTCAATGGCCTTGCGTTTGGCGGTCGTGGTGATCCAGGCGGCTGGATTGGGCGGAATACCTTCGGCGGGCCAGCGCTCGAGCGCGATGGCGAAGGCGTCCTGCATGGCCTCTTCGGTGAGGTCGAAGTCACGCAAGACGGCGATCAGCGCCGCGGCGACCCGCCCGTGCTCGGCTCGAAAGACGCGTTCAATCGCTGCGCGTACGTCCTCGAGATCGTGCATGGGGGTCGTTCGCGGCGCGCGGCGCCTCTACGTGAGCTCCCAGATGGGTCGGACTTCGACCGCGCCCCCGTCAGCCAGGTGGGGCATCTTGCTCGCCAGCTCCACGGCTTCGTCCAGGTCGTCGGTTTCGACGATGTAGAAGCCACCGAGTTGCTCCTTCGTTTCGGCGAAGGGCCCATCCGAGAGCAGCCGCTGGCCACCGTTCAGGCGCACCGTCGTGGCCGACGAGGACGGCCGCAGCCGCTCGCCAGCGCGCATCTTGTTCGCGGCCACCAGTTCGTTCGTATAGCTTCCCCAGGCCTGGGAGCGCTTGGCCTGCTCGGCCTCTGGCAGGTTATTGAGCCTGTCCTCGCTGCCGCCGATCAAAAGCAAGTACCGCATATGCGTGTTCCTTTCGTGGTCCGGTGTATCCGAACTCACCAGAACTACGAATGGCCGCGCGAGATTTCGACAGCTAGCCCCAGACTTTGCGCGCCGTGTCGACGACGAGCTCGAGCTTGCGGCGCTGTTCGTCCCAGCTGAGCAGGTTGCCCTGTTCGATCGAGGCGAAGCCGCACTGCGGGCTCAGCGCCAGGTTCTCCACCGGGACGTACTTCGACGCTTCTTCGATGCGCCGCAGCAGATCGTCTTGCTTCTCCAGGCTGCCGACTTTGGTGGTCACCAGCCCAAGCACCACCTGCTTGCCGTGCGGTATGAATCGCAGTGGCTCGAACCCGCCCGCGCGATCGGAGTCATACTCCAGCAAAAAGCGGTCGACGTCCAACCCACCAAAGACTTTTTCGGCAATCGGGTCGTATCCGCCCTCGGTGTGCCAGGCGCTGCGGCCGTTGCCACGGCAAATGTGGTTCGCCAGGGTCACACGAGAGCGATCGAGGCCGGCCACCGCGAGGTTGTCGGCGCGGATGTCTTCGTCGATGGCCTGGTCGGGATCGATGCCGATGTCGCGCCACGCCTGGCGACGATGCTCGGGGATGTAATCCGGGTAGTGCGCGTTGTCCACCTGGATGTAGGGCACGCCTTCGGCCGCGAGCGCCTGGATCTCAGCGCCCATGATCCTGGCGATATCTTCCGCAAGCTCCCACCGCGAGGCGTACACCTTGTCGGTCACGCCTGGCTTCCAACCGCGCGCGACGACGTAGGAGGTCGCCGGCATCGTGACTTTGAAGACGCCGTTGGCGTGCTGTGTCAGGAACGGCACCTCGTGCGCGGTCAGCCGATGCTGCAGCTGGACACGCTCGCCGATGACGCGTCCAGCCTGCTGTGGCATGTCGGCAATGGCCTGCCGCATGGAACCCTCGCCCCGGGCGGCGACCGCCTCCGGCAGCTTCCATTCGAAGCGGATCGGCGGCGCCGCGCTGACGTACCCCGTAACTGACGCCGTGAAGTCGCCAACCCAATCGTGGCGGCGGTACTCGCCGTCGGTCAGCACGTCAAGCCCGACCTGACGCTGCATATCCAGCGCGTTGAGGACGGCACGGTCCTCGATCTCGGTGAGCTGCTCGCCGCTGATGCGCTGCTGGCTGTAAGCCTCACGCGCCTGCAGTACTTCGGCTGGCCGCAGGAGACTGCCGACGTGGTCGGCGCGGTAGTTGGGGGTCATTGGGTTGCCACCTCGTTACGGACTGTGCGGGCCGCGCGCACCATCACGGCCAGTTTCTCAAACGCCGAAGCTCGGGGCAGGTACTTCATGCCGCAATCGGGCGCCAGCACCAGGCGCTCGGCCGGGATGTGTCGTAAGGCCGCGCGGATGCGGTCCTCCACGACGGGCTGGGTGTCGACGACGGGTGTTCCAAGGTCAAGCACGCCGACCATCATCGTTTTGGAGCCCATGGATTCGAGAAATGACAGGTCCAGATTCGGCTGCGCAGCCTCGATCGAAATCTGGTCCACGCTCGTCTCGAGGAGCTCCGATAGGAAGGGGTAGCCGCCCTCGACGCGCTTATTCTGCACCACGAGCCCGTAGCCGAAGCAGGTATGGAGCACGGTCGGCACGCGGACGCCCTCGAGCGCGCGATTGATGACGCGGACAGCATACGCACGCGCCGCTTCGACGCGCGCCTGCAGGTAGGGCTCGTCCAGTTGAATGACGTCGGCGCCGGCGGCGACCAGGTCCAGGATCTCGGCGTTGACGGCGACCGCGAAGTCCATGGCCAGGCTTGCCTCGTCGGCGTAGAAGTCGTCGACGGCCTGCTGCGTCATCGTGAACGGGCCAGGCACCGTGATCTTGATCGGTCCAGCAGTGCTGGCGCGCAGGAACTCGACGTCGCGCACTTCGACGGGCTGACGCCGACGAATCGGTCCAACCACCCGCGGGACGATGTCAGGCCGGCCACTCCGGCCAGGTCGATGGCCTGGATTGTCCAGGTCGACGCCGTCGAGCGCGGTGGCGAAGCGATTGCTGTAACTTTCGCGCCGAATCTCGCCGTCGGTCAGAATGTCCACGCCGGCCCGCTCCATGTCGCGGAGCGCGATCACCGTCGCATCATCCTGGGCCTGCTCCAGGTACGGCTCCGCGACGCGCCAGACATCCCGAGCACGAATACGCGGCGGCAGCCGGCTCAACAGTTTGTCGCGGTCGACCAACCAGTCCGGCTGCGGATAGCTGCCGACTACAGTCGTCGGCAGCAGCGGAATTTCTGTCAGCTGCATCGGTCTTGAAGAAGGAGGGACAGCATCACGGACTCACGCCTGCTTCTCTTTAAAGGGCAGCGGCGAGCCGGCGCGGCGGGCCTCGATGTCGTCGCACAGCACCAGCCCCTGCCGCGCCCAGGCGATTTCGACGCGCGCGCGGCCGATCAGCCCTTCGAGGGCATGGATCTTGAGCTCGATGATGCCGTCGTGCGCTTCGACGGGCTGGCGGGCCAGCCAGACCTCGACCAGCTCCGCACGCCGCTCGCGGATGGCGTCTGCGCGCGCCTGCCACTGCTCGAGGCGCCACTGAAACTGGGCGATGTGGGCGCGCAGCTGCTCGCGGACAGAGTCAACGGGGGCGAGGTCGAAGAAGGCGGCTTTGAGGACAACCGGGTCGCGCTGAGCCGGTAAGGGCATGAAATCGGTCGCCCAGCGCCGGAGCTCGGCCATGCCAGCGTCGGTCACCGAATAGATACGCTTCTGGGCGCGCTGGCCACGCGGCGCGACCTGCGCCTCGACCAGTCCGGCGGCCTCCATGCGCCGTAGCTCGGGATAGATCTGGCTCTGCGGCGCCGACCACAAGAAACCCACCGTCCCCTGGAAGTGACGGACCAGGTCGTAGCCCGTCAGGGGCTTATCCTTGATAACGCCTAGAAGTGCATGCCTCAAACTCACGGCAGTCGAGTACGGAGTATAGATTCCTTCGTCGCACGATAGAATGCCCGAATAGGTATACCGATACCGAACCTGGGTGTGTGAGGCGCGAGTGAAGGTATTCGTCTTCGATCTGCTGCCGTACGGAGAAAACCTCGAGCACCTGAAGCAAGGCGGCACCGAACTGCCCTGGCCGCTCGGCCGGTCGCACTTCAAGCCTGAGGTCGCCGTGCGCACCTACGCCGAGCACCTCGACGCCTGGGCAGAGCTCGACAAGCTCGGTTATGACGGCGTCGGCTTCAACGAGCACCACACCTCGCCGTACGGCCTGATGAACTCACCCAACCTGTTGGCCGCGTCGGCGGCGCAACGCACCAGGCGGCTGAAGCTGCTCATCTATGGCAACTTGCTGCCGATCCACGAGCCGCTGCGCCTGGCCGAGGAGCTGGCGATGCTGGACTGCCTGTCGAATGGCCGCATCATCGCCGGTTTTGCGCGTGGGATCCCACGCGAGCACAACGTCTACAACATCCCGCAGAGCGAGTCGCGGGCGCGTTTCGAGGAAGGTTGGGAGATCATTCGCCGCGCCTGGACCGAGGAGGTGTTTTCGTACGACGGGCGCTTCTGGACGTATCGTGACGTTGCTATCTGGCCACGGCCCGTGCAGCAGCCGCACCCGCCGGTGTGGGTCCCCGTGACGGCCAGCAAGGAGACGATCGATTGGGCAGGTCAGCACAACATTCCGATTACGCCTGGCGCCAGCTCCCACCGTGGCGTACGCGAGGACGTGATCCGCTACTACGCTCGCCAGCTCCAGCTGCACGGTCACCGCATCACCCCGGACCACCTGGTGATCCAGGCTGACGTGTATGTGGCCGATAGCAAGGCGCAGGCTGTCGCGGAGGCTGCGCCGTACGCGCTGTACTTCAACCGCACGCTGTTCAGCCACGGCAACATCACCGAACGCGACCTGCAAGCGCAGACGGGCTATGTTGCTGCGTCGTCGCACGACTACCTGCGGCCCGAGCACGTGCCCTTCATTTCGGGCAGCCGTGAGCGCTATCGGGGCCTGACGATGGACGGGATTCGCGCGCAGGCGGAACACCTGCCGTGGGGGCAGGCAGACGAGATTGTCGAACGGATCATCAGCGCGGCGGACCACGCTGGCGCCAACCAGATTACCGTCGGATTGAATCGCGGCGCGATGCCGCACGAGATGTTCATGCATCAGATCCGCCGCTTCGCGAGCGAAGTCCTTCCGCGGCTGCAAGCGCACGAAGTGACGCACGTGCCCATCGTGGAAGGTACGGCGGTCTCTTGAGGTATCGGCCGGAATTCGGGCCCAGGGGAGGGTCAGCCATGATCTCAATTGGAAAATCGGTCGCGCGGTTCGCCAGTCTGTCTGCACTGGCTGTATTCATGGCGGCGTGCAGTGGCGGCACGAGCGGCGCGCCGCCGGCCGGCCCTGTACCTACGGTACGCGTAGACGGCGCGGCCACGCAGGCTCCCGCGAAGCCGACCACGGCAGTCGCCGCGGCTCCCGCTGGCACGCCCGCCGCTGGCCAGGCGGCACCGGCTGGCGCCCAGAAGTCGAGCAAGGACACGCTGACGATCGTCTTTCAGGCAAATCAGGGCACGCTCGATCCACATTTCGCCGCGACGAACCAGGAGATGCTGGTCATCCGGAACATTTACAACGGGCTGCTCAAGTACAAGCCGGATACCGCCGAGATCACCGGTGATCTCGCCACCAGTTGGGACGTTTCCGCCGACGGTCTGACCTACACGTTCAAACTCCGTCAGGACGTGGAGTGGCAGAAGGGCTTCGGCCACTTCACCGCCGCTGATGTCAAAGCTTCTTTCGATCGTCTGCGCGCGCCCGAGACCAAGTCGCCCTTCGCCGGCAGTATCAGCATGCTCCAGGAAGTCCAGGTAGTGGACGACTACACGGTCAAGTTCATCTTGAACGCGCCGTACGCGGCGTTCCTGCAGCTCCTCACCGACTACCGCGCCGGCCCGATCGTGAACGCCAAAGCCGTCCAGCAATATGGCAAAGACTTTGACTGGAACCCGGTCGGGACGGGGCCTTACCAGTTTGTGAGCGGCGTCCCGAAGCAAGAAGCGACGATCACCGCGTTCGACAAGTATTTCGGCGGCCCCCCACCGATCAAGACGATCATCACCCGCACCGTCCCCGACGTCAACGCCCAGGTCATCGGGCTCGAGAACGGCCAGTACGACATGCTGCTGACGGCGCCCAACGACTCGGCCGTCGTGAAGCAACTGACCGACAAGGGCTTCACGCGCAGCATCTTCAGCCGCAACCTGCCTGAAGTCCTGCTGATGAACGTCACGGTCAAGCCGTTCGACGATCTCAAGGTTCGCCAGGCGATCGCCTATGCCGTCGATCGGCAGCAATTCATCGATCTGGCCACGAATGGCCTGGGCAGGCCGTGGTATTCACCGGTGCCAGAGGGCTTCTTCGGCGCCACCACCGACGTGCCACACCTGGAGCACGACGTCGCCAAGGCCAAACAGCTGCTGACCGATGCCGGGTACCCGAACGGTCTGGACGTGACGCTCAACGTCTACGACACGCAGAAGATCCAGAGCGATGTGCTGCTGGAGCAGCTCAAACAGGTTGGGATTCGGGCGACCGAGGAAGTGCTGGACCAGCCGACGTTTATCGGCCGGGTCATCCAGAACGGAGGCATCAACTTTGCGCTCCACTGCTGTCAGCGGCAGCCTGACGCGGACATCATCCTGGGTGACATGTTCAGCCCCAAATACCGCGGCGCCATCTACATCAGCCACGCCGACCTCGAAGCGGACCTCGCCGCGGCGCGCACAGAGCTCGACGTCGCCAAGCGACAGCAGCTGTACGTCGACCTGCAGAAGAAGATCATCAACGATGCGCTGATGGTGCCGATCGCGATGGTCAACGACAACAGCGTGGAGGTTGCCTCGCTCAAGGGGTTGCCTACACTTGAGGCACTGTGGGGGATGGACCTGACGCGCCTCTACTTCCAGTAGCCGCGTGAGGCGCGTCGGTGGTCGCCTGCTCCAGCTCGTGCCGACGACCGTCGGCGCGCTGGTGCTGGTGTTCTTTCTCATGCGCGTGCTGCCGGGAGATCCGGCGGGGGCGATGCTCGGCACCAGTGCCACACCGCAAGCGATCGCCGATCTGCGCGCTCAACTTGGCCTGGACAAGCCGCTCTACGAGCAGTTCGTCGACTACGTCGTCGGCCTGGGCCACCTGGACTTCGGCCGCTCGATGGCGGTTCGGACACCGGTCGGCACGCTCCTGTACCAGGCGGCGCTGCCGACGCTGCTGCTGACCCTCAGCGGGACGCTGGTCAGCGTAGTGGTCGGCGTGCCGCTGGGCGTGGTGGCGGCCCTCCGGCGAGGCACCTGGGTTGACTACGGGGCGAGCATCGGCGCCCTGCTAGGCTTGTCGATTCCAGTGTTCGTCTGGGGGGTGCTGCTGCTCCTCGCCTTCACGTTGCAATGGCCGGTCCTGCCGTCGGCCGGGGCTGGCGATACGCCGGTGAACGTCGTCAGGTCACTGATCTTGCCGTCCATCGCGACTGGTTTCTTCCAGGTCGGGCTGATCGCGCGCATCACGCGGTCGAGCTTGCTATCGGTGCTGAACAACGACTACGTCCGGACCGCGCGCGCCAAAGGCGTTGGGCCGAGCGCCGTCGTCCTCGGACACGCGCTGCGGAATGCGCTGATTCCGGTGATCACGGTGATCGGGCTCAACGCGGGGACACTGCTCGGCGGCGCGGTGGTCGCCGAGACCGTGTTCACCCGCCCGGGCCTGGGCCGGCTGATCCTGGACGCGATCTTTGCCCGCGATTACCCCGTGATCCAGGGCGTGATGATCGTCTCGGTGGTGCTGGTGGTCATGCTCAACTTGATGACCGATCTGCTCTACACCGCCGCCGACCCACGAGTGCGCGCGTGAGACGCGCCGAGCGGCACCGCCTGCGGGGCCGCCTGCGCCGGGCCACCTCGGGCAATGTCACCGTGCTGATTTGCACCGCCTTTGTCGTGATGCTCGCCGCGCTCGCGGTGGGCGTGTCGCTGTTGCCCCTGGCGGACCCCACCAGCCAGTCGGCGCTGGTCCGTCTGAAGCCGCCGTCGATCGACCACGTGCTCGGGACCGATCGCCTCGGTCGAGACATCCTGAGTCGGGTGCTGTGGGGGGCGCGCGTGTCGCTCAGCGTCGGGGTCGGGGTGGTCATCGTCAGCGGCGGGCTGGGCACCGTGCTCGGGGTTGTCTCCGGGTATTCACGCGGCTGGCCGAGCGAAATCGTGCTGCGGCTCACCGACATCTTCCTGGCGTTCCCGCCACTCATCCTGGCCATGGTGACCGTGACGGTGCTCGGCAACAATCTGTTCACCGTCGTCCTGGCCATCAGCGTCGGCGTTGTGCCGCGTTTCGCGCGGGTGACGCGCGGCACCATCCTGTCGATTCGCGAGCGCGAGTACGTGGAGGCGGCTCGGGCGTTGGGCGCGTCGGCGGCGCGGATCATCTGGAGCCATGTGCTGCTGAACGCGGTTGACCCGCTGATCGTGCTGTGCACGTTGCTGATTCCGGGCGCCATCGTCACCGAGGCGCTGCTGAGCTTTCTCGGGCTCGGCATTGCCGAGCCGACTCCAACCTGGGGCAACATGATCCAGGGCGGCCAGATCGTGATGCGCGAGGCGCCCTGGCTGACCTTCTTCCCGGCCGCGGCCATCGTCTTCACCGTCCTGGCGTTCAACCTGCTCGGCGACGCGATCCGCGACGCGCTCGATCCCACGGTCCGCGAAGGCGGCGCCGCGCCGATACCGTCAGTCGATGCAACGTTGCCGACGCCAGCACCGCGGCATGTCGCGCCGCCGCCAACCCGCATGCGCGATCCGTCGGCTGTCGCCTAGCTGCCAGGCCGCTCAGCCCGCAGGGTCCCCGCCGCCCGCAAGGAGCGAGCGAAAGCGAGGCGGGCAGCGTGGACGCCGCGGGCTACAATCGGCGCTATGCTGAGCGTCAAAGAGAACGAGCTACTCACACGGGTCGGGCCGGGGACGCCGATGGGCGAGTTCCTGCGGCGCTTCTGGCTACCGGCGCTGCTCTCGGATGAACTGCCGGAGTCCGATGGCGAACCGGTGCGGACTCGCACCCTGGGCGAGGACCTCGTCGCCTTTCGAGATACCAATGGCCAGGTAGGCATGGTGGGCGCCTTCTGCCCGCACCGCCGCGCGCCGTTATTTTTCGGTCGCAACGAAGAGTGCGGGCTGCGCTGCGTCTACCACGGCTGGAAGTTCGACACCACCGGTCAGTGTGTCGACATGCCGAGCGAGCCGCCGGACAGCGACTTCAAAGAGCGCATCCGCGTCAAGTCCTACCCGACCTATGAGCTCGGCGGCATGATCTGGATCTATATGGGCCCGCCGGCGCACCAGCCCGCCCGCCCGCCCGAGATGCCCTTTACGCTGGTCCCCGAGAGCGAGCGGCGCGGGTTGAAGTTCCTGGTCGAGGCCAACTGGCTGCAGTGCCTCGAGGGCGAGCTCGACACCGCGCACGTGTCGTTCCTCCACCAGACCTTCGGCGATGACGGCACCGGCATCCAGTCGCTGGTGCGCTCGGATGGATACAACAACGACCGACATCCACGGCTGTTTGCGCTGGACACCGATTACGGCTTCGTCTACGGCGGCCGGCGGGCCCAGGCAGCCGGCAACTTCTACTGGCGGATCACACAGCTGCTCTTTCCGTTCTCGGCCCTGATTCCGTCTGCCTCCGGATACACCGGCGGAGCCACCATCTGGATGCCGATCGACGATAACCACTGCTGGCGGTACCTGGTCGGTGGCAGCCGGACGTTCGCCGAACGTGACAGCACCGCGCCACTGCCGCCGCGTCGGCCGATCCTGCCGACCGAGCCGGGCACATTCCGCTTCCCGGATGGAGTCGAGATCGACACGCGGCTGGCCAAATTCCGGCGCGACAACCGCTATGGCATGGATCGTCAGAAGCAACGCACGCTCAGCTTCACCGGCATCCCGTTCATCCCCACGCAGGACCAGGCGATGACCGAAGGCATGGGCTACGTGTGCGACCGCTCGGAGGAGCACCTCGGCAGCAGCGACGTCGCGATCATCCACATGCGCCGGACGCTACTGCGGCTCCTCGACAACATGCAAAAAGGCATCGAGCCGTATGCCGCGACCCACCCGGAGCTCTACCGAGTCCAGCCGCTAGACGTGGTCTCCGACTTCGCCGAGCTGGACAAGGTGCTGGAGGAATATAGAGAGCAGGCGCTTATCCCGGCCTGAGGCGCCGTCCCGGGTTGCCCCAGACGAGCACGGCGATGGCCACCGCAACGCCGGCGGCCGCCAGCAAGGTGATCTGCGAGGCGGGCTCGACTGTGGCCGCGGCGTTGCCGCCGAGGGCGCCGAATAACGCGGTGGTCGCGGCCGCGCCAATACTCCCGCCAACGGTGCGTAGCGTCGCCAGAAACGCGGAGGCAACGCCGCGACGCCCCGCTGGGGTGGACGCCATGTACGCGAAGTTGTTGGCCGGATAGAACAGCCCGAGGCCCAGGCCAGCGACGAACGTGGCGACCGCGACGAGCCAGATGGGCGACGCGGAGTTGAAGCGGCCCAGCAGGGCGAGACCGGCCGCGACGCACACCATGCCGCACGTGCTCACTGACCGGTGCGACCAGCGTGTCATCAGCGCCCTGGCCAGGGGCGCCGCGAGCACCATCATCGCCAGTAGCGGCGTGATCAGCAGGCCCGTCAGCTGCGGTTCCACACCGCGCACCGTGGCGAGGTACAGGGGAATCAGCAGCAGCACGGCGAACACGCACACGAAGCTGCCGGCGTAACTGATGCTCGACGTCACGAACAACCGATTCCGAAAGAGTTCACCAGCGAGGACTGGCTGGGCTGTGTGCCGTTCGATACGCACCGCCAGGGCAAAGGCCGCCACGCTGTTGATCCCGACCCCCCACAAGAGCGGCGAGGTCCACCCCCACCGGCCAGCGTAGGTCAACCACAGTGTGAGCGTGGCCAGACCCAGCGCCAGCAAGGCTGCCCCCGGCAAGTCCAGACTGATCCGCTGGCGGGCGCCGCCGGCTGGTACGACGCGCGCCGCGACCGCGGCGATGCCAAGTCCGATTGGGACGCTGAGCAGAAAGATCCACCGCCAATCCAGGTACTGGGCGACGAGGCCGCCCAGGATGGGGCCCGAGCCCGTGCCGAGGCCGACCAGGACCGAGTTCCAGGCCATGGCACGTCCGAGCTCTTCGGGTGGAAACGCATCCGCCAACAGGGCGAGCGCCAGTGCCAGCATGAGCGCGCTGCCGGCGCCCTGAGCAACTCGGCACACGACGAGCAGCGGCAGTGTCGGCGCGACGCCACACAGGCCCGACGAGATGCAAAACAGCGCCAGTCCCGAGAGCAGCACCGGCTTGCGACCGAACACGTCGGCGAGCCGGCCGGCGAGCAACTGCAGGCCAGCCAGCGCCAGGAGGAAGCTCAGCAGCACCCATTCGGCGCCACCGACGGCGCCGACCTGGTAGGTCGAGGCAATCTGAGGCAGGACGAGTGTGACGACTGTCGAGGCGAACGTGCCGATGAAAATGGTGCCGCCGACGACGCCGACCACCGCCCAGCGGGCGCTCATGGCTGACGCCCTGGAGCCTCTACACTTTTCAGGTGCTCGATTTCTTGCCGCGCGTAGGCCAGGCTCACCTGGTGGGCCAGCCGATCCAGGCGCTGGACACCCCGGCGTTTCTCATCAACGTCCCGGTCATGGACCGCAACATCGCTCGCATGGCGGAGACCTTCCGCGCGGCTGGCATCAACTGGCGGCCGCATACGAAGGGGCTCAAATCGCCGGCGCTGGTCGAGCGGCTGCTCGCGGCCGGCGCCATGGGCATCACCTGCGCCAAGACGAGTGAGGCCGAGGTGATGGCGGAGGCCGGTATCCGCGACATCCTCATCGCCAACCAGGTCGTCGGCGCGGCGAAGATCGCGCGGCTGTTGCACGTGCGCACCATGGCCGATCCGATCGTGGCGGTCGACAGCGTCGCCAACGTCGCCGAGCTCGAGGCCGCGGCGCACGCCGCTGGCATGACGCTGCGCGTGGTGGTCGAGGTCGATACCGGCATGCACCGGGCGGGCACCGCGCCCGGCGCGCCCACGGTGGAGTTGGCCAAACGCGTCGCGGCCAGCAGCAGTCTGCGATTCGTGGGCGTCATGGGCTGGGAGGGCCACGCGACCCGGGTCGGTGAGCCCGGGGTCAAAGAGCGGCGCATCGCCGAGGCGGTTGGACTCCTGACGGCAACCGCCGACGCATGCCGCGCGGCCGGGCTGCCGGTCGACATCGTGAGCTGTGGCGGCACGGGTACGTACTGGGTCACCGCGCATCTACCGGGTGTCACCGAGGTTCAGGCGGGCGGCGGGATCCTCTCCGACGTGGTGTACCGCGAGGTCATGGGCGTCGACCACGAGGCGGCTGCGACGATCCTGGCCACCGTCACGAGCCGACCCACGCCGACTCGCATCATCTGCGACGCGGGCAAGAAGACCATGAGCAGCGACGGCGCGGTGCCGCAACCCCGGCTGGAGGCGGCGGTCCGGTCGGTGGGTCTGTCCGCCGAGCACGCGACGATCGAACTGCAGGACCCGAGCGACCGGCCGCGCGTCGGCGACAAGATCGAGTTCGTCGTTGGCTACACCGACACCACCGTGCACCTGCACGAAGAGCTGTACGCGGTGCGCGACGGGCGCGTCGAAGCGGTCTGGCCGGTGCTCGGCCGAGGCAAGCTCAGGTGACCCCGCGCAAACTATTCGGTTACACCGATCTCCACGGCGCCGCCCTGGGGCGCAGGGGCATTCGGATCGATGCTGATGGTGCCGCGCATCCAGGGGTGCGGCCGACAGAAGTACCAGTACACGCCTGGATCCTGGAATGTGAAGCTGTAGCTCTGACCCACCGCCAGGTCACCTGAATCCCACACCTGGTTGTCAGAGGTCGTGGTGTGGACGGTCGGCCCCTGGTTGGTCCAGGTGATGGTGGTCCCTGGCGGCACGGCCACGCCAAAGACGCCCGGCGTAAAGGAGAAGTCGGCGATTGCCACGGCGGTCACCGAGCGTGCCGCCTCGGGCACCTGCGCCGCCGGCGCGGGCGGTGCGGCGACCGGGCCCATGCTCCCGTTAAGCGAGAAGACCCACAGCGTATCGCCCCGCGGGAAGTCGAGCTGGGCGTTGCCCCCGGCGGCGACCGCGATGTATTGCTGCCCATCGACCTGATAGCTCATCGCCGGCGCGTTGACACCCGCGCCGGTCTGGAACTGCCATAACCGCTGGCCGGTCTTCGCGTCAAGAGCGTCGAAATTGCCGTTGCCTTCACCCGAGAAGACCAGACCCCCGGCGGTGGTCATCGTGCCGCCGATGCACATCTGGTCGGTGCGCGCCTGCCATGCTTGACGATTGGTGCGGACGTCGATGGCGGTGACCATGCCCCACGTCTCGCCGCCGGGCGGCGTGACGAACGCGCTGCCCAGGCGCAACGTGCCCTGGTTGATCTGGTCTGGCTTACCGGTCCAGATCTGCGGCTGGTGGATGCCGCACACATACATCAGGTTGGTTTTCGGGTTGTAGGACGCCGCGGACCATTCGGACCCGCCGTTGGCGCCAGGGCAGATCAACACCGGAGTTGTCTTGAAGGGAGTGAAGATCCCAGCCGTTGGATAGTTGCCGATATCCGACGGACAGGCCTGCGGCACGAACGAATCGCCCGCGGGGAAGGGCTGCGTGCCGGCGGTCTTCTGTTCCGCGATCACCGGGACCTGGCGCTCGTCGATGCCGACCAGCGGCGCGCCCGTCTGCCGGTCGAGCAGGTACACCCAGCCGGTCTTGCCGGCCTGACCGATGCCTTTGACAGTCTTGCCGTTGGTCTGCACGTCGAACAACACGTTCGGGCTGACGACGTCGTAGTCCCAGATATCGTGGTGGACTTCCTGGAAATGCCACTTGCGGGTGCCGGACTTCGCATCCAGCGCGACGATGGATTCAGTGAACAGGTTGTCACCTGCGCGGACGCTGCCGTCCAGATCGGGGCTCGGATTACCGACGGTGATGTACAGCAGGCCGAGATCCGGATCGAGCGCCGGGGTCTGCCACATGGAGCCACCGCCGTATTTCCAGATGTCGCTGCCGGCGGGCCAGGAGTCGCCACCAAAGTCGCCCGGGCCGGGGATGGTGTTGAAGCGCCACACCTGCTGGCCGGAGCTGGCGTCGTAGGCCGTCACGTGGCCGCGAATCTCGTACTCGGCACCCGAGATTCCGACGAAGACCATGCCGTTCCAGTACAGCGGCGCCATCGTTTCGGAGTAGCCTGCCCGCGGGTCATCGTCCTGAGCGCTCCAGGCCACCTGGCCCGTTTTCGCGTCGAGCGCGACCAGCTTGGCGTCCAGCTGCGCCACGTAGACCTTGCCACCGCCGTAGCCCACGCCGCGATTGACCTGACCGCAGCAGAGCGGCAGGGCGACCGAGCTGCTCAGGTCGGGTGCGTAGCGCCAGAGCTGGGAGCCGGTTTTGGCATCCAGCGCGTAGACCTGACTCTGCGGGCCGGTCACATACATGGTGCCGTCGACGACGACGGGTGAGGTTTCCAGAGACGTCGCTGCGCTGCTGCCCTCCACGTGGAACGTCCAGGCGCCCTTCAGGCCGGCGACATTGCTCGGACTGATCTGATCGAGCGACGAGTAGCGCTGGTTGAACAGATTGCCGCCATAGACTGACCAGTTCGCCCCGGCCGGCTCGCCAGACGGCGTTACCGCCTGGTCCACCGGCACTGCCCAGGTGACCTGAGCGGTCAGCAGCAGAAGCCCAAATGCAATACACGCCCGTAGCGCACGACGGTCGTGAAGACGCACGGCAGTCATCCCCCAGTTCCCGAGCTTGGAGATGGAAACACTACCCTGCGCGTTACAAAGTGTCAATTGCGTGTCAATTGAATGTCTGCTGGGCACTCGGCCCTCGGTCACCCTCGGGCCTCTGCTCAGCGCAGGCACCCTGGATCCACAGGCTGCATGCCTGGGCACGGAGGTCGACGAGGCAAGGTGCCAGCCGATACCGTCGCCAAGGCGAGGGGCTCACAACCAGCAGGCTGAGATGCAGCGACCCAGCCCAGACCCACAGCCAGCCGCAGCCGCGCCCCAGACGGATGATGTTGGCGACGCCAGATCGCCTCGTTCCTTTCTCTCGGGCGCCGCCAACCACGTCGTTAGTTTGGCGTACTGCCCCGGAATGCCTGGGCACGGAGGTCGACAAGGCAAGTTCTGCACACTGCCCCGGAATGCCTGGGCACGGAGGTCGACCAGGCAAGTTTTGCGCACTGCCCCGGAATGTGATCATCTGGCTGGAGATGGCCTGGTGCCCCGCGCAGGCTCCCCGCCTGGAGGTTATCCTTTGGGCGGAGCGAGCGCAGCGATGCGGGCAGGCGAGTGCGGTCCGGAGCCGGTGTGATGTGGCGGGCTGTGGCGGTGCTGACGATCTCGGCGTTGCTGCTCGCGGCGGCGCCGGCGGCGGCGCAGGAGCAGACGCAGGAGCCGACGGTGCGCCGCGCCATCGAAGACGTCCTCGACATGGACACGGGCCGCGATGCACCCCGCCTGCCGCGGGTGACGCTCGATGTTGCCAACGGCGATCTCACCGTGATCTTCGCCATGCGGCGGCCCCTGGCCGACGATCCGGCGCAGATCGTGGCCAGCGCCACCGACGACGTGTTCACCATTCTGTCGGCCATCTATTCATCCGCAGCCGCGCCACGGATCCGCACCGCGACCGTGATCGGAACCTACGCCGTGTCAGGCAGGTACGAGCGACCCAGAGAGATCCCCCTGCTCCGCGCCGTCCTGTCCGCGGAAAGGTCGGCCGCCTTCGACTGGACCACGGCGGCCACCGCCGACCCCCGAGACGTCTTCGACGTCTGGTGGGTGGAGAGCGAGCTCGTCGCCGGCGCTCAGTGATCCCACAGCGCACGCGTGGCGAGACGCGCGCCCTCGACCATCGAGCCCAACTTGGCGAACACGATGTCGGGGTGCACCATCGGCGTGCCGGCGAACGTCCCGAAGCCGCAGTCGGCGCCGGCGATGACGTTCTCGCGCCCGACCACCTTCGCGTATCGCGCCAACCGCTGCGCAACCAGCTCCGGATGCTCGATGTAGTTGGTGGTCGTATCCAGCACACCTGGAATGATGACCTTGCCATCCGGCAGCCGGAGGTTCTTGAACACCGCCCATTCGTGCTCGTGGCGTGGGTTGGCGCCTTCAAATGACAGGCCCATCGGGCGAGCGCTGGACAACACCTCGCCAACGATGTCTTTCAGCGGCACATCGAGCTGGTGTGGACCTTCGTAGTTGCCCCAGCACAGGTGCATCCGCATGCGATCCGGAGGAATATTCGCGACTGCGCGATTGAGCGCGTCGATGCGCAGCGCCATGTCAGCCGGTGCCTGGCCGCTCGTGAGGCCGGTCAGGTCCGGACAATCCAGCTGGAGGATGAAGCCGGCCTGGTGGATGGCCTCGTACTCCTCGCGCATCGCGTCGGCCAGGGCCTCGATGTACGCCGCGTCGTTCGGGTAGAACTGGTTTGGCTGAAACAGGGCGATAACCCCCGGCGAGGCGGCGGTCATGAAGGCTTCGGTCGAGGGCGTCGCGGCCAGCGCGGTTTTGAGATTGCGAATGTCTTCCTCGAGCTGCGCGTGTCCGACATAGTGGACCTCGCCCATGCACGCGAATCGCTTGATGCGCGCGGCGCCCTGTTGCTGGCGGGCGTTCCACTCGGCGTAGCGTGGAAAGGCCTCCGCATCCGCCCGCGGGCGGCGCGGCACATGCACGTGGCCCTCGAAGCCGGTCAGGCGCGCGTTCACATAGGTGGAGTATGAGACCTTGCTCATCTCGCCGTCGTTGACGATGTCAATGCCCGCTTGGACCTGTTGGCGGACGGAGTCGGCCACGGCGGACCGCACCCGGTCCTGCAGCGCGCCATGATCGACGGCTTCGCCGCTTTCGGCGGCGTACAGCATGTCGACCAGGTCGTCCGGGCGCGGCAGGCTACCGGTGTGGGTACTGAGAATCGCGTCGGTACTGCGCTTCATGTGCCTGAAAACAACTCCTCCGCGGTCAGGGTGCGTGGCGTGATGTGCTGTTCGTACGCGTAGCGCGCTAGCAGCGTGAGCGGCCCCCGGTTGACCTCCAATCCGTCGACCGGCGCCGGACTGCCAGCCGCGCGCTTGGCGGCCCGGACCAGTCCAAACAGCTCGTCGCTGACCCAGGGGTGTTCGCTGGC
>Ga0209166_10001561_pt1 | contig 18829 bp, 13 predicted proteins | sample Coa_R1_3_FD_187151 | JGI IMG/M metagenome (GOLD analysis project Ga0209166, IMG submission 187151) | Surface soil microbial communities from Centralia Pennsylvania, which are recovering from an underground coalmine fire - Coalmine... | ecosystem: Environmental > Terrestrial > Soil >... | reverse complement strand
ACGGGCGGCTCGGCGTCACAACCGGGATCAGCGCTTCCGACCGCGCCATCACGATTCTCACGGCCATCGATCCGAAGACGCGGCCGCAGGACCTTGCGCGTCCCGGCCACATCTTTCCGCTCCGCGCACGCAATGGCGGCGTCCTCGTGCGTGCCGGTCAGACCGAAGCCAGCGTAGACCTCTCCCGCATCGCCGGCCTCAACGCCTCCGGCGTCATCTGCGAAATCATGAACGAAGACGGCACCATGGCTCGCGTGCCGCAGCTCCACGAATTCTGCGAGCAGCACAATTTGAAAATGCTGACGGTTGCGGACCTCATCCGCTACCGCATGCAGCACGAGAGGTACGTCCGCCGAGTGGCCGAAGCGATGTTGCCCACACGCTACGGCAAGTTCCGCATGATCGCCTATGCCAGCGATGTCGACCACGATCAGCATATTGCTCTGGTGCGCGGCAACCTCGAAGGGGAGACCCCTGCGTTAGTACGCGTGCATTCGCACTGCCTGACCGGCGACGTATTCGGCTCGACCGCATGCGATTGCAACGAATTGGTCGCGCGCTCCCTCGCCGCCATCGCCAAAGAGGATCGCGGAGTGTTTCTCTATCTTCATCACACCGGCCGCGGTTTCAGCGTGGAAACGACGAGCGAACCGGGTGCGCTGCCGCAAATTCACTTTCACAAGCGCGGCCAACTCGACCGCGAGCCCGCCCGCCTGCGCATGGTTCAGCACGAAAGCGGAATCGGCGCGCAGATCCTGATAGATCTCGGCCTAAAAGATATTCGAGTTCTGACAAATCACCCGAAAAAGGTAGTAGCCCTCGAAGGCTATGGCATCACCATCGCCGACCAAGTCCCACTCCGCATAGCTGAACCCAAACCCACTCACCAAGTGTTCTAGCGTACCAGTGCTATCTCGGCGGGATTGATACATGCAGGGCTAGTTCGCAGGTTCTTAATATCGGAGTTCCGGCAGATGGTGGTCGGGTGTACCTCCCGGAGGGAGAGGAACTTTCGAGGGAGCGGCGGCCGGCTTCGTCAGCGGCGAATGCGCACTTCTCGGTTGCGCGGTCTTTCCAGCGACAAGATACTTGCGCATTTTTTCCAGACGTTTGGGGCCAATGCCTTTGATTGCCAGCAAATCGTCTACGCTCTTGAATGCGCCATATGCTTTGCGCATCTGCAAAATTTTCTCCGCATTGACCGGCCCGATCCCCGGAACCTGTTGCAGTTCTTCTGAAGTCGCCGTATTTAAATTGATGGGTACCGAAGGCGGTTTCTTTTTGGCGGGCAAAGCTGCGGCAAGCAAGCTGAGAGCGTAGACGAGAAGACAGATCCGCGAGAGCGACGGCCATCGCATAGCAGAATGATAATGCAACAATTATATTCTTAAATCAATAAGTGAGGGACTGGCGCCGGCTAGCTCAACTTTTTGCCCTGCGCATCGAAGACTTCCATTTCGCCAAATAATGCGGCTTGGGTTTCGATTTGTGCGCGGTCGCCGACGACGACGATTTGCATGTTGGCGGAGTCGAGGTATTTTCGCGCGGTATCGAGCAAATCGGCAGGAGTGAGCGCGCGGACTTTCTGGCGATAGGTTTCGAGATAATCGTCCGGCAAGTCGTTCAGCGCCACCACGCCGATCTGGGAGAGCAAACCGTTCTGCGTGGCGAGTCCCATCGAGAATACGCCGCTCAAATAATTCTGCGCGTCGGCAAGTTCGCTTTCCGGAACCGGCACGGAACGAAGCTTGTCCATTTCGTAGAATGATTCAGTAAGCGACGCAGCGACAACATCGTTGCGCACGGCCGCCGAAACCGAAAAATATCCGTGCTGGCGGAACGCACTCACGCCGCTTCTGGGACTATAGGTGTAGCCCTTGTCTTCGCGGATGTTCATGACCAGCCGCGAATTGAACGCTCCTCCATACAAACTGTTGGTCAGGCCGAGCTTCACCCAGTCCGGATGCTTGCGCGTGATCGCGTGGCAACCCGCCAAAATCTGTGTCTGCACCGCGCCCGGCAAATGCACCAGAAAGACTCGACGCCCGCGAGGATTCGCCAGAGCCGCAGCCGTCTTTGTCTCCGGTTTCTTCCCGCGCCAGGCGCCGAAAACTCTTTCGACAGCCCCAAGCATCGCGTCCGGCTGAAAATCTCCAACGAGCAATAGCAGACCGTTTTCCGGCGTGTAGAAATCGCGGTAAACGCCGAGCAAATCGTCGCGTTTGTAAGCCGCAACCTGCTGCTCGCTCGGCGAAACCTGCGCGTAAGGATGAGCGCCAAATAAGACCTTGCGCAGCCGCTCGTTGGCAAGGAATCCAGGCTGGGTGCGGTCCAGCTTGACCTCTTCCAGCTTTTGGCGGCGCTCGCGGTCGAACTCCGCCTCGGGGAAAGACGCTTCCCGAGCCAGCTCGTCGACCATGCCAAGCAGCGGTTCGGCAAACTCAGACAGTCCGGCAAACGAAATCGCGCTTGTGTCGGCTCCGGCGCTTGAAGCGAGGTCCGCACCGATACGCCGCAGATCTTCTTCAATCTGCCGGCTTGCGCGGCTTGTCGTGCCGGTTCGCACGACGGTTGCCGTCATCTCCGCGAGCCCGGGGCCTTTTTCGATGGCCGCGGCGTTGCCGGAGCGAAAAAACAGTTCGCCGTGAAACTTCGGAATTGCGTGCGATTCCACGAGAATCACTTCAAGACCGTTTGCGAGCCGCGCCCTCTTCCGATTCGGCCACGTGACCGGCCGCTCCGGCGTTAGCGCCGGAACCGCTTGATTTACTTCCACCGCTCGGGTCGCCATTACGCCGCCTCCTGGACGCCCGCAGCCACCGGCCGCCGGAAGACAATCGCACGTTTTTCCTTGCACAAATATTTCTGCGCTGCCGCAAGAATCTCGTCCCGTGTCACGGAGAGAAAGCCGCCGAGAATTTCGTTCACCAGTTGCGGCTCGCCGTCAAAGAGCGTGAAACAAGCCAGCAGGTGCATCAGACCATAGCGAGGCATACCGCCATGCGCGCCTTCGAGCAAAGAGAAATAGTCCGATTGCCATTTCACCTTGAGTTGCCCCAGTTCGTCTTCGCTTACGCCTTTTTCCTGGATTTCGCGGATCACTTCATCGAATGCCGCGAGCGTCTGTTCGCTCGAATATTCGGGCTTGTGGAGAATTCGAGTGACCATCTGCGTCGGTCCGTTGTAACCGAAAATGTCGTCGATTCCTCCGTCCAATTCGACGGCGATTTGTTTTTCCAGCACGAGGTCGCGATAGAGTTTTCCGGCGCGCCCGCCGTGCAAGGCCTGGTCCAGCAGCGCCATCGCGCACCAATCGGTGGTCCGGCGCTTCGGGACGACGTAACCGATTGCCATCGCCGGCAGGGTTCCGAATTTTTCCTCGACCTCGCCGCGGCGTTCCTCGTTTTGTTCCGGCTCGGCCGGATCCGCAAACGGCGGCGCGGCCCCGGCCGGGATTTCGGCAAATAATCTTTCCGCCAGCGCGAATCCTTCCGCGGGCTTGACGTCGCCGAGCATCAGCAAGACCGCGTTGTTCGGGACATAGTATGTCTTGAAAAAAGCTTGCACGTCGGCGAGATCCGCCGCGTCCAGGTCAGCGAAATCACCATAAAAATTATGCGAGTTCGCCCAGTTGCGAAAGGCCACTGGCGGCAAATCCAGCCAGGGGAAGCCGCCGTACGGCTGGTTCAGGACGTTTACGCGCACTTCTTCCTTCACGACGTCGCGCTGGTTGCGCAGATTTTCGTCATCGACCTTCAGTGCACGCATGCGGTCCGCTTCGAGCCACAGCACCCTCTCCAGCGCGTTGGACGGCACGGCCTCGTAATAATTTGTCACGTCGTAATGCGTCGAGCCGTTCAGCACACCCCCGCTGGAATTGATGAGTTTGATGTGCTGCATTTTGGGCGCGTTCGCCGAACCTTGGAACATCATGTGTTCGAAGAGATGCGCGAACCCGCTGCGTCCGCGAGGTTCGAGCCGGAATCCGATTTTGTAGTACACGCCGACGGTGACCACCGGCGCCATGCTGTCGGGCGCGATCACCACTTTCAATCCGTTGGCCAGCGGCTTGCTCTCTATCGCAATATGCAGTTGCTTCACGCTTGTCCCCCTGTCGCCTTCACTTTGGTTTTTTTGCCGACAACCACTTTTTCCAGCTCCGCCAGCATCTTGTCAGAATCCTGAGCCAGCACGCGCGCGGCCAGCCGGTTCACAGCTCCGTAAGCCGCGATGAATTCCTGCGGCATGTCGTGCATGGCGTCCATGTGCGCTGCGACCACGTTATGGTCTTTTCGCGAGAGCGGTCCGGTCCACGCCGCGCGAGGGCCCAGCCGTTCAAAATTTTCCAACACCTGGCGTGTCAGCGGGAGGAGTGCGCGCACCGCCTCGCGCCGTTTCATACCCGTCGCGGTCATCAGCTGGGTCGCCGCTTCCAACAGGGCAAGGATGCAACCGGCGGCCATCGCTCCCGCGGCATGGTAGAGCGGCTTGTTTGACCGCTCGATGTGTACCGGTATTGCGCCGAATCCCCGGGAAATATTCCGCGCGACGCGCACAGCCGCGACGTCGCCTTCGATGGCAAACACCTTGCCCTCGAGCTGCGGCACGGCGACTCCGCTGAAACTCTGGAGCGGATGCATCGAGCCAACGGCAGCTCCACACTGTTTCACCGGATCAAGAACGCTTGAATCCAGCGACCCACTGGTGTGCAGCACGATCTTACCGTTTAACTCCTCGGCGCCGATACGGGCAAGCTCCGTTGCAATTTCCGCGACGCAGCGGTCCGGCGTGGCGATCAGAATGACCTGCGCGGCCAGAACCTGACGTGTCAAGAAAGCGTGCGCGCGACCGGCCCCGATGGAGCGAACCGCTTTGCGCGCGCTGGGTTCGCTGCGTGTAACCACCGCGCCAATTTTCCACCCTAGCTCCCTCAGCCGGCGGCCTAGGGAACGACCCACACGTCCCGCTCCGATGATCGAAAGGGTCTCCATCATTACGTGCTAGGATAACCTGTCCGCATCACCCGATACCAATTTTGATGCACACTTTTGGACTGGTTTTATTCTTCCTGGTTGCCGCCTTTTGGGTGTTCCACGGCCTGCGCGTCTCTTACGGCGCAACAAAGATTCCCTGGCTCAGAGATTTTGCGCCGGCCCCAGACTCCGCTTGCCCCGGCATTTCTCTCATTTTTGCAGCACGGGACGAAGAGGCAAAACTTCCGGCTGCGCTCGCGACCCTGGCCGAGCTCGACTATCCAAATCTGGAAATCATCGGCGTGGATGATCGGTCTCAAGACGCCACGGGCCGCATTCTCGATGAATTCGCGGCGACGCATCCGCGGTTCCGGGCCGTGCACGTCTCCGAAATTCCGAAATACTGGTTGGGGAAAACGCACGCGCTGCAAAAAGGATACGAAGCATCCTCCGGCGAGTGGCTTCTCTTTACCGACGCGGATGTTTGCTTCCAGGCGGATGTATTGAGGAGGGCCATGGCCCTGTCCACGCAACGAGCGCTGGATCACCTCACACTGCTCTGCAACGTGGAGATGCATGGTTTCTGGGAAAAAACACTGATCACATTCTTCGCCATGGCATTCCACCTGACGACGGACGCGTATCGAGTGAGCGATCCAAATTCGCGCGCCTATGTGGGCGTGGGGGCGTTCCAACTGCTGCGCCGCTCCGCATACGAAACCATCGGCACACACCGCCGCCTGGCCATGGAAATCGTGGACGACATGAAGCTCGGCAAACTCGTGAAGCAGTCCGGCTTGCACTCAGGTGTCGCGATCGCTCAGGAGTTCGTAGCCGTGCGGTGGCAAGAGGGAGCGGGAAACGTGATTCGAGGTGTAACGAAGAATTTTTATGCCGCGTTCGGATACAACATTGCGTTTGCAGTCGCCGCAGTCACGGGAATGCTGCTGTTGAACGTGGTTCCGTTCGTCACGGTGTTCGCGGCGCACGGATGGATCCGGGCGTTCTCTGCCATTGCGGTGGTTGCCGCGCTGTCGGTTCACGGATGCGTAGCTGTGGTGACGAAGGTCTCGCCTCTTTATGCGCTGACTCACCCGTTAGGAGCGCTAATCTTTGCTTATATGGTGGCGCGCTCAGTAGCGGTGACGCTCTGGCGCGGCGGAGTAACGTGGCGGGGCACGTTTTACCCTTTGGATGAACTGAAGCGCGGAGTCGTCTAGCGGCAGAACCAACACAAGCCTACTGGCCCGCGGATTCGGCGATCGGTGCCGGTTCGGTTGCAAATAATCCCGAAATATCCTTTTGCTTCAGGGAACGGATGCGGTCGCGCAGCTGGGCGGCGCGTTCGAATTCGAATTTCTTAGCGGCCTCGCGCATTTGCGTTTCGAGCTGTTGCAACATCTCGGCGAGCTGTTTCTCGTTCTTAATCTTTGACGTGGCCGCATCCAGTTCCGCGTCGTCCGCTGGAATGGTCACGTAGTCGGCCTCCACGATACGCGCAAGATCCATGTCCACGGACTTGATGATGGACATCGGCGTAATGTTGTTCTCTTTGTTGTAGGCAAGTTGTTTGGCGCGCCGCCGGTTGGTTTCGTCGATGGCCTGATTCATGGAACCCGTGCGCCGGTCGGCGTATAGAAGTGCGCGGCCTTCGATGTGCCGCGCACACCGGCCCATGGTCTGAATCAAAGAGGTCGCACTTCGCAAATAGCCTTCCTTGTCGGCATCGAGAATGGCGACGAGCGATACTTCCGGCAAGTCCAAACCTTCGCGCAAGAGATTGATGCCGATGAGCACGTCGAACTCTCCGCGACGCAAATCACGCAAAATCTTGATGCGATCGAGGGTTTCGACTTCAGAATGAAGATAGCGGCAGCGCACGCCGACTTCGGTGAAGTATTCGGACAAATCCTCCGCCATCCGTTTGGTAAGAGTGGTAACCAGGACACGTTCGCTTTTCTCCGCGCGCACGCGAATCTCTTCGAGCAGATCGTCCACCTGGCCTTTCACCGGACGAATCTCGACTTGCGGATCGACAAGCCCGGTGGGACGAATCACCTGTTCGACGACGACTCCGCCCGACTTCGTCAGCTCGTAGGGCCCCGGCGTCGCGGAGACGTAAAGCACCTGGTTCATGCGGTGCTCGAACTCTTCGAAGGTAAGCGGGCGGTTGTCCAGCGCGGAAGGCATGCGAAAGCCGTAGTCCACGAGGGTCTGCTTGCGCGCACGGTCTCCGTTGAACATGCCGCGCACTTGTCCCACGGTTTGATGCGACTCATCGATGAACATCAGAAAATCCTGTGGCACGTAATCCAGCAGAGTGGGCGGAGCTTCGCCCGGCAATCGCCCGCTCAGGTGGCGCGAATAATTCTCGATTCCGTGGCAGTAACCGATGGTGCGCATCATCTCGATGTCGAACATGGTGCGCTGCACAACTCGCTGCGCCTCGACGAATTTTCCCTGCTTTTCCAGCTCTTTCTTCCACCACCACAGCTCTTCCTGAATCGTGACGATGGCGCGATCTCGTTGTTCCTGCGGCATGACGTAATGATTCCTGGGATAGATGGGCACGCGCATCAGATCTTCCGCGCCGGCGCGCACTTCGCCGGTCAGCGGATCAATTTGGCGCAGATGGTCGATCTGGTCGCCCCACATTTCGATTCGGTAAGCGTAATCCTCGTAAGTCGGATAGATTTCAATCATGTCGCCGCGCACGCGGAACGTTCCGCGGCGCAAGTCTTCTCCGCGCTCGAACTGAATATCCACGAGCCGGCGAAGAAGAGCCTCGCGCGAAGTTTGCTGCCCTTTTTCGAGCATGACGAGCATGCCGTAATAGGCTTCCGGCGAGCCCAAACCGTAAATGCAGGAGACGCTGGCGACAATGATGACGTCGCGCCGCTCGAAGAGGGAGCGCGTGGCGCTCATGCGCAGCTTATCCAACTCGTCGTTGATGGTGGCTTCCTTGTCGATGTAAATATCGGCGGAGGGAACGTAAGCTTCGGGCTGGTAAAAATCGTAGTAGCTGACGAAATATTCGACGGCATTTTCGGGGAAAAACGATTTGAACTCGTGATAAAGCTGCGCGGCCAGCGTTTTGTTATGCGCGAGTACCAGAGAGGGCCGGTTGCAGGCTTCCATCAACTTGGCCATGGTAAAGGTCTTGCCAGACCCGGTGACGCCCAGGAGAACCTGGTGTTTTTCTCCGCCTTCGATACCGCGCAGAAGTTGTTCGATGGCCGCGGGCTGGTCGCCGCGAGGCTGATAGTTGCTGCGCAGCTTAAAATTCATGGAAGGGGTCTCCCGGCACGCATTCAGGTCAACGCCAAAACGCTCATTATACTCCGGTAAGCAATCCGGCGGGGCTGACGGGCTTCCGGCGGGCGGTCAGGAATGGCCCGCGGGAGGGTCCGCGAGCAAAAGCACTTGGGCGTGGCTCTCGGCGTCGATCGTGTAGTGGACTCGATTCGAACCATCGCTCTTCGCGACGATCAGACTCATGGATTGATTCGCATCTTCGGTGGCCCTGACGACTAGCCCCGTTTTGAGCGAAAAATACGAAATGATTTGGTTCTTCCCTTTTGCGGTTCCCATGTTTCGCAAATCGTGGAGTTTGTAATCCTCGGGTGTTGCGTCCTTGGGAGAGGATTTCTGTCTCAGGATTGCGGTGGTCAGAATGACCGCGCAAGTTTCCGGCGCTGCGCCGCTCGCGACGGGATCGCCCTGGGGACTAAGCTTCATGGGACTGCATGGCGCGTCATTCACATATTCCGATTCCTTTTCCCAGGAGAGCCCTGACAGCACCGCATTCAGAATCGGTTCGTCGCGCTTCCATTTCTCGCCCGGCTTTACACCTTTTTCAGGGAACGCCGCGCCGCCTCCGAACCGCGCCACCCATTCCTGCCAGGCTGCTTGTTCATCTGCGGAAAGTCTGTCAAGTCCTTCCAATTCGGTCACCTGGCCATCGCCGTGCAGCGTGAACTCCACTTCCTTGTCGCGTTTTTCGAGCTTGCCCGCGCTGTTCGAGGCCGGCGTGCCGTTGGTAGGAGTGCCCTTCACGGGCACGGTGGCGTCAGGTGCAACGATGCGCGTCCGCAGGTGAGCTACCACCATTCCCGCTTCCGTGCGCAAATCTTCGACCTCTACCCGCAGAAGGATACTCGCATTTGTTTGGCCGCCGGTGGGCGCCATGGGAGCGGCTACATTGCTTTCCGTGGTCGTATTGGTCACGGCGCGGTAGCCAATCTGATAGCGGAAAGTCTGCCCGACGCTCAATTTAGGGAATAAGACGACACGTTCAGACGGAATGCGTGCTTTGCCGGGAACTGCCATCACCAACAGGCAGCAGCAGAGAAATCGAACAACTTTTTTCATCGCGCAGAAGCCTCTTCCCGGCTTCATTTATCCGGCATCTTGAAATGTTTGTCGAAGAAGTCGCTCGACGCGTGATAAGCGGCCAGCCAGGTCCGGTGCATCAGGAAATCATGAATTTCGTCGGGAAAAACGAGTTGCTCGAAGGAGACGCCTTGCTTGCGCAAGGCTTCGGCGAGGTCAACAGTTTCGGCAAACGGAACATTGCGGTCGTCGTCGCCTTGAATCAGCAAGACAGGGGAACGCCAGGTGCTGATGGAAGAAAGCGGCGAGGATTCCCAGGCCAATCTCGCCGCATCCGGGCGGTCGGAAGCCTTGTAGGAAGAGGCAAAAGTTGGGATTTCGGTATTCCAGTCGTGGACGCCATGCATATCGACGCCGGCCGCAAATAAGTCAGAAGCGCGAGCGAGGCCAAGCGCCGTCAAGTAGCCGCCATAGCTGCCGCCCCACAGACCGATACGCGCGGGATCGACGTCTGCACGCGAGCGCAGAAAGAGTCCGGCGCCTTCCACATCGTTGAACTCGCTCGCGCCCGCCGCGCCGTAGTTGAGAGCTTCGCGAAAATTCAGACCGTAGCCGATGCCGCTCCGATAATTGACGGCGAGAACGATGTAGCCGCGGCTGGCCAGATACTGGTTCATGGCATAAGCGTTGCTGTAGTAAAGCATGTAGTGCCAACCGAGGAGCATTTGCCGGCGCGAGCCGCCGTGAAAGAATACGAGAGCGGGATGGCGGGCACCATTGCCGGCGTTCTTCGGAAGAAAGAGCTGGCCGTGAATCTGCATGCCGTCGACTGAAGAGAGAATCACCTGCTGCGGTGTGACCATGGCGTTTGCCGGGAAATCCGCGGGAAGCGATTCGGGGGCGAGGTCGTGAATTTCACCCTTGCCGGTCACAAGCGCGGGGCGCATCGTTGTATGGGCGTCTGATCGTAAAACCAAAACCGTCTTGTCGTCGCTCGCAAGCACGGGCGCCGTCTCGATTCCAGTGCCGCTGGTTATGGCTTCGGGGTGGTCGCTCGTCGGTGAGATTTTCCAAACGTGACGGCGGTCAATGTCGTCCTGATTCGAGGAATAGACGATCTCATGCCTGTTCTCGCCTGCAGCTACATATTCCACTTCAAAATTGCCCGGCGTCAGCAGCTTTGCGGAACCGCCGCCAACTGGAACCGAGTACAGGTGAAGCCATCCGGAACGCTCCCAAGGAAACACGATGCGATCGCCAGCTGCCCAAATCAGCTGATTCTCGGCGACAGCTTCATGGAAGACGCTGCCTGTGCCCGCGTCAGCGTGCCAAATCTCCTGCCCGTTGCCCGTTGCGGCTTCCGCGATTCGAATGGACCACGGCTCGCCCTCGCGCCGCGGACTAAATGGAAGATGGCCTTTTGCCACCGGAATGCGCACGAAGGCAATTCTCCTGCTGTCCGGTGACCAGGCCGCCTCGATGTCCGTGTCCACACTGGGATCGAGATAGATCAGCGATTTGGCTGCAAGGTCGTAGACGCCGATGAATCCATGGTCTCCGCGCCGGCTGGCGAACGCGAGTTTTGAACCATCGGGCGACCAGCGAAGCGCGCTTTCGTTGCCGTTGGCGTGAATCAACTGCTCGGCCTTTTCGCTGCCATCGAGCTTCGCGAGCCACACCTGGGCTTTGAAGACGAAGGCAACGCTGCCTCCTCTGGGCGACATTGCGGGAGAATGGCCTTCACCTAGTTTTTTCGGCGCGCCGCCGTTCAGCGAAACGGCCCAAACATCCTGCTCGACGCCCTGCGGAGAACTTCGAGGATTTGGGTAAGCGGCATTGGGAAACTCGAGATCGCCCCCGTGCGTGTAGGCTATTGTCTCGGCATCCGGAGCCCATCTGAGTTCGCCCAGGTCCTGGCCGTCGTCTTCCTTGTATGATGTGATCTGGCGTGACTTGTAGCCTCCATCCGCTGCCGGCTCGGCAATCCAGAGATTTCGCGCACCCTGCGCGTTGAAAACCCACGCGACACGGCCTTTAGCAGGAGCGGCCGTCAATTCCGTAGGAAACGGGGCGCTCAAGAACTGTTCGAGCGTCGGCGCCTTTTGAGCAGTTGTCGCAGGTGAGAACGTGAGCGCAGCAAGGAAAAGGAAAAGTACAGAACTTTTCATCAAGAGCCTCCATAGCTCGTGAAATTTTAGGTAAGCCAGTTTTTATGAAATCCTAGTCCGCGGGCTGGCGTACGACCGCCTTTTCTACCGAAACCCGCGGCCCGTCCAAGGGTCCGGAAATCTTCAAGACCCGCCCGGACATGTCAAGCCCGATTACACGGCCGCGTCGTTTTCCCGCGTTCGAGGTCTCGAGCGTGAGGTCCGCATCGCGCGCGAAACTCACCGTGCCCTGAAGCAAAGTTTGCTCGCCGCCGGAATCCAAAGTCAGAGACTCGACAGTAACTCCGCGGTTGCGCATCGTAAACATCGCCTGGCCGGTTGTCCAGCGCGATGTGCCTGCGTGCGGCGCGCCGTCGGCCACAGTAGCGGTTACATCCCAGCCCCGAAATTCCACGTTCTGGAGCTGCACCTCGCCGCCGCCTTCGAGTCTTTGCAGAAGTTCTTCGCGCCCAACGCCGGCGGTCTCGAGGTGTACAGTGCCTGAAGCCAAACCGGTCAAGCGTTCCGTGAATTGCATGTATGCAGGGAGTGCCGCGAGGTTCACGCCATCGAGTCTCGCAGTTATATCGTAACGAGGGCGGGGAGCGAATGTAGCCTTCACCTGCGCGCGCACGGCCCCGCCCGCCCATTGGGCTTCCGCCTGACGGACGTCGAGCTGCAAATTGTGCAGTGCTCCCTCCGCGTGGACGTTCGCAAGCTGCATCTTTTCGATCGTCAATTCTCCAATGTTCAGCTCGCCTTCCGCGTTCACCCGACGGACCAGGTCACTAGCCGCGGCGGTAGAAGACGACCCGCCGAGGAAGGACGAGAGCAACCGCTGAAGCCAGTTTGGCCTGGCACGGGGTCCGACCCATCGGTCAAGATCAGCCGCATTCATGCGATCTGTTTTCAAGTTGAAATTCCATCTTGGAACATCTTCTTGATCTCCGATTTTCCTTTCCGTGATGGACCCAGACCAGCTTCCACCAAACCCATTCACTCTCGCGACGTCGACAGAACGTAGGCCGTCTTTCCAGTTCAGTGCGCTCTCTTGCAGCACGAGTGGTTGGTTCAGCCCCGCAACAGCGAGCTTCGCTTTGTTAAAAAGAATCCTGCCGTTCCAGCGGCTCTCGCAAGGTTTCTGCCAATCCCATCGCACGGTCGCGAGCGCATCGCCGGTAAGTTCCCAGCCGTGATTCAGTGGTTGGCCGAATGCCGCGGTGGCTTTCAGGAGTTCTTCGGCTTTTTGCAAATGCCCCTCGATGCTCACGCTGCCCGTTTGTCCGGTCAGATCCTGGCCATAGGTAATATCGACGGCGTTGTCCATCTGTGTTGCGACACGCCTCTTCCTGGAAGCCAGAGCTTCGCGAGCGGCTCCATCGAGAACAATGAGCACTGGCTCAGACACCAATTGGTCGCGCTCCCGCCCAATCCGCAATGGGCCAATCCGCAAAGGAATCTTCAAGCCAGGCACTCGCAGAGTACCCCCGGAACTGGAGAATGCCATGCGGTCGATCTGCAACGGCCAGCCGCTCACGGACATCGCTCCGGTGAGGAACTGGTCCGCAGTGACTCCGTCCTCGACACCGGCGTGAAAGGCCCGGTACCACGCGAGCAAGTCCGTCGCCTGAATGCCAGAAGAGTCGAGGTGCAAGTCGAAACTGGGAGCGGGCCCTGTCACATAGCTTGCCCCGCCACGCAAATTCGAACGGGGCGCCTCGACGATTACATCTTCGGCCCGCACACTACCGTCAGCCACGTCCCAATGGCCCTTGACGCCCAGGCGCAGAGCAGGATTGTCGCTGCGTTCGATCAAGTCCCAGCGATGAATTTGCGCGGCCCGGGCTTCGACGGAGAATGTCCACCGCCCCGGCGGGCTGTCGGCGCTCACGCCCGAGTCCGCGGTGCCGCTCTTTAAGGTGCCGTCCAGAGAGAAGACTCCGCGCAAACCGTAATCACGACCGCGCGTCAGTCGAAACAAGTCGGCGAGAGACACGGCTTCCCAGTGGATGGTAATTTGCGCGGGTTGCAGGCGCGCCGAAGTCCCCGCAATGTCTCCTAGCGCCCTCACGGTTCCTGCGGATTGGAGCACCACGCCGCTGCGCCAGGGCTGAGCCTCCAGACGCAATTGCCAGCGTCCGGGGGAAACCTGGTTCACGCTTCCCGAGACTCCCGTCAGCGCGAATGGCAGCTTTTCGTCCACATTCTTAAAATCCACGCGGCCGTCATCGAAATCAATCTTCAACAAGTGATTTACCGGCGCGACGGCGGCAGGCGGTCCATAGACAGGAGCAGTTGCCGGTCCGGCGGATTTCGCCGGGGGCAGCCATTGTTCCAGGTTCCATTTTCCCTGTGCGTTGCGGACGAGAGTCAGGCTCGGCCGTGTCAGCGAGAGCGTTCCAAACTCAAAGTGTCCGCGCAAAAGCCCTCTCCACCGCAATCCCGCGGACAGGGTGTCTGCGCGCAAAAAATATTCGTAGCCGAAAGCTGGATCTTCGCCAACGGTCACTTGCTCCGCATCCAGCTGGGGAGAAGGCAGCAACTGCACGAAGAAATTTCCCACCTCAACCGGACGCCCGAAGGCTCGGGCTAGTTGCGAGGTGAGATACGCGCGCATACGGTGTGTGCGGACAAGGAGCGACACGCCAATCTGCAAGGCGACAAGCGCTGCCAGAATTGCCAGCGCGGGCTTCCACCACTTGCGCAGCATCTTCACGTTGTTCGGAAGTTTCGCAGACTGGACTGCAAATGAAAAGCAGCCGTGCACGCGGTTTCGTGCGGCGATCACGTCGCTTCGAAACGAGGCGATCCGCAGACCTTTTCACCGAGCAACCGAGATTCTCAGTGCACCGTGCGGAGCATGCGCGCCCAGCGAGTTCGAGCTGGAAGGTGAGCCAAAGTCTCAAAAACGCTCTCCAGCCGTTGTAGAAACGTGGTCTGTGTATAGTCGCTGCTCGTGGCTTCCACCGACCAGTAAATCAGAAAGGGACGCCCCATGATTGCACTGCGGTCCACGAATCCCCAGTAGCGGCTGTCCGAGCTGCGGTCCCGGTTGTCGCCCATGGCGAATATTTTCCCGGGCGGCACGACGAGTTCGTCCCCCTGAACATAACGCCGAAGCTCATTCCTCCAGCCGGATTCCGGCACAACCTGCGGAGAAATCATCTGATCCTTCCCGGGAGGGAATGAGTAATTGAAATTGTCATAGGGAGCGGTCTGGTCGTGCACGACGTAAGGCTCGTTGAGCAGCTTTCCATTGACGTACATCACCTGGTCTACCAGCTTCAGCCGGTCGCCGGGCAAGCCGATCACACGTTTCACAAAGTGTTGGTGGTCAGCGTACGGATACTTGAAAACGATGATGTCGCCGCGCTCCAGCGCCCGGTAAGGCAGCAGCTTCTCATACCAGGCTCCGCTCCCTTCGAAAAGGAATTTGTTCACGAGAAGATGGTCCCCGATCAGCAGCGTGCCTTCCATCGAAGCCGAGGGGATTTTGAACGCTTGCACGACGAAGCTGGTTCCGAACAGCGCCAGAAGCACGGTCACCAGAAGCGATTCCAGATATTCGGAGATCGTCGTCGGATCTTCCTGCTGCTCGTCTTTTTTCAGCTCTTCAGGAGCTGCCCCGGCGACCGGTTCCTCGGCTTTCAACGCTGTTTCTTCCGTCATCCGCTCTCACCTTCTCCGGCTTCTCCGCGGCTCATCTGTGCTCCAGGATCTCCATGGCGCTTTGCGCCGCCCGCTGTTCCGCTTCCTTTTTCGTGCTGCCTTCACCGCTAGCCATGCGCTCGCCGTTGATCCAGACTTCCACCTGGAAAACCTTCTGGTGATCGGGCCCGCTTTCGCCGGAAAGACGGTATTCGGCGGGCGCCTCTCCATGCCCTTGCAGGAATTCCTGGAGCGCGGATTTGCGATCCGAATCCGCAATGCGCGCGCCGCGCGATTCGAGTGTCTGTTCGAACAGCAGACGCGTGAGCATCTCGCGCGTGGCGACGAGTCCGGAGTCCAGGTAAACCGCGGCGACCACTGCCTCGAAAGCATCGGCAAGGAGAGTCGGTTTCTCCCGGCCACCGGTCTTCTCTTCTCCGCGCCCGAGCCGCAGATATTCGCCGAGCCTGATCCGCCGCGCAGCATCCTCCAGACTGTGCGCATTCACAAGCCCCGCCCGGCTCTTCGAGAGCTGCCCTTCATTCCACTCTGGAAACGACGTCAGGAGATATTCTCTTGCCAACAATTCCAGCACGGCGTCCCCCAAAAATTCTAGCCGCTCGTTGTCCTGGACGGCTGACAGATCCGGGGATCCTTCCTCGTGCTCGGACTTCAACTCGGGGACTGCAGAACTGTGCGTCAATGCGCGTTCCAGGAGTTCCGGTCTCTTGAACCGATAGCCGAGCCGCTCCTCGAGTAACTCTACGTCCCCTTGTGTCATTTCATTTGGTGTCACGCGCCCAAGCGCCGCACATGGTTATTTCGGTGCGCTCAACTGCGTGGCGCCCAGCTTCTTCGCTTCTTCCACGCCGTTCTTGCAGGTCGGCTGCAGGCTGCCGGGTGCCGACGCGCACTTGGTAAATGCGGCAACCGCGGCGTCAAAATGCGAAGTCTTCTCGTTTGCGATCGCCAGAACGTAATAGTTCACGGGATCGATTTCCGGGCTTGGATCAATCTTTGTGGCCTGTTCAAACTCCGGAATGGCTTCGTCAAATTTTCCACGCCGGAAATAGACGAGCCCCAGGCCGCTGTGAGCCATGGCCAAAGTCTGGTTCTTGGCCATCGTGAATTGTGCGTCTGTCAACCCCTCGGGTTTCGGGATCGTGGGAGTCAGCTCGATTGCCGACTTCGAGAATTTTTCCGCTTTGTCCAATTGGAGCGACGCATTCGGCATACTCGAGTTCCACGCCCGTGGAAGCGTCTGCCCCAGAATGGCCAGGGTCTGCACATCGTTCGGAGCCAGGGCAACATCTTTTTCGCCAACGTCCTGCATTTTCTTTATGTCATTCGCTTGCAGGTAAAGCTTGACGAGATTTGAATAGACTGGCGGCAGATAACGGCTCTGCGGATACTTCTGAACAAAATCCTCGCCGGCCTGTGTCTTCTTGGCTCCGTCGGTCAGCGGGATCGCGTCAAACGCTTTATACGCCGCGTCCTCCTCGGCATTTACCGGAGGTGCCGGCGTGTCCAATGTCAGTGTGTTGGCTTTGTCTTTGTCGGTTGGCTGCTGCGCGGGCGGCGAACTTTGACTGCTTTGGCCGGATTGGCCGCTCTGTCCGCTCTGCGCGCTCTGGGCGGCCGCGCCACCGCATGCCAAGGAGAGTAATCCAGTCAGTGCCACCGCTTCCATCAACTTCTGCCACGTCCGCTTCATCTCCTGCCTCCTGTTCAAATCTTGAAGCCATCACCCGAGTCTGGGGCTCGAGCCTGGTTTCTAGTCTCTCCGGAATTTCTTCTCTTCCCCGTTCAACAACTAAGGTCGCTCGGCCGGCTTTTCCAGATTCACTACCTCCAGCCCTTTTTGCGCCGCTTGCCTGGCGGGCTCTGGTCCACCCGGAACCTCCAGCGCGGCCTGAAATTCGCTTTTCGCTAGCACCTGCTGTCCTTCACCATCATAAATCCGGGCCAGGTATACATGCGACCACGCGAGCACCATGGGATCTTGCGTGGCAGCGTGGTCTCCCTTGGTCAACCTGCCAAAGACCTGTTTCGCGCGAGGACCGTCATGATCCATCAGCGCCACCAGTCCAAGACCATACCACGCCCGTATCTGGTCTGGGTATCGCACAAGAACCCTCTGAAAGGATAGCTCCGCTGCTCGAGGGTTCTTCTCCGCGATTCGCCGCTCACCCTCCGTCAACGCCGCAATCGCGTCGGCGTCGTTCGGCACAGTCGTTGGAGCCATTTTGCGGCGCGTTACCGCTTCGCTTGCCGTCTCGTCTTCGCTGCCTGCCCGATCCGCTAAGGCAAACTTGATGCCATCGATTCGCTTTGTCTCAGCAGCCAGATTGATGCCCCGGACGAGGTCGGGAAAATAGATTGCCATTGATGGTTCGGACGCCTCATATTTCGCCAGCCCCTCGAAGATCGGGTGCACCAGAACGTAGCCGTCCGCGTCATCGCGGTCCATCGCTGCTTCCCTCTCACCGGGAGAAAGCCGCTTTAGTTTTAGCTCCACGGCCCTTACCAGGCACTCGGCAAAGTAGGCCGCAAAATCATCTTTCAAGTCTGGGGAAAGCCGCGGCGCCGCTGCCGCTTTCTCATAAAGCGGACGCTTCACAGCGAGCACATGGGGATATTGCTGGGGGAGCGGATCAAGCAGGAAATGCAGGAACGCGTGTCTCACGATATCGACCGGGATATCATCCGCACCGCTGAGCACGATCGAATAATGCTCACCTGAGTTCCGGACATTGGTAATCCGTCCCACCAGCGGCTCCAGAATCACGCCGAAGGTCCTTACCATAGATGTTTCCTGCAGCTGGCGCAGGTAGCCGTTCGTCACGAAAACAATCTGCGAAACGGGATCATGCGCCTTTTCGATTTCCCGGTTGTATATCGGCTGCAAATTCTTCCAGAGGGCCCCGATGTTTTGCTCCACATAGTAGTTCGAAAGAATTTCGCTGAAGCCTTGCAGAGCCAGCACCTCGGTGGGCATGTCATCCCGGCTGACCGTTATGCGGAATTTCGGCGCGGGACCGGAGAGCAGCCCAAACCAGATGTAGCGGGAAAGAGTGGCTCCCGAATCGGCCAGCTCATGTTCTTTGTAGAAGTGCCTCAAGGCATCCACGGCCGGCCCCTGCTGTTGCTGCATCTGCTCGCGAAGGCGGGCGCGAAGCGGATGCCAATTCTCCGCGCTGACGTTGGCTTCGAACCCCGCCGCCAACAGCGCGCACATCGTCGTGAACATCGGCTCGCTGCCGTCCACGGTGATATTGGTAACGGGCGCCGCCTGGCGAGGCGTCCGAGGTAAAGGCATTTGCCCCTTTGCCGCGATCGGACTCAGAAGAAGGACCGCCGCCGCACACAACGCCGCCGTTGTTGATCGCCGCAATTGGTTTGTCATGAGCCTTGCCGCACTTCCTGCTCGAGCTGGCCGCTCGCTGAATCGTTTCTACAACCTCTGAGGCGGAGCAAACGCCGTCGCCTGCTTCACTCTGCGCTGCCTGGGTCCCCTGGGGCGCTCACTCTCCGGTGGCTACCCTGCGGCATCTTGCCAATTTACAAGCGCGTATCTCATCCGTCAAGGAATCAGCGGCTGGTGGGAGAGCCTTGGCACATCGTATCCCCCTGGCGGGTTTGAAATGTTTGAGTGAGAAGCGCAGGAAGGAGTTGGATTTGTACTTGGGGTGGGGGTGCGCCGCCCGGCGGAGGGGGGAGGAGCCGGGC
>Ga0209166_10001560_pt1 | contig 18839 bp, 3 predicted proteins | sample Coa_R1_3_FD_187151 | JGI IMG/M metagenome (GOLD analysis project Ga0209166, IMG submission 187151) | Surface soil microbial communities from Centralia Pennsylvania, which are recovering from an underground coalmine fire - Coalmine... | ecosystem: Environmental > Terrestrial > Soil > Unclassified... | reverse complement strand
AGCAGGCGCTCCGGTCGCCTACGGCTCCCTGCGCGCCCGCTCTCGGCCCTTGTGCAGAGTCGGAAACTAGACGGTTAGGAGATTCGAGTGTCGTATGATGCTGCGCGCGGAGCCAGGGGGCACGTCATTGTGACGCGCGATTGCCGTTGCCGTCGTACGTGTAGCTCGTCACCGTGCCCGCGCCATCCTTCTGCGTCAGCATATTTCCGAACTGGTCGTAGCCGAACTGGGTGACGTTCCCCAGCGGATCCTTGGTCGAGGCCAGCAGGCCGGCCGGAGTATAAGTGTTCGTAGTGGTCTTGTTGTTCGGGTCGGTGGTCGTGAGCAGGTTGCCGTTGGCGTCGTAGGTGTTTGTCGTGGTGTGGCCGTTCGCATCCTGGATGGTCAGCGGCTTGTTGAGCGCGCTGTACGTGTACGTCGTGGTGTGATTGAGCGGATCGGTTTCCGTCAAGCGGTTGCCGTTGCCGTCATAGGTGTAGGTGGAGGTTTTTCCGTTCCCGTTCGTTTCGCTCAGCTTGTTGTCGTTCGCGTCGTACGTTGACGTGGTGATGTGGCCGAGCGCGTCCGTGACCTGGGTAACGTTGCCGTCCGCGTCGTACTGATACGTCGTCGGATTTCCGTTGCGGTCCGTCACCGTTTCGGTCTGCGCCGCAATGTTGTGCGTAAACGCAACGACGCCGAAGCCGCCGAAGGCGTCCTCTGTCGAGGTGAGACGCCCATTCGCGTCATACGCGTTCGTCAGCAGTTGCGTGCCGTTAGGACCGATGATGCCGGTCAGGTTGTGCTTGACGTTGTTGGGGGTGTTGAGGTTGTCCTGATCATTGTCGTACAGGAACCCCGTGGTGTTGCCGGCGCGATCCTGAAACGTACCCAGATCCCCGAATACGTCGTACGCGTAATTGAGTTTGTTGCCATTGGGGTCGGTGATGCTGATAATCCGCCCTTGGCTGTCGCGCGTAAACGGCACAGACTTGCCCGCGGAGCTAACGATGCCGTTTGACGTTACGGTCAGTGTGTTGCCATTTGCGTCCGTTACTGCCGTCAGCCCCAGCCTTTGGTCGAGGGTGTAGCTTGTGCCGTCCGCAGTTTTCAGGATGAATGTCGTCGGATTGTAGGTAGTACCGTCAAACCCGAGCAAAGTCGCCGCTCCGGGAACTTCACCGTCGAGAACGAATTGGCCTCCGTCACCAGCCGTAAGCGTCGCGCCAGCCGTGCCTGCCGGCCCCGGCTGCTCGACGAAGCTCAACGTTCCCGACGTGATTTCGCCCACCAACTGGCACGTCGGGACTCCTCCTGTCTGGAACGTGAACACCCGGCCATCGGGGAACGTAACCGTAACCGTCTTGTTGTCCGTAGCGAACAGGCAGTACTGCGGCAGGAAGCCGCTCATGATTTGTGTTTCCTGCCAGTTCAAGCCGAGGTTGCGGCTCTTCTGCACACGGATGTTCGCAAGGCTCAGCCGCCATCCAACGCCAAAATCCCCTTGTCCTTTGTCGCGGCTGTCGTAGCTGCGAATGATTTGAATGGGAATACCTGCGACGGGAACGGTCAGGTCGTTGAAAGACAGCGAGAACACCCCCACTTTCATGTTTCGCGTAACGTTGACCGTGATGGACGTAGTCGCCGTCAGATTGGCGGAGTTGACCGTGCTCAGTTGCAGCACGTAAGTACCGTTTAGCAGAAGCGTTGGGTCCAAAGTGCCTAGATTGGCATTCGTGACGGCACCAGAACCTGAAGCCAGCGTTGTGAAGTTGATCGGGTTGAAATCGTCCTTGAGGCCGTACGCCAGAGTCCATGAGCCGTCGCTGACGCTTCCGGTGATCGCCATTGGCGCGGTAATTTGCGTTCCGTCGACTAGAGTCGTAATGCCAACCGTCGGAGTCGTGGGCGGCGTGGTGGTCACAAATATCGTGACGAAACCGCAGTTCGCGGTAGTTCCGGCACACAAGCCAACTTTGTACACTCCAGGAGTGTTGGTCTGGAACGTCGTGGACATCGCCAACTGATTGGCGAAGCTCGCAACGTAGCTAACCCCGGTGGGTGCTGTAAAAATATTCCAGGCGAAGGTCGTCCCAGCGGGCGGTGCCTGCCCGTTGACGGTGACCGTACCTTGCACCGGGATAGGTGTGTTGACAAGACCTGAAACCGTCGCGGGCGATGCCTGGGCGACCGCAGTGAGCACGTAGGCCGTAACCGATTTCGTGGTCGTAAATTGTCCGTCGCTCGCGCTGAGTTGGAAAATGTATATACCTGGAACCTGGAAGGACATTGTCGTACTTGCGCTGGTCGGGCTATAAATCGTGGCCGCATCGGGACCGCTGAACTCCGACCACTGAATTGTCAAGGGATTGCCTGCTGGCAGGCCGTCATCCGTAACGGTTCCGTTGAACGTCAGGAATACACTGTACGGAAGGATGAGCGTCTGGTCTGGCCCGGGATTCACGACCGGCGGCTGGTTCGGCGGATAGACAACCACAGTCGTCGTCGCCGACGTGCTGAGCTGCGAGTCATTCCCCGTCAACTGCAACACATAAGTGCCCGCTTGCGAAAATATGGCCTGGGTTTGCGCCTGGTTCGGTGTGCTGAAGGACACCGGCGCCGGTCCGCTAAGCTCAGTCCAGAGTGACGTGAGTGTTCCTCCAACCGGCAGGCCGTCGTCAATGACACTGCCATTCAGAAACACGGAGTTCGAAGGTAACGAGATCGTTTGATTTGGACCGGCGCTGACAACTGGCGGCTGGTTCGGCCCGTTGGAGATCCATGTAATGCTGGACGTATCGCTTGCCGCGCCGGCCGTAATCGTAACCAGGTCTGAGCCGGTCTTGTAACTTCGGTAGGAGAATATCGCGAGACCATTCACGTCGGTCGTCGCATACGCGGTCTGGGAGTTCACCCCAGCGACCGCGAACGTCACGCCGGTTCCGCCGACGGGCTGGCCGAAGGAATCCGTGACCGTTGCCTGGATTGTTATGAGGTTTGTGATTGGACTCGTACCGGTCTTCGGTGAGGCCGTCACGGTACTTCCGACCACCCCGTTGTCGAGACAGATTCCGCCTGTGTAACCGTAGGCGTCCGTTAATTTGAAACCGTAGACCCACACGCCAAACGGGAGCCCGGCCGTCAGCGTATGAGCCCCCGGCGTAGCTTGGACTTGTGCACCAGAGAAGGGACTCGTACCGATTGGCTGGAACACCGTCGCTGGCAGAGGCGCGCCGTCCAGCAGCACACCACCGGACAGCGCCGCGGATGTCGGCGCAATCACATTGATGTAATTCGTTGGGAACCATCCGCCCGTCGGCGTGTTAATCGTGTAGCTTCCGCCGAACTCCTCGAATGGCGGCACAACGATCATCGTCGGGTCGACATTGCCGCCCCCTCCGACGAGGTCGCTCTGCGCGTACTGTACGACCAAAATGGGATTGTCGGCGCTGATCTCTGCCGGCCCTTGGATAAGGTCTTCGAAGAACTGGCCTTTGCCCAGCGCCGCGATCTGTTGGTGATTTACTTGAACATGGGTGCTATCGCTCTGCGCTATAAATCGAAATCTATCGCCGTTTCGCTCTTCCGACAGCGGCATGGTCACGAAGTTCTGGCCCCACAGATTGGTGGGAGGCAATTGCTCGACCAAGCCGTTGCAGTACAGGGTCTGGTCTGGAATAAACGTGCAGTCATGGCCTCCAAAAACGGCGACGGGTTTGTCAGAACTGACCACTGTGCCGGTGAAATCGACTGGTGGACCGTTGTCGAAGCCTAGTTGCGTGTAATCGGTCAGATTCCGCAATTGATACGTCTGTCCCTGGTTCAGTTGGATGGTGAAAGGCGTGTTCTGTGAGCGAGCGCCGGATTTTGCGGTTGGAACAATCGTGACGGTTGTGTTGTCTTGCGTTGCCGTAACGCCGAATTCTGTTCCGAATCCGACGCGTTCGGGGTAGCTGGTGTTTTCATAGCTCGCGACCAGGTAGCTCGTCCCTAGGGTGTTGGTCGGCAGCCCCAGATATCCATCCGTGGCTTAGGGAACAAAATTCAGCCCATAAACCTCAACGGGATTCTGCGCCGTAATGTGAATCCCCTTCGCTTCAATCGTGTCTGATGAAATGACTTGGATGGACTGCGGAAGGTTAACCGTCGTTATTTGTCCGGGCGTTGTGCTAAACGTTTGATTCAGTCCCTGCCCCGGCACCGACACGGTTCCGTTGGTCGCCACATCCGAAGAGATAAAGAACTGTAGTTGGCGCGGCGGATACCCATAAATAGTGCTGTCTGGTTCACTCGTCAAAACACCAGTAAACATCAGCCAGAAATCTGTCCCCTTGTTGCTCAGAGTGCAGTGCACGTTGCCAGCGTAAATTTTTACGTCGCTGTTGGCCGTGAACACTCCATCTGTGGCAGTCAGCCGCAAGTCATAGACGCCTGAAGTGCTAAACATGGCCGATGTCGCCAACGCACTCGGGTTCGCGAAAGTCACTGTGCCTGGTCCGCTCACCGAGGACCAAACTGTGGTCAACGCGTCCGCGAACGCGGGATTCGAATCACTCGCGCTTCCGCTAAGGGATACCGCGGCCGGAAACACAATGACCTGATCCGCTCCGGCGGTGACGCTTATGCCTCCGCCGCTCGGAGCCGCATACGTGATATGAACGGTCGCCGAGCTTGTGTACTGTCCATCACCAGCGCTCAGCATTAATGCGTAGTTGCCCGGAACGCTGAACGTCGCTTGCGTATTCGGCTGCGCTGCGTTCGCGAAAGTCACAGTTCCCGGGCCTAACACTTTCGTCCAGGAAATCTGCAAGGTGCTTCCTACAGGCAATCCATCATCCGTCACCGTTCCCGTGAGACTCGCCGTGTTCGTCGGATAGTTGATTGTTTGGTCTGGTCCTACGGTCACTACCGGCGGCTGGTTTACCGGAGCAACCGTGACTGTCGTTTGGGCGCTATTCGAGAGGCCCGTGGCTGTGACCGTCGCGGAAAGTTGCAGAACGTAGGTTCCAACGCCCGGGAACGTAGACTGCGTAACAGGCTGGTTGGCGTTCGCGAAAGTTACCGTTCCTGGCCCGCTGACTTGCGTCCATTGCACCGTAACAGGACTGCCTGCCGGGGCAGAAGAGGAAGCACTGCCATTTAGCGTGGCCGTGTTCACCGGCAGTTCGATCGTCTGGTTGGGACCTGCGTTCACGGTGGGCGGCTGATTCGACTGATTCGCGGTCACCGTCATGGTTTGCGGCTGACTGTCTAAATATCCGTCGTTCACTATGAGCTGCACGACGTACAGCCCAGCAACGTTCGGCACGAACGTCGGTTGGGCCGCAGTTTGGCTTGACAACACGGCCGTCCCGCCCGTCGGTTGCGACAAAATCGCCCACTTGTACGTGAGTGGGAAATTCAGGGAACTAGTCGAGCCCGTGCCATCGAGCTGTACCGTCGTTCCCGCCGTCACGCTTTGGTTCGGGCCCGCGTTGGCAACTGGAGGAACGTCATTCGTCGAGATCATGACTGTCGCCGGCGAGCTGTTGAGATACCCGTCGTTAACGATCAATTGCACAACGTAGTTACCCGGCAAGTCCGCAGTGAAAGCCGTAGTTACCGCGCTCGGGGAAGTGAGCGCCGCCGCGCTTCCGGAAGGTTTGGTCAAGAGCGCCCACTGGTAGCTCAACGGCAGGCCGTCCGAGTCCGTAGACTTGCTTCCGTCGAGCGTCACCTGAGTTCCGGCGACGACAGTTTGATTCAGTCCCGGTATCGTCACAGGGGGCACATCATTCGTCGAAATCGTGACTGTCGCCGGCGAGCTGTTCAGAAACCCGTCGTTCACAATTAACTGCACAACATAATTCCCGACGCGGTCCGCGACAAAAGTCGGTTGCACAGCAGTCACGCTCGAAAGCGCGGCGCTGCTGCCCTGGGGTACGCTAACGAACGACCAGGAATAAGTCAGCGGATTGCCGTCCACATCGGTCGATCCGCTGCCATCCAATTGCACGGTTGCGCCTACAAGAATCGTCTGGCTCGGCCCGGCATTTGCCACCGGCGCAACATCGTTGGTTGAAATCGTCACGGTTGCAGGCTGGCTGTTCAGGAAGCCGTCGTTCACGACCAGTTGAACCGTGTAATTCCCCACGCGATCTACCACGAACGTCGGCGTGACCGAGGCCGGATTCGCCAGCACCGATGCGCTGCCCTGAGGCGCGCTCGTGATGGACCACTGGTAGGTCAGTGGGTGCCCATCCACATCGGTCGAACCGCTTCCATTCAGCGTAACCGTTGATCCGATCGTGACCGTCTGATTCGGCCCGGCGTTGGCCACCGGAGGTTGGTCATTCACCGTGACCTGCGTGGTCGCTGCCACACTGTTTTCGAACCCGTTGCTCACCACGAGCTGAAGCTGGTAGACACCGAGCAGATCCGGTACGAATGTCGGTTTTGCCGTCGTCGCGCCGCTCAGAGCAGCGCCGCTTCCGGAGGGCACGGATGTAAACGACCAGAGATAACTCAACGGCAAATTGCTGGGATCGAACGAAGCGGTTCCGTCCAACTGCACCGTGCTGTTGACGATCGCACCCTGGTTCGCGCCCGCATTCGCCACCGGCGGAGGAGGCAGAACGACAGTGATCGTCGCTTGCGCGGACGATGACAGCCCTGTTGCGATTACGGTTGCCATTAGTTGCACAACGTACGTACCGGCGGACGGAAAGCATGCTTGTGTCACAGGCTGGGTCGGATTGGAAAACGTAACCGTCGCGGGTCCGCTGAGTTGCGTCCACTGCACGGCAACAGGGCTACTAGGCGGCTGCACGGAGAATGCGCTGCCGTTCAAAGTCACACAGTTAGCCGGTAAGGTCGTCATTTGGTTCGAGCCGGCACTCACCGTGGGTGGCTGATTGGGAGGATTCGCGGTCATCGTCACCGTCGCGGGCTGGCTGTCTAAGAAGCCGTCGTTGACAATGAGCTGGACTACGTAGGTCCCGGCGAGGCTCGCCACAAACGTCGGCTTCGGTGCCGTTGTGCTCGATAGCGTTGCACCTGCGCCGCTCGGTTGCGACAGAATCGCCCATCTGTACGTCACCGGCTCACTGTCAGAATCGGTCGATCCCGTGCCGTCCAGTTGCACGGTATCTCCAGCGGTTACCGTTTGGTTCGTTCCCGGGTTGGCCACTGGGGCGACGTCGTTCGTCGAGATGGTCACGGTCGCCGGCTGGCTGCTCAGAAAGCCGTCGTTGACGATTAGCTGGATGACGTATGTTCCTGGGAGGTCAGCCCTAAAAGAAGGCTTGGGAGAAGTTGGCGACACCAGCGTCGCGTTGCTTCCCGAAGGTTTCGTCGTCATTGACCAGCTGTAGGTCAGCGGCTGGCCGTCTGAATCCGTTGACTGGCTGCCATCAAGGCTAACAATCGTTCCAACGGTCACCGTTTGTGCGGCGCCGGGATTCGCCACGGGCGCAACGTCGCTGGTGGAAATCGTGACTGTTGACGCGGCACTGTTCGCAACTCCGTCGTTCACGATCAACTGAATCACGTAGTTTCCAAGGAGATCTACCTTGAACGTGGGCTTTACGGCATGAGGATCAGAAAGTGTCGCCGTGCTCCCAGCCGGTGTACTAAGAATCGACCAGTTGTAGGTGAGGGGATAGCCCTGCAAATCGGTGGAATGGCTCCCATCTAATTGAACAGTGCTCTCCACTTCAACCGACTGGTTGGGACCGGCATTGGCCGTCGGAGGCACAAAAGAATCCGTGATCGTTCCTTGCGATGGTGCGCTGTTTTGCTGGCCGTCGTTCACGATCAACTGCACGACGTAGTTCCCAACTTTGTCAGTCACAAACGTCGGATTGACAAGCGTAGAATTGGAAAGCACCGCGGTGCTGCCGCTCGGCACACTCACGAACGACCATTGGTATGTCAGCGGATCGCCGTCAACGTCGGTGGACTTGCTTCCGTCGAGATGTACTGTCGTTTGTGTCGAGACCGATTGCGCCGGACCTGCATTGGCTACCGGCGCCGTGTTTTGCGTGTTAATGATGACCGTGGACGGTGCGCTACTCGATTTCGCGTCGCTCACGATGAGTTGCAACGTGTACGACCCGTAGGTATCCAGCACAAAGGTGGGAGTGGCACTCGTCGGGCTGTTCAACGCTGCGTTGCTGTCCGCAGGCTTCGATACGAACGACCAGCTATACGTAATGGGCCTGCCTTCGGGATCCGTCGACCCAGTGCCGTTCAGTTGAACGGTGCTCCCCAGCGCAACTGTCTGTCCTGGCCCGGCATTGGCGATCGGCGGGTTGGACATCGAGCACGGCGACGCCACCGCCGAAGTGCCACTGTAACCACCGACAAAGTTCGACCCGTTGCCGGTCGCGCCCGCCACTACATTCGACTTGTAAGATTCTGGCGTTCCCGCCGGATCAGAATTGTTGTATTTGCTGGTGGCTGCGGCATCCGACTTAACGCCCAATGCGTTGTAATTCGAACTGAATGTCGTATAAACGGCTGCCGCCCACTTCCAAACAAGGGAAGCGGACGGATTGTCCGAGCAAAACGAGCCCGTCCAGGAGACCGGACTGATTCCACCCGGCAACCCCCCGGCCGGCACAGAGAAGCCAAGCCCAGAAAGGAACGCCGGGTTGCCATAGCCCGCTGGCACGTAAGTAGTCCAGAGATTGTGCACTGAGTCGAAGGAAGTGCTGGCCGTAGTTACTGAAGAAGAGAACACGAGGTCCCCATCAGGGACCGGCAAGGTGTAGGTTTTTCCACTCGCTGTGAACTGAATCGAAGCGCTCCGCACGAACACGGTTACGGGAGAAGACCCAATTGCGCCCACGGTCATCACATTAGTGAACCAAATGTTGTTGCCCGCAGATATTTTTTGACCGTCAAAGCTGAATGAAATCGTGCTCGTGCCAGGGGGATTACTCGCGGCGGCCGGCGTGCCGACTGCGGCGCCGGAAGCCGGAGAGGCCTTCTTGTTAGTCGCGCGAAGTGACCTGCCTATGTCGCGCGAATTCGCGAGCGCGGAGATCCGCTTCGCAACATCAGTCTTCAGTGGGGAACCAATGGTTTGTGTCGCGTCAAGCAGAGTGTCGCGAGAAGTGAGGGCCAGCGGAGTTGGTGGCAAATGCGCGGAAACAGAACCGCCGCTGGCGAGATGCGGCAAGTCTGACGGCAGAGTCGTTGCCGGAACGGCAGCAGTCAAGAGCAGCGCGACTGCTTGCCGGATTCCTTCCCTCACCCACCGAAGACTCTGCCCTCGGTTGGCCCGATTCACTGCGGCATGGTCGCGCATGGGTGCTCGATAGTCTCCGAAATCTGCCCAAGTATGAGGTTCGGCGCGGAGACTGATTCTGGATGTCGGAAATTGAGATAGTGCGACGCCAATCCATTTAAGGAGCGAGCTTGGAATCGGACCCGGCAACATCACGAGAAACAGCAGTTCATTCGGAGCTGCCGACTCGCAATCCTTGTCATGGAAAGTTGCCGGAGTTTTACAGACTTCAATTCAATAAGTCAAGCGTGAATTGACAACCGGTGCGATAATTAAAGCTGCGTTTATATTTCATCGATACCGGCGATCGTTCGCCCGAGCGGACTTCACTCGCCATTGCTCGATCATGAACTACGCCTCGTGCAACGCATACGAAATCTCCTCCTTTTAACCATTCATCCTGCAGCAGGACAGGACGATTTTGCTGGCGGGTTCGTCCGGTAGAGAAGACTGGTCTGCGGGTTGCTGTCTTATAGCTGGTAGCTATGAAGCAGCGTCTCAAAGGTGTTGGACAGGGTCTGACTTCCTAGGGAAGATGGCGGACGGGAAACGGTTATCGCTTTTCCCGGAGAGATCCGCAATGAGACTTGTCGAGAGACTAAAGAGTAGGACTGGGGCGTTAAGGGTTGTCGAGGTGGCGGAGCTGTTCAGGTTGACGCCGCAACATATATATAGGATGGCTGCCTGCGGAAGAATTCCTTCCTTTCGCGTTTCTGGCTCGGTCCCCTTCGACCCAGAGGATGTGGCGTCTTGGCTCGAAGAAAAGCAGGGACCGGACCGACGTGTCCTCGTTCGAAGCGTTGCTGCCTAGGGGGAATAAAAACGGTTGGTGTCTGGTTTGGTGTGCCGAAATAAACGAATCTGAGCTACATATGTGAAAGAATTGCACGCCGGGAGGCGCCATTGTGGCGCGGTCCGCGGAATTTGTTACTGGCGAAGTGCTTCGGTGTACTGTTAGTGGGAGAGGCCCAACCGTCGTACCTAGACAACTTCACCCAAGGGACCAAAAACTCTTCGTAGCTACTCTCTAAGGTCAGGATGAAGACGCTTCAACGATGGGCTGGCTGAAGGAGCATTCGGCTTTTAACAGCGAACTTCAATTCCAACATCTCGTTTCTCTGACGTTAGTTTACAGATTCACGACCATTCCCAAACATCATTTTCTTGTCCCCAGGATGTCCCCAGTATCTAGCCGTGCATACTTGGATCCAGCTTGGCTTATGGTTAAGCATGGCAACAAAGCTGGAATTAGGTCAACTACTCAGGGTACCGTGATCGTTATAGTTCCGACCGGAATTGAAAGGGTCCCTGAATTGGCCTGGACCGTTACGTGAATGATCGTAGGTGATCCGCCGCCCCCTCCGCCACCACCCCCTCCCCCGCCTGCTCCCCCACCAGCAGGACCGCCGCCACAGGAACTTAACACCAGGCAAGACACCAGGATCAGAGAGAGAACAGCAGTCCGCCGCAAGAATGCGCGCTGGTAGGTCCGTGGTGAAAAAAAGAAGTATACGACAAAGAACATAACCAACGCTGCGTAGGCAACAAGTGGGCTGCGAAAACTTGAATAGCGTGAGTTACCTGAAGGGGGCGAGAGTGGGGGCAGGAATATATCAGCTTTGGATGTTAAAGAAACAACCAACGTGGTGCTGACGGAACCGTTTGCTGGCAGGGTCACCGGCGACGGGTTTGCCGTGCAAAACATGCTGCCGATATCATTAGTACACGCGAAGGTAAAGCTACCTGCGAACCCGGCTTGTGAGGTCATTGTTATCGTGAAGTTTGATTGGGTACCTACGGAAGCGGTCACCGTGGTTGGGGAGATGGAGGCAACCACATTTCCAACTGTTAGCTGGATGTTCAGCGAGTGCATCAGCGCTCCAACCTGGCCGGTCACCGTGATCGTATACGTCCCTGCGCTCGCATTCTGTGTTACGACATTGACCTGCTCACCTAAGCCAACGCCCAGAGAAGGTCCAGGCAACTGGCATTGGACGGCAGGATTCGACGCTGTGCACGTAATTGCGATCGGTTGGCTGTTGTTGATGATCGTGGAAGAACTTAGAAAGAAAGAAGTCGTGGCGGTCGGCAGCGTCGAGAGGGTCAACGTTGAAGCGCTGAGAGAAAAATCTTCTACGCTGAAGGACGTATCAACTGATTGCGTAAACACGCCATCCGTGGCGACAACTTTGAACGGATACGTACCTACACCCAAGGATGTCGGGGCAGCCACGGTGAAAAACTGACCGGATTGACCGCCAGCAGGTAGGTCGATCGAAGTCAAGGCCACGTTGCACGATGCCCCCGCTGGCAATCCCTGACAGGAAAGCAGCAGATCCGAAGCGTAGCCAGCAATACTAGTCAGATCAAGCGTGAACGTGGGGGTAATCCCGCCCGGAAGTGTGTCAGGCGCAAAAGGCGGGCTAACGTAGAGGGCGAACCCCAACGGGAGGGCAGGATTACCGGCGTACCCATAGACAGGATGAATTTCGGATCCGGATTGCACCTGGATCGAGAACACATTATTGACGTTGAACGCATTCCCGATTTGAAAGGGCACATCCTGTGAAGCCTGTCCCGCAGGAATGGTCACTGAACTGGGAATAGTGATCGCCGGATCGCTGGGGGAGAGCTGCAAGGTCGTGGTGGTTGACAGAAACGCCTGCGTGACCCGAAGAATTCCCTGCCCTCCGATAACGGGATTGGCCACGAGGCGCGCCTGGAAAGAAGGACCGGCCACCGCCGGAATTGCGTGATACGAGGAATCCAAGCTGTCGAGTTCGATCAGGTCGGCGCGGCCGTCCCCGTTGACATCCGCCGCAACTCCAGGTGCGTACAGCTTCTTCAAGGGAAACGCCGCGTAGCTAGGTGTAAACGTTGCGTCGCCATTGCCCAAGAGGACTTGGAGGTACGCGTTCGGGGAATCTCGCGCAGCTCCGGGCGACTGAAATGCCGCAATGTCCAGTTCACCGTCGCCATTGAAGTCGGCAATCATGGGATGCAGGCCGCTAAAGAAATGAGGATCGGAGCTGCCCGCGTAAGGTTGATAGGTGCTGGATAATTTGAAAGAGCCGTCCGGCTGAGCGGTGTAGATGTTGTACACGAGAGTGGCGGCTAGACCCCAGTTCACCACGGTTTCTTGCAGCTCAACGATATCCGGCCGCCCGTCGTGATTCAGATCAGCAACGGCAAACGGCTGGATGTCCGCGACTGCCATTTTCGCGTTCTGGAAAGTGCCATCACCATTTCCGAGTAACTCAAAAAGAGGCTGGGGATTGTTCGTAACATTTACAAAGATCCAAACGAGCACGTCCAGTTTGCCGTCGCCATTGAAGTCACCCACGGCGATGTGGGCAGGCCATCCGCCGTTGTTTGGCGGCGGGTAGAAACTGATAGTGGCCCCCTGGGTGAAAGTGCCGTCGCCGTTTCCAAGAAATGTAGTCAGCGTTTGATACCGGGAATTCGGAAGCGAGCCTGGTTGTTGTCCAGCAACCACAAAATCGAGCTTGCCGTCATGGTTAAAGTCACCCACGCCTATAATGCCTTGGGCGGCCGGAGCGGCCGTGACGACCGCAGGGGCAAACGTTCCGTCGCCATGGTTTTTGGCGTAAATGAGCGCAGGGGACCCGCCCGAGAATATAGAGCCAATGTCGAGAAAGTCCGGTTTTCCGGTGTTGCGGAAATCCGCCAGCACATAGTCGCCAGGAATCGCACCAAAATTTGAAATGTCTATCCCTTGAGGTGCTCCGAAGTGTCCAGTTCCATCATTCAATAAACTAGCCAGCCTCCAGGGCGCCCCGGTGTTTTGGGGCTGCGCCACAAAAGCAAGGTCGGGATGCCCATCGCCATTCAAGTCCGAGACTATAAAATCACCCAAAGGCGCGTTGCTTGTTCCCGTGCCGCCAGACGTCAAATAACCGACGTAGCTGCCCTGCGGCGCGCCAAACCCTCCATTCCCATCGTTTAGGAAAACCGTGGCGGAATCACTATCCTGGTTTGCCGTCACAATATCCGGCTTGCCATCTCCGTTCACATCCGCTACCGCGAACGCAAACATCGAGGTATCACCTCGAAAAACCTGAGGAACCAACAGTTTGCCCGTGCCATCGTTCAGCAGAACAGTAAGGAGATCGCCCGCCGGTCTACCATAAATCGAATCCGCAACGACAAGGACGCCCGTGGTGACCAGATCCGGGTGCCCGTCTCCATTCACATCGACCACGGCGGCGGCGAAGGCTGCATCTCCGAGTCCCGCTATGGTGAAATTGAGGGTCTTAAAGGTCCCAGAACAGTCGCCATTATAGATAAAAGCGGCGCCAAAGCTGAACAAAACCAAAGCATCCTGACAGCCATCGCCATTCAGGTCTCCCGCAGTTACTCCAACGATAGAGGCCCCGCCGAAGGGCGACCCATAGATCAGAAGCTGTGAACGTTTGAAAGTGCCATCGCCTTGGTTAATGAATACCCATGCTTCAGAGAAACCACTCAAGCCGAATGGGTCGGCGTAGACAATGTCTAGCAGCCCGTCATTGTTAAAATCCGCCAGCGCCATGCCTATGACGAATGGAGGATCAAAGAGATCGTCGAGAGGTGCGGAAACGGGAGCGCTGAAATTGCCCTTGCCGTCCCCCAAAAGAGTGATGAACCCATTCACCTGAGGTGAGGCCACAGTTCCCGCGACGACATCAAGATGACCATCGTTATTGACATCGGCGACTGCTAAGGTCGTCGGTGGACCGGGAACAAAGAATTGCTTCTCCGGTTGAAAGGTACCGTCCCCATTTCCAAAAAAGATACCAATCGTTTCGCTGTCCGCCTCCGCAACGATCAGGTCCGAGATTCCAATCCCGCGTAAGTCCGGGGCAACCACGGCCACGGGTGCTTGCCCCAGGAGTGGAATAATGGTCGGCAACTGGGAACTTCCATCGCCCTTCCCCAGATACAGCCAGAGCGTGTTTGTGCCACCGTTGGCGACGACCCAATCCATATGGCCATCGCGATTAAAGTCCGCGGCGGCCACGCCAGCGGGGATAAACCCGGCAGGAAGCGAGTCCCGGAAGGCGAAGCCCGGCAAGGGTGGATTACTGGTCGACTGAGAAGCTACACCGCTAGTCGGCACAGGCAAGCTGGAATTTGCAGGATCAATAGCCTGGTTCGCGTAGGGCCGGTTGAAATATTGCAAGTACTCTGGTCCAAGACGCGAGGCGAGCTTCCACCCCAGGAAGCGAACCGGCTTATTAGAACGGAACTGATCCATTCCCGGCAGAGGTTGGATCCCTGGCTGCATCATGAGGCTGGACTGTCCAGCAACGCTCGGGGCGATGGAAAAATTCACCGCATTGGACGTCCCGCCGCCGGGAGCGGGATTCACAACCGTCACGATGGCAGTCCCCGCGGTTGCGATGTCGCTGGAGCTGATCTGCGCGGAAAGTAGATTTGGATTCTGTACGAACGTCGGTCGACTCTGGCTGTTCCATTGAACCCTCGCGCCCGGAGAGAAATTGCTTCCGCTTACCGAGAGGACAAATCCAAACCCGCCGGCCAGAGCGCTAGCGGGACTCAGTGCGGAAACAGTGGGGCCAGGGGCCGTTAGTGTAAATGTGAGTGCGTTCGAAGTCCCCCCGCCTGGAGGCGGGTTGACGACTGCGACTGGAATAGTTCCCGCTCCGTCATAAAGATTGAAGTCTGCCTCATCAATATCCGCGGTCAGTTGCGTAGCGCCAACAAACGTGGCGGCGCGAAAGGCATTGTTCCATAGGATCGACGAGCCAGGAACAAAGTTAGTGCCGGTCAGCGTCACAGTGAAAGATGGTCCGCCGAGCGTCGTGCTGGACGGCGAGAGAGATGACAGCACGGGGATGGGATTGGGCGCAGCTGTTGGCGGGGGTGTCTGCCAAAGAATCGCTGTGCCGTTCCCAACGAGTTGCTGATCAATACTCCAGGTGGCACCAAGACCCGGCGCAACTTGCATCCCTACGGTGGCGGAACCGCCGGCATCTGCGAACGAACAGTTTCCGCCAAATACGGCATTCGCATAATTAAACAGCACGTTCCCTGAACCTTCTTGGAAGACCACCTCGAAAGTAATGGTGGCGCTGGGGTCGGTCCGGCAGTCGTAATGACGAACATCGCGCCATTCCACAACTAGTTGACGGTTGGGTGCCGTGCCGACAACGCCCCAGAATACGTTTTGACTGGTGCCTTTCACCGGGTACAAATCATCCCAGAAGGGTGCGAGCAGAGTGAGCACGGGCAGATCGCGGGCGGGCGTGACTCCATCCGGCAGGGGGAGCGCATAGTTCACGTACTCCCCAAAGGCGTTGCTGAAGCTGAGCAGCCCGTTGCTGCTTATGTACAGCGTTGAAAAACTTCCGCCACCAAAGGGAATCGCGAAGGGCAGTGAAACGGCAGCGATATCGTCGTCGCCAAGATTCAGGTTGGTCCCTGTGAATGAAACGTAGTTCGCCGAACCTTGCGTGACAAAACCATAGTTCTGCAATACAGAGACGTGAATGACATCCCCGCTGGGAAACGCGAGCGTGTAATTGCCCAACGTTGGTGGAATCCATGAGGCAGTGTACACGCCGTCGCCCGCTGCAAGATCGGAACCGTTTCCGTCGTCCAGCAACGTGATGGTTTGCGCGCCCGGAGAAATGCTCACCTGCACCGAGCCTGCGGGCTGGCTGCAATTGATGTTGATTGCGCTCAAAGTGATCGGGACTCCCACAGTTCCCGAAATCGAGCTCAGGGTCGGCTGCAAGCGCCCGTAGATGGGCTGGTTCGCGCAGGTCATGGAGCCATACGCATTGAGCCGTTTTCCTGTAATCGTTTGCGTGAGAGCTGGTAGTGAATCGCCTCCGGCCAACAAAAGATTTTTTATTGCACGCCAATCCAATGTGGGGTTTTGGGCCTTGAGCAAGGCGGCTACACCAGTGACGTGCGGCGTGGCCATGGAAGTTCCGCTCTCGAGAGAATAGGTGTTGTTCGGCGTAGTGCTCAGGATGTCGACGCCTGGCGCTGCGAGATGCACGGTATGGTTGCCAATGTTGGAAAACGCGGCCAAAGAATCAGTGCGATCCGTCGCGGTCACCGCAATCACGTTGGGAAGAGCAATGTCCGCGGGATATGTCGGAAAAGAGTCGTTATTGGTGAAGTTGTTTCCCGCGGCGGCGATAAAGAGGATTCCGTCCGTTAATTGCGGAGAGATGGCATCTTGCAGCGCTTGAGAGAAGACGTTTCCGGCCCAACTGTTGTTCGTCGCAATGATGTTGATTCCCGAATCTTTCAGAGATTTGATAACTTCTAGGCACTCAATCGCTGCCGACACGGCGCCGCTGCCATCTGAGCCCAGGAATTTGCAAGGCAGGATTTGAACCTGCCAGTTTATTCCGGTAACGCCTTGCCCATTGTTGCCCACGGCGCCAATCGTTCCCGAAACATGCGTGCCGTGGCCATTGTCGTCCATGGGATCGCAGAGACCGAAAATTGCATTGAACCCTCGCGAACCGGCGGGGCAAGTCTTTGGGCTTCCATTGATATCGAATGCCTGGAAAGGAGCGGGCGCCGTCCAAATATTCTGCCCAAGGTCTGGATGGTTGTAGTCCACACCAGTATCAATGACGGCGACAACGACACTCGAACTTCCCGTGGCGAGATTCCAAGCCTGCGTGGCATGGATGTCAGCGCCCGTTGTCCCACCCATTTGACCGGTGTTTTGCAAACTCCATTGCGAGGGAAACAATGGATCGTTCGGAGTGGTCAGGGCGCGAACGATGTAGTTGGGCTCAGCATAGAGTACGTTGGGATCTTGTTCGTATATCCGAATCGCTTCGCGGACCTTAGTTTGGTCCAAAAGTCGAACGCGCTGGAGACCTTCCACCACTCGAGAGGCGCGAATGACTGTTGCGCCGACCTTGGCGTGCAGCGAGTCCACTGCCTGCCGAGCCGCGCCGAGGCGAAATCGCACGAGCACCTCACCGGTAACGTACTTGGCATCGGAACCGGGCTGCGCTGTAAAAAGATTCTGGGGAGGGGCGGCGCGGAGAAACGAATTGCCAACGTGCACCACAGCCAGCAGTGTGATGCTTAGGACAGCCGCAGCGAGAAACCATTTGTGTGGCTGCAGCCAACCTGAGGACACTCGCAAGAATATACGCTCTGCCCGTGACGTGGCCCAAATCATAGCCAGATTGTGGCGAACTAAGCGAGGACCCCAAGGAACATTTCTCAGGTATCCGTCCGCGTCAAGTTCCTACACGACTAACCCAGAGTCTTGAAAAAACAAAGGGAATCTCACTGGTTCTCGACGCGTTCTTGGCGGCATGTTGTGCTTACAGCGGACAGACCGAATAATGTCGTCAAGTTTAGAAACTCAACTGTTGAAATCATAAGTTGAGCGGAGCCAAGCGAGTATCCCGAAAAATGCCAGGAAGTCGTGCCTTGTGCCGAGGCGCTTCGGCCCATATCAGCACGGGCCAGTGCTAACGCTTTGCTAGGCCGTTTATCATGCCCGAACATTTGAAGGTTAGCGCTCTGCGATGTTGGGACGATGGCCGCGCCCAGCGACATAGGTCGACGTACAGGGCTCCCTGGACGCGCGGCCCAACCCCAGACGCTCAGCAACGTTGCTCTCCACGATGCCCTGAATATTGAACCGACTGCAAGACCAACAGACGGAGGCCACGTACCGCTGCAATCGATTCATTGGCTGCGGAAGCCTGAACACCTGATAGCTCTCCACACCCTTGCTTTTGAGTAGCCTCCGATTCTCGACATCACGGTTTCGCGGACCGTTGTACTCGCATTGGGATAAAGTGGGATAAAGGGCTTTATAGATGTTACGCCGCGGGATGGATAAAGGAGTCGTTAAGTCCTAACAATCATTGCACTTAACTCATGGCGGAGAGGGGGGGATTCGAACCCCCGGTAGGAGTTTTGGCCCCTACAACGGTTTAGCAAACCGCCGCATTCAGCCGCTCTGCCACCTCTCCGCAATGGTATGCATTTGTATTGTAGCCCATCCCGGGGTTTCGCAACAGTTGCTCTTCGGATCCGAGCATCTCACCAATAAGCGCAAAGCCGCGTCGGGACGAAGGTTGGCGGACATGCCCAAATGCGGCGCCCTGTCCGTTTCTCGAAATCGAGCATCGGGAGGAATCGATAGCGGCTCTGTGTGACAACGACTCGAGTGTGGAAATTGAACGCCGTCGCTACGTATTCGACCGGGAAGGTTCGCGTTTTATTCCCGCACCCGGCGCTGGTTTTCAAGAACCAGATTTGAGCTTGTCGGAGTTTCACTAATTTTGCCTTCGATCACTTTAGGAATCTTCTGGCCGGCGTAGCTTGCTTTCTTCTCACTCCGAACAAATCAAGAAATTGTGCGCAGGATTGAGTATTTGGAATAAATATAGTACCTCCTCAGTCTACCGTCGCGATGCACGATGAATTGATTTAGCAGCGCATCGCGCATTCCGAATTCCTATTCGAGACGCGCTGCGAGCGGCCACTCGTAATGGATCTGGAGAAGCAAAATGTCGAAGAAGAATGGCGATGAAATCCTGCACGACCACAATCACGACGGCGTCGACCG
>Ga0209166_10001558_pt1 | contig 18845 bp, 20 predicted proteins | sample Coa_R1_3_FD_187151 | JGI IMG/M metagenome (GOLD analysis project Ga0209166, IMG submission 187151) | Surface soil microbial communities from Centralia Pennsylvania, which are recovering from an underground coalmine fire - Coalmine... | ecosystem: Environmental > Terrestrial > Soil >... | reverse complement strand
CTGGCCTCCCGCTCTACATTCAGAGATCTGAGAGGCAAGCTCTTTCTTCATGAGCTGCGGCCATAGTTAGCGTGCTTAGAAATTGCCGCCGCTAAGGAAATGTTTGGCGGCGAGAGCGGCGAGGCCTGCAACAGCGAGTTTGGCGCCCGTACTACCAAGAGGGCCACCAGGACCCAGGAGTTGGTGTAGCATATCGGGATCGCGCTGCTGAGCATACGATGTCAGGCGAGCGGCATCACGTGGTGACATATCGTAGGGATTGCTGGTTTGAATACCGGCCTCGTAAGGGTCGTAGCCACGCTGAAGCAGATTACTGAGCAGGCTCTGCATCAAACCACCGCGCTGCTGCAGTGGCATTTGCTCGTAGTATTGGTGATGGACCTGTTCCACCATCTGAGGTGGAGCGTTTTGGATGAACTGCCGATAGTTCTGGCGAGCTTCATCTTCAGGGAGTTGAGAGTAGGTTCCTTGATCCCAGGCGTTCGCATATTGTTGGTACATTGTTTGCTGGGTATTCTGGTTAGAGGGCCACATAGTTTATCTCCTTCCTCTGGTAATATCAATTGTCAGCATGCATCCTTCCCAGGATATGGAATTGAGATAAGATGCATGACTCTTTTGTTGTTTTACCTTCGTTCACCCACTTAGCACGAGGAATACAAGTTCAAAGTTTCATCTAAAGAGGAGGAATTTAGGAGCCAGTGGTTGGACGAGAGAGTTGCCAATCGCCGTAACCACCGGCGGCATTGTTGCATTGATTATTGCCCTCATAGCTACAATAAGTGCCTGCCATACTACCATCAGACTTGATCTGGCCCTGGAAAAGGAGGGGCAGATGACCCCCCACACTGGGGACAGTAAACTGGATTTTTTGAGCGGTGGTAACAGCACCCGTGAAAGGGCCGTTGCCTACCAGTCCAGGTCCAACAAAGAAACTGCCATGAATAGTGGGACCATCCTGTTGGATCTGAGATAGGGACATCATAGTATTGGTGGGAGGGGTCGTAAATTTATCACTGATCGTGCCCTGATAGGAAGCACCCAGGGTAGGGTAGGAAACCGACCCAGACGGACTGGTTGCAGGCTGGATGCTGGAGGGTGGAGGTGTTGGCTGAGATGGAGCCTGGGTCGCAGTTATCTGCGCTCGATCAGGGGTAGATGTGAAGGGCAGATGACCTGTGTTTACCAGGGCAGGAAAGAAACCTGCACCCCACAAGGCACCCACTAATAACGCGAAAAGAGCAAGCGAGACAAAGAGAAGCATCAACACACCACTTCTTCTCCTGCGCTTTGTAGGATAATTGTTTACTACAGCGGGAATAGTAGTCAGATTAGCGCCGACGAGAGCAGCATCAGGTTGTGGGTGGGAATCTGGCACGATGACCGGCGGCGGAACCACCGGCGCGGAACCAACGATAGGTGGAGCAGCCTCTTCCAATGGGTGAGCATTCAATGCCTGCCAAAACTCATCGACGGAGGCAAAACGATCGTTGTTGTTGATAGCCATCGCACGTTGAATGGCATCCGAGACATGCGCAGGAATAGCCGGGACTAAAGCGGTGATAGACTCTAGAGGATCAGCATGTTTGCTGCCCAATTGCGTCATCCGATAGAGAGCGTCGGCGGGCACGATACCGGTCAGAAGGGCATAGAAGGTCGCACCCAGACCGTAGATATCGGTGCGCGGATTAGTACCTCTGGCATACTGTTCAGGTGCTCCATAGCCAGGCGAACAGTGACGAATCGCCGTTGTAGTCGAATCGATGTCATATTCTTTAGCAATGCCAAAATCAACCAGCACAGCCCCCTCCTCGTCCTTCCTCACGATAATATTAGCGGGTTTTATATCACGATGAATAATGGGAGGATGCTGATGGTGCAAATAGCTTACAGCATCAACAATAGGGGCCATAATGCGCATAACCTGTGCTAAAGAGAGACGCTTCTCCACATGACGGTTACGCAAAGTATCCAAATTTGGTCCATCAACATAATCCATCAACAGATAGCAGCGGATATTTTTATCGTCGTCAAAGGTGCCATAGACCCGAGGCAAAGCGGGATGATCCATCCGTTTAAGGACATCGCACTCAAAGGTAAAGCGAGTGCGATCCTGTTTGTTGGGATCTATCACCTCTTTGAGAGCAAAGAGATTATTCTGAAAGCGCTGATCTCTTACAAGATAGACAGCGCCAAAACCACCTTTACCAAGCAGTGCTTCGATACTATAGCGCTCCTGCACAACACTGCCAATCGGCAGAATAGTTTGTAGTTGTTGCACTTATACACCTCACCAATAGGCGAGCTTTCCTCTACTGAATTATAGTCAAAGATATCCTAAAAATAGTGATAAGCGCTTACCAGATCAGATAGACAGAAAAACATCAACAAACCCACGCATACTCTCGGCTCCTCTACGGAACTTACACGATTATCTACAAGGAGAAGTTTCAAAGGGAAATGGCAAGCAGATACCTGTCTTCTTAGTAGAGGAGTGATACGTACCAATAGAGGATAGAGGTTTCCCTCTATCCCCAGGAAGAGGGAAAAGCGGCCATGAAGATACTTCGCATGATATTTCTAATAAGCGAACTGATCTGGAATCTAATGATAGCGATAACAAGGGCAATCCTCCTGTTCATCAGGAAAAAGCTCCCTGTGAGAGAACAGACTGGTGATCTGGTCCGGCGTGAAGCACAAAGTCGGATGAATGAGTTCATTAGCGTCATTGGACATGAACTCAAAACGCCGCTTACAAGCATTAAAGGAAATGTGCAGTTAATGGAACGCCGCTTAAAAAAGGACCAGGGTGGAGGCTATGTACAGCAGGAAGAAGCAGCAAACACCCTTAAAGAGGTACGAGAACTGCTTGAGAAAACTGAACGGCAATTAACTCGGTTGGCCTATCTGGTCAATAGTTTGCTGGAGAATGCACGTATTTACGAAAACACCATAGATTTACTCTTCGAGCTTTGTGAATTGGACCAACTGATTCGCGACGTAGTAGGGAATCCGCATTATATAGAGGCAGAACGAAGCATTCATTTAGCGCTACCGGAAGGAAAAGCGATCCTGATAATGGGGGATGCGAATCGGATCAAGCAAGTGATTTTCCATTATGTCTCAAATGCACATAAGTATTCTAAACTTGAGTATCCGATAGAGGTTACTTTAAGGGAGGAAGGCTCAATGGCCCGTGTGGAGGTACAAGATAAGGGATCAGGGATTCCGCCGGGGGAACAGAGACGTATCTGGGAACGCTTCTATCGTGTGAAAGGGATCAAGGTGGAGAATGGGAGTGAGCCAGGGTTGGGGCTGGGATTACATCTTAGCCGAACCATTATTACATTACATCATGGGACGGTGGGGGTACTGAGCCGACCGGGAGAGGGGGCGACATTCTGGTTTACATTACCTTTACTGGAGACGACATTGACAAAAATACAGTGAAACTGCTAATCATTCTTAGGAAAGCGCCTTATCCGCCAGGAATGACCCTGCAACCACAAGGACCACGCTCTGACATGATCTATTGACCCACGTGAACACCCATCAGTGATCTATCCTCATATCCTCTCCCACCGTTGCTGTGATTGCTGACTGGCATGTGCACATCCCTGCTCAGTTCTGCTACAATAAGTTTGAGCAAACAAAGCAATATGCGAGAGCAGGAAATGTAATATTTGTGCTGTACGAGACCTCATTACCCAACCGAGAACAAACTGCTCAGGCTTTTTCACTACCTCAATTGCCTGTTCAGATGAATATGACTATAGGACGAGCGCCAGAGATTGTGTCTATCGAAGCGTTACTGCAGCGTGCAGATGTACGGCTGCTGACATTGACGGGTCCAGGAGGAGTAGGCAAGACCAGACTGGCGCTTGAGGTTGCGAGAATAATGGGAGACGAGTTTCCTGATGGCATCTTCTTCGTGTCGCTGGCTCCCCTACAAGAAGCTGACATGGTGCTCTCAGCTCTGGCGCAGGCATTGGGGATTGAGGAGGTTGCACATTACCCTCTACATGAGCGGTTGATGGCCTATATTGCGGGCAAGCAGCTGTTAATAGTGCTGGATAATTTTGAGCATGTACTGGAGGCTGGCACATTGATAGCAGAGCTTCTCTCAGCGATGCCACTGCTGAAAGTGCTGGTGACGAGCCGGGAAGTGCTGCACCTGTATGGAGAGCACGAATTTGAGGTGATGCCACTGGCACTCCCAGATCTAACGGACATACAAGAGGAGAACACCCCAGCCGCGTCCATTCAACTCTTTGTTGAACGAGCACAGGCAGTCAGACCGACCTTCGTGTTAACCAGGGAGAATAGGCGGGCAGTCGCTGAAATTTGTCTACAACTGGACGGTTTACCATTAGCCATTGAGCTGGCCGCCGCCCGTGTGAAGATACTGACGCCCCAGGAGATCAGTATACGGCTACAGAACAGACTACGATTTTTGACTGGGGGCGCACGTAACCTGCCAGTACGTCAACAAACGCTGCGCAATCTGCTCGATTGGAGTTACAGCCTGCTCACCAGAGGAGAACAGCACTTCTTTCGCAGGCTGGGCGTGCTGATCGGTAGCTGGACAAATGCTGCGGCAGAGAGCGTTGGCACAAGTGAGGATGGGGAGATGGGAGAAGCGTTTGACCTGCTCTCTTCACTGGTGGACAAAAGCCTGGTACGAGTTGTCGTAGATGCAACTGGGGAAACGCGCTTTACCATGCTAGAGACGATGCGGGAATACGCGCTGGATTGCCTGGAGAAGGGTGAGGGACGGGAGAAAACAGAGCGAAGGCATGTCCAGTTCTTCTTGAGCGTAGCTGAGGAGGCTGAGCAATATCTCAACGGTAGAGAGCAACAAAAGTGGTTACAGAGACTGGATCGGGAAGCGGCCAATCTGTGGAGGGCAATGCGTTGGGTGATTGCACATAAGGAGACAGCTCTCGGATTGCGGCTGGCAGCAGCATTGATCAAATTCTTACAGCTACGAGGGTCTTTAAACGAGGGGCATAGCTGGCTCGAAGAGATTTTGACGATAAGCGAGACCGTGAAGGACATTCCCGGCGGGGACAAAGAAGCGAAGCATACAGACGTGACCAAGCAGTCTATACAGAATGAGGGGACAGACACTCCTATGGAGGGAGCGACGGACATGATCGAGCGGTCCTTACGAGCCAGAGTGCTCTATGGTGCAGGGGTCATGGCGCAGATGCATAATAATCTGGCATTAGCGAGGAAGAGGCTTGCTGAGAGCAAGAGACTGGCCATAGAAGTAGGAGACAGGCAGACACAGGCCCTGACGGCGGGGATGTTCGCGGTGCTCGAACTCCATCAGGGCAATTATGAGGCCGCGCGAAAACACGCAGCAGATGGCATAGAAGTGATTAAAGAGACCGATGATAAGTGGTGCCGAGGCATGCTCCATAGCATTTATGGAAAAGTGGAGAGCAAGCAGTGTCACTTTGACCGCGCCCAGACGCGCTATCATGTCAGCTTGATGTTGCTACAAGAGGTGGGTGACCTGCGAAACCAGGCCGATGTGATGGTCAACCTGGGACACAATATGCGGCTACAAGGCAAATTACGAACAGCACATTTCCTTTATAGCAGAAGTTCGCGACTCTTCCAGGAGATTGATGATAGGTGGAGTCAGGCAACCTGTCTGAATGGGATTGGAGATATCCTACGCTTACAGGGCAGATATGCGGAGGCACAGGCGCATTTTGAAGAGTGCTTAGCCCTGACGGGCGCGTTGGGGAACAAACAGGAGCAAGCGGTGGCGCTCACGGAGTTAGGGCAACTGGCTATTTATCAGGGAGACATGCAACGGGCCACACGATGCTTGAAAGAGAGTCTGCGACTGACCAGAGAGATCGGGCATACCCAGGGAATTGCCCTATTATTGCTGAGCCAGGGGGATCTGGAACGCATCCAGGGCAAGAGTGGTAAGGCAGCATCTTACTACGAACAATGTCTGGCAATGACGCGCACGCTGGGGGACAAGGTAACAATGGCCAGCGCACTCTTTGGGCTGGGAAACATGGCACGCATACAACAGCATAAAGAGCGGGCGTGCAGGCTGTTGAAGCAAGGCATCCATTTGTGCTGGGAAATCGGAGACAGGCCGGGTCTGGCGGCGATATTGGAAGTGTTTGCCTGGTTCTGCCGGGATATCGGCATACCCGAGCAGGCTGTACAGTTATTAGGGACGACAGATACGCTGCGAGAGGATCTACAGATCTCACTCACACCGAACGATGAAGCCTGTCATAAGCAGGAAATAGCCAGATTGCGGGAAGAAGTGGGGGAAGCGGCGTTCCAAGAGTCGTGGTCATATGGGAAGACGATGTCTCTGAAGCTGGCGATCAGTATGGTGGCACGCATCAATGCCACGGAGCGAGTGGCTCCAGAGCCAGAGAAGCAGGCGACAGTGTATCCCGCGGGGCTGACAGCACGCGAGGTGGATGTATTACGGTTAGTGGCGGCGGGGCTGACAGATGCACGCATCGCAGAGAAATTAGTGCTGAGCGCGAGAACCGTCAATACGCATTTGCGCTCGATTTATGCTAAGTTAGATATCTCTTCACGTAGCGCAGCTACGCGATTTGCAGTTGAGCATGGACTGATTTAAACGCTAGTCGAGGCCAATACGGCGGGCAATGGCCAGGTCGAGTGGATAGATGCGCTCCTTTGGGAGAAAGTTCTTTGCTTTTGCTTCCTGTCCTTCTTGCAATAATGCATAGATTTTTCTGACCAAAGGCGTATAGTTGCGGATCTCAATGGTCCAATTATTGACATATTGCTCAATAATATGACGACTGAGGCCTATCTGAATACTCTTTGCAGGAAGGCTTTTCCCACGAACAGTTCTCTCAGGGTCCCATTGTACATGAACAAGAGCGTTTTTAAACTGAATGTCCCAATCATCAGAACTGCGATAGACGCGGGGATCTGGCGATGTCAGAACAGCCTGCGAGAGTGCTTCCTCCCAACCCTGGCGCGTAATACGGATGGCCAGTATCATTTCCTGGTCAGACTTTAAGCCCCAATTACTTCTTTCCATCAACCATAAGAAGGATGGTTTGATCCAGGTCATTCTGCTAAAGGAAAATGGAGGGACAAAGCGATTGTTTTGCAGAGCGGGAAGAGCAATCGCTTTTTGGTAGGCTTGATAAACGACAATAGATTGACTATCATAATCAGCACGAATTTCATATTGATTCATAGATAGTATTTTATTCCAGTGAGGCTAGCAATTGCCACTCAGACGTGTACACACACCTACGTTATTTTGCCTACCTTGCACAATCTCCCATTCCCCCAAATTACATGCTCAATATTACGTTGTTTCGGTGATGTGCGGAAATGAGATAAGCCATATAGTTCCAGTAAGAGAAGTGAATTATACAAGCAGGCCCCAAAGAGGTGGGGGCACAAGGAGGAACTTATGGCTATAGCAAGAGAAGTGAAGGGCAAGATTGTGCAAGTGCAGGGGGCGGTGGTGGACATCGAATTTCCGGCGGACCAGATTCCAGCAATTTATACTGAACTGCAAATACAACACCCGGAGACGCAGGAAATGTTGTCATTTGAGGTAGAGCAGCATCTGGGGAATAACTGGGTACGCTGTATAGCAATGGGAGCAACTGATGGCCTGAGTCGTGGGCTGGAGGTGGTCTCGCTGGGACGGCCTATTTCGGTGCCGGTGGGCCCGAAAACGCTGGGAAGGATTTTTAATGTATTAGGGCAGGCCATTGATAATAAGGAAGCCATTCCTGATGCTCCACGCTATCCAATTCATCGGCCAGCCCCTCCGCTGGAAGATCAGAATGTACAGATGGAGGTTTTAGAGACGGGCATCAAAATTATCGATCTGATCTGCCCCTTTGTGAAAGGTGGAAAGATCGGAGCCTTTGGGGGAGCTGGGGTAGGTAAAACCATCATCATTCAGGAGCTGATTAATAATATCGCCCACCAGCATGGAGGCTATAGCGTCTTCGTCGGTGTAGGAGAGCGCACACGCGAGGGGAACGATCTCTATGGAGAGATGATTGAGCGAGGGGTAATTGATCGTGTGGCAATGGCATTTGGGCAGATGAACGAACCTCCAGGAGCACGGTTACGAATAGCGCTGACAGGGCTGACGATGGCGGAATATTTCCGCGACGAAGAAGGGAGGGATGTGCTCTTATTCATCGATAATGTGTTCCGCTTTACGCAGGCTGGAGCGGAGGTATCGGCGCTGCTGGGCCGAATGCCGTCGGCAGTGGGTTATCAGCCGACCCTGGCGGAGGAGATGGGTGATCTGCAGGAGCGCATTACCTCGACGAGTAAAGGTTCGATTACCTCGATACAGGCCGTGTTTGTACCTGCAGATGATTATACCGATCCAGCACCAGCTACAACGTTTGCGCATCTGGATACAACCATCGTCTTAGAGCGGTCCCTTTTCGAGAAGGCGCTTTTTCCGGCCGTCGATCCGTTGGCATCGGCCAGTCGGATCCTTGATCCACAGATTGTTGGCGAGGAACACTATAGCGTTGCCAGAGGGGTACAACGGCTACTGCAGCGCAACCTGGAATTGCAGGATATTATCAACATTCTGGGAGTTGATGAGCTGTCGGATGAGGATAAGTTGACTGTGGCACGCGCTCGCAAGATCCAACGTTTCTTAGCGCAGCCGATGACAGTGGCAGAGACGTTTACTGGCATCAAAGGGAAATATGTGACGCTGAAGGAGACGATCCGTGGGGCCAGGGAGATTCTAGAGGGGAAGCATGATAGGATTCGTGAGGACCTGTTCTATATGGTGGGTAACATCTATGAGGTCGTGAAACGGCACGAGGATGAGCAGGGATAGCATTGGAAAGGATGAGGGAGAGGAGATGCATGGCAGTTCCTTTCCCTCATCGAGTGCACCTGTATGAATCAACGTTTGTTTGCTCTACGCATTCTTCCCAGGAGCATAAGCATCGAACCCCAGACCGTCACACCGGCCAGCGCAATCTTGGTGACATCGACAACTGGCCGGACCGTGACGCCATCTGGCCCAATAACGATAACGGCAACTGGTCGGCCATTGGAGCCACCCCCGCCCCCAAAGCCACCGCCAGAACTGTTGACCGACTGTGTTTGAGGCTGAGATGCCTCATCTTGCGGCTTTGGAGAGGTCAAGCCTAAGCCGGAACCGAAGCCACCCCCAGCAGAAATCTCACAGGCCGAGATAATAGTATAGTTGCCAGCTGTCACCGGCTCACTATACACAGCGCCAGGCTGGGCCGCCGAGTAGAGCTTCTCCATCACCCTGGAGATCTGTTCTTCTCGCTTCTGAGCTAAAGTGAGCATATTATTTGTGGTATCGATCATAATACACGCTCCTTTCTACGAGCAAACCGAACGAAGGCTACAATAGTGATGATAATCCCACCCAGGCCAAGCAACCCTAATTGAATGGCGCGTGTGAGATCGACAATAGGAAGATGTTGCATCTGCCCGTTGCGCTCCACCAGCACGGCAGATGGGCGATGCCAGACGAAAGCGCCACGAGGAAAGCGAACGATGAGTGCCCAGGACTGTGGGGTTAGCGTGAAATCATTGACTACAATTGACTGACCAGAGATCTTTTGCCAGTGCAGCAGACCCTGGAAGCGTCTCCTCTCCCCTTTTGCCATCCCTTGATCGAGTGGTGAAATGCCTTCAGGATGTTTCATACATCACCTTGACTTTCTACAAGGAGATCAGCAATGCTTTAATCTTTCTGAGTAGCTGTATAACCATCGCCGTATGTTTGCGATTGAGATACATAATCGCGTTTAGGTGAGGAGTCCCGTTTGAAAGTGCGACGAAGGATACGCTCGATATCGTGGACATTACGTATGCCGATAAATCTGCCGGTGCGACCGCCGTACCCGCTACTTGAGGAAGAGCTACTGCTAGCAGAATTATAGCTGTAGTTGTAGTTATAATTATAAGAGTAAGCAGGTGTCTCGTGGGTGAAGATGAGGTCACCGCTGCCATCCGAGTGCTCAATGCGACTGATGGGTCCGATGTCATCTCTGGAGTATGAGTTGACGGTCAGGTTACGCCCTTTGCGCATGATGATGATGCGCTGATCTGTGATGGCGTAGAGTTGATTGCCGACGGACCCAAAACGGACACCAATGGAAGTCATGCCGAGAATGAAGGAGACGAAAGCGAAACTGCCTCCTATCCCAAACAGGATGAAGCTGGCAATGTGGACTGGAAGGGTGAGAAAAAAGATCAGGCCGAGCAATAATAAAAGCAAGCAAACACTACCAAAAACAATGGTAAGAATGAGGAGGACTCTGAGTGGGGACTGGCGACTTCGACTGCCTGGAAGAGGGCGATCGAACCAGAGGAGTTGTTCGCCCTCTTCCAGTTCTTGCTCGAGCTGGTTATCCTGTTCGCGTCCTAAGCGGCTTCCCATGAGTTGTTCCTGTTGCATATAATGCTGCCTTTCTGGTAGGTGCATTTTCTAGCACATTCTCAAGCAACGTTTTGGAAAAGGGAGAGAAACGAATCCAATTAGCAAGTTCACAATGGAATTTGCTGGCTCGCGATGGATCTCTATCTTATCTACTTCTACGTAGAAAGATACATAAGAGTTGAATTTAGGCAAGAGTTTATTTGAAAGATGGAAAAGCAAAATCCCCTGCCATGAGTTATCAAATGGCAGGGGATGAAGCTAGAGTGTGAAATTAGCCGACCAGAACGGGCACGCGCGCGACCAATTCGTCAAGCAAGGCACGGATCTGCTGACGGGTCTGCTCGTCGGTTAATTCGCCAGAGTCGCTGAACTGCTGATCCTGGGAGGGGATGTACAGTTCTGGCTGCTCAAGGAGGGTAGCCTGGCAGGTAGCGAGCAGGTGGCGCAATTGTTGCTGTTCGCTGGCGGTGCCTGTCTGGCGGCCGATGCCCATGATGGCTACAGGCTTACCTGCCAGCACAGAGGCCTCGGCAGGCTGGGAGAGCCAGCGCAAGGCGTTTTTGAGCACATTGGGTAGCAGGCCCTTATACTCTGGCGTCGCGATCAGTACGGCGTCGGCATGCTGGATCTGCTCTTTGAGTAGACGGACAGCAACAGACTCATCCTGACCCGGCGTGAAGGTAGGAAGATCATCGAGAGAGAGCAATTCTAGCTCGACATGGGATGGCAGCAGTTGCTGGGCGGTGCGCAAAGCGGCTCTGTTATATGACTTTTCACGTAAACAGCCGGTAAAACCGACGATGCGAAGAGTTGATGACACTGGTTTCTCCTTTGCAAGGCACATAGACATGCTATTTGATAATCGTTTTGAAAATTTTACGCTTGTATGCAGAGTTGCTGATGAATGGTCAAAGAACTATGCATTCCACAGGTAATTTGCCGTGAACACGATCAATCCGCAGGGGATGACCTGACGCCTGCAGGTGATCCTTTAGGACGACGCTCAATTCAGGCACACAATGAACCACTGTTTATTGCTCATAGACTCGCTTAAACGACCCCTTCAGAAGATCGCCATGGACTCGCTCAAGCAATCCCGGCACACAATGATGCTCAGCAAGTGAGGATCATGATTTTAGTATATTCTGAGGATCAAAGAGGCAATTATTGGTGGCCTTAACCGAAGAGAGTATACCACATCCGAGACATGGATGTCGAGAGAAATAGCACATCATTCCCAGGATAGTCACCTTCAATTGATCTCCGCAATTTTTGAGCGTAGAGCATTCTCATCAAGTGGACCAACCTCCTTGGAGCGGATAATGCCTCGACGGTCAATAAAGTAAGAGGTGGGGGTTGCCGCCAGATTGTAAAGAGAGGAGACCCGAATGTTGTCATCCAGCAAGAGCGGGTAGGTGAGGTTCTGAGCTTGAGCGAACTGGCGCGCGGTCTGAGCGTCATCAACGGTATTGATGGCCAGAATGACAAATGGCTTGCCAACCGCTTGCTGGGAGGCGTAATATTGCTGCATACCTGACATTTCCGCCTGGCAGCCAGGGCAGGTGGCATACCAGAAATTGAGCATGATGGGTTGGCCACGAAAATCGCTGAGGCTCACCCGTTTGCCATGGAGATCGGTGAGAGTGAAATTGGGAGCAGCATCACCCACCTGTAAGCCAACAGTTAGCGAGTTGTGCGTAGAAGGAGCAACGGGGGAGACGACCAGAGTGGTAGTAGGAGATAATACACCCGCAGTGATAATGGCAAGCGTACCCAGAACTACGACGATGAGGATAATGCGCATCACGATGGTAGCTGGCGTTGGGCCAATCCAGCGCAAAAGTTGTGATATGCTCCATTTTTGTGGCGGAGGCAAAGTGGGTGTCATGGCCGGTCTCCTGATCACGAATATTGAATTGATGGGGGAATGTTCCCGGAGCACATTCCTCCATCAGTTGAGAGCTATCTGTGAGCATCAGAAAATAGTATAACATGGATAAGAGACATAGTACTACCTACATGAGTTACATATAAAAGGATAATCTGTATCTTTAGCAACGAGAAGTAACAATCTCTCGTATATTTCTGCGAGGGGCAGTATTAAAAAAACGACTGTATGGAATAAAGCCCTCTTTCTGCTCACCCATGAAAACAAGAAGCTAAGGAAGGAACCGTTTGTTATGGAGAATCTTCTGGCTGCACGGGCTCAGATGGGGACATCACTAGCATTTCACATCGTTTTCTCATTATTTGGCGTTGGGCTGCCACTCTTTTTGTGTATCGCAGAAGGGTTGGCACTGAAGACGAAAGACCCCATCTGGCTGCTCCTGGCACGACGCTGGACAAAGGCATCGGCTATTCTTTTTGCGATTGGAGCCGTATCGGGCACTATTATTTCATTTGAATTAGGACTGCTCTGGCCAACATATACGAAATTTGCCGGGCAGGTGATCGGGCTACCATTTATGTTAGAGGGATTCGCCTTCTTGCTGGAGGCCATCTTTCTAGGACTTTACCTGTATGGGTGGAACAGGCTCTCTCCGCGCGTGCACTGGCTCTGTTCTTTTCCGGTCTGGATCAGCGGTCTGCTTTCAGCCTGGTTCATTGTCAGCGCCAACTCGTGGATGAATACTCCGGTTGGCTTTGTCATTCGCAATGGGCAGATTGTGGATATTAATCCCTGGCACGCGATCCTGAATCCCAGTGCGCCATACGAGATACTCCACCAGTCGCTGGCATGCTATGTGGTAACGGCACTGGTAATTGGAGCGGTCTACGCTGTAGAAATACTCCGTGGCAAACGAGGAGACTATTACCGCAAAGGATTGCTGCTCGCGATGGGCGTTGGGGTGATTGCCACGCCACTCCAGTTGTTCAGCGGCGACTTAAACGCGCGTTTTCTCTCGGAGGCACAGCCGGTAAAATTCGCGGCAATGGAGGGCGACTTTCATACCGAAAAGGGTCCGCCGCTGCGCGTTGGGGGGCTGGCCGATCCGACGACAGGGCAGGTCTATTATGCGCTGGAGATTCCGTATGGCGAGAGTTTGCTGGTCTATGGCAACATTACGGGAGAGATTCGTGGGCTGGATGCCTTCCCGAAGCAGGACTGGCCGGATGCGATCCCCTATGTACATCTTGCTTTTGATGCGATGGTAGGTTGTGGCACCTTCGCACTACTGGTGGCCGTGCTGTTCTGGTTCCTCTTCTGGCGGCAGAAGCGACGTTTGCCTGAACAACGCTGGCTGCTCGTAGGGATGATTCTGGCCGGACCCGCGACCATCATCGCAACCATCTGCGGCTGGCTGGTGACGGAGATGGGCCGGCAGCCATGGGTCATCAGCGGATTTTTACGGACCCGCGATGCCGTGACACCCGCTCCCTGGGTCTCAGTTAGCTTTCTCGTCTTCGTGATAGTCTATCTGATGCTGGCTATCACATTGGTACGGCTACTTTTGGGGGTGATGCGTCAGCCGTTGCCACAGATCCAGTCGATGGAAGAAGTCTATCAGATTGAAGCAAAAGAAAGCGCAGGTGTCTGATGACGGTAGCCCTGTTAGCGCTTGTCCTGATCTGGATAGGCTTTATCGCATATGTTGTGCTGGGAGGAGCCGATTTTGGAGCCGGCGTGTGGGATTTGCTGGCGAGCGGGCCAACCGCGCGGCGACAGCACGAATTTATCAATCGGGTACTGGGTCCGGTCTGGGAGGCTAACCATGTCTGGCTGATCTTTCTGCTGGTCGGGTTACTAAACATCTTTCCCGTGGCTTTCTCCGCCTTCATGAGTGCGCTGTTTGTACCGCTGAGCATCGCACTGGTCGGGATTGTCTTGCGCGGAGCCGGGTTTATTTTCCGTGCCTATGCTTTACAGACGGAGGAATTCTCTGCCCGATTGTGGAGTCGCGTCTTCAGCACCAGTAGTCTATTGACTCCCTTCTTCCTGGGAGCAGCGGCGGCGGCGGTGGCAGGGGGGCACATCCCTCTTAGCAACATAACGCCAGCGGATCTGCTGTTCGGGTGGATCACCCCCTTTTCGCTGGCCGTGGGTGTGATGGCGGTGCTGCAATGCGCGGCAGTGGCAGCGGTATATCTGGCAGCGGAGGCGCGTACAAATCAGGAGGAGGAATTTGCCGCCTCTTACCGGATCAAAGCCCTGATCACCAGCGGCCTTGTCAGCGCTTTAGGAATAGTCTGTATTGCCCTTTCTGTAACGGAAGCGCCCTGGCTATGGCGGGGGATACTGACACAGTCCTTCGTATTCGTCGGCATCACAATGCTGATGGGCCTGCTGGTTCTGATTACGCTGGTCACAAAACGATATCGGCTGGCAGGTTTCTTTGTGATCTTAGAAACAGCCTTTATGTTAATCTCATGGGGCGTCTCGCAATATCCCTATATTATTCCGCCTACGCTCACGATTGAGCAGGCGGCAAATAACCCGCAACTGGTCACGACATTGCTGATTGTGATGATTATCGGGATGCTACTTGTACTACCGGCACTACTGTTCCTGTATAGTGTCTTCAAGTGGGGGCCTCCTGTGGAGTTACCCGGTACAACAGGTGGAGGAGAACAAAAAAGGGGTAGCAACTAGCACAAGGGAAATAACATTATAGGAAAATAGAGAGCATGCTTTAGCCATTGTGGCCTCAGGAGAAGAAAAATGGCAACAGACGACACCCCAAATCCTGTTCGCTCACTCTCGCAGCAAGAAATAGCCGACCTGCTCAATCTGGCTATTCCAGCGCAGTTGGCAACGCTTGATCCTGCCGGGTTTCCTCGTATTACGCCTATCTGGTTCCTCTGGGAAGATGGGATATTTTATCTATCCAGCGGACAGGAGAGACACCATGTACATGATCTTGCTCGTGATCCACACGCAGGACTCTGTATCGCTCTTGAAGAAGGCCAGACTCAGGAAGGGAGCCGCCCATATCGCCAGATCGTTGTGCGTGGATATGCGCAAGTGATGCCTGACACCGATGAACTATGGGCGCGCAAACTCATCCTGAAGTATATTACTGGCCAGGCAGGAGTGTTACGAGCCCAGCAGGGCGCGGGGAAACCTCTCGCGGTCATTGCGTTGCGTCCAGAGCGCTTTCTGACGACCGGAAACTTTCCTGCAAACTAGTCATACCTACTTCCACATCATTATATGCGCTTCAATCCCAGGCTATTGGCTGTGAAAGCATCGACGCGCCGCTTGGGAAGAAGGCGAGGGATGATCCAATTGCGTACTGGATGCTGCACAGCGGCATATCCGTAACGAACAGGGGGGTGAGGAGTCGTCAGAGCCTGCCAGACAATCTTCCCAAGGCGTTCAGGGGGATAGCCTTTGCGGCCACCGTCAACCATGTAGCGGCGAAGTCTCTCCATGGCTGAGATATATTCGGTATCCTGATAAGGAGAGGTATCCACCTGTTCGGCCTTCTCCCAGATCTCGGTAGCAACAGCTCCAGGCCCAACCACAATAACATCAATACCATGAATCATCAGTTCTCGACGCAGGCTCTCGGACAACCCCTCTAAACCAAACTTGGAGGCAGCATAGGCGCCAAGAAAGGGACCGGCGATCTTTCCTCCGACGGAACTGATATTGACAATGCGACCAGGAGGGCCTTTACGCTGATGATCGGCTCCCAGCAGATCGACAAACGCTTGAGTAACGATCAAAGGACCGATCAGATTAACCTCCAGTTGCTGGCGATACTCGCTGATGGGCTGATAGATCAACGGAGCGGGGACAGCAATGCCAGCATTATTGACCAGACCAAACAAGGTCTGACCTTGAAGGTGGTCACGAACAACAGCGGCAGCAGACTTCACCGCCTGCTCATCCGTGATATCGAAGAGCAGGGGAGTAAAGGACTCTCCCCATTCGGCACTCAATCGATCAGCGTCTTCACTCTTACGGACGCTACCAAAAACCTGAAAACCTTGCTGGAGCAGGACTTTGGCGGTTCCCCACCCGATGCCAGAGGAAACGCCTGTAACAACAACTGATGACATGATAACAACCTCCTTTTCGTGGGACATGCCTGGAAAAAGACACAGAACCCTGGAGCATCACTCACTCTCAACCTTTTTTGGGAATGAGCAAAGGAACCGTCATGCGAATCTTACATCAATCTTACGCTTTTCAGAGTGTAAGATTGATGTAAGATCGGCTCGATCGGCCTATAGAGCCAGTTCATGGCCTAAAATCTGACATCTTACAATCTTACACTCAGAGGGGGATAATGAATTATCCCGAAAAACTTCTTTTGCTCCATCAGCCCCTTTTGAAACGGCTGGGCGTTCAAAGCTTACAACTTACAAACGCATCCTCTCGGAAGGGGCGGCACTCCCCCAAAAGAGTTGGGGAGAGAGTTGAATACCCTCATGCAAGAACGTACATTGATGAAAATACACAGCGTATACTTTCATCGTATACAGTGTATATCTTCCATTTTGCTGTGTCAAGGGCTATACTAGAGAGGTATGCCGTATCCAGCAAAAACCAATGCTCAAACCATCCTGGCAGCCGCGATTGAGCAACTTGAACAGTATGGAGAAGAGGCCCTTTCGATGCGCGAATTAGCCAGCCGCTTAGGGCTCTCTCCTCGTGCCTTGTATCGCTATTATCCAGATCGTGCGGCCTTAGAAGCGGCTATGGCAGAAGAAGGATTTCGTCGCCTGCGTGCAGCTCTTATTGATACGGTGGGTATGCAGGTGGGAAAGGAGGCACTGCGGGCAGCAGCGACCGCCTATCGGGCCTTTGCACAGGCTCATCCCGCGTGGTATGCCCTCCTGATGCGCTTTCATGTGCAAACGCCAGGGCTGTTGCAGGCGGGACATGAGATGTGGGCTTTTGTAGTGGGGCTGGTTGAGAATGCAATAGGACAGGAACAAGCAGCGAGTGCAGCCGTCGCCTTGTGGGCATTCCTGCATGGGTTCATTCAACTCGAACGCACTGCTATCCTCGGTGAAGAGAAACCTCTGAGCGGTTTCCAGGTAGGGCTCGAAGCCCTCCTCTCTGGACTGACGACGCTCTCTTCCAACCCCTCGCTCTAAGCATTTTAGAGTACCTGCTATTGTTTCATCCCTTCATCGGTATGATCATAACACCCAAAATCAAGGATGACTCAGGTCGAGCGCCTCAATATGTTCCTGACAATAGCTCAAACAGTCAGAATGAGTCCTGTTTTCTTTCATCACAAATTACCATGATATACATGTTTATTTTAAAAATAGTCTCCTTTACTGCAATATTCATTTTTATCTATTTATTACCTTTATATTGACACATAGGCACTGTTAGATTATAATCATTTCTGATGAAGCAATGTGTAGTTAAATAGCAAAAATGGAGTCGCAAGTGGAACTGATTGGCAAAGGGAAAAGCAAACGTGTCTCCAACACAATAGGGGAGATCAGTGAATCCGCGATTATCACGCGATTTCTCCAACTTGGTTATGCGGTTTTTCGCCCTTATGGAGGGAAACAACGTTATGACCTGGTAATCGAAGATGATGATGGTGAAATTCGGCGAGTGCAGTGCAAAACTGCTCGGATCGCCGGAGGGGGTACTATTCTTAAATTTGACACGGCTAATCACAATGTCGCCTTGAAGAATAGCCGATGGCGACACTATCGAGGGCAGTGTGATTACTTTGCCGTATATTGTGAGGAACTCAATAAAGTTTATATGCTTCCTGTAGATCAAGTTGGAACTACTCAGGTAAATCTTCGACTCATACCAGCCAAAAATAACCAGGAAAAACATGTACGATGGGCGAAGGATTACGAGTTGTAGAGGAGGATTAAATGGCATCAATTGGCAAGGGAAAGAACAAGTTTGATACAAACATGATAGGAGATATCAGCGAGTTCGCCATTATCACCCGCTTTCTAGAACTTGGTTATGTCATCCTTACGCCCTTTGGAGGAAATCAGCGTTGCGATTTGATAGTTGAGGATGCCAACGAACAATTCTGGCGAATTCAATGTAAAACAGGTAGGGTAAATGAAGGAAAAACAGCTCTTATATTTAACACTTCGATTAGCAACTTCACAGGTAAGAATAGACAACCGAGGGATTATCGGGGGCAATGTGATTACTTTGCAGTGTACAGCGCAGAATTACACAAGTGCTATCTGGTTCCAGTTGATGAGGTAGGCACCATTAGTGCACGTCTTCGACTAGCCTCAATAGGTCATAACCATGAAAAGCGCGAAATATTATGGGCAAAGGATTATGAGTTATAATAAAGGAAAAATAGCTCATGCCCTCACAGGCATGAGCTACAAAGTGGGCCCAGCTGGGATCGAACCAGCGACCAACCAGGTGAAGTAGACTATCGGAACACCGCCTTATGACGAGCTTCCAACTGCCTCTTCCCGAACCATGCATGCACCTTTC
>Ga0209166_10001557_pt1 | contig 18859 bp, 14 predicted proteins | sample Coa_R1_3_FD_187151 | JGI IMG/M metagenome (GOLD analysis project Ga0209166, IMG submission 187151) | Surface soil microbial communities from Centralia Pennsylvania, which are recovering from an underground coalmine fire - Coalmine... | ecosystem: Environmental > Terrestrial > Soil >... | reverse complement strand
AACCGGGGCCGCTGGATCTATCGGCTCGGAACTTTGCCGCCAAATTCTTGAACACGAACCAGGCATGCTGGTCTGTGTTGACCAGAACGAGACTGGAATGTTTTACCTCGATCGCGAACTTTCGCAGCGCTCCGCTAAAACCACCTTACGATGTCATGTCGCCGATGTCGGAGATCGCAGGCAGATGGAGCCTCTCTTTCAGGAGAGCAGGCCCGAGATCATATTTCACGCCGCCGCATATAAACACGTGCCGCTGATGGAAGAGAATGCCTCAGCCGCCATCCAGAACAATATTTTCGGCTTAATGAATCTTATGGAGATGGCAAGCGAATACGAATGCCATGGATTTGTGCTCATCTCGTCCGATAAGGCCGTGAATCCCTGCAACGTGATGGGGGCAACCAAGCGCCTCGGAGAGCTTTACATCGCCCATCGGCCTACCAACGGCATGCGTTGTTTATCAGTTCGCTTCGGCAATGTCCTGGGATCAAATGGAAGCGTGATCCCGGTCCTTCAAGAGCAACTGCGCAATAACGAGCCTCTCACCGTCACGCACCCTGAGATCAAGCGATTCTTCATGACCATTCGTGAGGCCGTCTCACTGGTGTTGCAGGCATCAGTGATCGGGGAAAAGGGGGACACCTTCGTCCTCGACATGGGACAGCCGCTGCTGGTTCTCGATCTCGTGCGAACTCTGATCAAACTCTCCGGCCGGAGCGAGACGCAAGTAACCATTCAATTCACCGGGCTGCGGCAAGGCGAAAAAATCGTTGAGGAACTCTTTTACGAAGATGAAGCCGTCGTTGAAACCTCATTTCCTAAGATCAAGAGAGTCCGCGGGCCCATGCGAGACTGGGATATGCTTTTGAGAAAGCTGGAAGAATTGGAAGCGGCGATATTTTCCAATGACCCCCGCAAGATTCGCTCGAAGATCAAAGAAATTCTTCCCGAATATTCATATTTGTCCCGCGATGAATCCAAAGCGAACGGGGAAGAAGAGTTTTGGCCAACCACGGTTAAGCGCGGCGTTGCCTGAAACTACCCTCAACTTACAGAGGCAATGAAGTCGCCCAGCGCGATACCTTGATACAATCCCTCACGAGGGGGAACTCAATGTCTAATCTAACTGGGGTAATCCGTTTATTAAAGCAGGAACAAGATCGTTTGACGAAGGAACTTCGTGGGATCGGCGCTGCGCTTGCAGCTTTTGGCAAGGCGTATGGAAACGGAACAGGCACGAGGAAACTGTCAGCATCCGCTCGGGAGCGGATCGCGGCTGCCCAAAGAGCGCGTTGGGCAAAGGTTAGAGAAAAAGCTGGGGCGAAGGCCAAAATTGTGCCCATTCGTGGTAAGCGGAAACTCTCCGCAGCTGCCCGAAAGAAGATTGCCGCTGCGCAAAGGGCGCGATGGGCAAAGGTGAAGGCAGGGAAGAAGACGGATTGATCTGGCCGCTTAGTGGGCGAGCCTGACGGAAAACGGGCGCGCCTATTAAACAGGAAATTCTATCTGAGACGCGGTTGCTGATACTCACTCGGTTGTCAAAGTTGTTGCATGTCGAGTATCCGGTGTTCTGCATGCCTATTTGGGAGCGACCTCCGACAACGTCGTATTCTCGCCTTTTGAGAATCGCCTTGGTTGAGGACGGTAACCGTTGCGGGTGCGTACTTTGTATTTCTTCAGTTGATCGCCCACTAGCTTCACGGTAATCGCACGCCATCCAGTATTAGGGTTGGGCCTCGGATAGTAGCTCAATGAGTAGAGATGTGCTAAATCGTCGCGGATCGAAGCAAATGCCCGGTTTTCATCCTTCCAGTTTTTGGCGAAATAGGCCTTACCGCCAGTGGCAGCGGTCATGCGATCAAAAACTGCGGTGGACACCGGTTCCAACCGGGCTTCTTGCGTGCTGATCATGTAGATCGAAATGCCTGCCGACTGGGCAAATTCTGCGACGTCCTCAGGTGGCACCACACTAGAATTGTCGGGACCGTTGGAGAATACAACTACTACCTTCCTGCCCGTGTTTTGGGCTGCGTCTTTCAGTGTCAGCAAGAGCGCGTTGTAGAGCGCTGCCTGATCTCCTGCCACCGTGGAGCGCACCGCCTGCAATACTTGCGACCGGTCGGACGTTAGGGCGGAGGTTCGGGAAATATCCCGGCTATACGAATAGAACGCAATCTTGTCGGCAGTGGAGAGTGAGCGAATGAACTCGGTAATCGCATCTTGCGCGAACACAAAACCGCGATACATGTAGTCGCTGGTATCAAACAATACGAATACATTGGCCCCATTCACCAGCGAGGCCAAAGTCTGATTCGAGACTCCGTCAGAACCACGTCCTCCCGGAATAGCCGCTGCTGGTTCCCGGTCCGCTGAATCGCTCAGACTGCGCGCCGGTTCATCGCCCTCAGCAAAAGTCGCCGCTTTCTCCGCGATCCCATCCTCAAGGATCTCAAAATCCTGTGGCCGAAGTCCCGTAATGTAGTTTCCCTTTTTATCTGTCACCGCCACGTTGAGCTGGACCATGTTGACCACAACCTGAAAGTTTGGGCTCTCCTGAGCCTGGCTGCCAGCTGGACCTCGCAGGATGAACGCGGGAAGGATCAGAATCAGCAGAAGAATTTTCCGTACCATGATCAAGGTTCCTACTCTGCGGCCACCGTGTGTCTGGGGCCGCTGAATTACGGATCAGTCACTGCAATCGCCAGTAACTTACGGCCGCAGCTCGCTAATCCTCGAATGCGTAGTCAACTTGCCCTCACGAAATTCTGCGCCCGTTTCGTGCATCGCCCGAAGCAGCGCTGGCCAATCCTCGTGGTCGGTAGCGAAGATCTTCTCGATCATGACGCGGGTAAGCTCTGGCACCAGGCGATTCAGCATGACGGGCGCGTACCCTGCTTCGTCGGCCAGCCGAGCCCAGTACAGATTGGGCGAATCCCAGGATTCCGCGAGAAAGCGGCTGGAGTATCCGGACAACGGCGGCATCGGCGTCACATTCAGTAGTTCCGGACCGTAATTCTGCGCCAATTGAGGATGGGGACTCCCGAAATCGTGCGACAGGCGTTTCCAGTTGGCCTGTTCCGGATGTTGCCGGCACAGCATTTGCAGTTCCTGGCTGGCGATCCCCCAGCTTGCCGCTTCGTCCGGATACTTCTCACGGAACTGCGCAGCCAGATAGAACGTGTCTGCCGGCATCATTTGAGGAAGTAGTTCTGCAACTCCGCCGCTGCGCAGGAATTGCTCGACTTGCCTTGATCGTTGGGGAAGCAACCGATCCGAAAGAATGGCCAGTATCTTAGCTCTTAGTGCCTCGTCCTTGGCCGAGGCAGTCAAGAGTTCTTCTCCAGTCCGCTGATAAAGAGCGACGGCGTGAAGCTCCAGTGCGCTGACTTGCCACCAACGGGGCAGGATCGCGGAGGTCAACAGCTCCGGCGTCAACTCCTTCCAGATGAGCGCTTGAATACTGTTCGGAGAAATAAAATCTTGCTCAAGGTCAGCTAAAGCGTAGGGGAGGTCGGCAAGTGAGCCCACAAAGTGAGCGCCTCCGCCTGCTGGGGAGCCCTGGCCCAGCAGTTCCGCTGCTTGCCAGAGGGTCTCGATGCCCACAAGCGTCTCTCCCGCAAAATCGTGGGAGCGAACGAACAGTGGATTGTTGTGCAGCGCCTGAGCACCCGGTGGCTCGTAATAGGCGTAGTTCAAACCAACGAGAGTATCTCTTAGGAACGTGGCGAGTTGGCCGCGTGCCTCGTCAATTTGTTCCCGCGATGCCGTCCGTGACTTGAGAACCTTTGGCAGGTTCGTTCGCATCTCCACGTCGGTATGGTGATTGTCATAGACTCCTGCCGCCCATTCTTCCCGCTCCCCGGTTGTGAAGATCGGCCGAGGCATCTCAAATTCTCGCGTTTGGCCGGCAAGCAGTATCACCCACTCTGCTGGCTGTTTCCCCTGCGCTTTCTCGTAGAACGCATCCCCAAGCGTAAGAAGTGTATCGAGCGAGACCAGTCGCTGGTCGTCCAGCACTGAGCGGATCCTGCGCGCAAGTTCCCGATGCATTTGCTCTCCCTCGGGCGTGCTCTGCCGAGGTCCTGCCAGCAGGTCGATAATTTCGTCCTGCGAGCCTCTGGTTTTGCCTGTCGAAAACCGGAATAGTTCTCCCAGGGAAGCTCGCCCCGCGTCATACAGTTGGGCGGATGATCGGATGGCGCCAAAAGGTTTTACTACCTGCTGCCACGAGTCATTCAGCTGTGCGTTCGGGATTTGTCCTTGGCGTGCCAAAATCTGCCAGATTCCCACATCTGCCTGAAAGGTCCCGATTGCATCCCCACGTAATGCTTTTGGCGCGCTATCCAGGTGTTGCGCCACCTCCAAGAACAGTGCGATCGACTCGTCGCTTAACGCTGGAAACTCAGAAAAGATCCGATATTGATCGCTGAATTCGTCGAACTTGTCTGCCATCAAGCGTACTGTTGCCGGCGACAACCGATGTCCCGGCGATCGTCTGCTGTCGAGTTCACTGATCGCCATGTACATCTGCAGCAGGCCACTTTCGGTCGGTGCTCGGGACACAGCGAACATGACCTGCATGAGCTGATCCGGACCCGTCAGGCGAGGAATTTGTTTTCCCGACTTGCGCACCAGCCTGGGGTTCCGGCGTTGCCGGACAAGATCTTTCCAGACATCGAGGCTCCCGGGGACCAGCGGCTCACCATTCTCCAAATGAAGTCGGGTCGCGAGCAGCAGCAGTGCGGGGGCGGGTCTGTAAGAACCCTTTGTGGCCGGGACCGATGGATCGAGGGTGCGCAGTGCCTTGTAAAAGAGGTGCAGCCGATGCGCGTCTGAAAAATATGCCTGGTGAACTCCGCTTGCCCGCGCAAGTGAGTCAAAATAGGCAATCATCCAGCCCTTGTCCTTGGCCAGCAATCGCGAGACAAACGCTGCCGGGGACGCCGGGCTCGCTCCCACCAAATCCTCCCACGCAGCTTCCGCCGCCGCTCCTCCGGGTACCTGTACCCGACCTCCGCTGATGCAGAGCCCCCTCCCGTAAAAATCAAGCTCAGCCGCGTAAGGAAGAAGCTTCCCGATCCCGATGGATTGCTTCAAAAAACTGCTTGTTTCGGCGTCCAGCCGTGAGAGCGCCCAGTAGAGCCGTGCCAGCTCTGGGTCGTAAAGGATCGTGTCCAGCAAGTCTCTGCTGTTTTCTTTGAAGTTCTTCGCGCTCGCTCTTGTCCAATCGCTCTCGGCGAACAGCACCGGCACCGGGGAAGAAGAGTAAGGGTACTCGAACGGTTTGCCGCCTTGCAGTGTCCGCTCTAGTTCAGGGAGGGGAAATCCCGAATCGATTGCCAAGAAGGCCCTCTCGGGGTCTTCGGTCTGCAACGAAGTTCCAGGATCTCCGCAAGTTGTTCGGGTTCGATAGCCCAATATGCGTAGGAGTGGTCTGGCTTCGTCACAATTCGAAACCCGGATAACCATGCCACCGGGCTGAGCCAGTTCCGCCAGCTCCCTGGCCTGGACGACGTATCGCCTCAGCAGGATAAGGAACTCGGTGGGCCGAGAGGAGCCCTCAATCCCCTCGGTGAAGACATTCTCGCTGAGCAAGGGCAGGACCTCTTGAGGGGTAATCTGTTGGCTGATGCCCGCCATCCGCAGAAAAGATCGCTGCGGACCTGGGATGAGGAAATGCGATGAGGCCGAGTGTGTTGAGTCGTCTGGAGAGGAAGTGACGGCTGCCTCAGAATGCGTTGGGAGAGTGGCGCGGGGACGTTCACCTTTACCCGCGAACAAGTCGGAGTTCAAGAGCAAAAACGCGATCAGGACGGACAACCCAAGAGAAGATTTCACGGCTGGTCCCTCGCGGAGCTGGCCGGACCTCATTTCACCCGGAATCTATCGCGGAAGGCAGGGGGTGTCTTCAACTCGCGAACCGAAAACGTACTCGGATCTAGGCTTGACGAGTACCAGGCCTTACTCCAATACAGTGTGGGCAAAATACCTCATCTCGAGCAACAAGCCAAGCGTTTTTTTTAGCAGGCCTTTTCGCAGCAAAATCCTTGCTGTGGCAGTCCCGCGGCGGATTGCAGATGAGCGAATACTTGCTTGGGAGGGGGATGCGATGGATTTTTCCAGCCCTACTGACAACGGATTCGACCGCCTTCTGATGAGGGCTAGAAGTTCGCTGGAATCCACCCCGAGCAGACTTGAACGGCTCTGCTGGGCCAGCGACTTCACGACTGGAAAGCCGCACTATGCCGAGATACGCCGCAATTGCGGCTGACTTTGGTCAGTATGCACCGTTCGGGCGGCTGGGCTTCCGCTGCATTCAAGATGCGCAAAAAACGAGAATACGGCGCTAACCGGAACGGCTCTCATTGACATCTGAAGTCAAGCGCCCGAACGGAAGAGACCTGATGCCAATTTCCTTTTGTAGCCGAAGATGGCCGGCGCAGGTCACTCCCTACTGATGCCCGGGAATCGCAGGCCATGAGGCAGTTTCGGTGGTTTTGGCGCGCTTGACTTTGCTTCCCAGCCAGGGCGATAAAGAGGAAGCCACTTCGAGGGGTCTCTCATGCAATCTCGCCTTTCCCTCCTCGACTGCCTGCCGCGCGTGCTCTTGTGGGCCGGGTTCCTCGCCGGGACGATTTTGCTGAGCGGATGTGGATCATCTCGAAATGCCGAGTTGGCTGCAGCGCTGCCCCCGGCCATACCAGCCGCTGAACCCGTCCTTCTTTTCAATGGAACCGGGACCTCGTCGGACGTTGAAGCGGTGGAAGCGGTACTCAAAATGCTCGACGTCGGTTACATCACTGCGGACTCGGCCCAACTGAACGCAATAAGTGAAGCGCAGTTGGGAGGATACAAGCTCATAATCATCCCGGGCGGAAATTCCATTGAAATTGGAGAGAGCCTCACCTTGAACGCGGTTGCCAATCTACGTGGCGCCGTACAGCAATATGGCGTGCACTACCTGGGAATCTGTGCCGGCGCCTTCTTCGGCGGCTATTCCGCTTACAACGGAGTGAATCTCACCGGCGGCGCGGCATTCGACTTCTATGCCGACGAATTTAAAGGAATTCATCGCGAACCAGTCGAGCTCTCGTTTGTCAGCAGCGGACCGCTAGATGTGTACTGGCAGGATGGGCCGCAACTTTCGGGGTGGGGCCAGGTGGTGGCGAAATTTCCCGACGGCACTCCTGCCATTACCGAAGGGCAATCGGGCAGCGGGTTTGTGATCTTCACGGGCGTGCATCCCGAGGCGCCCCGGGGTTGGTTGGGGACAATGGTGCTAAAGACTCCGATCAGTGTCGATCAAGCCTATGCAGGAGTGGTAATAACCGCGGCATTAGACGGAGCGCCACTGCCGCACTTCTAGTACTACAACCTCAGAGTGTTCTTCTTTCCCAGCCGCGGCTTAGTCAACCGTCAATACCAGTACGCTGCTGCTGCCTCCGCTGGTGCAGCCCAGATCTCCCGAGTTCCCGCTGGGAGTCTGAACCATGATCTTGACCTTCCCCGGCCCGGAAATGACGTCTGCTGAGAGTTTCACCGTCAACTTTTGGGCGCTTACCACCGTGGCCGCTATCGGAGTGCTATTCACCATCACCTGCGACGCCGAAACGAATTGGTTGCCATTCACCGTGACCGTTACTCCTTGTTGCACTTGGGCGAACGTCACCTCCGCGGGCGACAGCGACCCAATCACCGGGGCGGGCCTCGCACTTCCACACAAGGGATTCAAAGTGTTGTTGCAACCGGAAAGGGCAAAAAGAGCAAGCAGGCTGAGAGACAGAGCGCAAGTGCGGGAAGGCATGGGGATACTCCTCTTAAAACGCGTCAATCGTTTAGACGAGCTGCATTGCAGCGCTACTTTTAGTACAGCCTTCTCAGGATTGGCAATGCACAGCGAGTAAATAGTGGCTCATCCTCTAAGTGCTTGAATCCAGGCTTGTTGCAGGGAGAAGTCAACCGCTGAGGAGTGACTGGCAGTCCGACGATGAGCCCGATTTTCCGGCCGTACGCAGCATCGCGGCGGCGTGCGCTTTCCGCGCAGGACGAAAGTCGGTGTCAACCCCAAAGTGGATTTGCACGTCCCCGCTCGCAAACCAGCATCCTCCCCGAGCAGCCAACTCCGGCGGCTTGGGCATCTCGATTAGACCTGGCAATCCCCCATAAAATGCGCGAGCCCGCTCCTCCTCGCCCGCCGGCATAGCCAACTGCACATGATCGATAGCGCTAAATGGATCAGCCAAGAGAGGTTCCAACCATGAAGAAACTGCCAGCAATGGCACACCAACCCAACCTCGTGGTTTTTCTGAGTACTAAGCACCGCGTACTGAGTACTGCTACCGGCTCCCCACCACTCCCCGCACCGACTCAATCAGCTTCCCCGAGTCGTACCCCACCCCATTCTTAAACACCGTCTCCACGTTCTCGATGTCCTCAATGTTCTTCGACGGATCGCCTTTGATCACGACCAGATCCGCCTGCTTGCCCGGCGCGATCGTGCCAATACGATCCAGCTCTCCCAGATACTGCGCTCCGTCGTAAGTCGCAATGTGGATCGCTTCCACCGGGGTGAACCCCGCCTCGACCAGCAACTCGACTTCTCTCTGATCGCCAAATCCCGCAATCACGCCTCCCATCCCCGTCGGATCGAGCCCCGCCAGCAGCAGCCCGCCAGCTTTCGAGAATGCATACTCGAACTCCTCTTCTTTCTTGAAGGCCGTCGGCAACGGCGAGACGTCGGTCCCATAGCGCTGCCGCAAACGATTGCTGTCGCTCGAACGCACGCGGTTCGCCAGCAACGCGCTGCGCGCATCCGGAGACAGGGCATCCAGCACTCGCTTCTCCAGCGTCGGACGCCCCGGAAAACTTCCCATCTCAAACACCGGCAGAGTCGAAGTCATCGCCACATGGTGCTGCACCAGGTATGCGATCGTGTCGTGCAGCGGCCCCGAATTTGGATCAAGCTTCGCCAACGCAACCGGATCTTCCGAATGCTCCGGGCATTCGTCCGGCTTCTTCCCCGACACAAATTCCGTATCCACAAAGAATCCGTGTTCGAGATCGTCAATCCCAAGATCGGCCGCCTCGCGGAACGTGACCGCACAAAGATGTCCCGTCACCTTCGCCCCGCGCTTGTGCGCCGCCTGGATTGCGGCTCCCAGTTCCGCCCGCGTGATGAACATGTATGCCTTAAAATTATCGACGCCCTGATCCAGCCAGAAGTTCACCGTCCGCACCGCATCGTCCGGACCGCTCAGCTGATGCATCTGCAGCGCCCACGACCCCTTACCCTCCAGATACGGCCCGGTGACGTGCATCTTCGGTCCCGGCATCTGCCCCGCGTCGATCGCTTTCTTCATTTCCAGGTCCGTGTACGGTTCGAGTGATCCTGTCGTCCGGATGGTCGTGACCCCACTCGCCAGATATAAGCGGGGAAAGCTGAACCCCATCTCCCCAAAAATTCCGCTGCCCATGGGGTAGAACATGTGATCGTGCATTCCCACCAGCCCCGGAATTACGCTGTGTCCATGCAAGTCGAGCACCTGCGCGTCCTTCGGCACATTCGCCGAAGCCGCGTCGCCCACCGACTCAATCTTCCCCTTGCTGAGCACAACGGTCTGATCCTCGCGCGCCGACACCCCGGTTCCGTCAATTACGCGCACGTGCGTCAAAGCCACCACCGGCGCATCCACTGTCACAACTTTGCGCACGTCCGGCGATAGAGTCTGCGCCGCGGCCAGCGAACAGCAACTGAGCAAGACTAGAACGATTGCCCTACGCATGATTTCCTCCAAGGTATGCACGTATGGAATTCAGAACGTCAATTGTCAGAACCACGTCCCCGCGCGATACCTGCGGTACTCTTCTCCGAACGCCACTTCAAGCACAGACGACTCTTTTCGCGCCCGCCAGATCTGCAACGGAATCACGATCAGAAAAACCAGCAGCCACATCGGCCGTCCCATTACCAGGATGAGCCCGGCAATCACGCACGAGCCAAACACATAGATAGGATTGCGAATTTTCGAATAAAGCCCGCGCGTGACCAGTTGCTTCGCCTGCGCCGTGACAGTCAACGATCTGCCCAACTGGAAGCGCGCGGTCGTCCACAGAACAAAACCAATGCCGAGCAAGCAGATTCCGGCGACCTGCATCGCCCCCCAAGCCGTAGGCGGATGCTCCCACACCACGACTCCGAGGGCCGCTCCCACAAGCAACGTCAGCACGACATTAGCTGCAATCATGATCGGGGAATGAGGGTAAATCAGGAAGGCAGGGATCGCAAGGTTTCCGCCACAAAAGCAAAAGGCCTCGAATACTCGAGGCCTTAAGAATAAGGGCTAACACGGCACCCCGCGACGAACCCAGTATCTAGCGCTTCTGCGGACCAGTCAAAGTACGGAAGTAGCGCCGCCGTCCCGGCGGCTGTCGTGCGGGCGTCCTCGCCCGCGGACCTCACGATTCACTCTCGGATTCTCTCAGCGTCCTCCGCGGCATTTCTCCGCGAACTCCGCGGTTAAAAAGAACACCAAGCCCCGCCGCTCCCGGCAACCTCTCGTGAACCGCCTGCTAGAATGAAGGTTTAGCCCCTCTCTCATGGACGCCGCCTACATCCGCAATTTCGCGATCATCGCGCACATCGACCACGGGAAATCCACCCTGGCCGACCGCCTGCTGGAGCTTACCGGATCGCTCACCGCGCGCGAAATGCAGGCTCAGGTCCTCGATTCCATGGACCTCGAGCGCGAGCGCGGCATTACCATCAAAGCCCACGCCGTCCGCATGGCCTACACCGCCCACGATGGCCAGATTTACCAGCTCAACCTCATCGACACCCCCGGTCACGTGGATTTTTCCTACGAAGTCTCGCGCTCCCTCGCTTCCTGCGAAGGCGCGCTCCTGGTCGTCGACGCCTCGCAAGGCGTCGAAGCCCAAACGCTCGCCAACTCCTATCTCGCCATCAATCACGGACTCGAAATCATTCCCGTCATCAACAAGATTGACCTGCAGAGCGCCGACATTCCACGCACCAGGGAAATGATCGAGGGCGCCGTCGGCCTCGACGCCACCGACGCCATCCTCATCAGCGCAAAAACCGGCCAAGGTGTTCCCGACGTCCTCGAAGCCATCGTCAAGCGTGTCCCTCCGCCCAAGGGATCGCCCGACAACCGGCTCCAGGCCCTGGTCTTCGACTCCTGGTTCGATCCCTACCGCGGCGTCATCGTCCTCACCCGCGTGTTTCAAGGAACCCTGCGCAAGGGCCAGCGAATTCGCCTCATGTGGAATGGCACCACCTTCGACGCGGAAACTCTAGGCGTGCTCACTCCCAAGCCGGTAGAGATCGACCAACTCCAGGCCGGCGAAGTCGGCTTTATCATCGCCAACATCAAGAATGTCGCCGACACCAAAATCGGCGACACCATCACCGACGACACCAATCCCGCCATCGAGCCTCTGCCCGGCTTCGAAGAAATCAAGCCCATGGTCTTCGCCGGGCTCTACACCGTCGACGCCCACGAGCACACCCAACTGCGCGAGGCGCTCGAAAAACTACGCCTCAACGACTCTTCTTTCTTCTTCGAGCCCGAGAGTTCGGTGGCGCTCGGCTTCGGATTCCGTTGCGGCTTCCTCGGACTGCTGCACATGGAAATCATTCAGGAGCGCCTGGAACGCGAGTTCAACCTCGACCTGATCACCACCGCTCCCGGCGTCCGCTACAAAATCAACAAGACCGATGGTGAAATAGTTGAAATCGACAATCCTTCGCGCTGGCTCGATCCCAGCGAGATCGCCAAAGTTGAGGAGCCCGTCATCCTCGCCACCATTCTCACTAACGAAGAATATGTCGGCGGAATCCTCGCCCTGGTTGAAGAAAAACGCGGCAAGCAGAAAACCTTCGAGTATGTCAGCTCCTCGCGCGTAATGTTGCACTATGAGCTACCGCTGAACGAGATCGTCCTCGACTTCTACGACCGCCTCAAATCCGTCTCGCGCGGATACGCCTCGCTCGACTACCACCTCGCCGGCTACTGGGAATCGCCCATGGTGAAGCTCGACATTCTCGTCGCCGGCGATCCCGTGGACGCGCTCTCCATCATCGTGCATCGCGATTTCGCTTACGAACGCGGCAAGGCCCTGGTTGCGAAGATGCGCGAACTGATCCCGCGCCAGATGTTCGAAGTCCCCATCCAGGCCTCCATCGGTGCCAAGATCATCGCTCGCGAGACGGTTCACGCCATGCGCAAGAACGTCCTCGCCAAGTGCTACGGCGGCGACATCTCCCGCAAACGCAAACTCCTCGAAAAGCAGAAGGAAGGCAAAAAGCGCATGAAGCGCATCGGCCGCGTCGACATCCCCCAGGAAGCCTTTCTCGCCGTCTTAAAAGTCGGCGAAAGCAGCAACTAGTGTCCTGAGTCTGAAGTCCGCGTTGAAGCCACTGCGACTCTGAGCCCTTGGGTGCTATCGTTGCAGGGGAGGACATAAAGAATGGCGTTTCCTAATGATGATCCCACGGTCCACCGCGGTGACCGCACCATACAACTGATTGACTGGTTGGTGGGGCGATTGGAAGAGTGTCTCGGTGAGGTTCTACCGCTCGAGACCGACGATCTTTTGAAAGACTATGCGAAGGATGCCCGTAACAGCATCGCATCAGCCATCGAGCAGTTGAGCCTTGGACGCGCTAAAAAAGAGCAGCAACTCGGAGGAGGCACCAGTTAGAGACGCGCACACTACACGGATTATGCTTGCACTGCCAATTGCGGTTTTGAGCGCTATCGCTGATAACAGTAAATTGGGTGCAGTTTGAAGTCTAGTCCCCCACGCTGGAAACCCTGTAGGGGTCCCTCCGGTCCGTCGGCCCGTTCTCGGGTAGTAACTCCACGTGGTCCCTGTCCTAACCCCCACTCATGACCACTTAAATCCCCCCTCTTTTGTGCTAAATACTCGATGTTCCTCTCCCTGGCGTCGGCCTATGGTGTGTATACGACGATGTTTCCGGGAGTGCAACATGGTATGCCCTAGATGCGACAGAGCGCGAATTGAGCGGGCCGGATCAAGCATCCGGTGCGCTGTCTGCGGGATCTCCTATGACCCAAATCAAGGACTCCCAACTCAGTCACCAGAACAGAGTCCCGCAGACCCCTTGTGCCAGCGTTTCACGGCTAGTTCGGAAACGCGTCAACAAATTGGGGCCTTGTCGAGTTAAATTCGTCTGTTCGCGTATGCAGTTCTTCACTTAGGCCAACTGTCGGTAAATCCACTAGCGCTCATCTACCCTGAGTCAAAATATCTTCCTATCGCTCACTTGTGAAATGGCCTGGTAACAGAAGTTGACTTCCGGTTATAGGCAAGAGAGATTCGCGAACTCAATCTCCCGATGGCGCCGGGCTACTTGTAGCCTCATGTTTCAAGGGGACCGTCACATCTTTCGTTTCGCTAGGGAAAAACGGGCCCATTCGCATTGGCTCCGATGGCCGGTATCCTTGGGAGCGAACCTGCAATATGAAATTCGTGTGAGAGGGAACTAGGAACTCATAAACATCACGTGGATCTCCGGCGATCGAACCACCCTGATGTGCATCCTCCGCATTCCAGAAGTTAACTTGGATGTTGAGCAACGGCTCGTGAGTCTCCTCATCCATTGCGCGGACTCGCATGAGCGCCCCTCGCGCTCCCATATTGAGCCTGACTTCCTGACATGCGCCTCCAGGCTCGACCGTGACCTTTCGGAGCTCGACTTGGCCGCGCCACCCGGTCCAGTTGGTTGAAAAGCCGTCCAACTCTTTCTCGGGCCAGAGCATATAGTCGCCGGGGCGGAGGTTTTCGAAGGAGAACTTTCCAGTGTCGTCAGCAACGACGGGCTGTGCGACATCGCCGGCGTAGCCCCTGCCCGTAAATCGCGGACTAATCTTGGCTCTAGGGACGGGGGAATCATCCCCATCGACCACAACGCCGCTTATGCATCCTAGCCGTTTGGGAGAGAGCTTCGCGACGATTTCGCGAGTTTCTCCCGGTGCGAGTGACGGAAAGACAAATTCGGATGACGAATAGCCCTTGGCCGTCACGACAAGCCGCACCTTTACAAGGGATGGAACTTGCGGTGGCAGCCCGTAGCTGAGAAGTGGCTCGACAGGCAGCCACAGGCCCTGTTGCCCTCCAGGAAAAACATCAAGGAGGATGTTGGAGATTGGCTTATTCGTGATCGCGTCAGTGACTATCAGCTTCAGCTTTGCGGCTCGCGAGTGCACATTGAAGGTGATGTTCGTACAGAGAGCTGAGGCCGCGATGGATATGTGTCGCACGGGCCACCAGATTCCTGGATAACCAAGCTGATCGTTAAATGCATTCGCGGTGTATTTCCCGGCAGGGATGCCCTCGATTCGAAATTGTCCAGATTCATCGGAATGCGGCTCGGGAGAGATTTGTGCCGTAGTCCAAACGTTATCGCCGACTGTAATTCGGATTCCCTTCACCGGTTGTCCAGCGTTATCGATGACACTGCCGGTCAAGCAGCCGGTTTGGGCGCGCATCGCGAGTACCGACAAGACCGCCACAAATGCGGCAAAGATTAATAACCGTCGAGCCATGTTAATGGAACGCATTTTACACTTTGTCTTGCTCTATTGATTTCCGTGAACCGTAAAACTTTCCTCGGGGAGTGTGCAGACGCTAGAGTCGACCCTTACCATCCAAGTTGCCGATAAATCGTCCGGGATAACTGAACAACAAGGATGATCAGCACCATGAGCACAGTGCTTTCCGACCAATCGAAACGGTGGAACCAGGAACGGGCAGCAGCCCGGCCCGCTCTTCTTCGCTATAATGCGTTCACGCATCTTGGGATTGGACGTTGGGTGCAGCTTTGAGTGTGGACTACACAATCGACGCAAGCCAGAAGGTCGTTGTGGTCACGTTCCGTGGCGAAATCGGTGACGCCGACCTGGCGAACATCGGCCCAGCGACCAAGTCGCATCCCTTGTTCGACCCAAACTTTTCGGAAATTGTCGACTTCAGCGCGGTTACCGGCGGGAACGTCTCAACCGGTGCGCTGCAGGCTTTGGCGAGACATGAGAGTATCTATGACCGGGCTTCTAAACACGTCGTCATCGCTCCCCAGCCTCATGTTTTTGGGCTCTCTCGGATGTTCCAGGTGTACGCAGAGGCAACCAGGCCAAACACGATGGTAGTACACAGCCTGGATGAAGCTCGTAAACGCCTCGGTCTGCAAGCATAACGAACTAGCCCCGCTGACGTTCTGATCAATCGCCGTTACCCCTCCGTTAGCCGAGAGCGATCCTCGCAAATCCTTTTTCCGGCCGCACGTGAGACCGGGCAACTGGCACGGGCAAACTCCCATCTCATCAATTCTGAACGATCGCACTTGGTAAAGGCTCAATCTGGAACTTCGCATCTGACGCCGGGGTCTATCCTTTCGACCATCCGCTCGGTCTTCACCGGACCGCCCCGCGAGGGAGGAATCCATGCACCGATGGGCCCCTGTCACCCGCATCCTTCTCGCAAGTCTGATTCTCACTGTCCTGGCTCTCGCGCAAGGTGTACAACTCCAGCCAGAACAAGCAGAACAGACCTCGTCGAGTTCTCCGTCGAACTCCACAACCTCCGATAACAAATCCAAAGCGGAAAAAGAAAAAGAAACTCTCGCCCGGCATCAAGCAGCCGTAACCTTGCTCGACCTCGTGCTCTCCGGCGCCCCCAACTTAAGCCTCCCGCAGAACCGCATCGCCATCACCTCCACTGCCTTTGCCATCCTTTGGACTCGTAATGAGGCGCAGGCCCGAAGCCTGGTCAACCAAATGATTGGCGATTTCGCGCAAGCTGCCGCCCGTCACCAGGATAGCCCCGAGCCCCAGGACCGGCAGATGCTGCACCAGCAGCGGCAAACCGTCCTGCAAGATATCGCCCAACACGATCCTGAGCTGGCTCTCAGCTTTATGAACGCGACCCGCACCTTCGTGCAAATGGGGGACACCGAACAAGAGGAAGCCGAGGAGCGCAGCCTGCGGCTGGAAATCGCCGCGCAGGAAGCTGAACATAGTCCTCGCAACGCCTTGCGCACTGCCGAAAAAGAGCTGCGTGCCTCCGGCGACCTGAATCCGCAACTCATCAATTTGCTCAGCCAGATCTCTGCCAAAGACCCCCAGGCTGGAACCCAACTCCTGCACGAAATGATCGGCCGCGTTCGCGCCGCAGATCTCTCTTCGGGAGAGAACAACTTCAGCTTCGCCCTCAATCTGCTCAACATCCAGACCAATTCCGTGGCCAATGGCGCCGCTCCCGATGACTCTTTGAAGACGCTGGCTGATGCGGTTGCCTCGGCTGCCTTGAATCCCGAGTTCCCCGCGAACACGCTGCCAATGCTGCAAGGCTCACTCCCCGCCTTCGAACAATTTGCTCCCGCCCGTGTCCAGGCCCTGCGCCAAAAGGTGGAAGAATTCACTCGCACCTTGAACCCGCAGCAAAAGAGCTGGGACCAGTTCAACCAGGCCCAGCAGAGCGGCGACCCCAACCAGCTTCTCGCCGTCGCCGAACAAGCCTCGCCCGACGTTCGTTCCAGCATGTACCAGCAAGTCGCCTGGCAGTTCGCCAACAACGGAGACATGCAGCGGGCTCGCCAGTTAGCTGAGAAGCTGACCGATCCTTTTCAACGTCAGCAAGTATTGCAACAGGCGGCTCGGCAATCAGCTTTTAGCGCGGCGAATCAGGGAGACTTTGCTGCCGCCCGGCAGCTTGCGCAAGAAATCACTCCGGACGAGGACCGCGCCGTAGTTCTCGCGCAGCTCGCCGTGAATGCGGCTGGCGGCAAGCAAGAAGCGCTCGCTCAGGCAATGCTTGAGGAGGCTGCCGGACTCCTGGCCAGCAGCGTCGCGGGCGCCTCGGTTTATACTGCCCAGCTGCAAGTCGCCCAAGCCTTCGCGCGCGTGAAGCCCGCGCGAGCCGTGCCTCTGCTGGAGCGCTCGGCCAGCCAGCTGGAACAGGTGCTCGCCGCCGCCGCCGAGATCGACACCTTCTTGCCTTACCAGCACTCGTTCGAGTCTGGTGAGCTCATCCTGAACAACAGCGTCCTTTGCAATTCTCTCGTCCGCCCGTATGCCGATGCGATCGCCCAATTGGCAAACACGGATTTCCCCACAGCCCGAATCCTCGCCGACCGCATTCCGCTTCCTGAAGCGCGCCTGTTCACCGAGTTGCTCGTGGCGACCACCGCGCTCTCGGACGAGAACAACCCTTCACCCGTGGCCAGCATGAACCTGGGGCGTTTCGGCTTGCGGCGCAGGTACTAGGCGCAGCAGAAAACCCGCTTCGTCCGTCCTGAATTTTTGCTGGGTGGACAACGCTCCGGGGCTTGAAAAAGGCCTAAAATCGGGCAAAAAACGAAAGTGTTATACCCTCAAAATGTGCAAATCTCAAAACGGGAGGTCGCCAAAGAAGTTTTCCCCGGCAACATTGTTAATGAGGCGTGAATTACATAACTGGTTACTACTCATGGGTTTATCAGAAGAAAAAGCGCGCCGCTGAAACCGACCGATCGGTCTTTGCTCAAAGCCATTCGAAAACGGGTTTTCAATTCCACAAGCTTTTCCACAGGCTCAAGCTCTTTATTCTCGACCTCATTCTCGACCCTGCAACCCTAAGCTCCTACAGTACTTACAGTAGCCCTCTTCCTACGGGATTCCCTGTATTGGCCCCTCACTCCTCAGGGCCCACTCCGCCTTCCGCCAACGACTCGAATCGGGTGCAGTGTTTGAGGAACGCCATTTTGATTTTGCCGATGGGACCATTGCGCTGCTTGGCAATAATGATTTCAGCGCGGCCTTGCAGTTCGGGATCATCCTGCTTGTACACTTCTTCGCGGAAGATGAACATCACCAGATCGGCATCCTGCTCGATCGATCCCGACTCGCGCAAGTCGGCGAGCTGCGGCCGGTGATCGCCGCCGCGGCTCTCTGGAGCGCGGCTTAACTGGGACAACGCGATCACCGGCACACTCAGCTCTTTGGCCAGCGCTTTCAGCCCCCGCGAGATCGCCGAAACTTCCTGCGTGCGATTCTCGAAGCGCTTGCCTCCCCCCGACATCAACTGCAGGTAGTCCACGATAATCAGATCGAGCCGGCCCTGCGACTGTTTCAGCCGCCGCGCCTTCGCCCGCATCTCGCTCAAAGAAATTCCCGGCGTATCGTCGATGAAAATCGGCGCGTGCGCCAGTTGCTCCATTGCGCGCACCACTTTTTTTGTGTCGTCCTGCCACAGCGACCCGGTGCGCATCTTGTGCGCGTCCACGCCCGCCTGCGAACACAACAAGCGCATCAGCAAAGCTTCGCGCGACATTTCCAGCGAGAACACCCCCACCACCTGCTGATCCTCGATCGCCGCATTTTCCGCAATGTTCATCACGAAGGCGGTCTTGCCCATCGAAGGCCGCGCCGCAATGATCACCAGATCCGACCTCTGCAACCCGCTCGTCATCTCGTCCAGGTCGGTATAGTGAGTCGCCAGCCCGGTAATGCGTTGCCCGCGCTGCAGCAGTGCGTCCACCGATCCGAAGGTCTCGCGGACAATCTCCTGCACGCCCATGAACCCGCGCCCAATGCGTTTTTCCGATAGCTGAAAGATCGCCGCTTCCGTATCGCTCAGCACATCTTCGGCCGCGTCGGACTGGTCCGACGCCCGCGCAATCGCGGTGCTCGACGCCGAAATCAATCCCCGCAGCAGCGCCTTGTCGCGCACGATCTTGACGTAGTGCTCAATGCTCGGCCGGTCCGGGACGCCATCCATCAGGCTCGACACGTACGCCACATCGCCGATCGGCTGCAGATCCTTGTGCCGGTCGAGTTCCTCG
>Ga0209166_10001556_pt1 | contig 18863 bp, 19 predicted proteins | sample Coa_R1_3_FD_187151 | JGI IMG/M metagenome (GOLD analysis project Ga0209166, IMG submission 187151) | Surface soil microbial communities from Centralia Pennsylvania, which are recovering from an underground coalmine fire - Coalmine... | ecosystem: Environmental > Terrestrial > Soil >... | reverse complement strand
GATGGCGCTCAGGAACTCAACCGAGATAAACCCGTGCTGCACCTGCCACACCAGGTTCGGGAGCCAGATGAGGCTGGCCAGCGCGACTCCACCCCACAGCCAGCGACTGGTCAACCACCGCCGCGCGGAGGTGAGCAGGACACCCACGGCCAGGGCTGCCAGAAAGAACCCGATGGTGTATCTCGTCAACAGCCCGAGGCCCGCAACCACGCCGATGGCAAGCCACCAGCGCGGGTTGCCCGAGTTCAGCAGGCGGAGACTGCAATACGCGATCAGCACCAACCAGAGGTAGTCGAACGCAACGTATTGGAATAGCGCCGCCTGGATCAGCGAAAGCGGCACACTGGCCGCCGCCAACGCCGCGACGACCTGCGCCCACCGACCGCCACCCAGTTCCCGCGCCATCAGGCCGGTCAACACCATGGCCACGCACTGCGCTGCCGCGCTGAACAGGCGTAGGCCGACCAGTGAGGGCCCGAAGAGATCCAGTGCGAGGCGAGCGACAAATGGCGTCAGCGGTGGATAGGCAACGTAGCCCCAGGCGAGCGTCCGGGCATCGTCGAGGGTCGCCAGCTCGTCTCGGTGGAAGCCGTACTGCCCGTCAGTGAGCAGGTGGAGCGCCAGCCTCGCCAGCGCCAGCAGGATCAAGACACCGAGGTCGCTCGAGAACACTCGCCTGGGCCAAGCCATCAGGGCCAGGTCCCAGGGTGCGGCATGGAAGCCACCGCGGCGACACGCGCAGGAACATCAAGGACCATGACCACGCGTCTCGGGACGGGTTGCTCAGGTTGACTCGTGCAGCACGATGCGCACCGACATGCCGGCTCGCACGTCGGGCGGCATGGCGCTCACGCTGATGATCACCGGATACGTCTGATCGCCGGTTGAAGTGGCCTGCGGCTGGAGTGACACACCACTGACGATGCCGGCGAGCGCGCTGTTCCCCAGCGCATCGACGGTCACCTGCACTGGCTGCCCGACATGCACCTGGCTGATGACGTATTCGTCCACGTCAACTGTTTCGACCTGCAGGCTGCGCATGTCGGCCACGACCGCGATCGTTGTGCCAGGCAACACCGTGTCGCCGGCGTGCACCAGCACGTTGGTAAGCGATCCGGCAAATGGCGCCGTCACCACCTCGGTGCCCGACGGCCCGGCCACCCAGGCAACAATCGACTGCTCCGTGACCTCGTTGTCCAGGGCCACATTGAGTTGCCGCACCACGCCCCCGTTCAGCGTCCCGACGCGTGCGGTGTGGACCGGCTGAACGAGGCCGCGAGCGGTGACCGGAACGGCCGCTGCGGCCGCTGGCGGCGCCGGCGCCACCGACGGATTGGAGCGCCCACCGCTGGCAACAATCACTGCCCCGACCGCTATGAGCAAGACCGCGAGTCCGCCACCAAGCCAGACGACTCGGCGTCGCAGCCATGCTGGAGGACGCACCGGAGACAGAAATGGAAAGACGTGAGTCAGCTCGGATGCACGAGTGGGGACGGTCATGGTCGCGTTCTCCGATCAGGCATATTCGATGTCGCGGCGGCTGAACCTGACAGCTCCAATACCGGCCGCGGCGGCGCCAAGCAGGACGATCCCCGCGGCCGTGCCCCAATCCGGATTGGCAGCCGGAGCAAGTGCCATGTGCGTAAAGAGCGATGAGTCGCGCAGCCAGTCGGCGCCCTTGATCAGCGATCCGATCAGGTCCACCAGGAACGACCACGCGACGATGCCGTAGCTCACGGCCGGGCTCAGCCGCGGGCGGAGTCCAAAAATAAGCACGCCGGCGCCGAGCACGAAGACGCCCGGTATCGTGGCATTGACGCCGGCTTCGAGCAATTTCCAGAGGGGCTCGTTCACGTGCTGGCTGACGGCTCCCAGCCAGGTGAAGAGTCCCGCGCCGAGGCCCGCCAGCACCAGAACTGAAAACGAGACACCAATCCGGCCGGCCAGCCACCGGGCCCGCGTCACCGGTCGGACGAGCAGATTGTCGAGTCTGCCGGAGGCCTCCTCGTCACGGATGGCGGCGATCTGCCCGGCCGCGACCACGGCGACGAGCACAGCGTCGAAGAAGAACGCCATCCCCAGGTAGCCCTCGGTCGCCCGGCGCACGCCAAGCCGGCCGAGGGTCGCGGCAATCGCCGGCGAAGTGGCCAGCAGCGTGGTCGCCGACCTGGTAATCGCGCCCTCCATGGCCGCGTAGCCGACGATGCCAGCCAGCCAGCCGAGTGCCACGGGTCCAGAGACTCGCAGGGCCAGGCTGATCGGGCCGACCAGCAGGCGGGCGTTCGCCTCGCCCGCCTCATGTTCGGGAAGAACGCTCGCGTTCAGATCGCGTCGTCCGGCCAGGACCACACTGAGGCCAGCGCAGCCCAGCGCCAGCGCCACGATCGGGACCAGCGCGAGCGGCTGGGCCTCTTGCAACGGATGCAACTCCTCGATCCAGCCCATCGGACTGAGCCAGCGCATCCAGCCCAGACCGGGACTCGAGTCGGCGATCATCCGAACGACCCACGCGGCGCCCAGGACGACGGCCGCGAGCGTAGCTGCCTCGCCCCGCGTCGCGCGCAGCTGGCTGGCCAGCGCGCCGATTGCCAGGAACATCGCTGCGCCAGACACCATGCTTGCTGCAAACAGGACTGAGCCGAAGAAACCGAAGTGCGTTCCAGGGATGCCGCCTGCCGCCAGCGTCAACAGCGCGGTCGTCACGAACATCACCCCAAGCGAAGCGCCCAGGCCGAGCAGCGCCTGGCCGGCCGCCCAGCGGCGCGTGGTCTGTCCGACCAGCAGGAGCTCCCATCTGCCCGCATCTTCCTCACCCCGCAACAACCCCGTACTGGTCAGTAGACCCCAGATGCCGCCAATGAGGATCGTCGCGGTGAGTATCCGCCACGAGGCGAAGCCGGCGACGGTTTCCGCGTGCCGGGGCAGACCCAGCAACATTGAGAAGGGTTGCAACGAATGGGCAAGTTGGACCCGGGCTGTCAGAGTTGGATATGCGGCCATGAAGGCCCTGACCGTTGCCAGGACGTACAGTCCGAAGACACCACCCCAGATCAGGGCCCAGCGTCGGGATCTGCGGAACACGTGCGCAGCGATGGCCCATCGCGGATTGCCGACGGCGGCCCTGGTCCGGCCGCGGACTCCGGCAAGCGGCCAGATCGTCGGCACCTCGGCCGTCACGCTGCTCACTGGCCGGCTCCAGTGGTGCCGTAATGCGAAAGAAACACCTCCTCCAGCGAGGGCTTGGTGCTGACCAGCTCGCGGAGTCCGACGTCCGACAGCGCGCGTATCAGCGGCTCGATCGAACCCGCCACCGCGCATTGCAGGCTGTGGTCGTGCACTTCTACGCTGCTCACGCCCACGACATGGCTAACGTCAGGCGGCGGCCCTTCAAACGTCGCCTGCACCGAAAACGCCGACAGGTGACGCATCTCGGCCAGCGTGCCGATTTCGAGCAGTTCCCCCGTGCGCAGGATGGCGACCCGGTCGCACAGCGCTTCGACCTCGCTGAGAATGTGCGACGACAGGAAGACGGTCTGGCCGTCGCGGGTCGCCTCACGGATGCACTGGCGGAATGCTTGCTCCATGAGCGGATCAAGACCGCTCGTCGGCTCGTCGAGCACCAGCAGATCGGCGCGTGTCATCAGCGCGGCGATGAGACTCAGCTTCTGTCGATTGCCCTTCGAATAGGCGCGCACCTTTTTCGATGGATCGAAGTCAAAGCGTTCGATCAACTCGTCGCGGTACGCCGTATCCACCTGGCCATGTACGCGCCCGAGGAGCGCCAGCGTCTCGCGTCCCGTGAGTGACGGCCACAGATTGGCTTCGCCTGGCACATACGCCAGCCGGCCGTGGATCTCAGGCGCCTGCGCTCGCACGTCAAGCCCGAAGATGGTCGCGCTACCTGAGGTCGGCGCGATCAGCCCGAGTAGCAGACGAATCGTCGTCGTCTTGCCGGCGCCATTGGGACCCAGATACCCCAGGACCTCACCCGGCTGGACCTCCAGGTCCAGGTTCTTCAGGGCAAACTGCTGGCCGTACCGCTTTGAGAGTTGATGGGCGATGATGACAGCAGGCGGCATACGTGGGATCAGCCCGCGGCGGACAACATCGCGACGGAGTCGGTGTCGCTCTGACGCCAGATGAGCTCAACCGGCTGGACGCCGGCGGGAACATCGAACACGACGAACCCCGAGACGACGTCGTCACTCCGCAGGGTGATCGTCGGCAACGGCAGGCTGCCGCGCATCTCCGGCGGCCGACTGACCAGCCGGGCATCGGCGACGGTTGCGGTGGCATTGGCGGCATAGATCCGACGCTGCGCATCACGGGCGACGAAATCCGCCGGATTGATCTGCAGGTCACCGCCAGACTGATTGGTGATCGTCACGAGGATGGCGACTCGCTCGAGCGAGGGCGTCACCACCGCGGTGTCTGAAAACGGACCAACGGCAGCCAGCGTATACGGCACCTTGCCACACGCGCTCGCGGCAAGAAATACCGCGACGGCCAGGATGAGCCGCAGCATTGAACTTGATCCACGTGGAGTAGTCATACGAGGCGATTTCCTGTTGTCAGGATGATGACGCGGAGCTTTACCGGCCACACCCTGACGAGTAGTCCGAATCCCACCCCACGGGGTAGCCCTTACTCGGGCGATCCAGCGGGCTCGAAGACACCTCGCACCAGGTCGACGATACCGACGACCGCGGCGACCAGTGTGCCGATGGCGGCGGCAATGGTGAGCAGGACCAGTCCGAGGCGGGCGAGGTCGTTCATGCCAACGGAGCCGAAGTCGAACGGAAAGACCTGGTACACCCACCACAGCGAGAGGACGGCGACCGCGGCGGGGACTACTTGCACCAGGCTGTGAAACCAGCGCGCGTCGTAGATCAGAAAGAGCACGTTAGCGACGATCGTCGCTTGCAATGACAGGTCCACCGCCCAGAGCACGTCGTTCCACGCGGGGGTAATGAAACGGACGTCCCAGGCCAGGAGGTGGTGAACGACATACAGCAGCAGCGCGTTGATGATGATGGCCAGCAGATAGCCGCCCGAGCGCGCCCCGGCGCCCGGACCAGCGTATGGCGCTGCTCGATGCGCAGCGTGTGTGCGCGGCATGGTACTCATCAGTCAATACCTCCGGGTTGTAGTGTTGGCCCCGGAGGTTGCCGCCCGCGTGCAACCCGGTCACGCCGCGGTAAACGAGCTACCCAGCGGGGCTAGCCTCCCAGTAACGGAACTCGTGGTTTCCACGGCAACCGCCGGCGGCGGCGTGTCGGGCACCGGCTTGCCCGGGTGAGCGATGCACGCTCCTGGACTATGCCAGGAGCGCCATGACCACGTCGCGTTGCCACGGCACGCAGTCGGCGTCAGCCAGACGGGACGGCTCAACCCAGGCGACCTCGCTGTGTTCCCAGTTGAGGGTCACCTCGGTCTCCACGGCGCTTTCGAACAGGTATGGGTAGACGAGAAACTGCTTGCCGCTGGCTGGACTGGTGAGGGCTATCGACGGCCCACATCGCACGAGCCGCACATTCGGCGGTTGCAGGCCGGGACCAAACTCCTCGCGGAGCTCGGTCCAGGCTTGCTCGATAGGCTCGACCCCCGGTTCAACATAGCCCATCACCACGCTCCACAAACCCTGACTGGTGCCGACCAGTTCGCTGCGCCGCGCCAGGCAAATGTGCGCTCCGCACTGCACCACCGCGAGCACAATCTCCGTACGCTTCACGCCAACCGGGGCCGTCAGGCAGCCAGCGCCAGCTGGACCGTTCCGAGCAGGTCTTCGAGCTCGAACCCGTCGGGCCAGACGTAGACGCCGCGCGAACCAAGCAACTGTTCGCGGCCCGCCAGCAGCCAGCCGGCCACCGGGCAGACCAGCACCGGGATTGCGCGGGTCGCCAGATGTGCCCTGATCCTCTGGAGCGCCAGCCAGCACAACTCCTCACGTGCTGGCACCAGATCCAGGATAACCAGTTTGGGCTGAACACTCTCCACCAGACTGCTCGTCGATTCCCAGTCGGATGTTGTCCACACCGCCAACCCCAGGCTGTCGAGCAGCGTCTGAATCAGGTGCAGAAAGGCCGATTCACTGCTGACGGCGACGACTCGCGGGCGGGCGTCGACCTGGCTTGTCATGATCGTGGCTCGCCGACCTCGAATAGAGGCTGAAGCGCCGTCATCAAACCCCCGGTGTCGACGGGCTTCCGGATGCACCCGCGTGCACCCACGCGGATGGCATCGACGGCTGCCCGCGGCGTGACGGCCATCACCAGGACTGGTACGCCGCTGCAGCGTGGGTCCTGGTGACACGCCTGCACAAAGGCGCCACCGGCCATGTCAGGGATGTTCAGGTCGACCAACAGGGCGTCGGGTACCACATGACGCATGCGATCCAGAGCTGTGCTCGGGTCGGTCATTGTCTCAACCGCGCACCCCAGCTCGCGCAGAATCACCGCCACCGCCTGGCAGCTTGCAGCGTTGTCGCCAACCACCAGAACACGCTTGATGCGCCTCATATTCGGATTATCATCAGGTCTGCCACCTGGCCACACAACGCCTCGCGGGGTAGTCTGCGGCCCACCTCCAGGGGTGGCACGGCCTCCACGCAAGTTCCCAGAGCGTTGTTATCGCGCGGCAACGTCCGGTGACCTGATTGGCAACCCTGGCGCGACAGGCTGGTGCCACCAATCAAGAAGTGAGGCGTCGGCCGATGTTCCACTCCATCCTCGTTCCACTCGACGGCTCAGCCGACTCCGCGGCTGCGCTGCCGGTTGCTCGCACACTGGCCAGCGCCATGAACAACACGGTTCACCTGTTGCGCGTCGTACCAACGGACTCTCTAGCCGAGGCCAGTCAAGCGACGAGCTACCTCGCCGAAATCAGCCAGGAACTCACTACAGCAAACCTGAGCACAGACTCGACGGTTGGCCGGGGTGAGCCGTCGACCGAAATCCTGAAATTCGCCCGCGCCCGTGACGTGGACCTGATCGTCATGTCGACCCATGCCCGCGGCAGCCGCTGCATGCTCGCGCTGACCAGCGTTGCTCGTCAGGTGCTGACTGAAAGTCCGGCGCCGGTGCTGATGGTGCGCCCCGATGGTCGAGGTCTGCATCGCATTCGGAAGCTCCTGGTACCCGTTGACGGATCACCAGGCGGGTCGCTGGCGCTGGCTGCCGCCGCCTGGCTGTGCCGCCGTACGGGCGCCAGTATCGTATTGCTGGATGTCGTTGTGCCGGTGCCCGTCGACGCGTTTGCTGACATGCCAGCACTGTCGCTTGGCGCCTATCTGGACCCGGTGTGGGAGGAGCTCGCGCTCCGCGCCGCGCGCAGCTACATCGACAGCCTCGAGCGTCGACTGACCAATGTCGGCCTGGCATGTGAGGCGCGGGTAGCCGCGGGCGAGGTGGCCAGCGAGATCATCCGCGCCGCGAGTGACGTCGGTGCTGACCTGGTGGTGATGAGCACACATTCGATTGCCTGGCCTGGCCAGGCCTATCTGGGCAGCGTCGCCGACGGAGTCGTCGCGGCCAGCGGTCGCCCGGTGCTGTTGTTGCGGCGCGAACCGGCGGCTGGCGAGTCAGCAACGACGACTGCCGCATGTGCGGCTAATCGGGTCCCAGTGTGAAGCCCACGTCGTTCGCCGCGGGTTGCCCGTCCGCAACCCAGTCGTCAACGTTCGAGGCCCAGGTTGAAGCGCGTGCCGATCACCAGCCCATCAAAGCCACCACAAACCCCCTCGGGGACGCAAACCACCCCGCCGCCGCCGAACCCATTGAAGCGTTGGTCCTGGTGGCTCAGCTTTGTGGTGATCTTGCTGGTCAACTTCTTGCTGATTTCGACGCTGACGCCGGCCCCGAGCCAGCGAACTGAGGTTTCCTACACCTTCTTCCGCCAGCAGGTGCTGGCTGGCAACGTAGCCGACATCAGCTCGCGGGCGGACACAATCCAGGGCACGTTCCGCCAGGCGGTGCCGTACCCGGCGGATCAGACCGGTCAGCCGGTGACCAACTTTTCCACTGTCCGCCCGGCCTTCGCCGACCCTGGATTGGAGACGCTCCTCGACCAGCAGAACGTCACCATCAACGCCAAACCCATCGATGAGCCCGCCAACCCACTGCTCAACCTGCTCCTGAGCTTTGGGCCCACCGTCCTGCTGATCGGTGGCTTCATCTGGATCTCCAGACGTGCGAGTGGCGCGATGGGTGGCAGTGGACTTTTCGGCATGGGCAAGAGCCAGGCCAAACGCTACGACCAGGCATCCGGCGGCCAGCGGGTAACTTTCGAGGATGTGGCGGGCATCGATGAAGCCAAAGAAGAGCTGGTCGAGATCGTCGATTTCCTCAAGGAACCGGCCCGATACACCCGCCTGGGCGGGACCGCTCCGAAGGGTGTGCTGCTCGTCGGTGCATCTGGCACTGGCAAGACGCTGCTGGCGCGGGCGGTCGCCGGAGAGGCCGGCGTGCCGTTTTTCAGCATGGGCGCCTCCGAGTTCGTCGAGATGATCGTCGGGGTCGGCGCCAGCCGGGTCCGCGATCTGTTCAAGCAAGCCCGTGAGGCCGCGCCGGCGATTATCTTCGTCGACGAGCTCGACGCGATTGGTCGCGCGCGCGGTGGCATGGTTATCGGGGGCGCGAACAGCGAACAGGAGCAGACCCTCAACCAGCTCCTGACCGAAATGGACGGCTTCAGTTCCAAGGAAGGCGTGATCGTGCTGGCGGCGACCAATCGTCCGGATGTGCTCGACCAGGCGCTTCTGCGGCCGGGTCGGTTCGACCGGCGCGTCGTCGTGCAGGCGCCGGACAAGGTCGGTCGTCAGGCAATCCTGAAGGTTCACACGCGCGGAATGCCGCTCGCGCATGACGTCGACCTGGCCGAAGTCGCCTCGGTCACGCCCGGACTGGTCGGCGCCGATCTCAGAAACCTGGTCAACGAAGCGGCTCTGCTGGCGGCGCGCCGCAAACAGGACACCGTCCAGCAGAAGGACTTTCTCGACGCGCTGGAGAAGATTGTGCTCGGACCCGCCCGACCGCTGGTCATGAGTCAGGAGGAGCGTCAGCGGGTCGCGTACCACGAAGGCGGCCACACAATTCTCGGGCTGCTGGTGCCCGGTGCCGACCCGGTGAACCGCGTCACCATCGTGCCGCGCGGCCAGGCGCTCGGGGTCACCTATCAGCGACCTGAGGACGATCGCCACAACTACAGTCGCGAATATCTGGTCGCGCGAATCGTTGGCGCCATGGGTGGTCGAGCGGCCGAGGAGGTGGTGTACGGCACGCTGACGACTGGTGCCGAGAACGATATGGAAGTGGCCTCGCACCTGGCGCGGCAGATGGTCACCCGGTGGGGCATGAGCGAGCGGCTGGGCCCCGTCACCCTGGCTCCACGCGACAACGGATTCCTGCCCGGCGGCGACGACTTCGACAACCGTGGGCCCTACAGTGAGACCACGGCGACACTGGTGGATGCCGAGGTCCAGCAGATCTTGCAGCAAGCCCACGCCACGGGCATGCAACTGTTGCAGCAGCACCGGCCGGCCCTGGACGCCCTGGCCGCGGCCCTGCTGGAGCGAGAAACCCTGGAAGAGGACGACATCCTGCGCGTGACGGGCCTGCAGCACGCGCCGCGTCTCGAGAGCGTGCCGCGCCCCGCGCCCGCCACGGTCAACGGCACGCGCTGACCTGGTCCGGCTCAGCCATCTGTTAACCCGGTGTTTACCGAGAGCAACCTTCAAGGATGGTCTGCCGCGAGCACCCTTGGGGGTGTGGACCAACTCGTGATCTACTCGCCCCTGGACAGCGACACCGCGGAGTTGACGCCCGCGCCTGGCATGCGATCGCCGGTCGTGCTCATCATCATTCATGATCTCTGGACACGCCGACTCATCGAGCGCACGCTCAGCGCTCAGGCGTATACCGTCCTGACTGCGTCAAACGGCGTCACCGGCTTGAGGCTGGTCCACCTCGAGCATCCTGATGTCGTCATGTTGGAGTTGAATCTGCCCGAGCTGGCCGGTGCCCAGATTATCGAGGACCTCCAACGGAGCGCCGAGCCGACTCGGGTGCTTGTTGTCGACAGCAAATCAGCCGGCAGAGCGAAAACAGACCCCGCGCCCAGAGTTGACGGCGCACTGGCCAGCCCATTTCCCGTCACCGAGCTAGTTAACCGAGTGGCCTCGGTCAGTGGCAGATGCACGTCGAGGCCGCGGCCGCGGGAGCAGCGTCTCGCTATTTAGGGGCTGCGAACGTGTCACGGCGCTGAACCGCGCGTGGCGCGCAGGGCATTGACGATGACCAGCACGTCAATGCCCTCCTGGAGGATCGCACCCGCCAGGGGTGGCAGGAACCCGGCCCACGCCGCCAGCATCGCCACGACGCTGAGGCCGATTCCAAGCAGGATGCCTTGTGTCGCGACCCGGACCGTCTGGCGGGCTATCGAGAGAGCCTGCCACACTTGCTGGACATCGCCGCCCAGCAACACGATGTCCGCCGCTTCCGACGAAGCGGTGCGTGCCTCGTGGGTAAAGACCAGTCCGACGTCCGCCTGGGCCAGCGCCGGCGCGTCGTTGATGCCGTCGCCAACCATTCCCACGACGTGCGCGGCACTCTGGTGCGCCCGAATCAGCTCGAGTTTCCGGGCTGGCGTGCACTCGGCTTCGATCGCCAGCGGCAGCCCCAGCTCGTGGAGCGTGCGCTCGGCCGCGGTGCGCCGATCACCGGTTGCGATCGCCAGCTCTATCCCAAGCGCGAAAATGCGCTCGAACACCCGACGCGCGTCCGGCTTGAGCCGGTCCTCCAGAACGAACGTGGCTGCCGGCTGACGGTCGACCTCGCAGGCCACGCGCATCTCGCCGTACGGCGCCGCCTCGCCATGCACTCGCACGAGGTGTCCCTCGACACGCGCCTGGATCCCCTCGCCAGCGATCTCGACCACGTCCCGCACCGGCAGAATGGGGAACGCGCGCGCGTGGGCCTCATCGACCAGGGCCTTGGCGATGGGATGCAGCGAATGCCGCTCGACCGCCGCCGCCAGCGCCAGAGCACGGTCCGGCTCGACAGAGGCGCCTGGCGCGGGCTCGATTCGCACCAACTCGGGCCGGCCGACCGTGATCGTGCCGGTCTTGTCGAGCATGAGATACGTCACCCGCGCCAGCACCTCCAGTGCTGCCAGGCGCTTCACGATGATCTTGTCGCGCGCCGCGCGATTGACGCCGCCCATCAGGGCGATCGGCACCGCCAGAATGAGCGGGCATGGCGTGGCGACCACCAGCACCGCCAGCGCGCGGTCCAGGCTGCCACTCCACCACCACGCTGTGCCGGCCAGGGTGATGGCGAGTGCGGAGAATGCGAGACTGTAGCGGTCGGCCAGCCGGACCATGGGCGCGTCGCCCTCCTGAGCGGCGGCAACCAGCGCCAGGATCTGGCGATACGTGGAGTCACGCGCCTCCCGACGGACTTCCAGCGTGAGTGGCGGGCCCAGGTTGACGGTGCCGCTCCGGACTTCGTCCCCACGCGCTTTCTCCAGTAGATACGGTTCACCAGTCAGCGATGATTCGTCGACCAGGGCGCGGTCACTCTGCAGCTCGCCGTCGAGTGGCAGAACTTCACCGTGACGCACCATCACCCTCGATCCGACAGTGATTTCCTCCACTGGGAGGGGCACCCCGACTTCGCCGTCCCCCATCACCAGAGCGGTCCGCGGGATGCGATCGGTCAACAAGCTGAGGTTGTTACGCGCCCGACGCACGCCATAGTCCTCGAGGGCTTTGCCGCTGGCGAGCATGAGCGCGATGACCGCACCCACCTGGAGCTCAACCGCTGCAACGGCGGCGGCGATGGCCAACAGGGCGAGATAGTCCAGTGCATAGCGGCGATGCCGTAAGGCGATGATGGTGTCTCGCGCCAGCGGCGTCGCGCCGATCGCGATCAGAACCAGCGCGAGGGGGTCACCGAACCCGTCGTGCCACGCATCCAGGGCCAGCGAGAACGGCAGCAGAAGCAGGACGGTGAAGGGCCGCGGGTAGGTTCGGACAAGCATCCGGGCGCGACGCCAGTGGAACCCTCGGAGACCTTCCGTGCCAGGCGCATCGCGGGAGCCCGCGGCCCGGTCAGCAGACCGGGCGGAATCGCCCGCGGCAGCAGGAGTGGGAAACAACAGCGGCATGACCCTTCACAGGATGTGTCAGCTCGGGGAATGGCCACGTTGCGGAGGGTTGTGGCCGGGTGAACGGCTACCCTGTCCCACAATGATCGTGGGTGACCTGCACGGGTCGATGCGCGCCCTGGTTCTCGACGCGCCTCACCAGCCGCTCGTGTCGAGGCAGGTGCCCGTGCCGGAGCTGTTGCCCGACCAGGTCCTGGTCAAGGTCAGTGCGTGTGGCGTATGCCGCACCGACCTGCACATCGTCGACGGCGAGCTCGACAGTCCGAAACTTCCCCTCATTCTCGGGCACGAGATCGTCGGCACCGTCGTCGCATCGGGCGCCAGCGCACGCCGACAGAGCGGCGGCACGCGGGTGGGGATTCCCTGGCTGGCCTGGACGGATGGAAGCTGCGCTATGTGCCACCGCGGTCAGGAGAACCTGTGTCCGCAAGCACAGTTCACGGGCTACACCGTGGATGGCGGCTATGCCGAATATGTAGCGGTCCACGAGGACTTCTGTTTTCCGCTGCCGGGGGACCGTTCGGATGCCGACACCGCACCCCTGCTGTGTGCTGGACTGATCGGTTACCGCACCTGGCGTCTCGCGGGTCCACGTGTCGAACGGCTGGGCATCTACGGCTTCGGCGCAGCCGGACACATTATTGCCCAGGTGGCAGTGAGGCAGGGCCAGCAGGTGTACGCGTTCACCCGGCCAGGCGACGTCGAGGGGCAGACGTTCGCGCGTGAACTGGGGGCTCGCTGGGCCGGCGGCTCCGACGAGCGTCCGCCGGAACCTCTCGATGCGGCGCTCATTTTCGCGCCAGTCGGGGGTCTGGTTGTGGCCGCGCTCGAGGCGACCAGCGGCGGTGGAACGGTGGTGTGCGGCGGCATCCACATGAGCGACATACCAGCGTTTCCGTATCGGCTCCTGTGGCAGGAGCGCAGCCTGCGTTCGGTGGCGAACCTGACGCGCCGTGACGGCGAAGAGTTCCTGCGTCTGGTGCGCGGCATCCCAATCCAGATGTCCATACGACGCTTCGCACCCGAGGCGGCCAATGAGGCGCTGGCCAGTCTGCGGCGGGGCGAGATCACGGGCGCAGCCGTGCTCGACTTTGGCGCGGAGTAGAGTGGACATAACTCATGATTGATCCACTTGGAAATGGGGCAAGCACCGAGGTCGCCTGGCTGCTCGATTCGACAACCGTGTACGGAACGCTGGTCAGGCCATCTGGCCCGCCCGGGCGGACGGTCGGCGCTGTCGCGCGCGCCCAGGTGGCGGCCCAGTTGGCTGGCATTCCGACGGGCGAGGCGGTGATGGCTGCCTACGATGCGGCGATTGCCCATTTCATCGAGGGGGAACCCTTCACGCCGACGGCGAACCGCTGCAGCGCGCGGCGGCAGGCAAACAGGATGTGACCTTCGTCTTCCCCGAGAACGCCAATCACATCCAGAAATATGAGCCGAAGAGTCGGGCCGAACTTGCGCGATCCGAGGCCGTGGCTGCCTATAACGCGCCTGAGGCGCACCTGGATCAAGAGGTGGAGGCGAGCATTCTGAAGTGGCTGGCTGCTCACACCTGATCGCCGAGTTGCCTGCTGCCCGAGCATGCGTTCAGACTCGGCGAAACTTCTGGATCCCCTCGTTCCCGCCGACCTCTCCGACGTACAGGCTGTCCTCGGCGTCAATCCAGCAACCGTGCGGCCCGAACTTGAACTGGCCGGGTTCGAGTCCCTTTTCGCCCCACGCGCCAAGCTTCTCGCCGGCCGGGGTCCAGATCTCGACCCCGCCTCCGCCCACGATGTGGAAGATGCCCGCGGAGTCCACGGCCACGTCGCACGGCCGGTTCACGCCGTTGACCTGGGTGATGTACTTGCCGTCCAGGTCGAAGGTCTGCCAGCGCAGATTCTCCCGGTCCATGACGTAGACGATCCGGTCGGGCGAGACGTAGACGTCGTGCGGCAGGTTGAACTTGCCTGGTTCGGTGGCGACCGTGCCCGTCACCGGCTCGCCGCGAAACTTCTGGATGAAGACCGGATCGCCGCCTCCCCAGGACAGGATCAGCTCACCGTCCGCCGAAAAGCGGTGCATCCAGTTCTGTCCGTAGCCGTCCGAGACGAAGATGTCGCCGTTCGGCGCCTGAACTGCGCCGGTGGGCATGTTGAACGGCGCGCCCGGCGGCCCCGGCTCGCCCGGCGTCCCCAGCATCCGCAGCACCTCACCAGATGGCGCATGCCGGGTGATGGTGTGCAGGCCGGTGTCGGCAACGAACACCTCGTCTTGATCGTTCACCCAGACCGCGTGCGGCGACGAGAACTTGAAATCCCAGTCGCCGTGCAGCGAGCCGTCTGGGTTGAGCACGACGACCCGGCCCTCGCCAGGCAGGATGCCCCCGACGCCGCCTCCGGGCGGGATGTTGCGCACGCCGACGTATGCCCGGCCCCGCGAATCACAGGCGACCGCCGCGGCCACGCCTTTGATCTCTTGCTTGGGCCAGCCTTCGACGACCTCGAACTGGAACCTGTCTGCGCCGAACCGTCTCCGCACGAATCCTGAGAGTATCAGTCATTGAAGGCGGGCCGCGGCGCGCATCACGAATTCGCGCTGCAAGCGCAGGGTGCCGCCGTTGCCGCCCGTTTCGGCGAGGACAGCGATGTCGCGTTTGAGAACGTACGCGACCTCATCGACCGCGATTGCCTGATCGCCGCCCAGCCCGGCGTCGGGCTTGCCGCCCAGCAACGCGATCAGGGTCATACGCCTGTCGGGTGACGACGACGACCAGCGTGGCCTGCGCCGGCGACGGCGTCATGCCCCACCTACCATGTGTGGTGTGGGCAGACCAACGGTCGCGGCCGACCTGATCGTTCTGAACGCGAACGTGCTCACCATGGACCCATCCCGCTCCCGTGCCGAGGCGGTCGCGATCGGCGGCGGGCGCGTTCTGGCGGTAGGCTCGAACGATGACGTGCGCGGCCTGGTCAACCCCGGTGCAGTCGTCCGCGACCTGGCTGGCCAGACGCTCCTGCCAGGTTTCTACGACTCGCACAATCACATGCTCCTGACCGGCCTGAACCAGGCAGCCGTCGATCTATCCCACGCCAGATCGGTCGCGGATGTCGTCCGGGTGATGGGCGAGCGAGCTGCTGGCGCGCCGCCAGGCCAGTGGGTGCTGAGCTCGGCCCGCTGGCACGAGAGCCAGCTCGCGGAAGGCCGGTTTCCACTGCGCGAGGAACTCGACCGGGTATCAGCGGGGCATCCGCTGCTGCTGCAGCGGGGTGGTCACAATGTGGTCGCCAGTAGCCAGGCACTGGAGCTGGCAGGCATCGAGCCGGACGTGTCGAATCCGCCAGGCGGCACGTTCGTCCGGGCCCCCGACGGCAGCCTGACCGGCCATGCGATCGGCGCCGCGGCCCAACTGATTCGCGCCCGGATGCCCAGCCCGCCCGAGCGGGTGCTGCACGAGGCACTGCTGCGGGTCGAGCGCGCCTACAACGCCGCTGGCATCACGAGCGTCATCGACCCCGGTCTGAGCCCACGCGAGATCGGGGCGTACCGTAGCCTGTCCGCGGTAGGCCAACCCACCGTGCATGCGTCGCTCATGTGGCGCCTCAATCCGGGTTTTGGCGCGGAGGCGCTCGAATCGGCATTGGCTGAACTGAGATCGGCGCAGATCCACCGCGATCTCGACGATCCCTGGGCGCGCACCCTGGCCATCAAGCTGGGAGTGGATGGCGGCGTCGAGGCCGGGTATTACCGCGAGCCCTACCTCTTCGCCGACGACCCGGCCAGCCCGCGCGGCAAGCCGAGTATGTCGCAGGAGAACTTCGACGCTTTCTGCGTGGAAGCCGCGCGACTTGGCTGGCAGGTCGGCGCGCACTGCGTGGGCGACGCCGCAATCGACGCAACCCTCTCGGCCTTCGAGGCCGCCGACCAGGTCGCACCCGTGGCTGGCCTGCGCTGGACATTGATCCACATGATGCTGGCGCGCGAGGACCACTGGGCGCGGGCGAATCGTCTCGGGCTGATCGTGACGGCTCAGCAGCCGCTGCTCTTTACCCTGGCCGACGGATTCCTGAAGTACATCGGGCCCGACCGTACGCGTGACATCGAGCCCCTGCGGATGTACCTGGCCCGAAGCGAACAGCCGGTCGGCGGCGGATCCGATAGCCCCGTTACGCCGTACGAGCCGCTGCTCGGCATCTGGAGCTCGGTCACGCGCCAGACTCATCTGGCGGGCGTACAGGGTCACGAGTGGCGAATCAGCACCGAAGAGGCGCTCCGCATGTACACGCTCGGGAGCGCCTATGCTGCCTTCGAGGAGGACCAGAAGGGGTCGATCACACCTGGTAAACGCGCCGACATGGTCGTGCTGGATGCGGACCCGTGCGCGGTCGAGCCCGAGGCGATCCGTGAGATCCGCGTGCTGCTGACGCTGGTGGATGGCCGTCAGGTGTTCGAAGCCTGAGCGCTTGCAGCCCGACTGGCAACCGCCGAAGCGCGTGGCCCCGGGTAGACAGCGAAGCTGCCTCAGACGCGGTGCCCCGCCGGATAGACAGCTTGCACGTTCCCTATGTTGCGGACGTCCGCCAGAGGATTGCCCTCGACGTCAAGCAGGTCAGCCTGTTTGCCAATCTCGATGGTCCCGACGTGCGAATACGGAGCAGCCTTGCCGATCAGTCGAGGATGCGGCCCTCGTCGGGCCTGATGCGGTGCGGGTCGGCTGGATCGTCGAGATACGTCGAGAGCACGACGTTGTGGCCGAGGGCCAGCCCGTTCGGAAGATCGCGTGGGAGGTGCGAGAAGTTGAGCACCACCGTGAGTCCATCGCGTGCGAAAATCAGAAGGTCGGCGTCGACGTACAGCTGTCGGTAAGTGCCCACCGACAGCGCCGGCGTGGAACGGCGCAGTTTGATCAACCGTCGATACAGGTTGAGCACGGACTGCGGGTCGTTGAACTGGCTGGCTACGTTGACGGTGGCGGAGTCGGCGGCGAGCGGCAGCCACGGGCGCGCTGTCGGCGCAGAAAAGCCCGCGTTGGGCGTCGCGTCCCACTGCATGGGCGTGCGTTCTGGATCTCGGCCAAGCCCGAGCCCGGGCAGGTTGCGCTCGACCGGATCTTGCACCGCGTCCGGCGGAATCGGCACGTTGTGCATACCCAGTTCGTCGCCCTGGTACAGGGTCGGCGTGCCGCGCAGCGTCAGCAGCAGCATGGCCGCGACGCGCGCCTGCGCGGCTCCGATTCGACTGGCGATGCGCGGGCGGTCGTGGTTGCCCAGCACCCAGTTTGGCCAGGCTCCGGCGGGCAAGGCGGCTTCGTAGGTCTCGACCAGCGCGCCAACCGCCTCCGCCCGCCAGGGCGTCTGGATCAGGTGGAAATTGAACGGCAGATGGAGTCCGCGCCCGTCGACACCGTAGTAACTCACCAGGCGTTCGATGGGCAGATACAGCTCACCAATCAGCACCCGCTCGGGGTACCTGTCGGCCAGCGCGCGGAACTCGCCGACGATGTCGAGAATCTCCGGTCGGTCGGTCGTGTACAACGGCACCAGCGAGTCGTACGGCGACTGCTCCGGCGACCACCTCGGATCGGGTGGATTGTCGCGGAACTGGTCGTCCTTGATGAGCTGGCGCAGCGCGTCGATGCGGAACCCATCGATGCCGCGGTCGAACCAGAACTTCAGCACGTCGAGCATGCTGGACCGCACACCCGGGTGACGCCAGTTCAGGTCGGGCTGTTGTTTGAGGTACGCGTGGTAGTAGTACTGGCCCGTTGCGGGGTCGAGCTCCCATGCGCTGCCGCCGAACACACTCAGCCAGTTGGTAGGCGGCGAACCGTCGGGTTGAGGATCGCGCCAGATGTACCAGTCGCGCTTTTCGGAGTCACGGGAGTGACGCGAATCCACAAACCAGGGATGCTGGTCCGACGTGTGATTCGGCACATAGTCCAGCAGGACGCGCATCGATCGCTGGTGCGCCGCCTGCACCAGCCGGTCCAGGTCTGCCAGCGAGCCGAACAGCGGATCAACACTGGTGTAGTCCGCAACGTCGTAGCCGAAATCGGCCATCGGCGAGGGAAAAATGGGCGAGATCCACATACCGTCAACACCGAGCTCGGCGAGATAGTCCAGCCGACTCAACAGGCCAGGCAAGTCGCCCGTGCCATCGCCGTTGCCGTCCGCGAACGATCGTGGATAGACCTGGTACACCACGCCGCGCTGCCACCACAGATTCATCAGCCAGCTAGGGTGCCACACCCGAAGCTTCGGATCGATGACCTGCCAGCAGTAGGCGAGGAGCTGACCGACGCGGATCTGCAGCTCGCCGTGGGTGGAGTCGAGATCATTATCGAAGCCTCCGGCGGCGGCGCCTCTTCCTTCGACGACGACTTCGACTTCTGCGCAGACCAGTGAGCTTGTGTCTGGCCCTGGATGCCAGGAGCGGGTGCCCGGAATCCCCGGCCACCCGCTCGCTCTGCTGGTGCTACCTATCGTACATACGTCGTTGTGTGCCCGATTCGGCCGAAGCTAGCCGTCGAGCGGGAGGCGGTCAGCGAAAGCTCCAGAGGCCGAGAACTTCGCCCTTCCGACGAGCTTCTCACAAGCCCGTCGGCTACCTTTTTGGCTCGTACCGCATCGCCACCGCCCCGGAGCCGAACTCCACCCGGCTCACGAGCCTCAAGTCGATTCGCTTCGATAGCCCCGCGAACAACGTGGGCCCGTGGCCCA
>Ga0209166_10001555_pt1 | contig 18863 bp, 20 predicted proteins | sample Coa_R1_3_FD_187151 | JGI IMG/M metagenome (GOLD analysis project Ga0209166, IMG submission 187151) | Surface soil microbial communities from Centralia Pennsylvania, which are recovering from an underground coalmine fire - Coalmine... | ecosystem: Environmental > Terrestrial > Soil >... | reverse complement strand
CGAGAGAGGTCATAGGATCAACTCCTCAACGGCGGACGGCAAGAGTCCGCCAAGTCAGCAGTCTTTCAAAAAACCTACCGATACCAAGCGCTTTCGCCAATTCTTCCTTTGCCGGCACCATGCCCGGCTCCGCCCGGCCAAGCGGCCCTTCCGGCATCGCTCCTCGGGCCCATTAGAATCGACATGGTAAACCGGTCAGGCCAATTCCATAGCGGACGCAAGCCGTTCAGCGACTTGGCGCCAACCGATCCACAGAGTTTTCCACAGGCTTTTCCCAACCGCCCTCGGCCAGCAGCGCGTCGGTCGTCGTCTCGATGTCATGCTCCAGCCGGGCCATGACCGTGCGCCGATCGAGGCCGGCCGGGATCGGCGGCAGGATCTGGACCAGCACCGTGCCCGGCCGCTTCAGGAAGGCGCGCCGCCCCCAATAAAGGCCGGAATTCAATGCGATCGGCACCATCGGCACGTTCAGCTGGTTATAGAGCGCGGCAACGCCGGGCTGGTAGGGCAGCTTGCCGCCGACCGGGCCGCGGGTGCCTTCGGGGAAGATCGCGATCGGCCGGCCGGCGGCCTTGGCCAGCTCGGCGTCGGCCAGCAGCTTCTTCAATGCCGCCGCCTTGCCGTGCCGGTCGATGGCGATCGTGCCGTGCTTGCGCAGGAACCAGCCGAACAGCGGGATCCGCCAAAGCTCGCGCTTCAGCACCACCGCCGGATCGTCGAACAGCACGAAGATCGCGAGCGTGTCCCAGGCCGACTGGTGCTTCATCGCCAGGATCGCCGGACCGGGCGGCAGGTTCTCGCGGCCCCGCACCTCATAGCCGAGGCCGACCGCAAGCTTCAGCCAGGTGAACATCGACCAGGTCCAGAGATGGGCGAGGTGATTGGTCAAGCGCCGGGGCAGAGCCAGCAACGGCAGGGCCAGCGTCATCAGCAGCGCGGAGCCGCAGAAGAAGCCGATGTTGTAAATCAGGGCGCGGAGCGCGGTCATGGCGAGGCAGAAACCACCGGATTGGGAATGAACAGGGGCCGCACGAGCGCCCCCAGATATTTAACATATTCGATGACGATCACACCCGCGCCCGCACGCGTGAGCCAGAAGCGGCCCGGCCGCACCGCCTCGGGGAACACCGGGTGCGCGATGACCGTGACATCCGGCGGCAGGACCCGGGCGAACTCGAGCAGGCTGCGGCGCATGTGATAGCTGGCCGTCACCAGGCGGATCGTGTGGAAATGCTCCGCCTCTAGCCAGGCGGCGGTCTCGAGCGCGTTGCCGACCGTATTGTCCGCGGAATGGCCGAGGACGACGCAGCATTCGACCCAATGCGGGGTCTGCGGCGACGTCTTCAGCACCTCGGACATGTCGACCCCTTCATGGACGCCGGAGACGAACAGCTTCTTCGCCTGGCCGTCGACCAGCAGGCGAAAGCCGACATCGATGCGCTGGCTGCCGCCGGTCAGCACCACGATCGCGTCCGTCGGGCGGACCGGATCCTCCACCGGCGCATCGATGCCTGCGGCGAACCAGACGAGCCCGGCGCTCCAGACGAGCGCCAGGAACAGAACGATGCCGAACGCCCGGCCGAAGGCGCGCACCAGGCGCCGGAGGAATGGGATCACGGCATCCGCCCGAGCGTGCGCAGAACCGTTCGGCGCGCCGTGACCAGCCCGACGAGCGCCATGATCAGCGGCAGCGCCAGGACCGCCACCCAGCCGGCGAGCGGCAGGTGGAACGCGGGCAATAGTGCCGTCTCACCCGGCAGCAACCCTTCTTCGGCGGTCCATTTGAGCGCGCCGAAACTGACCAGCGCCATGACCAGCCCGATGCCGCCGCCGCCCAGTGCCAGCCGGAAGGCGTGCCATTGGAACTGCCGCGCGACATAGGCGTCGCTGGCGCCGATCAGATGGACCAGTTCCACCACCGGCGCATGGATCGCGAGGCCGGTGCGCGTGGCGAAGATGACCGAGACCACCGCGACCAGCCCGATCAGCACCACGACCGACGCGGCGCCGAACTCGACCAGGCGGGCGATGCGGAACAATCGGTCGAGCCAGGAACCATGGCTCTCGACCGTCGTGCCCGGTGCCACGATGCGCAGGCGCTGGGCCAGCGTGTCCGGATCGAGCGCCAAGCCCGGCTTCAGCTGCACGTCGATCAGCACCGGCAGCGGCAAGGCCGAAACGTCGACGTCCTGTCCGAGCCAGGGTGCCAGCAGGCGGGTTTCCGCGGGCCCGTCGAGCTGCGCCGCCTGCGCAATGCCCGGGATCTCGCCCAACTGCTTCAGGGCGGCATCGACCCGCTCCTGCGGCACGGCGGCGCCATTGGCGCCGCGCGGCAGTTCGACCGTCAGCGTGCCGCTGAGGCCAGCATCCCAGGTCCGGACGGCGTCATGCAAGGCGGCACCGCCACCGATGGCCAGCGCCGCCAGATAGACCATCAAGGCGATCAGCCAGGGTAGGAACCGGACCGACCCATCCCGATCGAGCGGCAGATCGTGCGCCCGCGCCATCAGGCACTCTCCCGGCCGCCAGGGCGTCGCTCGAGCCGGCCGTCGTCGATGTAGAGCACCGGATGGCCGAATCGGTTGATCAAAGCCTGGTTATGGGTCGCGATCACCACGGTCGTGCCGCGACGATTGAGCTCCTCGAACAGGTAGAGCAGGCGCAGCGCGATCGCGTCGTCGACATTGCCGGTCGGCTCGTCCGCGATCAGCAGGCTCGGCTGGCTGATGACCGCCCGGGCGATCGCCAGCCGCTGCTGTTCGCCGCCCGAGAGTTCCCGCGGCAGCGCATGGACATAGTCGGCGAGGCCGACCCAGTTCAGGAGATCGACGACATAGTCCTGCACGCGGCCCTCGCCCTCCCCCGCGACGCGCAACGGCAGGGCGACATTGTCGAGCGCCGACAGGTGCTCGATCAGCCGGAAATCCTGGAACACGACCCCGATCCGCCGCCTCAGCGCCGGGAGTTGCGCCCGCGACAGGGCCGCGACATCGCGATCGAACAGCGTGATGCGGCCGCGAGTCGGCCGTTCCGCCAGGTACATGAGCTTGAGCAGGGTCGATTTTCCCGCGCCGCTCGGCCCGGTCAGGAAGAAGAATCCGCCCGGCTCCAGGTCGAGCTCGATGTCGTGGAGCACTTCGGGGCCCGCACCATAGCGCATGCCGACATTCTCGAAACGGACCAAGGGCGATGGATCTCCAAGGGCAGCACGCGGCGGCGCCGCAGAGAGGGGCGCGCCCGTCCCGAGGATGTAGCCGTCCCCGTCGCCGCCCGCAACCGTGCCTATGGCGTGGCGGCGGCGGACGCGGCGTTTTGCGCTGGACGCGGACTGGTGTCGAGTGGACAATCGCCCTCGCCTTAGCGCCCCGCCGTCGCGTCCGCCTTCCGGCCGTCACAGTGACCATAGCCACGATTCATTCAGCGACCGCATGATCCTCACCTGTCCGGCCTGCGCCACCCGTTACATCGTCGATCCGGCGGCCATCGGCGCCAGCGGTCGGACCGTGCGTTGCGCGCGCTGTCACAAGACCTGGCATCAGGATCTCCCCGACGATCAGGCTATTCCGCGGGTGACCCGCCCGCCCGTGGTCGAGGCGCCGCCGGTCATGCCGACCGTGTCGTCGTCCCTTACGGACCGGCCGGTGCCGGACAAGCGGGGGGAGCCGGCAGAACCGGCTCGACCGGCCGATCCCATCCCCAGCTTCATGGCCGGGCCGGAGCCGATCGGCGGCAACCGCCACCTCCCGGCACTGATCGCGCCGAAGTTCCAGATCAGCAAGTTCATGATCGGCTGGGCCGCCTTGGTGCTGGTCGTGCTTCTGCTGCTCGTCGGGCTGTGGTTCGGCCGCGTACCGCTGGTCACGGCCTGGCCGCCGCTGGAGAGGCTCTATACGCTCGCCGGCATCCAGGTGGACGCGCCGAGCTTCGGGCTGGAGGTCCGCAACCTGACACCCGCCTTCTCCAAGGCGGACAGCACACCGACCCTGGTCGTCGCGGGCGAGGTCGCGAACATTTCAGGCGGCGTACGCAAGGTGCCGGCCCTGCGCGTGTCCCTGCGCAACGGCCAGAACCAAACCCTGAAGACCTGGGACTTCACCATCGGCCGCGACGAGCTTCTGGCCGGAGAGACCGCGCCGTTCCAGACGTCGATCGCCAACCCGCCGACCGACGCCTCGTCCGCCGTGGTCGTCTTCGCCGACAGCACGCATTAAAGCTGGGATGCGCTAGAACCGCTGCAGCAGCCGGGATGCGCTAGAACCGCTGCAGCAGCCGGTCGATGTAGTCGCGTTCCTCGGTCGGGCGGGCGCGCTCGCCGGCGCGGCGACGCAACTCGTCCAGGATCTCGCGGCTCTTCTGCATCTCGGACTGCTCCGGGATCTGCACGTCGCCCCTGTCGATGCCGCCACGGCCCGACGGCGCCCGGCCGAACGGGTCGGACTCGGCATTCTGCGGCGGGCCGTCCTCGCCGTCCTCCTGCTCGCGCATCTGGTCGGCGAGTGCCCGGGCGGCCTCATGCAGCTGGTCTAGCGCCTCGCCCTGACGGCCGACCGCATCCTGGCCCTGGCCTCGCGTCAAGGCATCGACCGCATCCCGCATCGCCTTTTCCGCCCGGTCGAGCGATTGACCGGCCTGGCCGCCCTGCCCCATCTGCTGGCGGAACTGGTCGAGCTGGCGACGCAACCCCTCCTGGGCGCCGGCAAGATCGCCCGAATCGCCCGGCTGCCGGCCGGGGCCACGCTGGCCATCCTTGCCTGGTGCGCCCGCCTGGCCCGAGGCGTCACGCTGGTTCTGGCGGTAGGAGCGATCGAGCAACTGCTGCTGCTGGCGCGCCATATCCTGCATCTGGCGCATCGCCTGGTCGCCGGCGCTGCCGGACTGGCCGCGGCTGACCCGGCCGGCCTTCAGCGACTCCAGCATATCCTGCAACTGCGCCAGCGCCTGACGCGCGGCATCCTTGGCGCCCGACCGGGCCATCTGCTCGGCCTGCTTCAGCATCCGGTCGATGTCCTGGGGGGTGAGCACATGGGACGGATCGACCGGCCGCTGGTCCTGCGCCTCGCCATTCCGCTGTGCGTTCTCGAGCATGGCCTGGAGATAGCGCTGGATGGCCTGACGCAGGTCCTGCATCAGCTTCTGGATCTCGGCATCGGGCGCGTCGCGGGCCAGCGCATCCTGCAGCGCCTGCTGCGCCTCGCGCAGCGATTTCTGCGCGTCTGGCACATTGCCGTCCTCGATCTTGAGCGCGATGTCCCACATCAGCTGCTCGACCGCGGCCAGATCCTCGCCGACCGGCTGCCGCATCAGGCTCTGGACCGTGGCGCGCAGGCCCATGAACACGGCGAAATCGTTGCGGAAGAAGCTCGGCTGCACGGACAGGTCCGACATGGTCTCGGCCACCACGTCGGCCTGGTCGGGATGGGTGACCAGCAGCTTGCGCTGCTCGATGATCGCCTTGGCGACGGGGTGATGAAATTGCCGTTCGGGCAGCACGATGCGCAGCGGCTTCGAGCTGCCGGTCTGGCCGGTCGCGTCGGTCGCGATCAGCCGCAGCTCGGCGGGCAGTCCGGCCCAGGGATGCGCCGTCAGGTCCTGGTACCGAGTGCCGTGCAGCTCCTTGCGATTGTTGCCGCCGACGGGCAGATCGACGACGAGCGGCGCCTCGTCGCCGGCCTCGGCCCGGCGGATTTCCAGGCGCAGGCCGGTGACTCCGTAATCGTCGGTCGCTCGGTAGTCGAGCCGGAGCGCCGCCGAGGGCGTCGCCGCCGGCGGTGCCGCGAATTCTGCGTTGGGCGGCAGGTCGGGCACGATCGTCAGATCAAGCCGGGCGAGCGCCGTGCCCGATTGCGCGACGGTCAGCCGCTGTCCGGTGACGAGTTTCGTCGTGACGCTGTAGTCGCCACCCGCAAGCGGCGCGAACGGCGTCGCCGTGTGATCGATCGTGAGCTCGGGCACGCGCCGGCCGCCGTGAACCTGCACCAGCAGGGTCGAGCCCGCCGGCACCGGCACCGGCTTGTCATGCGCGACGGTCGAATGGGTCGCGTCCGTGCCGAAATAGACCGGCGGCAACCCGGTATAGTCCGGCGGTGTGATCCAGAGATCGAGGCCGGTCACCGCGGCCGCCGCCCCCCGGTCGAACACCGGCACGAACGCCCGGCCGAGCCGCCCGCCTGCATCAGGCCCCGCGCCGATCCAACCGATCAGCAGCAGCAGCGCCAGCGCGGCGCGCAATCCTCGCGGATCGCGTGCCAGCAGCCCCGCCTGGGGCAGCCTGAGCCTGAGGCTCCGGATCGAGCGGGCGACCCGGGCCTGGTGGATTTCCCAGACCGCCAAGGCCACCGCATCGCCGGCCGCCGGCCGGTCGCCGAGCGTCGCGAGCGGCCGGTGGGCGAGCCCGCTATCCCGTTCCAGTCGGCGGCTGGAGGCGCCGGGCGCCGGCAGGCGCAGCCCCCGGATCATGCCGGTGAGCCCCCAGCCGATGCCGGCCGCGAAGCCCAGCAGCACCAGGAGATGGAGCCAGCCCGGCAGCAGCGACGGCAGGTCCCAAAGCGCGAACACCGCGAAGCCCAGGACGCCGGCCGTGACCGGCCAGAGCGCCGGCCAAGCCCGTTCCCAGATCAGCGCGAGCCAAGCGAGCAGATGGATGAAGCCACGGTCCGGGCGCCGTTCGACCGCCGCCGGAGCGGCCGGAGAGGACGATGCCGGGACCGTCGCCATCAGCGCGGACCGTTGGGCGGGGCCAGCCAGCCCGGCAGCCGGTCGAGCCCGATCAGCACCTCGTAGCTCGGCCGCGGCCGGACGACCGCCCATTCGGCGCCGTTCACCAGGACTTCCGGGACCATGGGCCGCGTGTTGTAGGTCGAACTCATGACCGCTCCATAGGCACCCGCGTGGGTCACCGCCAGCAGATCACCCGGCGCGACCGGGGGCAAGGTCCGATCGCGCGCCAGGAAGTCACCAGTCTCGCAGATCGGGCCGACTACATCCACGATTGCCGATGTCGCACCCGGCACGGGCTCGGCGACCGGCAGGATCGGGTGATAGGCCTCATAAAGCGTCGGGCGGATCAAATCGTTCATGGCGAAATCGCCAACGACGAAGCGCCGGGTCGCCCCCTGCTTCACATCGATCACAGTACCGACCAGCACGCCGGCCTCGGCGACCAGATAGCGGCCCGGCTCGAACAGCAACTCGCAATCGAGATCGCCGACGGTCCGGCGCACGATCTCGGCATAGAGCGCCACGTCGGGCGCGGGTCCGCCGTGATAGGGCACGCCGATGCCGCCGCCCAGGTCGAGATGCCGGATCGCAATGCCGCTGGCGCGCAGCGTGCGGACCAGCTCGGCGACCCGTCCGAACGCCTGCTCATAGGGGGCGAAATCGGTCAGTTGCGAGCCGATATGGAGCGCCACGGACACCGGGTCGACGCCGGGCAATTCGGCCGCCCGGGCAAACACCCGCGGCGCCGCCGCGATGTCGATGCCGAACTTGTTCTCGGCCTTGCCGGTGGCGATCTTGGCGTGGGTCAGGGCATCGACGTCCGGATTGACGCGGATCGCGATCGGCATGCGCTTGCCGCGCGCGGCGGCCAGTCGGCTCAAGAGCTCGAGATCGCGCTCGCTCTCGATATTGACCTGGCCGATACCCGCCTCGAGCGCGAAGACGAGTTCCGCCTCGGTCTTGCCGACGCCGGAAAAGACGATGCGCTGCGGGGGGATGCCGGCCGCGACGGCACGGCGGGCCTCGCCCTCGGACACCACGTCCGCGCCTGCGCCCAGGTGCGCCAGCGTCGCCAGGACAGCCTGGTTGGAGTTGGCCTTGACCGCGTAGCAGATCCGGCCGCCGAGCGGCGCCACGGCCGCCTCGAACCGGCGAAAGCGCGCCGCGATCGCCGCGGTCGAATAGCAATAGAACGGCGTGCCGACCTGCCCGGCGATTTCGGCCAGGTCGACCGCCTCAGCGTGGAGCGAGCCGTTCAGATAGGTGAAAGCTTCGGACATGGCGTTAGTTTGTGCTTCTTGGCTGGGTCGGGTCGATATTGGTATTGGCCGGCTCAAGCGACGGGAATGCCGTGGGATTCGCGGCCGGGGTCGGCTCGGCCGTGTCGCGCGGATAGGCGCGCGGATAGACGCTCGCCTCACCCTTGGGCACCGCCGGCGCCCCCTTCTTGCCGCAAGCCGCTACCAGGCCACCCAGGCAGAACACCAGCATCACGCTGGCCGCGAAACGGGGAAAACGGCTGCTCACAGAAAACGCTCCTTCGCCGACTTGACCTGGGCGGTCACTTGACTGGGTGCCGTGCCGCCGAAGCTGGTCCGGCTTTCGACCGCGCGATCGACCGACAGGACCGAGAACACCTCCTCGGTGATGCCGGCCTCGATCGCCTGCATGTCGGCGAGCGACAGATCCTCGAGCCCGCAGCCGCGGTCCTCGGCCAGTTTGACGATCGAGCCCGTGATGTGGTGGGCCTGGCGGAACGGCAGTCCCAGGCGCCGGACCAGCCAGTCGGCGAGATCGGTGGCGGTGATGAAGCCGCGCGCGGTACCGGCCCGCATCGCCGCTTCGTTGACCTTAAGATCGGCGATCATGCCGGTCATCGCGGCGAGACACAGGTCGAGCGTCTCCGAGACCTCGAACGTCGGTTCCTTGTCCTCCTGCATGTCCTTGCCGTAGGCGAGCGGCAGGCCCTTCATCATCACCAGGAGCCCGACCAGCGCGCCGATCACCCGGCCCGACTTGGCGCGGACCAGTTCGGCCGCATCCGGGTTGCGCTTCTGCGGCATGATCGAGCTGCCGGTGGTGAAGGCGTCGCTCAACGACACGAACTTGAAGGCGTCGGTCGTCCAGATCACCAGTTCCTCAGCGAGGCGCGACAGGTGCATCGACAGGATCGAGGCGGCTGCCATGAACTCGATGGCGAAATCCCGGTCCGACACGCCGTCGAGCGAGTTCGCCATCGGCCGGTCGAAGCCGAGCGCCGCGGAGGTCGCATGACGGTCGATCGGGAAGGACGTACCGGCAAGCGCCGCCGAGCCCAGCGAATTCTCGTTCAGGCGCTTGCGGCAGTCAGCCAGCCGCCCGCGATCGCGGCCCAGCATCTCGACATAGGCCAGGAGATGATGGCCGAAGGTCACCGGCTGGGCGACCTGCAGATGGGTGAAGCCCGGCAGCACGGTAGCGGCATGGCGCTCGGCTTGGGCGATCAGTGCCGCCTGCAGAGCCTGGACTTGGGCAGAGTGCCGGTCGAGCGCATCGCGCACCCAGAGCCGAAAGTCCGTCGCGACCTGGTCATTGCGGGAGCGCGCCGTATGCAGGCGGCCGGCGGCCGGCCCGATCAGTTGCGCCAGCCGCGCCTCGACATTCATGTGGATGTCTTCGAGCGCCTCGTCGAACCGGAAATTGCCGGCCTCGATCTCGGCCAGCACCTGGTCGAGGCCGCGGCTAATTGCTGCACCATCCTCGCTCCCGATGATGCCCTGCTTGACCAGCATGGCCGCATGGGCCTGGGAGGCACGGATATCCTGGGCATAGAGCCGCTTGTCGAAGCTGATGGACTGGTTGATTTTCGCCATCACGGCGGCCGGTCCGGCGGCGAAGCGGCCGCCCCACATCTCGTTGGCGGTCTTGCTCGTCGCCGCCTGCGATGCAGCCGGGGCTTGATCCGCCGCCGCATCACGGGCCATATCCGCCTTGGTCAAAATTCACTCTCCCGAAAAGTCGCTAGGCACGAAGTCATGGGGCTCAAGGTCAAGCTATTCGTACTGACGCTGCTCATCGTCACCGGCGGTGCCGTCGCGACGGCGCTCGCCGACAAGGGCGACGCCCCGCCGCTGTCGGGTGCCATGCACGAGTTTATCCTCCAGACTCCGCCGGCACCAGCGCCCGACGTCGCCTTTTCCGACGGCGACAACGCGACCCTGGGCTTCAAGGATTTCAAGGGCAAGGTCACCCTGGTCAATCTTTGGGCCACCTGGTGCGCGCCCTGCGTCAAGGAGATGCCGTCGCTCGAAGCGCTGAAGAAGGCGCGCGGCGGCGCCGATTTCGATGTCGTGACCATTTCCCAGGACCGCGGCGGCCGCAAGGTGGTCGATCCGTTCTTCGAGAAGAACGGGCTGAGCGCCCTGCCCCGCTATACCGACGCCGACAACGCCGTCGGGCACGCGCTGCATATTCGCGGGCTGCCGACCACCGTACTGCTCGATCGGGACGGCAACGAGATCGGCCGGTTCGAGGGCGGCGCCGACTGGGCAGGCAGGGATGCGCAGGCGCTCATCGACTGGGCGATCAAGAGCGGCGGCAAGGACGCCCCGGCATTGCCGCCAATACAGAAGGCCGCGAACTAACCCGAACGGGACTATAGTTCGAAAGTTCAACTGCTCGAGCCGGCCCCAACCCTGGGCACCGCAAGTCGAGAATGGTATAACTTCGGCCTCTGCGACCAAAAAGCAATTTTGATGGCGCGACGGGATATCCCCCGTCGGCCTCAAGCCCGTTTTTTTCGGCCCGCCTCAGCCAACCCGTGCCAATGGCCCCGTTCACCCGCGAAGCGTGAACTGGAGGAGGCGTGCCATGCTCAAATTTGTTTCGGCTATTACTCTCCTGATCCTGGGTTCTTCCGCCGCCGTGGCGGACAACGACGCCCCATCGAGCTGCAAGCTGCCGCAAAATCTCGTCGCGAGCATTCAGCGCACCCTCTTTGCGGTCGTAAGGTTGAACAACGGCGGCATTTTCTCGCCGAACCGGATGTGGTCGGCCGTCGTCGACCGGGAAGGCCACCTCTGTTCGGTCGAAGTGGTCGGCGACGCCTGGCCGGGCAGCCGGGCGATCGCGATCGCCAAGGCAAGCACCGCCAATGATTTCAGCAATTCGGGCCTGGCGCTGTCGACCGCCAATCTCTATTCGGCGACACAGCCGGGCGGCTCGCTCTACGGGCTCAACAACTCGAACCCGTTCAATCCAGACTTCCTCCGCCAGGGAACCGGAGTGGGCCAGGTGCCCGGCGGCATCATCACCTTCGGCGGCGGCCTGGCACTCTATCTGGGCGGCCAGGTGATCGGCGGCCTGGGCGTCAGTGGCGACAGTTCCTGCGCCGACCATGCCATCGCCTACCGGATGCGCCGCCTCGCCCATCTCGACGGCATCCCGGCCGGCGTCGGCTTCAACGGCACCGACAACATCGACTATCTCGCGACGGGCGAAGCGCCCAACGGCTTCAAGCAGCCGCATTGCTTCCCGCAGGATCTGGCCCCCGGCCAGATCTAACGACACTCGCGCGAGCAAGGTCTCGCCGCCCCTGCGCGGCGAGACCGACGGGTTGCGGCATCAAGGCGCGAGGCTGAGATAGCGCGCGCGGTGGCTATCGGCCGGGTTGGCGACCCAGCCCCGGACCCGGGGCGCCACCAGCAGATGCGTAACGGCGTGATAGACCGGGATGATCGGCTGATCGTCGATCAACAGCTGCTCCGCCTTGGCGTAGGCGGCATATTCCGCCGCGAGGTCTGGCGCCGCATCGGCCTCGGTCAGATATCGGTCGAAGGCAGCCGACCGATACTGGACCTCGTTCGACGCCGAGGTCGAACGGTATTCGTCGAGCAGAGCCGGCGCCTGAATCAGCGAGACCCAATCGTCGACCGCCGCGGTGAAATCATGATGGTTGAGGCGCCCGAGATAGACCTGCCATTCCTGCACATCGAGCTCGGCCTCGACGCCCAGCGCGTCATGCCACATGCCAATGACGGCGAGCGCCCAGCGATCCCATTCGCGCCCTTTGGCCACCATGACCGACAGATGGAGTTTCTTGTCAGCTCCATAGCCCGCCTCGGCGAACAGCTTCCGCGCCTCGGCGATCCGCTCGGCCATCGGCTGGGCGCGGAATGATTCGACGACGGCCGGATACCCCGGCAGCAAGGGCGCGATGAAGCCGTAGGCCGGCACCTGATCGCCGCGCACAATCTTGCTGGTGATGGCATCCTGATCGACCACCAGCGCCAGGGCACGGCGCAGCTTCGGGTTATCCAGCGGCGGCGCGCCAATGTTGAGCCCGATCATGTAGACGCCAATCTGCGGCTCGGCCCGTAGCGCCTCGGCCAGATGAAGCTTCGCCCATTCGATTTCGTTGCGCGGCAGTTCGGCGATGTCCAGCTCCCCGGCGCGGAACATCTTCAGCGAGGTTTCGGGCGAGCCGGTTACGACATAGCGCACCCGGTCGAGCTTGACCGATGCGGCGTCGCGAAAGAACGGGTTGCGCCGGAGCTCGACATGGGACTGCGGCACCCAGTCGACGAGGACGAAGGCGCCGTTGCCGACGAGGTTGCCCGGCCGGGTCCAGTCATTGCCGTACCGGTCAATGTCGGCCTTGCGCAGCGGGTAGTAGCCGATCGCATAGTCGAGCAGCCGGAGACTCCGCCGCCAGAGCGTGACTACGACCGTGCGATCGTCGGGCGCCACTGCGCCCAACCGCGTGAGATCGGTCACCTTGCCGCTTTCGATCTCAGCCGCCTGGTCAACGGCGGCCAGAATGAGGCCATTCTGCGACCCAGTCGCCGGATCGATCAGGCGGCGCATGCCATAGACGAAGTCGGCGGCCACGACTGGTTCGCCGTTCGAATATTTGAGATCGGGCCGCAGATGGAACGTGTAGGTCAGGCCGTCGGCCGAGATGTCCCAGGACGAGGCCGCGCCCGGAATGGGCACCCCAGCCGCGTCGCGCGACAGCAGCCCCTCGAACAGATCGGCCTCGATCTTGCCTTCGTAGAGGCCCGTGCTTCTGGCCGGATCGAGCGTTTCCGGTTCGGACGGCGCTGCGATCCGCAGCAGCCTGTCAGCCGCCACCGCGGGTGCGCCGCAAAGCATGGCGAGCAGCAATAGTGTCAGGGACCGACCGAGCTTCATGGGGCATCCCAACAGCACCGCGGGAATGATGCCCGATCAGGCCCCGATTATAGCGCCTTGTCCATCGGATCCTTAAGGATCCGGGCGCGTTCAGTCCTCTTCGTGGTTCGACGGTCCGCCCTGGTCGTCCGGCGCCTCCGGCGTCTCGATCCGGTAGGTCTCGCCGAACCAGCGATGCAGGTCGATGTGCGCGCAGCGTTTCGAGCAGAACGGCTTGAACAGCACGTCCGACGGCTCGCCGCAGATCGGACAGGGCTTGGCGGCGGTGGTCATCTTCGGTCCCTTAGTCGAATTCCAGTCAGGCGGACGCGATGTCGAAGCTCTCGCGGTCCCGCGCTCCGTCGAGCTTGAGCGCGATCGGCCGGCCGGCGCCGAGCGCCGCCGTCTCCAGCGCCTTGGCCAAAGGCCCCTTCAGTTCGGCTGCGACGGTCGGGTGCAGCGTAAGCTCGATCCGACCGGGGGCAAAGGGTGTCGCGGCAAGGGCAGCCAGCAGCTCGAGCGCCACCGTGCGCGCCGTCTTCGCCCGGCGCTGGCCGGCCGGCGCCAGCATCAGATCGGCGATCGAGGCGAGTGCGCGGCGGCGCGTAGCCTCGAGAAGACCGAGCCGGGTCCAGCCATGGATCTCCAGCCCCAGCGGATCGGCCGCCGCGGCGGCGGCGAGCGCGCCCTCGACCTCGCGGCGATGGTCGCGGTTCTGCATGGTGACGAAATCGATCAGGATGGCGCCAGCGATATTGCGCAGGCGCAACGCGCGGGCGATCGCCGTCGCCGCTTCGAGATTGAGCCGGCGGACCGCGTCCGCCGCCTTGCCGCGCCGGCTGGCGGCACTGCCCATGTTGACGTCGATCAGCGTGCCGGCGAGGCCGGTTTCGATCACAGCCTCCCCGCCGCCGGGCAAGGTCAGGCGCGGGTCGAGCGCATCGTCGAACACATCGGCCAGGCCATGGCGCTCGAACGCGCCCGGAGCCTCCAGCACCAGCCGCTCACCGAACTCGTGCTTGAGGGCGGCGAAGACGACGCGGTCGTCGAGGATGATTTCGTCGAGCCGCGCCGCGTCGAGGCCGGCGAGGACCCGTTCGACCGGCCCTGGCGCCGCGTCGAGCCGCTTCGGCGGCTTCGCCCCTGCAGCCGACGTCACGAGCGCCGCATGCTCGGCCCGCAGCCGCTCGATGTCGGCGGCCAATTCTTCGCGCCTGGCGCCGGCAGCATGGCTGCGCACGACGATGCCCTCGTCCGGCGCGAGGAGATCGACCAGCAGCGCCGACAGGCGCGCACGCTCGGCCGGGGCCAGTTGACGGGAGACGGAGATGCCGGCGCGCGCCGGCGTCCAGACGCCGAGCCGCCCGGGCATGGACGGGGCGGCGGTGATTTCGGGCGCCTTGTCCTCGCGCGCGTCCTTGGTCACCTGGACCAGCAGTGCCGCCCCCTCGACCGGGGCGCCGCCGCCCGGCAGCTTGTCGCCGGGCAGGAAGGCCGGCCGATCGAGGCCCAGCTCGACGAACGCCCCGGGCAGGCTCGGCACGACGCGCACGATCCGCGCCCAGAACAGCGCGCCGACCAGGCTACCGTCGGCGTCGCGCTCGACGCGCAGTTCGACCGGAAAGCCGTCTTCGAGCAGGATGGCGCGCGCCTCGCCCGGGCGGCGCTCGACGATCAGGCGACGCTCGGTGACCTGACCGCGCTCCGGCGCCGCCATCTCAGGAGCCGGGCCGGACGCCGCGGCCGGTCAGCAGCTGCGCCGTCTCGAACAGCGGCAATCCGACGATGTTGGAATAGGAGCCGACGATCTCTCGCACGAAGCGCGCGGCCAGGCCCTGGATGGCATAGCCGCCGGCCTTGCCTTCCCATTCGCCGCTGGCGAGATACCACTCGAGCTCCGCATCGCTGAGGCGCTTGAACGCCACGGCGCTCTGCACGCGACGCAGCGCCAGCTTGCCGTCGGGCCCGATCAGCGCCACGCCGCCGAACACGCGATGGCGGCGGCCGGACAGGAGCGACAGGCACTTGCGCGCGGTCGCCGCATCATCGGCCTTGGGCAGGATGCGCCGGCCGCAGGCGACCACGGTATCGGCGCCGAGCACGAACTGGTTGGGATGGTCAGCCGCGATCTTGCGCGCCTTCTCAATCGCCAGCCGCTCGGCATGATGCGGCGGCGTCTCGTCCTTGAGCGGCGTCTCGTCGACATCGGCGGGGGCCACGAGATCGGGCGGGAAGCCGATCTGCGTCAAGAGATCGACGCGGCGGGGCGACGCGGAAGCCAGCACCAGCCCTGGGTGCGGCGCGCCGCCGGAAAGGGTCGAAGTTTCGCTCATGCGTGCACCCTGCACGCCCGATCGATTTACTTGAACCGGAAGGTGATGCGACCCTTGGACAGGTCGTACGGGGTCATCTCGACATTGACGCGGTCGCCGGCCAGAACGCGGATGCGGTTCTTGCGCATCTTGCCCGAGGTATGGGCCAGCACCTCGTGATTGTTGTCCAGCTTGACGCGGAACATGGCATTGGGCAGCAGTTCGCTGACCGTACCCGAGAACTCGATGAGATCTTCCTTCGCCATACCGACCTTGAGATAGGTTGCATTAGGGTGAGCGTCGACGCCGTGCCTTGCACAGCCCGCTTCGCGCGGCGTTTTATCACAGAACGGATTGAAAACGGAGATCGGAACGCGCGCGTTCCATGTGAGGGCTGGGTTGCAGCGCTCACCCGGCTCGTGGGAGGCTGCGGAGGAGCGCTTTACGGCCAGACGGAGCCGCACCATGAGTGACAAATCGCCCTCGCTCGAGCATTTGCGCCTGACGGTCGACCGCATGGAGCGACGACTCGGGTCGGGCAACAGCAATCACACCAACGAGTTGATGGGCCATTACTGGGCGCTGGTCGCCCGGTTCGAGGTCGATCTGGCCGACGAGCGCGACCGGCTGTTGAGCCGCGGCGGCGCGCTGATGCTAATCCAGGCCGCCGATCCGGGCGAAGACACGGACGAATGATTTCCTCGGAGTGGTCGTACCGCAACGCCCAGACTGGTGCTGGGCCGGGACCACTCCGATGGGTTAGCCCTGGTGGGACCGCTTCCCGCGTCGACGAGTGCGCTCATGACCGTGTTCCAGAACGCCCATGGCCAGCCGATCGGCTGTCCCGTCACCGGTTGGACCGCCCGGCCGCTACCGCCCCTGACGGCGATGGTTGGCCGCTTCTGCCGGGTCGAGCCGCTCGTCCCGTCCGACCACGCCGCCGACCTGTTCGAGGCCAACCGCGCGGACGCGGCCGGGCGCAACTGGACCTATCTCGGCGCCGACGCCTTCGCCGATCTCGACTCCTATCGGGCCTGGCTCGTGAAGATGTGCGCCGGCACGGACCCGCTGTTCCATGCCATCATCGATCTCGCGACCGGCCGGGCCGTGGGCATCGCCAGCTACCTCAGGATCGATCCGGCCAACGGCGTGATCGAGGTCGGCCACATCAACTACTCGCCGCGCCTGCAGCGGCAGCCGGCGGCGACCGAGGCGATGTTCCTGATGATGCGGCGCGCCTTCGACGAACTGGGCTACCGCCGCTACGAATGGAAATGCGACGACCGGAACCAGCCTTCGCGTGCGGCCGCCCAGCGCCTGGGCTTCACCTACGAGGGCACCTTCCGCCAGGCCGTCGTCTACAAGGACCGCAACCGCGACACCGCCTGGTTCTCGATCCTCGATAGCGAGTGGCCGGCGCTGAAGGCCGCCTTCGAGCGTTGGCTGGCACCCGAAAATTTCGACGCGGTCGGCCGCCAGAAGCAGAGCCTGGCAGCGTTCCGCGGGCCGACGCAACCGCTCGACATCGCCGACTGCATCAACGACACCTGCCCCTGGTCAGGCAAGCCGGTGAGCCCGGACTCGCTCACGCTCTACCAGGGCCGGGTCGTGGGCTTCTGCAATCCTGGCTGCCGCGACAAGTTCGAGAAGGCGGTCGCGCATTTCGCGGCGGCGGGTGCTTAGAATCGTTCACACATCCGCCGGCGGGCGCGAGAAGCGCTCTTCGATCCGGCGCAGCAGCGCGTCGCGTACGTTGCGATAGGCGTCGAGCCGGGTTTCCCGGTTGCCGTCGACCGCGGTCGCGTCGTTGGTCGGCCAGAATTCGACGTCGCATGCCAAGGTGCGGGTCATCGCCAGCGCCTTGTGGTGGGCCTCGGGCGACAGGGTGATGATGAGGTCGAAATAATCATCGTCGAGCTGATCGAACGTCTTGATCCGATGCTTCGACAGATCGATGCCGATCTCGTCCATCACGGCATCGACGAACGGGTCGTGCTCGCCCAGCCGCACCCCGGCCGAATCGACGAAGATCCGCTGGCCGAGCAGATGCTTCATGATCGCCGCCGCCATCGGCGAGCGGACCGCATTCAACGAACAGGCGAAGAGGATGGCGGAGGGCAGCGAGGCCATGGCGCTCGAGCCTAGCCCCGGATATGCAAGACGCAGATCAGGGTGAAGAGCCGCCGGGCCGTCGGCAGATCGATCTCGATCTTGTCGGCGAGCCGTTCGCGCAGCAGCTCCGAGCCCTCGTTGTGCAAGCCCCGTCGCCCCATGTCGATCGCCTCGATCTGCGATGGGCTCGACCGCTTGATCGCGGCGTAATAGCTCTCGCAGATCATGAAATAATCTTTGACGATCCGGCGAAACGTGGCGAGCGGCAGCATCACCCGATCGATCGGCTCGCGCTTCGGTGTCTCGATATCGAACAGCAGCCGGTTGTCCTCGAGCGACAAGTTAAGATGGAACGGCCCGGCGTCAGGCCTCTCGACCAGGCGGAACATGTTCTCCTCGAGCAGGTCGAAGATCGCGACCGCCCGCTCGTGCTCGATGTCGGCGCTGCGCCGGATCACCGTGCGCTCGTCGAGGGTCAGGTCGATGATGGTCGCCTTGTCCGGCGAAGCGGCAGGAGATGCTTCGCCGGACATGATCTTCAGCCCTTGTTCTTGAGGCGGATCGACACCGACAGCGCATGGGCACCCAGCCCTTCCGCTTCGGCCAGCACGGCAGCGGCCGGCCCGATCGCGGCGAGGCTGGCCGGATCGCAGCCGACATAGGTCGTGCGCTTGACGAAATCATTGACGCCGAGGCCCGAGGCGAACCGCGCCGCGCGCGAGGTCGGCAGCACATGGTTCGGCCCGGCGACATAGTCGCCGATCGCTTCCGGCGTATGGCGGCCGAGGAAGATGGCGCCGGCATTGCGCACCCGCTGCATCATGCGGTCGGGATCGGCCACGGCCAGTTCCAGATGCTCCGGCGCGATCCGGTCGACCAGCGGAATGGCGTCGTCGAGCGAGCGCACGACGATCACGGCGCCGTGGCGCTGCCAGCTTTCGGCCGCGATCGCCTGGCGCGGCAGGCGCGAGAGATGGTCGGCCGCGGCCGCCACGACCGCATCGGCGAAGCCGGCATCGTCGGTGATCAGGATGCTCTGGGCGACCCGGTCATGCTCGGCCTGGGACAAGAGATCGGCGGCAATCCAGGCGGGGTCATTGTCCCGGTCGGCGACGACCAGGATCTCCGACGGTCCGGCGATCGTGTCGATGCCGACCGTGCCGAACACCTGGCGCTTGGCGGCGGCGACATAGGCGTTGCCCGGGCCGACGATCTTGTCGACCGGCCGGATCGTCTCGGTGCCATAGGCGAGCGCGGCCACGGCCTGGGCGCCGCCGATGCGATAGAGCTCGTCGACACCGGCGAGCCGGGCGGCCGCCAGCACCAGCGGGTTGACGATGCCGTCCGGCGTCGGCACGACCATCACCAGGCGATCCACGCCCGCGACCTTGGCCGGCAGCGCGTTCATCAGCACGGAACTGGGATAGGAGGCGGTGCCGCCGGGAACATAGAGGCCGACCGCCTCGATCGGGCGCCAGCGCCAGCCAAGCCGGACGCCGGCCGCGTCGCGCGTGGCATGGTCGGCCGGCATCTGGCTGCGATGGAAGGCGGTGATGCGCTCCGCCGCCAGTT
>Ga0209166_10001554_pt1 | contig 18867 bp, 20 predicted proteins | sample Coa_R1_3_FD_187151 | JGI IMG/M metagenome (GOLD analysis project Ga0209166, IMG submission 187151) | Surface soil microbial communities from Centralia Pennsylvania, which are recovering from an underground coalmine fire - Coalmine... | ecosystem: Environmental > Terrestrial > Soil >... | reverse complement strand
CGGTCATGATTGTCACGGCGGGAGCTCTCAGTCACTCGCATTGGATATGGATGCTTGCCCTGCTCGTCGTTTGGCGAATTCTGATGGACTACGGCATTGCACCGCGGGTCATGGGGCACGAGCTCGAAATTCACCCTCTGCTCGCAATTTTCACTCTCATGGTGGGCGGCGCGGTGGGCGGAATCGTGGGGATCTATCTTTCCGTACCACTGGTCGCCGCTTTACGCGTCGTCTACCGAAGGTTCGCGTCGCCTCCGGTCGGTGCGACAGCCCCAGGCACCGTCGCTGAGAGCCCGGAACCAAGTAGCGAGACATCCGTGATGGCCTGATGGTCGCATCGAGACCGAGATGATTATGAGACGACGACTTCAGATTGTTAGAGTACAACATCGGCGCACGCGCTCATTCGCAAGTATCGAGGATGCGATTGCGGCGATACACGCGGGACACATGGTCATCGTTGTCGACGATGAAAATCGCGAAAACGAAGGTGACCTGACTGTGGCCGCTGAGAAGGTTACGCCGCAACTCATCAATTTTATGGCCCAGTATGGCCGCGGCTTGATTTGCTTGGCGACGACACCCGAACATCTCGATGCGCTCGAAATTCCATTGATGGTCCCTCACAACAGTTCGCGTTTTGAAACCGCTTTTTGTGTCAGCATCGAGGCGAGGGAAGGTACAACCACGGGGATTTCGGCCGCTGATCGCGCCTCCACCGTGCTCGCCGCAATCAATCCCGCGACAAGGCCTTCGGATCTGACCCGTCCCGGTCACATCTTTCCGTTGCGCGCAAAGAGTGCCGGAGTGCTGGCACGCGCCGGGCAAACCGAAGCCGCCGTCGATTTGGCCAGACTGGCCGGCCTCCATCCTTCCGGAGTCATCTGCGAAATCATGAACAAGGACGGCACCATGGCTCGGGTGCCTCAGCTCAGTCGTTTTGCGCGGCGACATGATATTCCACTCGTCGCCATCGCCGACCTGATTGCCTACCGGATGCGTACCGAGTCCCTGGTGAAGCGCGTAGCCTCCACGAAGCTGCCAACCGAATACGGAGAATTCCGTCTGCACGCGTTTGAGAGTCAGATCGACAACCAAACGCACGTTGCTTTGGTTCGCGGCGAGGTAGGAAACGGGCAGGACGTACTCGTGCGCGTACATTCACAGTGCCTTACGGGCGATGTTTTGCGTTCGGCTCGTTGCGACTGTGGCGCTCAACTCGATCAGGCCTTGCGTCGCATCGCGGGGGAAGGTCGCGGAGTGCTGCTATACCTGAACCAGGAAGGACGAGGGATTGGCTTGGCCAACAAGATTCGCGCGTACGGTCTGCAGGATGAAGGACTCGACACCGTAGAGGCCAATGAGCGCCTTGGATTCAAACCCGATCAACGAGATTACGGCATCGGCGTGCAGATCCTGCGAGCACTGGGCGTGCGCTCCATGCGCCTCTTGAGCAACAATCCACGCAAGCTCGTCGCCATCGAAGGCTACGGGCTATCGGTGACGAAATGGCTGCCTCTTGAGATTCCCGCGTCCGCTTCAACCCTGCGCTATTTAACAACAAAACGAAACAAGCTCGGACACGTTTTGCGCGGACTCTAACGCTGCGCTCTTAGAAAGCTCCGTCCGGGTTGATCACCGGCATAAGTCTTACTTCCCACGGTCATCGATTCCTTTCAACGTTTTTGCGTCCCCGGGATTCAAGAATATGCCGAAATCCGCTTACGTCGTTTGCATCAAGGTTGAAATTCTCCCACCTCCGTCAAAACCTAGGCAGTTGAGTGAACGTGTTGACAGCGGTCCTGCAGCTCGAATCATCCCGGAAAAAGTAACGCGCCTCTTTTCAGCGACCTATGCCAACAACCTCTTTGGCCGAAAGGATGCTTTTAGTGGTCGTGCATTCACAAACACCCAAGGAAAACAGGACAAGAGGGAACTTCATGGCGAGTCCAACAACTGAAAACAAGAAAGCACTTCCTCAGCCCAATTCGGACTTCTACCAACTCCTAGAGACCTTGCCCGCCGACGAGCTGGCGGTCGTGAAGCAGGTGCGCACGTTCATGGAAACCAAGGTCGCTCCCATCATCACGAAGTATTGGGTCGAAGATTCTTTCCCGTTTGAATTGTTGCCCGCGATCAAGGAACTCAATATCGGCGGCGTGGCCATGAACGGCTATGGCTGCCGAGGCGGAAGTGCGCAACTGTTCGGTTTGATCGCCATGGAGATGGCGCGCTTTGATTCCTCAATCGCCACGTTCTTCGGTGTGCATAACGGCTTGGCCATGGGGTCCATCTATATGGGCGGTTCAGAGGAGCAAAAGCAAAAATGGCTCCCACCGATGGCCCGCTGGGAAAAAATTGGCTGCTTCGGCTTGACCGAGCCTCTCGTCGGCTCTGGAACCTCTGGCGGCCTTACGACTACGGCCAAGCGTGATGGGGACACCTGGATCCTCAATGGCCAGAAGAAATGGATCGGTAATTCCCCGTGGTGCGACATCTCCATCATCTGGGCCCGCGATCTCGCCGACAATCAGGTCAAGGCCTTTATCGTCGAGAACAAGACCACACCCGGATTCAAGGTCGAAAAAATTCAAAACAAGATCGCCCTCAAGGTCGTGCAGAACGGCTTGATCACGATGGAGAACTGCCGCGTTCCGGAGGAAAACCGCCTGCAAGCCGATCAATCGTTCCGCGACACGGCCCGCGTCCTGAAGATGACGCGATTCATGGTCGGCTGGGAGGCGACGGGATGCGCCATGGGCGCTTACGAAAACGCGCTCAAGTACTGCCAGGAGCGGTTGCAGTTCGGCAGGCCCATCGGCTCCTTCCAGATGGTGCAAGACCTTTTGGCCAAGATGATCGCCAACATCACCGCTTCCCAGTGCCTCCTGATGCGCATGTCCCAACTGCAGGCCGAAGGCAAGATGACCGACGCGCATGCATCGCTTGCCAAGGCCTTCACGACAGCGAAGTGCCGCGAGACGGTCGCGTGGGCACGCGAGCTGCTCGGCGGTAACGGCATCGCCGCCGAATACAACGTCGGGCGGTTCTTCGTGGATGCAGAGGCTCTTTACTCTTACGAGGGTACGTTCCAAATGCAAAACCTGATTGTGGGCAAGGCCGTTACCGGTCTCAGCGCGTTCGTATAGCCAGGAGCATCGCAGCGGCAGTCCGATTTGTCTCGCTGTCTGCAGCTAGGCGGAAATTGTCTCGAATAAGGAGATTGTCGTGTCGAGAAAAGTCGCGGATGTCTTGTGTGAGATGCTCGCCAACGCCGGCGTCAAACGCTGCTATGGCATCGTTGGAGATGCACTCAACCCGTTTATCGATGCGCTTCGCCGAAACGGCCGGATCGATTTCATCCAAGTCCGCAACGAAGAATATGGAGTTTTTGCCGCCGTCGCCGAAGCTTACTTGACGGGCGATCCGGTCGCCGTCTGCGGAACCGCTGGTCCTGGCGTCGTTCATCTGTTTAACGGATTGATGGATGCGCGCAAGGAGGGCGCGCCGATCATCGCCATCGCGGGCGACGTCGAAACGAGCATCTTGGATACATTCACACTCGAAGAACTCAATCCGTACAAGTTCTTCGATACTGTCTCACTCTATACCGCGCGGGTCGTCAATCCCGAGCAGGCTCGCTCCGTATTCAACACCGCAATTCTGACCGCGGTCCTCGAAAAAGGTCCCACGGTCATATCTCTCCCCGGCAACATCGCGTCCATGGATGTGGAAGTCGAGTCGACCCAGATAACGGTTCCGGCCACCCCGCACTTGCGTCCGGCCGATGCGGATCTAAATCGACTTGTGGGGATGATCGACGATGCAAAAACGGTAGCAATCTTCGGGGGCGATGGGTGCAGACACGGACGTGATGAGGTGGTTCAACTTTCAGAAAAACTAAAAGCGCCAGTCGGGTTTGCGCTGCGCGGCAAGCAGTGGTTGGAGCACGCCAATCCTAACGCTGTCGGCATGACAGGCTTGATCGGTTACGGCGGAGCCTACGGCGCAATTAATGAGGCCGAACTCTTGCTGCTCCTCGGCACGGATTTCCCATTCTCAGAGTTCTTCCCTGGCAACAAAGTGAAAAAAGTCCAGATCGACAAGAACCCGAAGCATATCGGGCGACGCACGACTGTTGATCTTGGTCTCGTTGGCGACATCAAGACCACTGTTAGTGCGCTGCTCGAGCGGGTGCGGGAAAAAGTCGATAGGCGCTTCCTCGAAAAGCACATCGCGGAAACGAACTCCTTCCACGGCCTTCTGCAGCACTACGTTGATAAGGGTCCTGAGATCAAGCCCATACGTCCGGAGTTCTTGGCCAAAACCCTCAGCGATCTGGCTGCGGATGACGCCCTTTTCTTCGCGGACACCGGAACGCCCGTCATATGGCTGGCGCGACATATCAGTGGCGGCAGGGATCGGAGGCTTTTCGGGTCGTTCTCATGGGCATCCATGGCAAACGCCTCCCCCAATGCTTTCGGCGCACAGCTGGCATATCCAGGGCGGCAAACGATTGCCCTCTGTGGCGACGGCGGCTATTCGATGCTTGCCCTTGGCGATCTCTTGACGCAAGTGGAACGAAGAACTCCAGTCGTTCAGGTCATCTTTAACAACGATTCTTTTGACTTCGTCAAGATCGAACAGCAAGAGGCCGGCATTATCCCCTTCGGCGTGGACTTCAAGAGCCCCAACTTCGCCAAGGTTGCCGAAGCGATGGGCGCAAAGGGAATCCGCGTCGAGGAACCTGGCGACGTGCGGGATGCGCTTGCCGAGGCTCTTGCTTACAAGGACGGCCCCGTCGTCGTGGATGCAGTCGTGGATCCGTTCGCCCTGGCGATGCCGTCGCACGTCCCGTTTCACACGGTGAAGGGTTTCACATTGAGCGTGGCCAAGCAGGTATTGAACGGCAGGATGGACTCCGTCTTCAAGATGATGGAACGCAATATCAGGCTCGCTTGAGCTGTCGCGGTGCGCAAGCCTAAATGAACACGTCTCGCAAAATCTGAAAAGCAAATCGGAACGATGGAAAAGGAAGGAAAGAATTCAATGTCATCCGTAAATTCAAGAGCAAAGGCCGCAAGACCCACCGCAAAACCTGTTTCGGGCCGTTTGTACTTTATGGATCTGGCCGCCGGCCGCATCCTCACCTCGAACCCCGACGGCTCCGGCGTGAAAATCATTGTCAACGAAGGGCGAAAACTCCCCGACGGTATCGTGGTGGACGTCGCAGGTGGCCACATTTACTGGACAAACATGGGAAATCCCAAGGCCAACGACGGCACGATCGATCGTGCGGACCTCGACGGCACCAACATCACGAACATTGTCCCGTCCGGCGCGACTTGGACTCCCAAGCAACTTCAGCTTGACGCGAAGAACCGCAAACTCTACTGGTCGGACCGCGAAGGCATGCGAGTGATGCGTTCGAATCTCGACGGCTCAAACATCGAAACGCTGGTGGAAACCGGTCATGGCGATGCCGACCGGCTTGACGCGAGGAATTGGTGTGTGGGTATCGCGGTCGATGCGAACGGCGGCAAATTCTACTGGACGCAAAAAGGAGATGACAACGCCGGCCAGGGACGCATTTTCCGCGCAGGTCTCGAAATCCCGAAGGGCCAGACTCCGGCAAACCGCCGGGACATCGAAGTCCTCTACGACAACTTACCCGAGCCAATCGATCTTGACCTCGACCTCGGCAACCGGGTGATCTACTGGACCGATCGCGGAGACCCGCCGCGCGGCAACACGGTGAATCGGGCTGCGATGGATGCGGCGCCCGGGGCCCGCAAAGAACCGGAAATTGTCTTTAACCACCTCATGGAAGGCATCGGCCTGTCGCTGGATCTCGAAAACAAGCGCATGTTCCTGACCGATTTGGGCGGATCCGTTTACAGCGCCAATCTCGACGGATCGAACAAGAAAACTCTGCTCATCGCCCAAGGAAATTTGTCTGGAATCGCGTACGCGGAGCTTCCTGCAAATTCGTAGTGTAGCTCCGGTCAGTCCCAATGATTACAGGAGAGAATCATGAGCTCGCCAGCTTCTGCTTTGAAACTTGAGAACGTTCTGTATGAAAAAAAGGGTCCGATTGCCTATGTGACCATCAACCGGCCCAAAGTACTTAATGCTCTGAACGCGAAGACCATTTCCGAATTGAGAGCAGCGTTCGAAGACTCCCGCAACGATTCCGAAGTGCGTGGAGTCGTTTTCACCGGAGCGGGGGATAAGTCGTTTGCGGCCGGCGCGGACATCAGCGAAATGGCCGACGACACTCCGCTCACCGCGCAAGAAAAAACGCGGTCCGGCCAAGCCCTTACTGACCTCATTGAAAACCTCGGCAAGCCGGTCATCGCTGCTGTGAATGGCTTTGCGCTCGGTGGCGGCTGTGAACTGTCGATGGCCAGCACGATTCGAATCGCCGCTGAAACTGCGAGGTTCGGTCAGCCCGAAGTGAAGATCGGAGTCATGCCGGGCTATGGCGGAACGCAGCGTCTTCCCAGGTTGATCGGTAAGGGCCGCGCATTGCAACTCATTCTGTCGGGCGAAATCATCGACGCGCAGGAAGCCTATCGCATCGGCCTGGTGAACGAAGTTGTTCCGGGCGCCAACCTCATCGCACGGGTGGAAGTACTTCTCAACCAGATCAGCTCGAACGCCCCAGTCGGCGTGAAGTACTCCATCGAAGCGGTAAACAGAGGATTCGATACCAGCCTCGCGGAAGGCCTCCTCCTGGAAGCTTCGCTGTTCGCGATTTGTGCCGGGACCGAAGACAAGAAAGAAGGAACATCGGCTTTCCTTGCAAAGCGCGCTCCCAAGTTCCAGGGACGCTAGCAGGCAACGGGCTCGACCTCGTTTTTAGATTCCTAGTTAGAAACGGAAAGAAGGGACATTTATGGCAGCCGAAAATATATTCTCAGGACTGAAAGTTGTGGACCTCGCGAGTTTCATCGCCGGTCCCGGTGCGGCTACGATGTTGTCGGATTACGGCGCCGACGTCATTAAAGTCGAACCGCCCGGATCGGGCGATCCACATCGCCACACCTTTCAGATTCCCCCACAGCCCCGGTCGAACGACAACTACGCCTGGCACTTGGACAATCGCAACAAGCGCGGAATGTCGCTAGACCTGAAATCGCCGCACGCGAGAACTGTTCTCGAGCGGCTCGTCAAGTGGGCTGACGTTCTCGTTATCAACTTCCCTCATCCCGCGCGCAAGCGGCTCAAGCTGACCTATGAAGACGTCGCCGCGTGGAACCCACGCCTGGTCTACGCTGACATCACCGGCTACGGCGACAACGGACCCGACGCCGATCTTCCCGGATTTGACATTACCGCTTTCTGGGCGCGCACTGGATTGCTGTCGTTGACCCGCGATTCAGGTGCTCCGCCTACGCTTCCCCCGTCTGGCAGCGGAGATCACGCAACGGCGGTCGGCCTGTATGGAGCCATTGTTACCGCTCTCTACCGACGCGAACGCACCGGAAAAGGCTCGTACGTCACAACTTCCCTCCTTGCACAGGGAGTATGGTCCGGCTCGATGTACGTTCAAGCCGCACTGGCCGGGGCGAACTTCTACCCCCTGCACGACCGCAAGAATCCCCCGAACGCTATTTTCAATGTCTACCGCACCTCCGATGACCAGTGGTTCCTCATTGTCGTTCAGAACAAAGACTGGCCGAGTCTCGCAGCAGCAATTACCCGCCAGGAACTCCTGCTAGATGCTCGATTCAACGACGACGCGAAGCGGGCTGTGAACGCACCAGCACTGACCGACATTCTGGATACGGTCTTTGCTTCGCAAACCTTGGAGCACTGGCGACACGCTTTCGACCAAGCGCATATCACATACGGCATCGTTATGAGCCCAAAAGAAGTAACGACCGACCCACAATTGCTCGCGAACGACGTGATCGTCCCGCTCGAAGGCGCGGGCGAACATCTGAAGCTCACCGTGAGCAGCCCGCTCACAGTGCATGGCGCTGCAAAAGTGCCGGCGCGCCGCGCCCCCGAACTTGGTGAGCACAATGACGAAATCCTCAAACAGCTCGGTTTCGGCAGCGACGAGATCGCCGGTTTGCGTGCCAACGGCGCTGTCCCGCACGCCGGGCATTTGGAATCGACAGCCGGAGGAGCAGGATGAAGCCGCGAAGGCGAAGAACAGCGAATTCTCCGTACGTGTCCGCTCTGCGGATAGCAAGGAAGCAATCACTGCGTTTTTCGAGAAACGTCCACGCGACTTTGCTTGGTCGAGAAAGGCCGCAGTTGCTTAGGTCTCCTGCCAGGAACCTAGAGTCAGTCTTGGACTGATGGGTTGAAACTCTACTAGAGGTAAGAGATGGCTCGAACGAAGGTAGTCATTGTCGGCGCAGGATTTGGAGGGCTGGCAGCGGCCAAGGCGCTTCGAAATACGCCCGTGAGCGTCACTTTGATAGACCGCGCAAATCATCACCTGTTTCAGCCGTTGCTATATCAGGTGGCGACATCGGTCCTCACGCCGGGTCAAGTCGCTTCTCCGATCCGAGGAATTCTTCGAAGGCAAAAGAACGCCACGGTAATCCTAGGCGAGGTCACGGGAGTCGACAAAGATAAGAAGTGCATCTTCTCGAGCAACGCCGACCGCGAAAATGTTCCAATTCACTACGACTATCTTGTGCTCGCGACGGGAGTTACCCACAGCTACTTCGGGCACGACGAGTTCGCCCAATATGCTCCCGGCCTGAAGAGCCTCGCGGATGCTGTTGCCATTCGAAACAAGGCCCTCCGGGCGTTCGAACAAGCCGAGGCGGAGGAGGATCCGAGCCGCCACCGTGATCTCCTCACTTTCATTCTAATCGGCGCCGGCCCGACGGGCGTCGAAATGGCCGCTGCTCTCGCCGTCCTCGTGCGGAGCATTCTTAAGTCGGAATTCCGCCGGATCGATCCGGCGACCGCCCGAATCGTGCTTGTCGACATGGCGCCGCGAGTTCTGCCGAGTTTTTCCAAGGATCTCTCCGAAGCCGCAAAAGCGCGACTTCAAAAGCTGGGCGTTGAAGTTCGCCTCGGACAGAGTGTTGATCAGATCGATGCGGACGGCATCGTCGTCGCGGGTGAACGTATCGTCAGCAAAACAGTTATCTGGACCGCGGGGGTTGCGCCCTCTCCCGCAAGTAAGTGGCTCAACGTGGATGCTGATCGAGCAGGACGAGTACGCGTGCAACCTGACCTCACCGTGCCAGGACACCCGGAAATCTTTGTGATCGGCGACACCGCCTCTCTCGATCAAAACGGCAAACCGCTCCCGGGAGTCGCTCAAGTGGCCCTGCAACAAGGCAGGTATGCGGGCAAGCTGATTCACAGCCGCATTGGGGGCGGACCAACGCCGAAACCATTCAAGTACTTCGATAAGGGCAGCATGGCGGTTGTGGGGAAAGGGTTCGCCGTTCTGCAAACCGGAAAAATCCATCTGAGCGGCTTTTTCGCTTGGCTTGCATGGGCGGCCGTGCACCTGCAGTTCCTAGCGACATCCAGTCTCCGCGTGAGCGTGTTCCTTCAGTGGGTCTGGACGTATTTCACGGGTCAACGGGGATCACGCTTGATCGTAAACCACCACGGATCCGACAAGGGCTCTCGCTCCGCCGAGGCTCCTGTCGGAGTTGCAGCTGCGACCAAGTGAGTTCGAGAAATTTGAAAATATTTAGTTCTAACAAGGAGGACGTATGACAAAGAGCAGAGAGATTCGCAACATAGCAATCGTAGGTACGGGAGTCATCGGCGCGAGCTGGGCAGCACTGTACCTTGCACATGGTCTGAATGTCACCGCAACTGACCCGGCACCCGACGCCGAAGCCAACTTGCGCCGCTACATCGACGCCGCATGGAAAGACCTCACCATCATCGGCCTTTCGGCCAACGCGTCGCGCGATCGCCTGACGTTCACAACGGATTTGAAGAAGGCGCTCGCGGATGCCGACCTTGTGCAGGAGAACGGACCTGAACGGAAGGATTTCAAGGTCAAGCTCTTCGCAGACATGGATGCGGCGACTCGGCCGGATTCGATCATCGCGTCGAGTTCATCCGGACTGACCATGAGTGTGATGCAATCCGCGTGCAAGCATCCCGAGCGTTGCGTCATCGGCCATCCCTTCAATCCTCCCCATGTGGTGCCGCTCGTTGAAGTTGTCGCGGGCGAAAAAACATCGCCGGAAACTGTCCAACGTGCGATGTCTTTCTACGAATCGGTTGGCAAGAAACCCATTCATGTCCGCAAAGAAGTTGTCGGTCACGTCGCCAACCGCCTGCAGGCGGCGCTATACCGCGAGGTCGTCCATCTCATCGAGCAGGGTGTACTGGATGTCGCCGATTCGGACGCTGCCGTGTGCTGGGGACCTGGACTGCGTTGGGGAGTGATGGGTCCGAATCTCCTGTTCCATCTGGGAGGTGGTCCCGGCGGAATTCACCACTTCATGGAGCACCTCTCCGGGCCGGTGGCTACGTGGTGGAAAGACCTCGGGACGATCACGGAATTCAGTCCTCAGGTTAAGCAAGCGATCATCGACGGCGTGCAGAAAGAGGCAGCCAACCGCTCGGTTGACGAGCTCAGCCGCGAACGCGACGCCATGCTGCTGGAGCTGCTTGCAACCCGTGCAAAGGGTGAACAGGCAGCGCAAGCGGCGATCGCCGGAGGCCACGGCGACTAAGTTCAATCAGTGAGGCGCTCGGGTTCGTGTTCGGTGGCCCAAGGCCGCTTCATTGGAAAGCAGACGATGATCTACGTTCATTCGCTCGGCCGGGCATCCCGGTATTACACGCAACGCACCGCGCTGGTTGTCGACGGCTCCCCTGTTTCTTTCCAGGCGCTCCACGAGCGCGTCCAGAACATTGCGGCTGCGCTCGCCGCCAACGGCTTTGCGGCGGGCGACCGCCTCGCGCTTCTGTTGCCGAATTCTCCTGAGTACATCGAGTTGGTCTACGCCTGCAGCTGGCTCGGCGTTACGGCAGTCCCGATAAACGCTCGGCTCTCCGCAGCCGAAATCGATCAAATTCTGCTTGATGCGAAACCGCGTGGGTTGGTGCGGCATTCCTCGCTCCCGAACCCAGCGGTGCAGCTTCCATGGCGACACGTGCTCGATGAAAAGCCCTTGGATGTCCGGAACGACTCCTGTCCAGATCCTGTTTATGACCCAGAAGCGATTCTGGCTCTCATCTATACCAGTGGCACGACGGGCCGGCCGAAGGGCGTCATGGTGACTCACGCCAACATCCTGGCGAACGTCGATCACCTCAGCTATTGGATGGGATACCGAGAGGGCGGCGTCTATCTCCATGCGGCACCGATTTTTCACATTGCCGATTTCCCCGCGCTGTTCGCAGCGCCGGCTTTTGGTGCGAGCCAGTTCACGATTCCGAAGTTCAGCCCGCAAGGTTTCTGCGAGTTGGTCGAACGCGAACGCGTAACTCACACAGTGCTCGTGCCGACGATGCTGAACCTGCTGACGCAGATGCCCGAGGCAAAGCCGCATGACTTGAGCAGCCTCGAGGTTCTGGCCTATGGCGGTTCTCCCATGGCGCCGGAACTTATCCGCCGCACCCGAAAGCTTTTGCCGAACGTGAAACTTCTCCAGTGCTATGGACTCAGTGAGACCGGTTTCCTCACAGGCCTCGAAGATCAGGAGCATGTCGAGACCAAGCTCCTATCTTGTGGACGGCCCTGTCCAGGAATTGACCTGCGAGTCGAAGACGAGGCGGGAAAGGAAGTCGCCGTCTGGCAGCACGGCGAGTTGGTCGCACGGGGCGCCAACGTCATGCGCGGCTACTGGAACGATCCGCAAGATTCGGCTCTCGCATTTCGAAACGGAAGGTTTCGCACGGGAGACATCGGCTATCAGGATTCTGACGGCTATTTCTACATCCTCGACCGCCTGAAGGACATGATCGTCACAGGCGGCGAAAATGTTTATTCCGGCGAGGTCGAAGCGGTCATCTACAAGCATCCCGCAGTTCGTGAAGTGGCGGTTTTCGGAATTCCCGATTCACAGTGGGGTGAACTCGTGATGGCTTGCGTCCTGCTGAAGCCCGGAATGGCTCTGAGCGCGAACGACCTCACCACCCATTGCAAGCAATTCCTAGCGAATTACAAGATCCCCCGCCGCGTCGAGTTTTCAGATACCGACCTACCGAAAAGCGGCTCCGGGAAGATCCTCAAAAGGATTCTTCGCGAACGATTCTGGGCTCCCGAAGGGCGGGCCGTACGCTAGGAGACAAGAATGCGTTTCATCGCCCGGAAGGCGAGTTTCGTGTGCACGTTGCTCACGATCAACCTGCCCGGATAGCTTTTTCGCTGGTCTTGTATTCGCAGACGATCCGCATCGGGAGCGTCGGCGGTTTCCCGACGGGTGACGCCGCACGTATGAAACAAGTACGGTGACACTGACAAATTTCGAATCCGGGCGGGAAATCCGTCAGGTCTATCAACCAAATGCGAGAGCAATCGGGAGGTAGCACATGCATGAATCTGAGCACACTGTGTTAGCAAATGGGTTTGCAGCAAAGGAGAACTGGTCCCGCGCCAACAGTGAGTGGAATCGCGTGAAAGCCAGAGCTCGGGACTTACCGATGGTCGTGCTGTGTCTGCTTGTGTATTGCGCGTTGCCGCAGGTAAACCGTGCACAGGTGCCGGTCTATGAAGTCACACCCGTGGAAAGCGCTATCAAATTTGACGTCGGGTCGTCGGTCCCCATTAAGGGGACCTTTGACAAATGGAATGCAAGCATGAAGTTTTCGTCGACGGATGTGAGGAGCGGAGTTTTGGACATCGAGATCCAGGCAGACAGTGTGAACACTGGCAGCGGTCTGAAAAACAACAAATTGAAGGGTAAAGACTTCTTTGACGTGAAAGACTTCCCTGCCATTACGTTCAAATCCACGAAAGTCGTTCAGACCGGTCCGAACACATTCGACCTGGAAGGCGACTTCACCATTCGTGGCGTCACGAAGACGGAAAAGCTCACTCTTACAGATAACGGCAAGGGATCGACCTCAGGGAGCATCGACGGCACTATGGCCTTCGATCGTAAAGACTATGGCATGAACAGCAACATTCCCTTCATCAAGATCGCCAACCGTGTCGAAGTAAAGGTTTCTCTGAAATGGAAGCGGGTTAGCGGAGCATCTCCAGTTTTCCAACAATAATTCGCAATTCGACAAAACGGGCGCGTTAAGCTTGCAGCGGTGCTACTTCTTTGCAAGAAAGATTCTTTTTGTGCGAATGGTGCCGAGCCCCTAATACTGAAGTTAGGCCTCATCAATTCTACGGAACGGCGGCTTTCAGTTTTGCTGTCCCGCGTAGTGCGGCTCGGGCATGAAACAGTCGCGCTTTCGCTGCCGAGACGGAGATCCCAAGTGTCTCGGCGGTTTCCTGCAGGGAGCACTCCTGCAAATCATGAAGTTCGACAACATTCCGAAGTGTTGGCCGCAGCTTGGCGATTGCCTCTCTCAGGGCTGCATTCTGCTCGGTTCTTGCGCAAATCTCCTCTGGATTTGGCACACAGTCTCTTGGTTCGACCGCGTCTCCGGCGTCTTCCACCCCAACTTCCCGCGACGCGCGATTCTTGCGAAGTTTCATCAGCGCGGCATTCATGGCGATGTGGGTCAGCCATGTTGAAAATCTTGCCCTTTCGTCAAACTTCTTCAGGTGGATAGGCGCTCGTTTTTTTGGCGGTATCAGATGCGCAGACCGAAGGGACATTCTCAATTCCACAATTGGAGCAGGCCCGAGCCGCACTGAGCAGTGTCAGTGACCCGGGTCGTGGAGTGCTTGCCTACTTCTCTAAGCAGTTCGCGTTCCAATTATCTTAGTCTGTTTGCTTTCCCAAGACATTGCTGACAAAACCTTGCACGGTTTCGAACCCTGCCGACAGCCTTACATCGAGATCACATTCCTGAGCTAGTGCTTGGAACACCGGTTCCCACACCGCGGGCGGTGGCTCAAGCTTCCAAGGCATGGGGTGTGTCGCCCGTTTTGCGAATGTTGCTTTTATTGCGGCCGCAAGTCTCGGATTGTCAAGCTTTCCCTGCCGAATCAGAAGCAGCATATCGATCAGATCTTTCGTTCTGGTGTTCACGCGATCCTCGCGCGGCAGTGAGTACGCGTGCAGTTTCTCTGCAAACTGCTGTTCCCGCGAAATGATGGGAAAGGAAGGCGGAGCGATTCCGCCAAACCCGAGCCAATCCCGTCCCTCGACCACCTCAACAGGCTCCATCACTTCGTCGCCGATCCCAATATCCACGTGAAAACGCGCGAATCCTCGACCGTCCATCCGAGCATCGACAGGGTAGCGACTTCCACCCTCGGGCGCTCCGTCCAACTCTTCGCGCGGCTCTCCCACAAGAAACTCAAAGTAGTCGTTGAGTTGGATCGCGGCGGAGTCTTGTAACATCGCCCGTACTTGCTTCCGCCGCTCGTCGGGGTCTTTGGCTAGGCGAGTTCCGTCGTGAAGCGTCAGGTCGATGTCTTTCGTCGTTCGTGCCGAACGAATCCGCAGCTCCATCGCATAACCTCCCTTCAGGATCCACGGATACGTTCCCTTTGGCCCCTTCGGAAATAATCTCGCCAGAAAGCGATCAAAGGCGACTTGCCTGCGCAGGCGCTGCAAGTCCGTCCGTTCCACCTGCGCCCGCGTTTGCAGTCTGGTTTCTAGAGCCGTGCGAAATGCACCGGCCGTTTTATATTGCTTTACTTCATCCATTAGCGGAGTTGTCCGGCAAGCTCTCGAAATGAGTCTCGGAGTCTATCGTGTGGCAGTGAGTCAATCTGTTTCCCGGTGATGAGCCCGCGCCGCATTGCCTCGTCGATAGCTTGCCGGATGAGATTTCGGTCTACATGGCCGGTCTGGAGAAGATCCAGAACCGTATGCAGTGGGCGTGTAACTCGCACACCCTGCATTTGTTCGATATCGCTTTCGCTGAGATCATCTCGGTGAAGAATCAGGATTTCCGGGATTCGGCTGTTGCGTCGAAAATGCATGGGGACTGTCATGTGCAGCTTCGAGGGCATGACATCGGAGAGTTCGTGAAGACTGAGAGCCGTGTCGTGACTGTATGTGCCTTCCGGAACTTCTTTACGATTCTGCGACCACAGATACCAAAGCATCAGATCTGGACGCTCCGCCGTAGGAAAATCGGCCAGCCGATAAATACCACGATGCTCCCTGATCCAGTTTCCTACGTTCACGTGATAGGAATGGGTCTTTTCCGCGAATCCTGCCTGTATGGCTTGCTTCGTGGTGAAAAACCCCTGCTGAGATTGGGCCGTTTTGTATAGTCGTCTTGCGGCTTCTTTGTAGGGTCTCGCCATAGCACAATCCCCTTACTTTCGTGGGGAATTATGCACTGGCATAAGGCAATAGTCAATCCTGCCCGTGCTAACCTCATGAAAACCGGGAAGATCCACTATCTTGCCCTCTTTGCTCAGTCGCACTGTGCATGATCCAAGCAAGGCGTTCGCTCATTATCAACGTCGTGGGGAGCTTCTCTCCTAGTTTGTTACAGGACGGGCGCTTGGTCATGAAGCAGGGGAAATAGTGAGTGGGGGCCAGAGCGCACAGTGGATTAAGGGAGAAAAAAAGTTAGCGTCCACGCCCGGGCTTCTCGTGTTGTTTTGCCGCGTGCAGCTCTTTACCAAACACCTTAGCAGCCCAGTCCGGTATTGTTTGCGCGCTTTTACTCAATTTCCCACCGATAAACTGCGCCACTACGCGAAAGCCGCGACGATGCACTGTGTTGTCGTACACGAGCAATTCATCGGCATGTTTGGGGACTTCGGAGAGATTCTTCGTTGACTCCCGATAGGAGTCAATCACGCTGGACACGGGAACAGCTTGTCCACCTCGACTCATGCGCACCAATACCCGGCCCACATTCAAATTTGCGTCTTCCGTAGAGATAAAAAGAACTTTCGTCGAATACCCTGCTGCCTTCGCCTGGTCGAGTAGCTGCGTGTCCACACGAATGTCTTCGACCGCAAAAGAACGACGCTCCTCAAGAAATGGTTGTTGCTGGTGTCTCAGCGCGGGAACAAGTGTGGGGAATGGCTCTTTCAAATAGGCTTCATAGAAAGTTGTCTTACCGGCGCCCACCGGTCCCGCGATGATAAACAGTGCTGGCTTTTGCTCGCTCAGGACGCGATTTCCTCGCGTGCAATTTTACGCGTACCCTTCCGGCGCGTGGGCTCAAAGCTTGTTTCTAATTTTTCAACGGGGGCTCGCTCCCCGTCAGGCGTTACTTTCACTGTCGCTTTCAGGTTCCGATCGTATTCGTAATATGTTCCATCGGGTTCTTCCGCATCGATGGGAACTGATTGCAATGCCGAAAGCCCCGAGAGCATCTGATGAAGCTCTCGACGCTCCGACTCCGACATTGTGTCATACGAACGTTGAGACGACGGCCGTCCTTTGGGTGTTTTCTTGAGTTTGCCTGCTACATTCTTCGAGTAGTAAGCCAGAAGAGCACTATTCACGAGCTGATTCATCGAACAATTCCGCTTTTTGGCGACTTGATGAATGCGCTTGCGAAGTCGTCGCAAGATGACGACCTGCGTTTCTCTCCCCGTTTGTTTCAGTCTGGACTGAAGAGTCACGAGCCCGACAGTATTCAGGTCGACCGCCAAAAGCGCATTGTTGATCGAAGTCGACAGTTCTCCAACGTATCTCGGTTTGTCCCGCAGGAGTTTATCGAGGGCACTTAACAGCCGGACATTGTAGACTCCGAAATGAACGCTTCGCCGCTTGGGCACGATTCCCTACTGTCTTCAGGATGGGGTTGCCGCAACTGAAATTACTTCACGGTTCGTACATGCAAATATATACACCACCCTCACCTCTTGTTCAACGCCCCCTACAATTCTGTTCCACGGCTTCCATCACTGTTTGTTCTTGTCATTCGTGCCCTCCGTTCCACCCACCAATGTTTTCAAGCTTCGTGCACCCCGCCAGTGAAAACCAGGCCTGTCTTCCTCCAATCGCCTTAGATTCGCAAATGGGTCCCGCCCTTCAACTGTTTCCACTTTTGCTTCCTGCAGCCCTTGCGGCTCAGAAGGTTTAGCCTGTTTTCCCCAGGAGCCGGTTGCGGTTAGTTTTCTAGTTTTTCTCGCGCGCCAGACAGTCATGTGAAAAACGTAATAGGTCATCTGCAAGCCTTCGTTTCCCAATGCTTCCCAAATATCTTTAAGACTCTGCCCTGAGTGCAGCGCCGCTTCTATCCCCGGTAGAAGAGATCGAATGAGCGCGGCTTTGCTCTTCGGGGAAGCGCCGGCCAGTTTTTCCAGACAGGGGCGGTAGTCTTTTTGCATTGACACACCTTCTCACGCCGCTGTACATATAGCAGCATGACGTATTGATGTAACCCATGAAAAGGTTCTGAGTCAACAGAAATCAACAAAAGTCGTCAGAAGTCTCCAAATCTCAACGCGGGTCAACACTTCTCAGCAAAAGTCGGCAGAAGTCGACATTCTTCAACAGCGATAGGAGCAGCGTGCATGGAATGCAGGCGGATTATCAGCGACCGACACACGTATTGGAACATAAAGGGATGTGGCCACTTCGTGTTGTTTTTCTTCGTTAACCGCTTATCTTTCAGACTCTTTGCAGAGGGCCGTTTTGGGCACATTGTGGCACCACTTTGGTACCACTCCAGAAAGGTGATTTTTCATGGCTAGAAAAGCGATTTCGCGCAACTTTCGATACACTTCCGCAGAACTACGGGAAAAAGTTCGCATAGCTGTCAAAGAACGTGGCTTCCGTTCCGAGCAAGCGTTCCTGATCGCCGCTTGTGAGCACGAACTTCGGCAGGGCGATAACACCGAAGCCGTAACGCAGTTTGAGGCTCGCGTGGCGGCCACGCTTACGAACATAGCGCAGCAGGTGCAGGGGCTTCACACGCTTGCGCAGGCGCAGGTCGCCCTAACGGACGTGCTCCTGAAGTACGTGATTACGTGTGTCCTGGAACCCCCAGAAGATGCGCTGCCAGCGGCGCGCGTTCGCGCCAGGTTGCGCTATGACAAGCTGATACGCGCCGCTGCGAAAGAGATATCGAATAAAAACAGGGACACTCTCAAGGCGATGGTAGCCGATGAATGACGCACCGCCAGGTCGAGTAATACGGACGCGCCTAAAAAACACTTTTCATGGTGCTATATGTATAGTATGCTGAAGCGCGCAAGTCTTCTGTCTGTTTCGCGCATCGGAAAAACGCTGAGGTAAGCCCAGGCCGAATTGGCGGGGAAAAGACCAAGTCCTGAGAGAACTGAAAACCGTAGCGATCGAACAGAACTGAAACCGAAGGCGCGCGCTATGACTCGAGAGACAATTCTTCAGATCGATCGACACAATTCCACGCCATCCGATGATCGTCCTCTATCCGTAAAGGAGGCGTCCAGATATCTTGGCGTCAGCGCGCAAACTGTGTATCTTTGGGTCGAGCGGAAGCAGATTCCCCATCTCCGCGTAATGGGTCGCAATATCCGGTTTCTCAAATCGGATCTCGAAACATTCCGCGCGTCGTTCAGACAGGAGATGGAGAATGCCTAGAGCACTAAAATACGACGGGGTTGTCTACCGGCGGAATGGAACCGCTATTTGGTGGATTCGCTACCGGGACAGAAACGGGAATGCCCGAAGAGAATCGAGCCAGTCCGCTGATTGGCATGAGGCCCAGAAAAAGTTACGCGACAGGCTTCAAGCCAGAGACGACAACGTCCTAGAAGTCACACGTAAAGGCGAAACCTTGGCATACGGACAATGGGCGGATTTTTTCCTGGAGAACTATTCCAGACCACCCGTACGCGCGGAGAAGACTCACGCAACGAACGGCCGCTGTGTGAAGCACCTC
>Ga0209166_10001553_pt1 | contig 18868 bp, 19 predicted proteins | sample Coa_R1_3_FD_187151 | JGI IMG/M metagenome (GOLD analysis project Ga0209166, IMG submission 187151) | Surface soil microbial communities from Centralia Pennsylvania, which are recovering from an underground coalmine fire - Coalmine... | ecosystem: Environmental > Terrestrial > Soil >... | reverse complement strand
CGCCGAAAAGCATAGTTCGGACACGCCTGGAATCGCTCCTGCAACGACCGTAAGAAAGCGAAAAACAGAAGAAAACATGCAGCACTGCCGGAAATTGGACTGAAAACTCAGGTTGCGACACAGACTCTTAAGCCCCGAAGGTAAAGGCAATGCGGTTGCAATGATGCGCCATTGGCCTAGATTCTTGTACGAGAGGGGCAGCAGGTCGTAGGCGAAGTGCGGCGTGACAGGGTCAAGCGTCAATTTGCTGAGCCAGCATGTCGCGGCTAAACGAGATGCGCCGCTCCAAGGCGATGGCTGCAAAATACGTACAGTGCCCGCGTTCGGAATCCGTCCAGGACTTCATGGAAGGAACCAACCGCGCGACCGTGGATCCAACAAAACTCAGCATGCGGAAATAAGCGCCAATAGCTTGAATCCCCTTGCGATCTTCAGGCCGCTCCGGGCAAAGATGCAGGAGTTGCATGACCCGGTTAAAGTCTTCGCCGGACGCGGTCTTCTGTATTCCCGTGACTTCCTGGACTTCAGGCGACAACACCTGCTTCGAAGACACAGCAATGAGCGACCGGCAATAGAAGACGAAGAATTGCAGGAAAATCACGACTGATACGACGAATATGAACGCGGCCATCATCTCGGCACCGTCGCGACCCGCGTAGGCGCCATTCTGGCTTCTTCGGGCGAGAACCAAAATGCATAAGCCCACGCTAAGGGCAGGAAACACCCGATCACCTGCTGAACAGAACTAAGAACCGACCTCGTGGAAGGATAAAGGTTGCGCAGCGCGTAGTCAGCCGCAAAGAGGCTGAAGTACACGCCGAGAGAGAGGACGATCTGAATAATTCGAATTCTCGTCTCTCGCATCTTCAAAATAGCGCCCCACAAGATGTACGTCAAAACCAAGCCCACGAAATAGAGGTTCTGCGATAACTCGACAACGAATCTGGAAATGAGCCTCGTAGAGGATTGCTCCACGACGGCATAAGAGAACAATGCTGTTCCCGCAAGTAACAGCAGGGTTGCAAAGCGCAGGTAACGCTCGGCCTTCAACTCGCTTAGAACGTGGGCGTACAGGCTCCCCAAGGCAAAGTAAAGGAGAATGGTCAGAAGCGCATCGGAGTAATAGTAAACGTAGATGTACTGAGGGGACGTAAACCCGTAGCTTGTCAGCACGTTAAAGCGCGCCACCGTCACCGCGACGGAGGCCAGCATGTAAATATTCAGAAGGAGATACTTCCGAAAGGCGTTCTTCTTGAGGGCACACACCACCACGCCCATCTCAAGGACGGTGCAAAGGCTCCAAATCACGTACTGCGTCAAACCAGGCACGTAATCGCCTATCTACGCCCCGGTTTTCCGCCGCTTCTACGTGCTAGTTAGCGGCTACTTCCAGGGCGTCGGTGGCGCTGGCGCTCCGCCATTCTTCCATGGCGTTGGCGGTGCGGGTGCTCCACCGTTCTTCCATGGCGTCGGTGGAGCAGGTGCTCCGCCATTTGCCATGATCACGGAGCCATCACCATGGGTGACAGCAACCGTCTTCAGGCTCATCGCTCCGACCAACACTAGCATGGCCAGAAGAACCACCGTGAGTTTGCGTGACATTGTGCCTCCGAGTTAGAAAACAACCCCGGAGGAATGCTAACTCTTTGTACACCAATGTCAAGCAGCTCAGGCCATGAGCCTGTATTGTATCGATACACCGCACCCGGCCCCATGCTTTCGCTAGGTATTCGCCTAAGTGAGGCCCGGGCTGGTGCCCGATGGGTCAGAGCTTAGTTCGAGCGGTTGCTAAGAGCAACGGTACGGCAGTACCAAATGGTTTAGTACTCGGCTCCTACGCGACACGGCGAATTCATTCTCTCTTCGCGGACCGAATCGCGTTCTGGCCTTACTCTCCGGCCCTTTGCTAAGGCTCGAACGGCTTAGATGCCTTCTTTTTAAAGATAGGTTTGCTCGCGGAACGCCTTGACACGCTTCCCGGTGACTCCGTTAGCATTAGGTATTACTATTACTTCGTGCCGGCGTAGCTCAGTGGCAGAGCGAGGGTCTCATAATCCCTAGGCCGTGGGTTCGATTCCCCCCGCCGGCACCAGTTTTTTCTTATATCTACCTTTTCCATGTCAGCGCCGATTATTCTTTGAGGATATGCCCGTCTGTACGGAACCGGCCAATGTCCCAAGCGATCTCTCTGTTCTTGTGTTTGTGAATCGTGCAGCAGGCAGCCGTCAGGCGCACTCCCATTTGCCTTCCTTGAGAACTTTGTTCGAGTCCCACCATCTCCTGGTTGAATTCGTCGAAACCAGTTCTGCCGCCGAACTGGAATCCGCCGCCCGTCAAGCGGTTGATCAAAATCATCGCGTGCTCCTGGCGTGGGGCGGCGACGGAACCCTTCAGGCTCTCGTCAACGGTGTGTACGGAAGTAACGTTATGATCGGTATCTTGCCGGCTGGCGGCGGAAATGATTTTGCAGCCGCACTTGGCTTACCCAGCGATCCTGTTTTCGCTGCGCAAATGATTCTCAAAGGCAAACCGCGCTCCGTGGATTTGGCTCGGGCACGCACTGCAGATGGACAAACGCGTTTGTATGCAGGCGGCGGAGGGGTTGGGCTCGACGCTGAGGCGGCGCGTCTCGCAAGCGGCCGCTATCGTCGCCTCCCCGGCCGGTTGCGCTACATTGCCTCGGCGCTTCAAGCGTTAGCCGAGCATCTCCCGCTCAAGGTTCGTCTCGAATTTCCCGGCGAAGATCTTCAGCCAGTCGAAACCGTATCTCTTCTTGCCGGTGTTTTGAACACTCCTACGTATGGAGCTGGATTGCGCCTTGCGCCTGATGCGCGAATTGACGACGGTTTGCTCAACGCTGTTTTGCTCGGAGACTTGAGTGCGTTAAACGTTCTCAGTTTGCTTCCGCGGTTAATGGGCAGAGGAGAACTGCGCACTTCGAGAATTAAGCGATGGGGTGTGCGAAGCGTCAGAATTTCTACCGACAGGCCATGTCTGTTTCACGGGGACGGCGAGATTCTTGGACCCGCGCCCGTCGAAATCGAAGTGGTGCCCAACGCCGTGCGCGTTCTTGCTCCGTTCAGAGAAGCCTAAAGGCTTCTAGCGCGCTAAAGCGCCGAATCAGGGCGTATTTTTACGGAACACTTTGCGCCGGATGTCAGGCCAGAATTCCTTCAGTCCGTTAGATAATCCGTCGTAAACAATTAGAAATGCAAACGTCGTCGCATTCCGCGATGCCGTTCGGTCAGAGGGCACGTGATAGATGTTTGAAAGCGCCGCGGCTGCCGCATTGCCGATAGACTCCGAATAGTTGAAATGCGTTTTGCCGGAATCGGTGCGCGTCACGAATAGCCGGTTCACCGCATGATAGGACCGTCGCCAGAAGCCGCCTTTGCCCATCTGGTAGTACCGGGGATCTTCGTGAAATAAACTGGGGAAAACCGCCACGGTCATGTACGTGCCGATGTTGTTGTCGGCGAAATTTGCGCCGAACCGTTTTCCGTACGCATCCCAGCCCTGGCCCCACTCTTTGGGATTATTCCTTGCTTGCGCTATCGCGGAAAGCCCGCCATTGAATGCAAACGAGCCCCAATCGAACACACTGGCAGACGCAATCCTGAACTTTTGGCCCGTGCTAAGAGGAGGGAGAGCGTTCGCGTTTTCCACCGTTCCGTAATTGGGGATGACCTCGAAGATGCGGTCATTGACAGTTCCCGTTTCCTTCTCCAGCTTGCTTTTTCCCACCGTGGCGCCTGGTTGCTCGTCTTCCTTCTTATCTTTGTCGCTCTTCGCGCTAGACGGTGGCGGATCCGTTTTCGGCGCGGGGGGTTGAGGCTGCTGCGAGTCCGGCTGCTGCGCCAGCGCTGGAGAAACGGTCGTGCACAGCGCAAACCAAATTGCGGCCGTGAGCCCTAATTGAAACCACTTTTGTCTTGTCATAAGCTTTCGAGTAATTATCTCCCGTGGGCTGTATCTTCAGCCTCAGTAATAAGTCGCGCTGTTTCCATAATTTGAAGGCTTCACACTCAGATTCCTCGAACATGCGAATGGTTTCTTTCGCAAATTGAGTTTTCTTCTTTGAATTTTTGCTGTGTAATGCGGCGACCTGGAAAAGGGGTTAACTCTTTTTCTTATCGATTTTCAGGTTCAGAACGATGTCTTTCCGCGAGTCAAAGCTTGATACGGTACGGGTTGTAGATTTTTCATTGTCCTTCTCGGCATGCAGTTCGTAGTCCGCGTTCGGGTCGAGGCCGCTGAAACGGTAGCTTCCCGTGTCGTCGGTATAACTGCTGCGCACGGAATTCGTTCTCATGTTCTTCAGGAAAACCACACCGCCGTTGAGAGGGTTTTCGGACTTGTCAGTCACCACCCCGCGAACCGTGCGCAGTTGCGCTTCGTGCTTTTTGTCCTGGGCTGTTGCAGCGGCCGCCATTAGCGCAATCGCTGCCACTAGACAAATGATCCGTCGTAGCATGATCATTTCGCATCTCCCGTAATTGGCTGCAGCCGGAAAACCAAAGTTTCTTCGTTCCCGCCACCTTTCGCCTCGACCGTTTTCGTCTGGTCGGTAAATCCTTTCACATGCACCAGAATCTCATAGTTCGAGCCTTCGGGAACGCGTACTGCAAATTCTCCGCGGGAGTTTGTGTACGTTTCCCACTTGTATTTCTTTTCCCCCTCTTTGCGAAGCCGCAGCTCCACATCCGGAAACGACAAAGCTTTTTCGTTGAAGACCGTTCCGCGGATCAAAAAATCGTTCAAATGGCTGTATTTTTTCTTGCCCGGTTTATCCGCTTTTGACGAAGAATCCTGAGCGGAGCCGACGGTAGATGCCGGCGGGGTATCTTGCGCGGCCGTATGCGATGCCGCAAACGCAAGCAGCGCACCAGCGCATAAGAACTGGATACTTCTTAGACTATTCATCGCGGTATTCCTCTAAATTGGATGGCAGGCGGGTAATTGGGAGATGCCAGGGGCAGGACTTGGCCGGTCATTCCTCGTCTTCTTCTTCGTGTTCCTCTTCCTCTTCGTCCGCATAATCGCCATCCTCGCCCGCCTCGGTCTCCTCTTCTTCTTCGTCCTCCTCTTCGTCTAAGTCATCGGAGATCACATTCAGATGGACGGGGTGCGTCTGAGACACTTCGAGTTCCGATTCGCACTCGGGGCAGCTTAAAATCTCGCCTTCCTCGACTTCGTCTTCATCGACGTCGATTTCTGCGGAACACTCAGGGCAACGGATCACGGGTCCAGCCTCCGTAAGCTTTTTATCGCATGTGGCGGTACGAGGACCGTCCCCGCCACCCTGCAGCGTATTATATACCGTGGCATGAGAATTCAAGCTCTGCGGGGTGTTTCCGTCGTAAATGCCAACCGCAGCGCACCGGAGAACTCCCTGAATGGCGTCTTCCCGAGAATATCCCGAGCGCCCAGTGATTGGCGTCGGCGGCGTGATCGTGGATCGCGAACGGACGGTCCTGATTCGCCGCGGCACGGAACCCCTCCGTGGCGAATGGTCCATTCCCGGAGGCACTATCGAGATTGGCGAAACCCTCGAAGAAGCCGTCCGCCGCGAATTGCGAGAAGAAACCGGGCTCGAAGTGCGCGTCCTTGAATTGATTGAACTGTTCGACCGCATTTACTTCGAAAATAGCGCAGCACCTTCGCAGGATAAGAAGAAACCTCGCTACCACTACGTCATCGCCGACTATCTCTGTGAGCTGATTGGCGGTGAACCGCACGCCGGAAGCGACGTCACGGACTTGGCTTTTGCCCGGGAAAACGAACTCGGCAAGTTTCGCCTGACGGAGAAGGCCACGTCCGTCTTGAAGAAGGCTTTCGCGATGTCCCGCGCACGCGCCGCGGACAAATAAGAAGCCCCTCAGCCCACATCACGAACCTTTGGTGATCTCGATGCTTCCGTTCGAGTTGTTGAGCTGAAGCTGACAGCCGCCCGACCCGATCGTTCCGTTCAACGTATCTCCGGCGATGTTTCCCGTCGAAGTCACCGGCAGCTCCGAGGAAATTCTGCCAAACGAGGTGTGCGCGGTCAGGTTGTATCCCAGGCCCTGAGGGACCTGCACGTGGATGGAGGAAAACGAAGTCTTCAGCTGAATATCGCGGCACCCGCTGGCTGGGCGGCTGGCCGTTAAGGCGATTGCGCCGTTCTGATTGTCCACGCTGATCCGCCCGCCAATTCCATCCAGCGTGACGCCGGAGAAGGAAGTATGCACGCTGGCGTCGCCCTTCACGCTTCGCGCCGTCACCGACCCGTTGGTATTCTCTACGGTCAAATTCCCATTCACGCGCTCGGCCAAAACGCTGCCAAAACTCGTTTTCGCATAAGCGTCCGCGCCAATGTCCGCCAACGCGATCGCGCCGTTCCCGTTCGTTGCCCTTATTCCTTTCGGAATGTTCGCGGCGTCAATGGAACCGAAGGAGGTCCGCAAGGTTACGGCTCCGCGCACATCGCGAACTATGATCTTTCCGTTGGAGGTGTCCGCGTCCAAGCTACCGTTGATGTTTTCCAGTTCGACGTTGCCGAAGGAATCGTGGATGGTCACCGAGCTGCCCGCTGCGGAGCTGCCTTTAACCCGTCCGTTGTTGGTTTTGCAGTTCACCAGCCCATGAACATCCGAGAAAGTGATGTTGCCAAAACTGTTGGTGATGTCCGCGGCTCCGCCAATCGTGGCGATTTCCACGTTCCCGTTGTTGTCGTGAACCGTCAGGTCACCTTTCACGTTGCGCGCATCCACGCTCCCGAATGAAGTGGTGATGTTCCCGGAAGCAGAATCGATGAGAGAGACGGCCCCGTTGCCTCCCGTGATTGTTGCAGCGCCCTGAATGCTTTTCGCCGTAATGCTCCCAAAGCGGTTTCGCACTTCAAGCGTCCCCTTTATGTCGGACACCTGCACGCTACCGTTCGTGTCTGTCACTGATACGTTTCCTCCGGCGCCCGCCAGCTCAATGCTTCCGAACGAATTGTTTACTCGCGCTGGCCCCACATCGCTCATCGAGATGCTTCCGTGGCTGTTCTCAATATCCGCGGCGCCGTGAATGCCGGAGGCACTCGTGCTGCCAAAACTGTTCCGCACGTTTAGAGGCGCGTCCGAGGGCATGGCAATGTCGTAATTCACTGAATAGGATGGGCTTCTCCCGATCCGGATATGCCAAGTATGTTCATCCGGATAGACTGTCTTGATTTCCACTCCGCCGGCGGTTTGCTGCACTTCGATTTGGATTTTGTCGGCGAAAGATTGCGCTTCATCGCGGGAATTGGCCTGCACGCGAATGGTGGCGGAGACTTTCACCTCGCGCCCGGATTCTCCGTGCACTTTCACTTCGCCGAATTTATGTTCCACGCGAACGGATTGTCCCGCTCCCAGCGCCACCGTCTTCTGAAAATCCTTGGATACCTCTTCTTGCGCGCTGTGGGCCGCGGCGGTGGCACGCTGTTCCGCCGCTAAAAATGTCGCGGCAAACAGCAACCCCGCCATTGCGACTCGACACACTGTTCCTTTGCAAAAACTCAGACTGGGCTCATTCATTACTTTCTTGCCTCCAAAACCTCTTCCAGTGTTTTCTGCTTTTCCTGGTACATCGCCAGCAACTGAAACCGCAGTTGCGCGTTCGAGGGATTCAACCCCGCCTGGGCGCGCAAATCGTCAATCGCGCTGTCCAGAACCAGCAGCTTCTCGTGATAATTCGCCATCAGTGGCGTCGCCGGGTCCTCGAGCTGCGGCTTCGCTTGCGCCGCCAGATTGTCGATGGCCTTCTCGTACGCACGCCCCGTGCTTTCCACTTCCTTGAGCGCGGCGCTCTTCAGCAGTGATGAATCGGGTTTGCCTGGCTCGACAACTCTTCGGTGAAAAACAATCCAACTCACCGAGACTGTCAGGATCAGCACAAACGCTCCCGCCAGCGCCGTCTGCCATCCCACAGAAATCCCCGGCAAGAACGGAAACCATCTCTTGCGTTCTGCTCGTTGCGCCTTCCTTGTATCCTCTTCGATCAGCGCGCGCTCAATCCGCGTCCACAACTCCGGGCTCGCCGAATAATCCTGGAGCTCCTTCGCCGCCACACTCAGCGACTTCCACGCCCGCACTTCTTCCGCGCACACCGCGCAGCCCGCCGCGTGTACTTCCAGCGCGGCCCATTCCGCGGCCGTACCGTCTTCAAAAATCCGCATACGATCCTTGCAAGTCACATTCATGTCATTCACCAAACCTGCTCACCGAACTTTCTGCTCCCGGATCATTGCGAGGGCGCCGAACTCCTTCTCGGCGGCTCCAGCATCTCCCGCAGATTCTTCTTCGCTTGAAACAACGTGTTCTTCGACGCCGTCTCGGTGATCTCGAGCATCCCGGCAATCTCGGCGTGCCGGAAGCCTTCCACTTCGTACAGCAGAAAAACGTTCCGCTGATGGCGCGTCAGCTTCGCAAGCGCCCGCTCCAGCGCCATCCGCAACGAAGGGTGCGCTCCGGCAGCGCGCGGCTCGATCTGCGGCGCGTCTTCGGAATCATCGTCCGTTGTCACTTCTTTTTTTCGCAACCGGCTGCGCCGCGCGTCGTAGCAGGTGTTGATCAGGATGCGGTACGTCCAGGTGACAAAACTCGACTGCCCGCGAAAGGTGGCAATGCTTCGCTGCATTTTTAGAAACGTTTCCTGGACCGCGTCTTCCGCGTCCACCGTGCTGCCCAGCACGTTGCGCGCAAGGTTTTTCATCCTCGTGCCATGCAGCGCGTACAGACGTTCGTAGGCGCGCAAGTCGCCCGCCTGGCACGCCGTAGCCAGTGCGGCGTCTTCGCTCGCAGCTTCTGCCGCCGCCCCGATTGGGCCGCCGCTAACGCGCTCGGAACCTTCCACTCGCTTCTCCCACCTGCGGGTTACAGCGGGCCCGCCCGCCGCAGCAGTGTCGCGCGGCGCGGAAGCGATTCTAGCCTTCCAAGGCAGCGCAAGTCCCATCGTTCCCATTCCCTGGCTCCTGGGGAATAGACGACGCAGAATCCCCAAACGTCAGGAGGCATCTTGCGTCCGCCTAACTACTGTATTTACTTAGGCTTAGCCAGGTTACTGGCTCTGTAGTGCCCCCCGCCAACGCAGGCGGAGGTCTATGCTATCTCTGGACAAAACCAGCGCTCCTCCCCTTGTGGCGTGACTCCTCTCGCGCCTATAATGTTTCTTTACGCGGAGTCCGAGGCGCAATCCGCGCTCGCCGGACTCCGCCGTATTTTTCAGGGCGTAAAGGCTCGGTACGCCAGAATTCACTACCCAAGGATTCCGTGCGCAAGGATACGAGACGTCCCAAAGGCTCAAAGATTCGCAAAGGGCCGGGGCGCAGCAAACCTTCCGCGCGCCATAAGAACACGACCATGTCTGATCCGCTGGCAAAAATTAAAAAGAAGCTTCAGGATGAGATCGACCAGCTCTCGCATGAGCTTAACGTAGAGCTTCCCAAGGAAATCGCCGTCGCCCGCGCGCACGGCGACCTTTCGGAAAACGCCGAGTACAAATTCGCCAAAGAGCGCCAGACCTACGTCAACGCCAAGATCGCGCAGCTCAAAAAGCGGATGGGCGACCTGGGCATGCTCAACCTCAACAATATTCCCAAGGACCGCTCGGGCTACGGCTCGCGTATCGTGGTGCTTGACCTGACGCGCGACGTGAAAGTGGAGTACAAACTGGTCAGCAGCGAAGAGGCCGACGCGGAAAAGGGTCTGATCTCAACGACTTCGCCCATCGGCCGCGCTTTGCTCAACCGCAAAGTCGGCGACGAGATTGAGGTTGCGACGCCTGCGGGCAAAAAGGAGTTTGAAGTCGTCCAACTAGCGACGATTCACGACGGCGAGTGAATTGTCTTTGAAGATTCGGCAGGAAACCATCTTCTTCGTCCCCGCGTCTCAAAGTTTGTCGTGCCAGCCACTGGGGGCCATATGTTTTGGGGAGCCGGCCCGGCGCTCGGGCTACTGACGTTCTGCGGTTATTTGGTTTTTCTGTTTGGCGCCGCCATGGTTTGGCGCAACCGGAGCAATTTCCTGGTGTGGGTGCAGGATGAAATCTCATTCTTCCACCGCAGTTTTTCGCGGTTCACGCCAGTGGGCCCTTTCTACATTCCTCGCTCGGACTCATCGCGCTTCAAAGAAGTTCCGCATTATGTGCTGAATTCCATTTCGCGCCTCCCGCGCAACCGGATCAACGGCGGCGCGCTGCTTCTGTTCGTCGGTCTGCTCCTCTTTCTGCTCGATTTCTACATCTGACGGTTTCTTTTCGTTCTGAGAAGAAGGATTTAACGCAGAAGACTGAGAGCACTGACAACGCGAAGGCAAAAAGAGCTCTGCTTCTGGCAGGCGGTGGACAAATCAGAATCGCTTTGCGATTCTCGTTGCGATGAAACCTGCTCTGATCGTTCACGGCGGCGCGTGGGATATTCCTGACGAAGCCGTTGACGCCTGCAAATCCGGATGCCAGCACGCGCTTGCTGCTGGTTGGTCCATCCTGTCGCGCGGCGGTCACGCGCTCGACGCTATCGAGGCTTCAATCATGGTGCTGGAAGACGATCCTGCCTTCGACGCCGGCTACGGTTCGCACTTGAATCTCGACGGGCGCGTGGAATGCGACGCCATCGTGATGAACGGCGCGACGCTGGACGCGGGCGCGGCGTCCACGCTGCAACACGTGAAGAATCCCATTCGCGTGGCAAGAGCCATCCTGGAGAAATCTTCGCACATGATGCTGGTGGGTGAGGGTGCCGAGCGCTTCGCTGCGGAGCATGGGATCGCGTTGTGCGATCCTGGCGAATTGATCAGTGAAGCTGAGCAAGAAGCCTGGTTGAAGTGCAGAAACGATAAACACGCCGCCGAGCATCATCGCGGACACGAGCAGGGAACTGTGGGCGCCGTGGCGCTCGATAAGGACGGCAACCTGTTCGCCGCGACTTCTACTGGAGGCACCTGCTGCAAACTTCCCGGCCGCGTTGGTGATTCGCCGTTGATCGGTTGCGGCTGCTACGCGGATTCCGAGGCGGGCGGAGTGTCGTGCACGGGCTATGGCGAAGCGATCATGAAAATCGTGATGGCGAAAACTGCCGTCGATTTCTTGCGCCAATCGGAAATATGCGTGAATTCGGCCGCGGGTGCTTCGCGTGAAGTGACTACCGCGAGAGTCGCCGCGCGTGAGGCCGTGCATTTACTTGCGAAACGCACACATGGCCACGGCGGATTGATCCTTCTCGATCGCCACGGAAATCCCGGTTTCGCTTTCAACACCCCGCGCATGGCGTACGGCTACGTCGCCCTCGACGGAAACTTCGTGACCGCGGTTTAGGAGGACCCATGCTTTCCTTCACCGGGCTCATAGCTTTTGTAGCGACCAAAGACGCAAAGAAAGCTCGTCAGTTTTATGAAGGCGTTCTTGGATTGACGCTTGTTAGTGAAGACCAATTCGCGCTGGTGCTGGATGCCGAAGGGATTATGGTGCGAGTAGCGGTAGTCGGGGAATTCAAGCCGCAACAATTCACGGTTCTGGGCTGGCAAGTTTCAGACATAAAGAAAGAAGTCGCGTGCCTTCAGGGACAAGGCGTTTATTTTGAGAAATACGGCATGAAGGGACAGGACGAGCAAGGCATTTGGGCCTCGCCCAGCGGAGCCAAGGTGGCGTGGTTCAAAGATCCGGACGGGAACGTGCTCAGCTTGACGCAATTTTCCTAGGTTTTACGGACAATCAGTCGTCGTCATCCTTCTTCTTGGTAGTGGCGTGGGCTTCTTCGGTTTCTGAAATGCCAAGACGCATGGCCTGATAAGCGGGCAGTGCGGCGGATTGCGGCATGTTGGAAGCGTTTCCCGTGCAGGCAAACCAGATGATGGCGTTGAGCGTTTGCGGATCGGCCATGTCCGCGTGCGCAAAATCCTGCTGCTGCGTTTTTTTCATCCACTCGGCGGTGGCCCTGTCTTTTGCTTTTCCACCCATGAAATTGTCCGCAGTAATGGTCGGCAGCACGGCTTTGTAGGGAGTCAGGTCGGGTTTGTCTTGAAAAATGTCCATGGGAATGGCGGAAGCGTCGAGCTGGTTCATCGGGGCGATGCCGAGGAGCAGTTCGATGGTCCGGATCATGCTCACGGTACTGTGAAACTTGTGAATCAGCGCGCCAGGCTTGTTGTACGCGCTGATAGCCAAGCCAACGGAGCGGTGAGAGTCCACGTGGTCCGGACCGGACTGCGCGTCGTCTTCGACAATAAAAATCGCCGTGTCCTTCCAATAGACGCTGGAGGAAATCGCTTCGACAAGGCGGCCGACGGCATAGTCGTTGTCCGCGACCATGAATTGCGGGGTAGGAAAGCCTTTTTTGATTCCTGTGGTGTGGTCGTTGGGAAAACGCATCACCGTGAGCGTGGGCATGGGATCCGGTTTACCGGCTTCGCGCTGCGCGACGAATTGCTTGAACTCCGCGAGCCATTCGCCAAAGCGGGAATTTCCCCGGCAGTTGGCGTTGAGATTGTCTTCCGTGACGGCAGCGTCGGTGGTCTGCGGCGAGGCGAGCGTGGCTTTGTAGCAGTCCACGGTCATGCTGTCCGGGGCGGTGACATCGAAGCTGCGGAAGCTGGGACTATGATGACCTTCGAGTGAAGGCTTGTTGGGAATATCGCGAACGGCTTGGGAAATATCGGGATATTCCTTGTGCTGCTTCTTTTTGGCGGCCTCGACGTCGTTCGCAGAGATCACGGTGACGAATTCGCCGTAGTTCCGATAGGTCAATCCTGCGTGCGCGGCGGCATCCCAAAGATAGAGAGTCTTAGGCTCGCCCAGATCCTGGAATCCCTGGCGGTAAGGGAGATGCTTTTCGAGCAAATCGGTCAGCGCAGCCAAAGCATCTCCTTGAAACTTCTCGAGATTCAGTTCGCTTGGCGGCTCGTAATCCGGCAGGCGGTTGTACCCTTCGAAGTCGTACGTCCGGCCGCGGTCGGAATAGTTCCAGCGAAAGGCTTTATCCACATAGTCTGTCGAGAACGCCGCGGTGGCCCAGTTGTGGCCGTCGGGGCTGGCTTCGGAATTGACAAAAAAGCGGTCGAAGAGGCCGAAACGCTGAGCGAGTGCGTGATGGTTGGGGGTAACAACCTGCGCCGAGCCGTTGGGCCGTCGCGCGGTCTCACTATTGCCAAAAATCGCGAAGGCCGGCTCGCCATCGGCGGGATGACCGTCACCGGAAGTCTTCACGTCGCCAAAAACCTGATCGTAGGTGCGATTTTCCTTGATGATGTAGACGACGTGTTTTATGGGGCTTTCGCCGGCAAAAAGTTTGGGCGGAGCAAAATCCAGGAGACCGTCGTTCTGCATGGTTTGCTGCGTGTAGTGCGCCAGCGCGGGTTCGTCGGGAAGCGGGACCATGCTGATGTTTCCGGAAACGATCGAGCCGCTGTATTGGCCCCCTTGACGATTCTTCTCCGCGTTTGCAGGAAAAGCGGCGTTAGGCGGATTCGGTGTGAAGCCGCTGTTGCTGACGCGCATCGAGGACGGCTCGAATCCCGTGCCTTTGCCATTTCCGATGAAGAGCTTCCCGTCAGCTACGGCCACAGCGGAAGGATATTGTCCGGTGGGAATGAAGCCGAGGATTTTTGATTTTGCCCCTTCGTCATTCTTTGATGAAGATTTTGCGCCGCGGGCTTTCTCGGAAAGCGCCACGACCGCAACGGCATTGCTATGAGCATTCGCGACATAGAGCGTTTTCTCATCTTCGCCGAGAGCAATGCCTTCAGGGCTTGCGCCGACCAACGCGTTCTCCGCTAACCGCACATCAATTCGTTCGATCTCCTGATCGGAGCCCGTGTCGATGACGGAAACGCTATCGGCGTTCGAATTGGCCACAAACAAGCGGGTGCCTTCAGCGTTCAGAAGCATGGCTGTCGGATGGCGGTCTACTTCAATGTATTTTTGTACAGTCGCTTTGCCGTTGATTGAGATCACAGCGACAGAAGAATCGTTCCAGCAGGAAACATAAGCGCGCGCTTTCTTTGCGGTTTCCAGTACGACTGCTCCGTAGGGATAAATGTTTTCGTTGGGCTTTCCCTGGTGATGCAGGTCGAGGCGCTGCATCTGGCGGGCGCCATTCAAATTGCGAACAATCGTTATGCTATCGCCGAGGTTATTCGCGGCCACGAGCGTTTCGCCATTCCGCGTGAGCGCAATGCCAGTGGGATAAAGCGCGGCTTTGCCTTTGTTGTAGTCCTTTGGCGAAACTTCTCCAGGATTGCTTACGGTAAAGGACTGCGCCGTAATTTTTGTTTCCGGGCCGGGCGAAGCCGGTTGAATTGGTGCGGCAGCTTTGGGATCGAAGCGGAACATCCAGATTTTATTTTCGAAGCCACCGGAGACGTACAGAGCAAAGGTTTCATCGGCTGCCGGAGCAGGCGCAAAGGCAACGCCGAAGTTGGCGCTTTGCGGAGTCGGGAAGTAGACGTTTTGAATCACCACAGGCTCGGGACTGGCGTTTAGGTCAATCACCGCGATCGATTGTTGCGCGTGGTTGCCGTCTTCGCTGAACTGGACGCCATAGCCGCTGTTCACGACAAGCAGAAAGCGACCCTTGCCGCCATGCCCCAATTTATCCGGGCTGTGCTGCATGTTCATCGGCATGGCACCCACAGCCGGAAGGCGCGTTCCACCGTCCATCACCAGCGTGCCAGCAGGCGTGATGGGGCGGCCTTCTCCAGCGGGCTCCCGCTGGCCCCGAATGGTTCCTGACAGAAAAAGTGCCGATAAAAAGAGTCCCGCAAGAAATCGAAGTCTCATGAATTCACCTTGTCAACGCAACGAGTATTCTTCGCCTAAACGACACTAGGTGCGGCTCTAATTTACCTGCAACCGAGCGTAAGAGAAAATTATTTCACGGCCATGAATGTCCAGAATCGGCTGTCCCCCCCGCGAAGTCATTTGACCGCAAGCACGCCAGCCTTTTAGGATGAATGTTGCGTGGTCCTCAGCCGCCAAATACAGCCACCGGAATTCTGATGAAAACCAAATTCGTGCTTGCCGCTTTCTTGTTTATTTTGCCCTTGCGTTTCGCGCCCGCGCAGACGCTGGATGAAGTCGTAAAGAAAGCCATCGACGCTCGCGGCGGAATCGAGAAGATCAAGGCGGTGCAGTCCGAAAGGATTACGGGACGCATATCGTTTGCCCAGGGTATCGAGGGTGCACTGATCCTGGAGCTGAAGCGTCCGCATCACCTGTACTCCGAAATCAGCGTGGAAGGGCAGAAGGTGCTGCGTGTTTACGACGGCAAATCCGCAGGATGGACGGTGAATCCGTTTACGGAGAACAAGGATGTGGTGGAAATGTCCGCGGAGGAACTGAAAGGAATGCCGGATGAATCGGACGGGGATGGGCCGCTGGTGGATTACAAAGCCAAAGGGTCGAAGGTGGAGCTGGTGGGAAAGGAAGAAGCAGAGGGCAAGCCGGTCTACCGTATAAAGATCACAAGTAAAAGTGGAGAGATGCGTTCTTACTTGATTGATGGTGCGACGTTCCTGACAACGAAATGGGAAGGAATGCGCAAGGTCGGAGATCAGGATTTACCTTGGGAGTGCACGCTTTCTGACTACCGCGAAGTGGAAGGCTTGAAGTTTCCGTTCCAAATTGATCAAGGTAGTCCTGGAACGGAATTCCGGCAAACGCTGACCGTAGAAAAGGTCGAAATCAATCCGAAAATTGACGAGTCGCACTTCGCCAAGCCAGCAGCCGCGGAAGCGTCTAGAACGACAGCGCCGGCTGCGCCTACAAGGCCTCCTCACAGGAAGACTTGAAGCATCGAAAGTAGCTCACGGCGTTCCGGATTGGCGATGCCGATGAAAAAGATCGGCCACGGAATAAGTGAGCCCCAGAAAAAATGTAACGCGCGGAAGACTGCCATATACTGCCAGATAAGCGCCGCCGTCTAGGACCAAGCGAGAAGATACGTTGCAGGTGGGCGCAGCCAGAATGGTCATTGAAGCAGGATTGGTTGCGTTCGCCCTGCTGAATCCCGCAATTTCTGCGGTGTACGCCCATTTCTCTGTGAGTGGATACGAGTAGGAAAGCGCGGTGAAATAATGGCGGTCGAATCCGGAGCCACTTAACCTCCCCACAAACTGAACACCTTCATTGGCATCAAAATGGTGTTTGCCAAAGTCCTTGCTGACCAGAAGCTGCGCCAAGTGTTGCATAGCTCCAGCGCCAAGCTGCGGCCTCGCCGTCGGAATCGTAGCGACATACAGAAATGACATCGTCGGGCGCGCGTTCATCTGCGGGAACAATTTGTATTTGAAGCCCGCACCGGAATCGCCGAGTCCCGCGACCCCGTCATCGCGTTCGATCGGATTGTGGAGGAACCACAGTTCGAGGTTCTTGACGGCGCCCCATTTCAAGAGGCCATTGATGTTCTGGTGGCCGTCGGCTGCCTCTAGGCCGTATTCAATTTCCAAGACACCAGGCCGCACCATTTCAGCGGTGGAGGCGAATGTGGGCCGGTTCGGAACAGCAGTGATGTCACCGGAGACGGCCTCCTGCTGCGGCTGCAAATCGCCGGGCTTTTGTTGTTCGGAGGTTTTGCTTTGATTTACCTGTGTTTCTTGCGGGTGAGCGTTTGCTCGAAGGGCAAATCCAAGAAAAAAGAGAAGTACCATCGCGTTGTGGAAAGACGGTTGGTGGAGTGAACGCCTCATCTTGGATGGCCCAAAGACAAGTTTAGCAGCGGGGGAGGGGACCGTACCGGCTGCCCTGAAGTTTAGGTTCGAGCAAGACACGCCCCCGTCGCCATGCGTATCCTTGCGCGAGCGATCGTTTGGCGTTTCGGTGATGCTATGGGCTATCCTTCTTTCGTGACAGAAGTGAAAGCTCCTGCGAAATTTGAGACAGATCCCGGGCTATGTGAACGATGCCGTTACTGCCGCCATGTTGAATCCTCGCGTGGCTCCGTCTTTGCGTTCTGTGAGCTGTCTCTTAGCGATCCCAGTTTTGCAAAATATCCCCGGCTGCCGGTTCTTACGTGCCGGGGCTATCAGAAAAAGGATGCGGGCGGGCATAGTTGAGGTGGATTCAGGTCGCAGGTGGAACGCCCCCGCGTCTCTACCGAGGAACACAGGCAGTACTTCCCACAGGACGTACCTATATGATAATAATAGGCGTGGGCTCATCCTCAAGGGAGGTTGCTCTTGGCTTCCCGTTTACGCGGACTTTTCTATCTACTCTTGTTCTCTCTAGCGTGGCCCGTCCACGCTCTCGCTGACAAACTGCATATCACCAGCAATCCACCGGGTGCGGCGGTCGAAATCGACGGCGTCACCATGGGTACCACGCCTTTTGAGAAGGAGTATCCAGGCGGCTATTTCCACAAAACGCGGACGGCCTTTGGCGCGCGGTTGGAGCACCCGATGATGGCACGCATCAGTTTAGCAGGCTACACGACGAAAGAACTGACACTCACGGAAGGCCCAATGAGCTGGGTTTCGCTGAACGGGCGAAGCCACGGCGATTACTGGCTGCTGAAGTCCAATCATTTCGAGGTCGAGCTGCAGGCTATCTCTGAAACATTCACGGGGGCAGTCTCCGCCAATGTTTCTGGAATCAACTCGAGCTTTCGGCCACCGCTTTCGTGGGAAGAGGTGGTTGGCCAGGCCAAGCCGGCGGTGGTGTATTTGAAAGGTCTGGACAAGGCAGGCTCGGGATTTTTTGTGACGGAGACAGGAGTGATCGTCACCAACGCGCACGTGGCGCGCGGGGAAGAATCGCTTCTTACGATGCTTTCCACAGGCGAACAAGTCCAAGCCAAAGTTGTCTATATCGATCAGGAGCTCGACATCGCGCTGGCCAAAGTCGACGTTCCCTCTGCGAAGGCCGGCTTTCCGCACCTTCCGCTCATTAGCGCAGATGCGGTGCGCCAGGGCGAAGCAGTTTTGGCCATCGGAAATCCCGGCGATGCTATGCTGTTCAGCGCGACAAGAGGAATCGTCAGCGCGGTCGGCAGATTTTCCAATGCCGGTCCCGGCACATGGGTTCAGACGGATGCGCCGATCAATCCCGGTAACAGCGGTGGCCCGTTGCTGAATCTGCGCGGCGAGGTGGTCGGCGTCAACACGTCAAAGCTCATTAAAAAAAGTGTCCACGGCATCGGGTTCGCTCTGAGTTCCTCGGACGTGCTACAGGTACTGCATCGCTTTTATCCCGATGTGGTTGCATCCAAGCCGCAGGAAATCCCTGAGCAAGAGCAGGGGAAATCGGCTGCTGAGGAAGATTCCGCCACCGTGGAAACCTCAAGCACCTCATCTGGGCCTGTTCCCGATGGAGTTGGCACGATTCTCGTCAGCTCCGTCCCCGATGGCGCGGAGATTTTTGTAGACGAGAAATTTCACGGCAATACGCCTGCGACCCTCAAACTTCCGACGGGTAGCCACGCCATCGTGTTGAGATTCCCTGGGCGTGCGGACTGGAAGCGCACGCTCGAAGTCTTGAAATCCAGCAAAGTCACTCTACGCGCGACCCTCGATCGTGCTCCCTGACTTCCACTTGCTTTTCAGGTTTCTCGCGGCTTGCGCTCGCAGAAAAAAAAGCAGGGCGTCTCTGCGACGCCCTGCCAACAAGCTAACGAAACTGGGGATTATTAAAACTGCAGCCGGATTGGCTTACTCCGGCTGCTGCAGTTGCGGTGGCTGCTGTGTTTGGGGTTGTTGGTCGGGTTGCTGATTCGGGCGATTTGGATCCGCGGGCGTTGTGGCGGAAACCGGAGTCAGAGCCGGTGTCGCGGCGGTGCTTGAAGCCAGTTCGGACTCTCTGTATTTCGGCGCGCTGATGTAGCCATGAGCCGCATTCCGGCCGATCTTGTTCACCACAATTTGAACGGGCTGCCCGC
>Ga0209166_10001552_pt1 | contig 18872 bp, 23 predicted proteins | sample Coa_R1_3_FD_187151 | JGI IMG/M metagenome (GOLD analysis project Ga0209166, IMG submission 187151) | Surface soil microbial communities from Centralia Pennsylvania, which are recovering from an underground coalmine fire - Coalmine... | ecosystem: Environmental > Terrestrial > Soil >... | reverse complement strand
CTGACCGCGGACTCCACTCCGGCAATCGACGCGTGGTGTGCGCGCGCGGCGACTCTTCTTGGCCCTCATGCCGCCGACCGTTCCGCCCTTGCTGAACTGCTGACGCTGGTTTTTCATTATGATGCGATGCAAATCCTCACTCGCGTGGAAACGCACGAAGTGCTCGCGCGTTACGCAGCGCGCGACGTGCTGCGCCACCTGGCGCTGCTGCTCCTGGACGGAGCCCCGCTGAACTCCGAGCGATTCAAAGAAATCTTCGGGGCCTTGAAAGAGCAATTGAAATTGCCCGGCCGCGAGATGCTTTATCCAATGCGCCTCGCGCTCGCAGGCCGGCCGGGCGACGGCTCGCTGGATCGCGTCATTTTGCTACTCGACGAAGCGGCGGCTCTACAGTTTGCCGCGCCCGTGAAATCTGCTCGTGCCCGTATTTTAGAATTTTGCGCTGCGTTGACTTAATCCTTGCTTATTGGATCCCGCAAGCCATCCAAACCCATTTGGAGTGCGGGAGCTTGCTCCCGCTTTTCCGACGGCTCGGACCTTCTCCATTTCAGGCGCTTTGGGACACCTTCATGAAATTGTGGAGGGAAACAAAGCGGCGGCAAGCCGCCGCACTCCAAGGGATATCGGCCCCTGTCAACTGCGAACTGTTGACGGTAAACTGTGTCACCCATGGACAAGTTGACGGGAATTCATGCCGTGAAAGAAGCGCTCGAAGCGCAACGCCCCATTGACCGCATCGCCATTGCCAGAGGCCGGCAGGACACGCGCATCGAAGAAATCGTGCAGCTCGCGCGAAAGCAGAGCATTCCGGTGCGCTTCGAGGACCGAGGTCAGCTCGATCGGCTTGCCAATTCCAAAGATCACCAGGGCGTGGTTGCGGTTGCCGCAGCGCGGACGGCGGCAACTCTGGAGGATGTTCTCGCGAACGCGAATTCGAGCAGCGCTCAGAAGGGGCTCATCGTTCTGCTCGATGGCGTGGAAGATCCACATAACCTGGGAGCCATTGTTCGAACGGCCCTGGCAGCTGGCGCGCATGGCGTGGTGATTCCCGAACGCCGCGCAGCCGGCCTCACCGACACTGTCGCGCGCTCCTCGGCCGGAGCGCTGGCGCATCTGCCTGTCGCGAAAGTGACGAATCTCGCTCGCGCGATGGAAGAACTGAAGGAAGCCGGCTACTGGCTCGTGGGGTTGGACGAGCGCGCAGACAAAATCTACACGGAAGTGGATTACACTTCGCCGGTGGGTATCGTCCTTGGGAGCGAAGGCCAGGGCTTGCACGAATTGACGCGCAAGCGCTGCGACTTCGTCGTGTCGCTCCCCACCACCGGCCCGGTCAAATCCCTCAACGTCTCCGTCGCCGCTGGCGTCGTCCTCTTCGAAGCCCTCCGACAGCGAAGTTCCGCGTCGCGAACCAAGTGAATCAAGAAACTCTTCTATTTGTCGTACTGAATTAGCGAAAACACGTCCACGCCGTTGAGTTTTTTGCGGCCACCGAGAAATGTCAGCTCCACCGCAAACGCTGCGCCTTCCACTTTACCGCCTAGTTTCTCCACCAGCTTCGCGGTTGCTGCTGCGGTACCGCCGGTGGCCAGAAGATCGTCGCAGATGATCACGCGCTGGCCCGGCTTCACCGCGTCCTCGTGAATCTCCAGCGTGTCCGTGCCGTATTCCAGCGCGTACGAAATGCTTGCCGTTTTGGCAGGAAGCTTCTTCGGCTTGCGAACGGGAACGAAACCAGCACCTAGCCGATACGCCAGCGCGGGCGCGAAAATGAATCCGCGTGCCTCGATGCCCGCTACCACGTCAATCGTATGGCCCTTGTAGTGCTCACAGAGCCGATCAATCAGCGTGTGAAATCCCTGCTTGTCCTTCAGCAGCGTGGTCAGGTCGTAAAAAAGAATTCCCGGCTTCGGGTAATCCGGCACTTCGCGGATCAGCTTCTTCAAATCATTCATTCACCCGTTCTCCTCGTTCTCAGAGTTTTGTCTCAGCTCTTGTAGGGGCGCAGCATTGCTGTGCCCTTTCTGCGTCCACGACCCAGCATTTCTGAGCCTGAAGACAGTCACGCGCTCGAATTGATCACAAAGCTGCCGTCGTATTGCGCTTCCACTGGCGCAGGTTCTTCGAGAACTTCCGTTACGTCCGAGCCGAACGGCCCGCGCTCCAGTTGCCTCCGTAGTTGGTCGTGTTGCTCCGCCGTGCCAATAGCAAACACTTCCACGCGTCCGTCCCGAAGATTTCTCACGAAGCCGCTGACTCGCAGCTTTTCCGCGATGCGCTGCGTGTAGAAGCGGAAGCCCACGCCCTGGACCATGCCGGACACAAAATAGCGTTTAGCTGACCTGGTTTCGCTCACGAACCGCAAAATTGTAGCAGAGCCGAACCGTTTCTTCCTCCCGTGCCGGAGAAAGTTGCCCTATGAGTGGACTTCAGTTCCGCTTGCGCTAAACTGTTGAACCACTGCTTACGCGACGCAGCCTGTTCGCGTCAGGCCGCCTTAGGAGCGCGGCGCGCATCCAAATATTTATGACCCAAGCCAGACCAAATCCTCGCAATGTTGCCAATTCCTGCCCACTCGCTGCGCTTCTTTTTCTTTCCACGCTAACTGGTGGCTCCCTATCGTTGCGCGCCCAGGATGCACCGCAAGGCCCGATGGCTCCTCCGCCCGACCATCATGTCGTCCGCATCGGCAACGATCCGGAACCTCCCGCTCCGCCTTCGCTCCCGGAAGCGGAAATTGTCCGGCGTTTTTCTCAGAAGGAAGATGAGTATCTCGCCACGCGGTTGCACTTCACTTACAAGAAAACCATTCGCATTGAGGAGTTCGGCCCCGATGGAAAACCCTCCGGCGAATTCGTGTTGGTCATGGAGCCCGCGCGCGACGCCGACGGAAAACTTTACGAAAAAGTGGTCCAGCGCCCGCAATCCACCATGCAGCATTTTTTTCTGCGCTCGGAAGATCTCGAAGGCCTCGAACGCATTCCCGCGTTTCCGCTGACCACGAAGCAGCTCGCAAATTACAACCTCAAGTATCTGGGCAAGGAGCAAGTGGACGAAGTCGACTGCTACATTTTTCAAGTGAAGCCGAAAACGGTCGAGCGTCAGAAAGCGTACTTTGATGGCGTCGTTTGGGTGGACGCCAAATACCTCGAAGTCGTAAAGACTTACGGCCAATGGATGACTGACCTCGGTCCCATGCACGTCATCAAGGATTTGCCTTTTGGTTTGTTCGAAACGTATCGCGAAAATGTCGAAGGAAAATACTGGTTTCCGAACTATTCCCGCTCCGACGACACCGCCGAGTTGAAAGGGAACCAGATTCCCGTACGCATCGTCATCAAATGGACGGACTTCAAGCCGCTTCCAGCGGCTCCGCAAGCTGCCACGCCGGCGGCCAATTCGTCAGTTCCCGCAAAACCCAGATAGCTTGTTGGAGAGGGGTTTCGCTTGTCATCCTGAGGCCGCGCTTTTTGCGGCCGAAGGATCTCAGCCCATCAACATTTCACGGCTTCAGATGGGACGCTGCCTCCAAAGCGATAGCGCGCTAGAAATACAAGCTAGACAAGTCATACTCCTCCGTTGCGCAAACGCTCTAGAACGTCCGGCAACTCTTCGAGCGACCCGAGAAGAAATTCCGGCTGTGCTGCACGCAGGCGCTTCTCCGTTGGATAGGGCCCCAAGACGCCGATGGCCAGCACGCCCGCACTCCGCGCCATCTCCACATCTTGCGGCGCATCGCCCACATACACGCAGCAACGTGCGTCCAGCTCCATTTTTTTCAACGCCAGCCGCAGCGGCGCCGGATGCGGCTTTTTCTTTGCCGTATCTCCGCTGCACACGCGCGCCGAAAAAAGCCGCGTCAGGCGAAACTCCCGCAACTGGCGCGCCACGCGGTCGTTATCCCCGCTGGTTACCAGCCCAAGGCGGTGCCCGCTGCTTACTGCGTCTAACACGCGCCGAACTCCGGCAATTAACTGGGGCCGGTGTTTGGCATAGTGCGCACGCCACGCACTGTCCGCCGCACTCCACAACTTGCGCGGCAGCTTCGCTGCGCGATACACCTGATACCAGTTCGGTGAGTAGTGCCTCTCCAATTCCTTGATTCCCCACGCGATGCCCATTTCTTTGAACATGGCCAGGTATGCCGAAGTGTCCGCGTGATAGGAATCAATCAGCGTGCCATCCCAATCAAACAGCACGCCTTGCAAACAGGGTTTCTGTTTCGCCGCCATCGCGCCTCAGAGTAACAGAAAACCTTCTGCACGGTCGTGCTTGTGGTTTCGTCATCGGGAATTTCGAGAAGCGACGAATACTCGGGAACGGCAACGAGAAGGAAGTTGGACCTACGGCTTCAGAAAACGCGAAGGCATGTCGTCGTCGTGATCGAACTGGACATCATCGAAACACGCGGCTAACCCGTACCATCCCGGCATGGCCGCCGCCTCGGTGCGGCAAACGTGAGCCAGCGTGGTCATGATCACGCTGCCGAGCCCCATGGGCTTGCTTACCAGCACCACTTCGAGCAGGATGCGCGTCCCAACCGCCAGGTGCTTCGGGCACAGAAAATAGACGCCGGTCGAACTGATGTTGCGCATCACCAGCGTGATGGAGTGTTCCTCTGGGACACCCGCCACGGCGCTCAAGCGCAGTGGCAGCTTCAGCTTCGCGCGCGGGTATTGGCGCTGTTCAGGATGCACGCCCACCGCATGGGTCGGCACGCGAACAAATTGCCGCGGAAGGGAGGATCGCAACAAGGGAACCACGCGCAGGGCCGGAGTCCGCGGCAGGTTCTCCGCCACCGGTAGCACGGTGGGCAGAAGCTGCGGTCCAGCGGGCAACACCAGCGGTCTCGCTGCGACAGTGCACTGCCTCGGCGCCGCTTCTCGCGGCTCCGCGGCGGTCTTGCCTGGCCAGGGTTCGACTGGAAATGCGCGTTTCGTCGCGCTCATTTCGCCCCTCAGAGACGAAACTTCTGCAAGTGCTGGCTTTGGCCCAACAAGCTACTGCGTTTTTTACTTTCTGGAATTTCCCTCACCGCCCGTTCGGTGGGGGACGCCAAGATGCCACTCCAAAAAGTCGAAGTCAACCTGTGGAAAATTGCGGAAGTGTCGTATCTTCTAACACATAGTAATGGTACGTAAACTCCCCCACTACATACTGTGGAATTCCTCTCCCAAAGCCCAACCAATATGGTGCTCGACAGTTCCGCCTTCTCCCGCTATTTCTAATAATTTGCACCAGGCTCCGGATTGTGGATGGTTTGTTGATCTTTTTAGCGATCCTTTCCGGATGGAATTGTCTTTCGGTTCCGGCTATTCGTAGAGCCCCGGCTGTGCGTACGAAGCTGTAAGGAAGAATTGGCGCAATCTATGTCCACTACGACGACTTCCTCGCCAATAGTGCCCTCCTCGGAGGCGACCAGGAACCACGCGCCTGCTCCGCACGCTTCTGCGGGTTCCAGGACCCTCCTTCTGGCTGCCTTTGCCGCCGTGTACGTCATCTGGGGCTCCACCTATTTGGCCATCCGCCTGGGAGTAGAGACAATCCCGCCGCTCATGCTGGCCGGACTTCGCCACTTTACCGTGGGAGTGCTCCTTTACCCGCTCCTTCGCTGGAAAACCGGCGTCCGGCCTACCCGCACCCACTGGAAAACGACCGCGGTGACCGGCTGCCTGCTCCTGTTTGCTGGAAACGGCGGCGTCAGCTGGGCTGAACAGACTGTGCCGTCGGGGATCACCGCGGTGCTGGTGGCCATGGTGTCTTTCTGGCTCGTCATCGTGGACTGGCTTCGTCCTGGCGGCCACCGGCCCGTTCCTAGGGTTTTGATTGGCGTCGTTCTGGGCTTTGCCGGCGTCGCGCTTCTTGTCGGGCCAGCCCATTTGGGCGGCTCGGAGCGCGTGGACCTGCGCGGCGTGGCGGTTCTGGTCATTGGCTGCTTTGCCTGGGCCTGCGGCTCGATTTACTCGAAGCACGGCGGCATGCCCAGTTCCGCATTGTTGGGCGTGGCCATGCAAAGTCTTATCGGCGGCGCGGTTCTTCTCGTCGCCGGCCTGGTCACCGGAGAGTTTCACCGCTTCCATTTCGCCGCGGTCTCGTGGCGCTCCTGGGTCGCGCTGGCTTACCTCGTGGCAGTCGGGTCGGGTATCGGCTTCACGGCGTACCTTTATATCCTTCAGAAGAGCAACGCCGCGCGCGTCGCCACCTATGCATTGGTCAATCCCGTAGTAGCCCTGTTTCTGGGATGGCTCGTCGCAGACGAAGTCATTTCGCTGCGCACGGTTGTTGCTGCCGTCATTATTCTTACCGCGGTCATTTTGGTCATCACAGCGCCGCATCGCCCCAAGGAACGCGTCCCGGAGCCGGTGCCTTCCCCCGGCGAAGTCTGAGCCTTCTAGGCGTAAAGAAGAGGTTGGCAGTTTGCAGTTCACGGTTGACCGCCCGGACAATGGAAAAAGCGAATTTGAAAATAAGACACGTGCCGCGCTGGTTCCGTTCCGACCGAGCTGAGATGTTCCATTCTGGGAATTGTTGGGGTACACCCCGGCAGTTTTGTGAAGAGTGTGAAAACACAGGAGTTGGAGGATACGGAACTTGGAAGAATGTACGGAAAACTGGAGGTCGAGGTGAGAACGTGCCCCCTCCCCCCCCTTTTTTGTAAGGATGTGATTCTATGGGAGTTAAGGAGTGGGAGTCTGCTAAGGATGTGATTCGCAAGAAGTTAGAGCAGTTGGCGCGAGCGGTTAGAGGGATACCGCGGGGATTTTTGGAGACCGCGTGGCGAGGACGCATGGGACTTAGCGGGACAGGTTATAGACCCTTCGAGGCTCAGGGTAAACAGAAGCCGTGTCCGAATCGCAGAAGCGTATTATACTACCTTTTTACTATTTGTCAAGCGATAAATAAGTCGTTTGGATACTGGAGGTTAGAACGGAAGAAATTTTCCCTTGGATCGTCTATTTGTGTGGGAGTTCTAAGTTGTTTGTATTGTGTGCGGTCCGAGAGCCAGAGGCTTCGGAGAGGGCTTTGGATGCGTACGCAAGGGAGGCTGCAACCTCCGTCGGTGGCACCCCCTTCACCCTTGAAGCCGTAGGCGCGCCACCAGCCAGGGAACGCGGGAAATTGAGGGTTCAACGGCGAGAATGGCGGGGTGAACGGTTCTGGGGCGCACAAGAGGAGCAAGAAAGCGGCAAAATCAAAGTCCCCACACGCGAAACCCGCGTTGGGGCACCCAAATTCGTTTTAGGACTTATCGTTCGGGCAACCCGCCCCTCGGTCGTTTAGCGCAACCAAGTTTACTCGGCAGTAGGAGCCGACCCGTCATCTAATCAGTTCGATGGCGGGATTATGTCTTGAAGAGGGTTGTTCGCGGGCGTAGCATGGAGATGAACGAAAATGCGCAAACCTGTGCTCATCACCGGTCGCAGATCAACTCCGGAGGAGCTTGGCCAACTCTATGGGCTGTCCAAGCGCCGCACGAAGCAGCTTATTGACATGGTGGAGAAAAGTCTGGCCAAGAGGAGCTATGCGCATTTATATTACGGTAGCTCATCCGACAACAAGAACGGGAACGTGAAAGCGAATCATCGTGGCCGAACGACGAGAAAGGCGCAAACCAGCACGGGGCCGCGAAAGAAGTCCAAGCGCGCAAGGGCCAAAACCTCGCACTGAAGTTTTTCTCAATCTCCCCTACGACAAGAAATCGGAAAAACTCTTTCTCGCCTACGTATGCGGCGTACTGGCACTGGGAATGAAGCCGCGCGTCACTCTGGAAATCCCCGGGGGAACCAGAAGGCTCGACCGTATTTTCCAGCTCATGCAAAGTTGCCGATTCTCGATTCACGACTTGTCAAGGGTGGAACTTGATCGCAAGCGCCCGAGCACGCCGCGTTTCAACATGCCTTTCGAACTAGGACTGGCCGTTGCCTGGGAGCGAATGCGTATGGCAAGACATGGGTGGTTTGTAATGGAATCCATGAATTACCGGCTGACGAAATCCTTAAGCGATCTGAATGGGACAGATGCACATATCCATGGCGGGACGATCCGGGGAGTTTTTCGTGAGTTAGGTAATGCCTTTGCGCGCCGTGGGAAGCAGACAAGCGTGCAACAGATGTGGCGCATTTACCGGGAAATTCGCGGACAGATTCCAGCAATCCTCAGGCAACGAGGAGCTGCAAGCGTGTTTGAAGCGGGAATGTTTAGAGACATAAGCGTGGCGGCCGGCACGGCAGCCGCGAGAATCGTTGGGTAGGAGGAAGAGGTGAAGAGCGCACAAGAGGAACAAGAAAAGGGCAGAATCAAAGTCCCCACACGCGAAACCCGCGTATGGGGCACCGAGACTCGTTTTAGGACTTATCGTTCGGGCCACCCGCCGCGGTAGGAGAGCCGGGGCGAAGGTCAAAACCCGCACGCGCAAACCCGGCGCATGCGGCACCCGGCGCGAGACGGAGGTCAAATCGGAAATTCCAGTTGACTTCTAAAACATTAAGCAATTAGAGTATGGCCCGTCCCCAAACCTCAGTGCCAAAGGATCGATGCGATGACCTCATCGTTTTCAGATACTGCGCCTGCGCGTTGGCGAATTGCTGCGCTTGTGGTGGTCGTGCCTCTGTTTTTCCTTTCTGTCTCAGGTTATGCGCAGTCCATTGTTCAAGATTCAGCAGATTATGTTGTTTTTGACGTGCCGAACGCAGTTGGGACGCAAGCGTCTGCAATCAACAACCACCGTGAGGTCGCGGGTTATTTCGTGGATGCGACGAGCAACAAAACTCGCGCATTCCTACGGGAGCGAAAAGGCACGATTATTACCTTCGATGTCCCGAATTCCAGCTATACGACACCGAGCCGGATGAATGATCGGGGGGACATTGCCGGGACTTTTGGTGATCCAGTGCAAAACAACATCTGTCACGGTTTTGTCCGGCATCGAGAGGGTGATTTCGTCGTTTTTGATCCGCCAAACTCATTGTGCACGTCGGTGAGCGGGATCAACGATGATGGTGTCATAGCTGGATACTTTTTCACACCAAACCGCGTTCGCGGGTACGTGCGGCAGGCTGATGGCACGATGACCGTTTTTGATGCTCCGAATTCCAACACGACGGTTCCAGGAGGAATGAATGAACGCGGAGATGTAGCGGGGATTTTCGTGGATCAGGTTGGGGAACACGGATTCGTGCGATCAGTGGCAGGAGATTTTGTAATTTTCGATGCCCCGAATACGCCTCCAGCACAAATCTGCCAAGTCGCCGGAATCAACAAGCGAGGCGATGTCGCAGGTGCCTTCAGCGACGGACCAAACGAGTGTGGGAGCGCGCATGAATTTATACGATCCAGCAGTGGAGACATTATCGTGTTTGATATCCCCAACACAGTAGGTGGCAACGGCAGCGTTGGGATTACCGACCGTGCTGAAGACGGCGGATTATGGAACGATATAAACACGACCCACGGCTTCGTCCGCGAACCCGACGGCGATTTGATTCTGTTTGACGTTGGAGGCGCAGAGCCTCCTGATGGGACAACACCCCAGTCGATCAACGATGCTGGTGACATTTGTGGCTACACCGATCAAGCCACATCCTTGGGCATTACTCGGCGGGCGTTTATTCGTATTGCTCAGTAGCTGACTGCCATCTTAGCCGCGCAACGTCCGCATTATCGAGTCTGCGGATCTCTGCGCGTCGCTCGTTGCCTTAGCGATGAAATATCATACAGTTGTTGACATGCACCTGCCAGGTGCTTTCACGAAACTGCGCATTCCCGCAGGAGGAGGGGGGGCTCTCTTCCGATGTACTTACGGAGTCCATTCCCTCTCACCTTGGAAGCATAGATTCAAGAGTTGTTCTGTGCCTCGATCAGAGCATCCGTCCAAAGTCGCCGGAAGAGGCACGGAACATAAGGAGTCAAGCTATTCGGGTGGAGGGCCCAGCTTTGCTTGGTGAGCAGGGGTAGGCTAGCCGTCGGCGCGAATCGCCTTTTCAGAGGGACAAACCTAGCGGCGGATGGTGAGTTCGGCGACTTCGGGCTCGTAGCCTTCTTCCTGGATGGTTTTCTTCGCGATGGAGGGCAGCGTCGGCAAAAGGCAGAAATTCGAAAAAGGGGAAGAAAAGCACCGGCTGGAAGCCGGCGGTACAAAATGGCGACGTAAAGTGGCCGCTGCAAAGAGCGTATTGAGGCGATTCAGAATCGGCTACAATGGGGGCAATGGAGGCTGGCGATGGCCCACCGGTTTACTGTCATCTTCGAAAAAGAAGCGGAAGGCGGCTATCACGTTTTCTGCCCCACCTTGCCCGGGTGCCACACGCAAAGCGAGACGATAGACGAGGGCGTGGCGAATATTCGCGAAGCCATTGCGTTGTACGTCGAAAGCCTGGTTGAAGACGGTTTGCCGGTCCCCACCGAAGACATTTTCATCAAGCCAATTGAGATTCCGGCGTGACGCCGAAACAACCTGCCGCCACGGCGAAGGACGTGGTGCGCGTTACCGAGAAGCTAGGTTTCGTTTTTCGGCGGCAACGGGGCAGCCATGCCATTTACGTGCGTCAGAGCGACCAAGCCCGCGTGGTGATCCCAATGCACAAGGGCGAACTCAAGCGAAAAACGCTTCGCGGCATCATCCAAGACTTGAAAGTGAGTGTCGAGGAGTTTGCGAGGCTGCTTTAGCGGACCGAGGCAGGGGTCGTTACGGGATTTGCTTGAACGGGTGCCGGGAAGCGGTGGCGACGTCCCGACAGGGTCGGGGTAAATGGCGTCGCCGTTACAAAACAGGAAGAGGGGCTCCCGACGAGTCGGGATAAATTCCGTGCGGCCTCTACGGGTGAGGGCAGATCGGCGGGCGTTTGAAGAGTTCCTGGCGGAGCGGAAGGAGGGGAGCGGGAGAGAGGCTACATGAAAGAAAAGACCCAGGCTCAAAACCGAGCCTGGGGCACCCGCCAGGAAGCGGTGGCGACGTCCCGACAGGGTCGGGATAAACGCCGTCGCCGCACAAACAGGAAGAGCAGGGCCCGACGAGTCGGGATAAATTCTGCCTGGCCTCTACGGGTGAGAGCGGAGCGGCGGGCATTTGGGTCGAGCCAGGATAAATACTGACGAGAGCTCCGGTCAGGCGAGGAGACAGATTTTCGTCAAAGAGAAGCTTCACGCGTTCGAGATTTCCAACTTGCGCTCGCGATCAGCAGCATAGGCGAGGCAGGCACGAACGTCTTCTTCCGTGAGGTAGGGAAATTCTCGCAGGACATCTGCATGAGTCATTCCACTGGCCAGATATTCGAGCACGTCGTAGACGGTGATTCGCAGCCCGCGAATGCAGGGTTTACCGCCTCGTTTGCCGGGCTCGATGGTAATGATGCCCGAGTACGTCATGGGCCCACTCTATGGGAAAATTGCTCGCTCGGCAATTGAAAACTGCTGCGGGTCGCGCGGCCCGCGGTCCCTTCGGCTAGGCTCAGGACAGGCGGGATGACAGGTGGGGATTTCGCCGCAAAGCTTGCGGCGATCCCGGGGGCGCGGGAATGAGAGGCGTTAGCTACTCGAAGGCACTTTGCCGCGCTTTTCCGGATAGAATGGTTTTTGCGTTTGTTCTAGCTTGTGTTCATGTACGGGACAACGAACATGAGACACACACAAAGCAGTCTTTCACAAGGTATTAGGGCGCAGGTCATTGGGGCGCAAGCCATTACGCCGCACGCCGCGGCGCGGTACTGGCGAGCCACGCGGGCGCGCGATGCTCGCGCCGACGGCACTTTCGTGCTTGCGGTGCGTTCCACGCACATCTACTGCCGGCCGTCGTGCCCGGCGCGGCGGCCGCTGCGACGCAACGTCACTTTTTTTCGCACCGGCCAAGAAGCGGAACGGCAAGGCTATCGGCCTTGCCTGCGGTGCCGCCCCAACGAGATTTCCGGCGCGGTTGCGCTGGTGCAGCGCGCGGCAGACCTTCTGGCGCAATCCACCGAGGAAAGTTTGAGCTTGCGCCAACTGGCGGCGACGCTTGGCGCGACGCAATCCACGCTGCGGCGCGCGTTCCTGCAAGTGACCGGGCTCAAGCCTCGCGAACTTGCCGAAGCGCTGCGCCTGAAGCGCTTCAAAGCGCTGATGCGCGCGGGAAAGAGCATCACCGACGCCCTGTACGAAACCGGATATGGCTCCTCGAGCCGAGTCTACGAACGCAGCAATTCACAACTGGGCATGACGCCCGCCACGTATCGCAAGGGAGGATTGGGAATGAAGCTCGGCTACGCCATCGCCAAATCGCCGCTGGGAAAAGTTCTCGTTGCCGCCACGGAACGCGGCGTTTCGGCGGTTTATCTTGGCGATGACGAAAGCAAGCTCGTCGCGGAATTGCGCGACGAGTATCCGCGTGCGGAAATCGCCGCCGCTTCGGACAAGTTCGAACGCTGGGTGAAAGAAGTTCTGGAACGCATCGAGGGCCGGCCTCCGCATTTCGAGCTTCCGCTCGATCTGCAAGCGACGGCGTTTCAGCGCCGCGTGTGGAAAGAGTTGCAGCGCATCCCGCGCGGCCGCACGCGCACGTATTCGCAGGTGGCGCGCTCGCTGGGCCAGCCCAAAGCGGTTCGCGCGGTCGCTCGCGCCTGTGCTATGAACCCGGTGTCCATCGTGGTGCCGTGTCATCGGGTGGTTCGCCAGGACGGTGCGCTCGCGGGCTACCGCTGGGGCCTATCGCGCAAGGAGCAGTTACTCGCTTCCGAACGCTCCAGGTAACTTTCCCGGAATCCGCAAGCGTAACTTGGCTTTGCCACGACTCGGGAAATGCCATTGATGGATGGTTTCTACCATGTCATAATGCCATTATGACTGCCAAGCTTACTCTCGACAAAGCAGGACGCGTGGTTCTTCCGAAACCCGTTCGGGACCGATTGCAGCTTGCTCCGGGGGATACCCTTCAGTTGGAAACGCAGGGCGAGAACATCACGCTGCGTCCGGTCCGCCAGAATGTAACGCTCAAAAAGGAATTCGGTATCTGGGTTTATCAAGGAGAGTCCGCGGACACCTCAATCCCCGATCTTGTAGATCGCGAACGAGAGAGCCGTCTGCGCCAAGTGACAGAATAAAGTCTTCCAATGAGGGATTTTTTCGATACTTCCGTCCTGGTCGCTGCGTTTTGGAGTGGCCATATTCATCATGCGCCCAGTATCAAGCGCTTGGCCGCTGCTGATAAAAAGAACTCGGCTTGCGGCATTCATTCTCTGGCGGAAGTCTACGCCGTCATGACCGCGCTGCCCGTCAAGCCGATGATCCCGCCCGAACAGGCATTGCTGTTTGTTGAAGAAGTCCGCCATCGCCTGACTCTGGTTTTTCTCTCTGCGGAGGAATATTTCCACACCATCCAGGACGCCTCGTCGCGCGGCCTCACAGGCGGCCGCGTCTATGACGCTCTGCTCTTAGCTTGTGCTGCTAAGCATAAGGCCCAAGCCATCTACACTTGGAATCTCAAGCATTACCAGTCCCTTGCCCCTGCTCTTGCCTCCAGCATCCAAGTTCCCTGATCCCTCGAAGAAAATCCCGTGGACGAAACAATCTCCTCGACCGGCTCACCAAAGGGTTTCGCGAAGGCGTTCCAAGGAGTAGAATCGCCCTCACCTGGCAGGAGGAAAGTTATGCGTGCCGACCGAGTGGAAGTTTCCTGGGATACCGCGAAATCCAACTGGCTCGTAAGGATCGTGACGGGAGAAGAAGTGATTCGGCGTCATTACAAGGCGCCGAAGGATGCGGATGAACAGACGCTGCGCTCCGTTGCGAAGAAAACCATTCAAGAGGAAGGCTACGAGCCCGAGGTCGCCGACCTCAGCATTCGGCGTTAGGGTTGGGCGCTAGCCGCGGGGCTTGACGCGGGTGACGCCTTTGGGCCAGTCCTGCTTGAACTCTTTGTCGCCGACTTTGAGGTTCTTCATCTCGTTGGTGTAGTGAAACAGGAAGTAATCACCGGACCCGGCTTCAAAGAATTTCTGCTGCACCGGCAGCCAGGAAGCTTCGTCCACCCACATTTGAATCTTGCTGACCTGGTTGCGAATCGCATCGGACTTCGGGGTCAGCTCGAGGACAACAGTCTTTTTGCTGTCAAAATCTTCCTCGCCCACGATGGAAAGCAGGTAGCCCTTTTCGATGTTCTCGCCCTTGGTGCCGAAGCCCAGCAGCACGTATTGATCGACCAATTGGCGATTTTTGCCGAGATTGTATTCTTCAACGCGATTAATCTTGGGGTTGAAGAGAAACAGGTTGTCGCCTTCGCGCAAAATCGTGCGGGGATCGGGCTTGGTGATGTCAATGCGCATCTTTTCGTCGCGGCGGACGAAGATGTGGCCTGTCTCCGTAGAGGTGTCTTTGACCACCGCGGTGTACTTGGTGTGTTCGAGGTCGGCGGTCAGCGTGTGGAAGTCCTGCGCGGACTTATCCATCATGCCGAGCACGCCTTTAATGGTCCATTTCGCGTTGGCCTGCGCGTGAAGAGTCGGGTAAGCGCCGCCAAGGCAACCGAGCACCGCCAAGGCAAGAGCGGGCAGGGAATTGCACCAACGCATCCTCGATGGACGCAACACTGTGTGCCTCATAAAGAGTCCTGCAATCCTAACATATATAAAGGATGCGCGAACCGAGGGCGCCGTTTCGCTGTTCCACTATCAGGCCTCCACGGCTCGCATTAAAAGAAAAAGCAGATCCTTCACCGCCGTTGGCAAACGGCGCGACCGGGTTCGGGATGACAAACGCTCGAAGGTCGCGAAGCAGGTTTCAAAAAAGCGCCTTCGCAAGAAAGCCTGCTAATGGCGGACCTCGACTTGATAGGCAATGACCATGCCCTGTTCGTCGCGCTGCGGCTCGATCCGGGAAATTGAGAAGTTGCCGTTGCGCAACTCCGGCAGCGCCTGCTGCAGCGCAGTATGGATATCGCTCTGCAAGGCAAACTTTGGCGGCGTCAGGATGCGAGCGTCCACACGGTAGGTTTGCCGGCCCCCGTCATTCGAGAGGAGCTGTACTTGGCCAGCTGCGGCTGGTCCGCCGGCTTCCGGAAGATCGCGGAACCAATGCCTTGGCGTGAGCAGCACGAACACCAGAATGAGAATCACCGCGACGTCGTACTGCCACGTGGTGCGCTCGTACGCCCAGAAAAACGTCTTCGAGAGAATCCGCCCGAGGCTTGCCATGTCAGTCTGCAGGTACGCCGTCGACGATGACGCCGTCGCGCATGTGCACGACGCGATCGAAATAGGTGGTCGCTTCCGGATTGTGCGTGATCATGACGATGGTTTGGCCGAGCTCTTTATTCAATTGGCGAAGCATTTGGAGCACAACTTCGGAGTTTTTGGAGTCGAGGTTTCCCGTAGGCTCGTCGGCCAGAAGAATTTTGGGCTCGTTAATGATCGCGCGTGCGATGGCGACGCGCTGTTGTTCTCCTCCGGAGAGCTCGGAGGGCTTGTGCTGAAGGCGGCCAGTCAGGCCGAGCATCTGGGTGACCACGTCGAAGCGGTGCGGATCGAAGCCGTCACCATGGATGAACTGAGCGATGGCGATATTGCCTTTAGCGGTGAGGGTGGGAAGGAGGTTGAAGCGCTGAAAAACGAAACCGATTTTGCTGCGGCGGAGTTTGGTGCGCGCGGAGTCGCTTAGCGCGGCGAGGTCATTGCCGTCGACGAGAACTTTGCCGCGCGTCGCCTGCGCGAGCCCGCCAATCACGTAGAGGAGGGAAGACTTGCCACACCCCGAAGGGCCCATGACTGCGACGGATTCTCCAGGCAGGACTTCGAAATTGACGCCGCGCAACGCCGGTACTTCCACTTTGCCAGCGCGGTAAAGCTTCCAAAGGTTTTCGGTCCTGAGTATCGGCTCCACGCTCTTTTTTTCCTGGAAAATCCGGCTTTCCGCAGGTTCCGTTATTGTAACTGCGATTGCCATTCGTGCCTAGCCGTGCCGCGCGCTGCGCGGTCCTTTCTTTTTTGGCTCCAACCCGGTCTTCTTTCACTGCCACATGCAAACCGTTTTTTGTACCCGACCACTCTGCGTCCCTTCTACTTGCTGTAAGCCAGTCTCCTTCTTACTCAATCATAGGACAAAGCCTCCATCGCGTCTTTCCGGCTGGCCATCCACGCAGGATAAGTAGCGCCCAGCATCGCTCCGGCCAGCGCGATCAGGCCGGCGTTGAAAATCCATTCCGGGGTGATCAAAATCGAGAGCGTGGGGAATTTCCACAGAAATCCCGCGCGCACGAGATAACTCAGTCCAACTCCCGCGGCTACACCGAGCAAGCAAAGGGCCGCGGATTCGGAGAGCAAAGAGCGGATAACGAACCAGTGATTGGCGCCCAAGGATTTCAGGACGCCGATGTCGCGCGTACGCTCGACCACCGATGTGTACATGGTGAGAAAAATGACGAGCAGGCCGATGCAAACGGCCAGAGCAATCATGGCGTTAATGAATGAGTTCAGGCCGGGAATATTTGTGGAGGTCATCAAAGAAAGAAAATCTTTCAGTGGGCGGACGGTGTAGTTTGGCAACAATTGCCGCATCTCGCCCATCACGTCTTCGTTGTGCTCCGGGCGCGTGCATTTCACAAGAAAGATGGAGGCTTTGTCGCGCGCTGCGGAGAGTTCCTGGAGAGTGGCCAGAGGCACGAAGAGCCGCGAACCTTTGCCATGCTCAACGATCCCCGCAACATGCCAGTCGTGGTTCAAGACGTTGTAGGTGTCGCCCATTTTTAATTTTTTTGCTTTGGCCGCCCAGTCGTCCACCAGCAAATCGTCGGGGCCTTCCATGTCGTGGCCGGCAATGAAAACAAAGCCGCCGGAGACGGCGTTAAAGCTATCTTTGTCGATGCCCCAAATGGTTTCGACAGCGCCACTGGAATTGAATTGCAGAAGGGCTGGGGCGACCGCCTGGACGTATTTCAGTTCGGCCACTTTTTCGCCGATTTTGGCGGGCATAGGCGCGCCGCTGAAACTGAGGATGGGCGACGCAGCAGGAGGCTGGAGCATGATGTCCGCGCCAATACCTTCGATGCGCTTCGCGGTTTCGGTGAGCAGGCCGCTGGTCAGACCGACAATGGTTATGATCAGCATCACTTCAAAGCCGATGCCCGTCAGCGCGATGAGCGTGCGCATCGGGCGATGCAGGAGGTTGCGGAGGATGAGTTCGCCCATCATTGGGGTTTGCTCTCCGTTGCCGGTTTTGTGTCCGCGGTTTCGCCGACGTGGACTAATTCCGACCCGGCGGGCTGCTCGAGTTTGAAGCGGTCCGCGGGAATCTCTTCGTTGACGGCAATCTTGGTCACTTGCAATTCCAGCTTGTAATCGTCGTGCGGCCGATCAATCAGGATGACGCGTGAAAAGGAAGTTATGGCTGGCGTTGACACCGGCGCCGGCGTAGATGCTGTAGAAACAACAGGCGCGCTGCTTTGGGGAAGGGGCGTTACGTCCAGCGGCTCCCAATCCGAGAAGGAAACGTCTGAAAGCAGAATGCCTTTCGGGCCAAAGGTCAGGATGCGCGCCACCTGAAGATTCGCGCGGTCAAACCAGATTTCGCGCAGCACTTCGAGTTGATAGCCGCCGCGCAAAACGGTGAGCACATAATAGCGACCCTGTTCGTTGTTGAATTCCTTCATGGTCACTGCTTCTTCCTTGCGAATTTCAGGCCAAAGCAGAGCATCGAGCAAATGCTGCGGTCGGAGATTCTCGATGGGTTTCGCGCTATTCCGTTCGCCAGCCACTGAGCCCACCAAGAATTTGTTCTTTGTGGGAATCGAGACGCGATAGGTCTCTCCGTCGCTGGCCATATCGAATACGGTTTTTCCGATCACTGGAGCTTGTCCGATCATGCGGATTTCGGCGGGGCGCTCTGCGAGCAAAAAGGCTTTCACCTCGTGGTATTCCTCAATGACACCGCTGTATCTCGAGCCGACTGTGGGCTTGAGCTCGACCGTGGCATTCAGCGTTTTCATGTTCCGAGCGATGGCATTGTAAGCGGCGAGCAACTCCTCGCGGGTGGCGTCCTTTGCCACGGGCCGTTCCGACTGAGGAACAACTCTACGTCCGGTGATGGCTCGGCCGTGGCAGCCGCAAGAAATAGCCGCCAGTGTCGCCGAGAGCAGGCATGTCTGGACCCATCGCATCAATAAGTTCCGCGCTTTCACACGTGAATTAAGCAATCTAACAACCAGTCGGAGGCCCGTCAATCGAGGCGAAGCGAACACGAAAATGGCTTCAATTGGGCCGCGCAATGTGGACGTCAAATCTTTGGATCGCCGGTCGAACCCGCCGGATAATCTCGCTAGGCCACAGACTGTCGCTCAGAACGGTTACCCAACCATCTTCCGGCTCGCAGACCGCGCAAAATGTGTAGCGCGCATAGGCCTGCTGATAGGCGTCCAAGCCGCGCTTCGAAAGGTCGCCTTCCAGCGCAGCATCGGCGGTTTGCGCTGCGTTTCCCGCGCGGATGCCGAAGGTTTCTCCCTCGAAACGCTGGAGGAGTTGCCGCAACTCTTCGATGCTGGGTGAAGGAATTACGATGCAGCGCTCCGCAGCTTCCCGCCAATTGATTTTGCGCGTTTTACAGAACTCTCGAACGCGATCCAGGTGGCTGAAGAAATCCACGGCAAACGCTTCCTTGGCCGCCAGAGCCGGAAGGATCTCTGACCAAATCTCCGCGCCTTCATTTCCACGCACTGGCTCGCGGTTCTCGGTTTCGACCAGTTCCATCCCCACGGCTTTCACTTCGTTGCCGAGGTCCAACGCTTGCACGTCCAGGGAATAGGGAGGCAACTCGAGGGTGCCGCTGCCCATAGCCGGGGTGCTCATTCCTCATCCTCAGCGTGAGGGAATTTTTGTTGAAATTCGGGCGCCTGCTTGCGCACGTCCAGCCAGTCGAAG